>Ga0116138_1001691_pt1 | contig 11986 bp, 9 predicted proteins | sample June2015DPH_20_1_2_FD_88971 | JGI IMG/M metagenome (GOLD analysis project Ga0116138, IMG submission 88971) | Peatland microbial communities from SPRUCE experiment site at the Marcell Experimental Forest, Minnesota, USA - June2015DPH_20_150 | ecosystem: Environmental > Terrestrial > Soil >... | reverse complement strand
GGCATTCCCTCCGGCACTTCACCTTCAACAGACACGTTCGGATTTGTCTTGAGGCCCGTTAGGTTTTGGATGGTTTGGCCCCATGTGCCGGCTTCGATGGCAGCGTACTGAGCGGTCGTCAACTTACTCACCACGTATTGAGCCTGATCCAACGTGATATCTTTGCGATGGCGGTACTTCTCCCACGCGGCGTGTCCCCCCACAAACATTGCAGGGAATTTCTGGATCTGAAATGTATTCGATCCCAGGTTGCTCAAACCGCTCTCGATGCTGTTCTGCAGAACCTGCACCGCAGTCATCACGCCGATGATTGAAAATACTCCCACGACAACACCCAGCAACGTCAACGCTGAGCGGAGTTTGTTCATCCGGATGGCATTAAGCGCAATTTTGATGATTTCGCCAATAAGCACTTGATTGGTCCGCTTTCCGTGAATGAATAGGTTTATTCGTATCGAAGTGCATCAACCGGATCAAGCCTGGAGGCCCGATACGCCGGCAAGAACCCGGAAACAAGTCCAACGAAAAGTGAGACAACTATGGCGATGACCACAATGCTGAGAGGCATCGCCGTCGGTAGAATCGTGTCTATGATTAGACTGAGAGGAAATGCGATGATGAGTCCAATGACCCCCCCCATAAGGCACAGAGCCGCAGATTCCATAAGGAACTGCGTGAGGATGGTTCTTCGGGGAGCTCCGATTGCCATTCGAATGCCGATCTCGCGGGTCCTTTCTGTCACAGAGACAAACATGATATTCATGATTCCAATGCCACCCACGAACAGTGAAAGGCCGGTGATGAAGAGGCCCACGCCGGCAATGACAACACCGATCGTGTTGAACGTTTGAATCAGAATTTCCTGCTGATTGATGGCGAAATCGTCTGGCTGCTTTGGACGGACTCCCCGCGTCTTTCTCATTATCCCTCGTACTTCCTCCTTCGCCTCCTCGAGTTCCTTTAACGAAATTGCCTTCACAAAAATCGAAATATTGCTTCGACGGGAAGCATATTCTTTAATAAATCGATTGATGGGGAGATAGATACGGTTGTCGAGGCTCTCCAGTCCAAGGAAGCTTCCTTGCTTCTCGAGCACACCCACGACCTTGTAATTGTAGGCTCCGACCTTGATTGTCTTACCCAACGGGCTCTCGTTCGGGAATAGCTCCGAAGCGACATCAGATCCGATAGCGCACACCGGCCTTCCTCCATCCGATTCGGCAGGAGTAAAGAACCGCCCAAACGCCAGATTAACACTGGAGGTCACGGTGAAGTCAGCGTTTGTCCCGACGACCGTTATGCCTTCCAGCAGTTTCCGAGAGTAGACCACATTTCTGCTCGTTCCCATGACGGGCGAAACTGACCGTACAAGCTCAGCCTGTTTCTCAAGGGCCTTCGCTTCCTGCAGCCTGATCTCCCGGCGATTCCGGATCTTCCACCAGTCTTCTCCGCCACCCCAGGGCCACTTCTGCACATAGAGCACGTCCGCACCGATTGAGGCGATGCTCTTGTTGAACGCCCGGTTCAAACCTTCGATCGCGGTTCCCATCAAGCTCACCGAGACGATACCGATGATGATGCCAAGGGCAGTGAGTACTGACCGCATCTTGTTGGCCCGAATCGCGTTGAACGCGATGGTCAACCCTTCACGAAACTCTCCAATGGACTGTCGCATTCTCAGCTCTGAATTTGTGAGAGGTCTATGACTCGCTTGTTCTGAACTGCCTGGTCAACTTCAATCAGACCATCGCGGAGACGAATGATGCGATCTGCGTGCTCGGCGATGTATTCTTCGTGAGTGACCAGAACGATCGTGTTCCCTTCTTTTTGGAGCCTATCGAACAACGCCATGATTTCGTCGCCGGTCTTGCTGTCCAGGTTACCGGTGGGTTCGTCCGCAAGAAGGATCGATGGCTGCGTGACGAGGGCACGTGCAATCGCCACTCTCTGACGTTGACCGCCCGAAAGCTCGTTCGGCTTGTGATGAATACGCTCGGTCAGTCCAACCCGTGCGATCGCTTCGCGCGCCAGTCTCTTCCGCTCCGCCGAGCCGATGCCGCCGTAGATCAAGGGGAGCTCCACGTTGTGGAGAACATCGGACCGGGCCAGAAGATTGAACGTCTGGAACACGAATCCGATTTCCTTGTTTCGGACCCTGGCGAGCTCGTTGTCATTCATCTCGCTCACGTTCAGGGTATTCAGTTCGTAAAGCCCCGATGTCGGTGTGTCCAGACACCCGATAATGTTCATCAATGTCGATTTTCCTGACCCAGACGGACCCATAATCGCCACATACTCATTCTTCTTGATCTCAATGCTGACACCCGCTAGGGCATGAACGTCTTCCGAACCGACGTGATAGATCTTCGTGATGTTATTGAGTTTGATGATTGTGGACATACCGACCTTCCTTGTAAATAATGAAGTTATTGAAGCTCGTTGACCTTCTTCTCGATGTTCTTTCTCTGGTTCTCCGACAGATCCATTGTCAAGAGCCGTTGGTAATGCTCCCGCGCCTCTTTTTTCTGCCCCTTAAGCTCATACGCCTGTGCCAGGACTGTGAGTGCAAGACTGTAGTTGTTGTCGAGTGCAAGCGACTTCTTCGCCAGTTCAAGCACCTTGTCTGCGTCCTTCTTCTGCAAGTACGTGTAGGCCAGGAGGTAGAACGACTGCGCCGTGTCGGGTCTCATGGAGGCGTACTTCTCGAACGACGCGAGCGCGTCACCCGTCATTTGATTCTGCAAATAGAAAAACCCTGCTGCACGCCATGCCCGCCAGTCACTCGACTTGTTCGCGGTCAGGGTCTTGATTTCCTGGAGAGCTTCCGCGTTCTTCTTCTCTGACACCAGAATACCTGCCTTGAACGAACGACCACGGATTTCATCCAGTTGAATGATTGCGTCCGCTTCCTTCCAGGCCTTCTCCATATCTCCACCCATAATTCCCGGAGCCCTCCAGTAATACTGCGCAAGTCCGATATGGGCTTCGATCAGTTTTGGATTGAGCTCCACTGCTTTCTCGAAGGCCTTCTTGACCTTTGGAGCGAGAAAAGCCTGTTTGATCACTCCGGCATTTTGAGCTTTCATGCCATAAGCGGCACCGAGACCGTACTGATAATCCGCACTCAAGGGAGTGATCTCAACCGCCCGTTCCATCTGGTCCACTGCATTTTCCTCGTTCCGGTACTGGCGGCTCAGGAAAACCAATCCAAGCCGGTAGTGAGCCTCCGCGCTGTTGTCATTCTGCTTCAGAACAGCCTCGAAGGTCGACTTCGCTTCGCCGAGTTTTCCCTTGTTGAAAAGGGCAATGCCATCCTCGATCGATTGGGCGAACGCGGAGCAGCTGATGCCGACCAACAGGACGAGCCAGCAAAGTGCTTTCATCAGGCCCGGTCCTTACTTCTTTTCTTCGACAGAGCTGCCGGTGCGCTTGACGACCTTATTCTCTACCTTCACAATGGCCCCGCTTTCGAGGTCCTTGTTGATCGCTTTGAATGGACCAGATACGACCTCTGCCCCTTCCAGATTCTCCCCCTTGACCTCAACGTAAGTGTCATCACTCAACCCACGCTTCACGGGGATGGTCTTCGCCTTCCCATCGGCAATCACGAATACAACTTCTTCAAGCTTGTCCTCTTCCTTCTTCTTGGACTTGTTCACATCCATTTGCGCTTCGCCTTCCTTCGGGGCTTCCACCTTCTTATCTTCCTTCGGTATGCGAACCGTCACTGATTGGATCGGAACTGCAAGAACGTTCGGATGGGTTTCGGTCTCGATATCTGACGCCATAGACATGCCGGGACGGAAGCTCACACCCGGAGGCGTCACGACACGGATCCTTACCTGGAAGTTTGTTACTTCATCCTGCGTACCCAGACCACGCGAGGTTGCCGTATTCGCGATCTGTGTGACAGTGCCAATGAACTTTCTGTCCGGATAGGAGTCCACTTCAACTTTGGCTGTGTCTCCGACGGCTACAAGGACCACATCATTCTCACCAACATCCACACGCGCTTCCATGCGCGAGAGATCCGCAATGGTCATGATCTGCGTTCCCTGTGTGAATGTGCTGCCGCTGACACGCTCGCCAAGCTCGGAGATCAACTGGCTGACGACACCATCCATTGGTGAATAGATCTTGGTCTTAGAGAACGTGTCCTGTGACTGCTTGAGCCCCGCAGTTGCCTGATCAGCGGACGCTTTGGCTCCTTCATAACTCGCTTTGGACAGTTCAAGGTCTGAGTCCGAGATCAGTTTCTTCGTATACAGGTCTTTGGAACGTTTGTAATCTGCGTCAGCTTTACGCAGATTCGCTTCAGCCATGTTCATCGCAGCCTGAGCCTGCTCCACACCCGCCTGATAAGCGTCCGGCTTGATATAAACGAGAAGCTGGCCCTTGTTCACGCGCTGCCCTTCACGGACCGGGAGTGAAATGATCTCGCCGCTCACCTCGGCATTGATCTTCACCTGGATTTCAGGCTGGATCTTGCCAGTCGCAGAAACAATCTGCGTGATTGTCCTACGCTGGATCTTCTCCGACTGGACTGTCAGGACGGTGTCACGCTTGCTGCCCAGAATGACCAGCAACACGAGCACCACCAGAACGATGCCAATGATGGAGAATATGATGAGTTTCTTTCTTGATTTCTTACCGTTCGTAGCCATGGAGAAGAACTCCTTTTGAAAGTTGGGATGCCCTTGAAATCCTTATCTGTTAGTACTTCTTCTCTCCAAGCACATAATCAAGGTTTCGAATTGAAGTGATGTAGTTGTAGGTTGCATTGACCTTATTTGCCTGGGCATTCACCAATCCGGCATTCGCCGTCAGCAAATCGACCAGTGTGCCTGAGCCAAGGTTGTACTTCTCTTCTGCGACCCTTCGATCCTGCGTTGCTGACGTGAGGCCTATCAAGCTTGCGTCATATTGTTTCTTCGCGGCATCGAGATCCAGGAGAGCTTTCTTCACATCGACACTGATATTTCGTTCTGTTTGAAGAACAGTGAGCTCAGCATTTCTTCTCTGTGCGACCGCCGTTTGGACCGATCTGTTCGTCGAGAATCCGTCAAAGATCGTCCACCGGAAACTGAGGCCCCAATTCATTCCTTTGCTTTGGGTCAGCAGCGCGAAATCCGTGTTCGACAGGTTATATCCTGCAGACGCAGAGATACTGGGGTAATAGTTGCTCGCCGCGGATGTGACACCGGATTGGGCAGATGAGTAGCTTTCTTTGGCACTCATATAGTCCGGCCGGGCCAGCATAGCGCGTTGGCGCATATCTTCGAAACTGCTGATCTTCGCAGAATCGGCAGCGAAGTCTGCCGCAGAAAGTTCGCTCGGAAGTGACGGGTCGTTAATGTCATAGGTGTCGGAAACGTCCGCACCGATGAGGGACACGAGGTCCACGATGGATTTGTCGTATGTGTTCTGCGCACCAATAAGGAGCACTTCATCTTGGGCTACCTGTGATTGCTGACGGTACACATCGCCTATCGAGAGAGCTCCGACGCGATTCGACTCAGTTATGCGCTCGAGTTGTCGCTGATCTCTTTTGAGATTTTCTTCGGCCACAGTCACCAGCTGTCTGTTCCTCAACACGGTCAGGTAGGCAGCCTGAACCTGGAACACGATCGATTGAGTTGTCCTCACTGACTGTTCTTCAGCCGACGTCGCTGCGGACACAGCCTGATTGAAGCTCGCCTCGCGGAAAAAGCCGTTGAAGATCGTATAGCCAACAGAAACACCGGCTGAATAGTTATTGTTCGTTGAGGAAGAAGCCGGCACTTGGATAGGCACTCCAGAGAACAATTGTAAGCTCGAGGGCCTGTCTGACGCTGTGCGTGTCCAGCCACCACTGGCGGATGCCGTGGGCAGATACAAGCCATAACCTGCAAGAACCCCACTCTGAGCGGCAGCGGTGTTATTCACAGCCTGGCGGACACTGATGTTTTGGTCCAAAGCGATCGAGATCGCCTTGTCAAGTGTGAGAACTTTTGTTTGTTGAGTCGAACCTTGAGCAAGCGCGAAGCTCGCGAAGACGATCCCAATGAAAAGGATCAGAGCCAACTTCTTCATATACAAATCTCCAGTAATGGTGGGAAGAGAAACGCGAACACGGTTGATTATTGCAGTTACGCTACTAATAGACGACAAAAAATGCTGAAAGTTTCGAGAAACCCTTGACAATTCAAGGGATTTAACAATTTCCTTGCTCACCGGGTGCAACCTTTTGTGTCTTCTAAAAGTGGTCAAAAACAACGGTCCCAGGGGCAATTTGACCTAGGAGGAAAGGCCATTGTCATCCTCCGCCTACGATATGCTCTTTTATCTCCAGCAGGAGTGACAACGCCGCGTCGTGGTCATTCGGAATGCGACCATCGAGTATGGCATCGGTAATCGCATCCTTGAGTTTTCCAACCAATGGACCCGGTTCAAGTCCGCACACCTGCATGATCTCATCCCCTCTCAAGGGGGGCTGCCAGTTCCGGATCTTGTCCTTCTCCTCCACCTCCGCCATCTTCTGGATAACTAGATCATAGTTCTGTTTAACCTGTACGACGAGCTTCGGGTTTTTCGAAGTGATGTCAGCGCGGCAGAGCGCCATCAGGTCATCCACATCCGTCCCCGCTTCAAAGAGGAGACGGCGGACTGCAGAGTCCGTCACACCTTCATCCACGAGCGCCATGGGTCGAAGGTGCAAACGCACAAGCTTTTCGACGTAACCGATCTTTTCAAAAGGAAGACGCATCTTTCGGAATATCGGCCTTACCATTCTCGCGCCCAATTCCTCGTGGCCATGGAATGTCCAGCCGATTCCCTCCTTGAATGCCTTCGTTCGTGGCTTTGCGATGTCGTGCAGAAGCGCGGCGAGGCGCAGCCAGACGTCCGGAGAAGCTTCTGCGACATTGTCGAGAACTCTGAATGTATGCTGTAGGACGTCCTTGTGATGAAAATCCTGTCGCTGGTCGACGCCACCCATATGTGCAACTTCGGGGAATACGACTTTTAATACGCCGGTAGTGTGCATGAGTTGAAGTCCGACCGACGGTTTGGAGCTGGCGAGGATCTTCATGAACTCATCCGTGATCCTCTCCTGGGAAACGATCTTGAGGCGCGGCGCCATTCTACCGGCCGCGTCGATCGCAGACTGATCGACGGAAAAACCGAGTTGCGCCGCAAATCGAAACGCCCGCATGATCCGCAGCGGATCATCATCAAATGTCGCTTCAGGCTCGAGGGGAGTCCGAAGGATGCGGTCTTCCATAGCTTGTTGGCCATCGAACGGATCGAGCAGCGTTCCAAAATCGGGTGCGTTCAGCGAGACAGCCATGGCGTTGACGGTAAAATCCCGTCGCGAAAGATCGTCGTCGAGCGTACCAACCTCGACCTTGGGTTTGCGCGAATACTTGGAGTAGCTTTCCTTTCTTGCTCCGACAAACTCAAGTTTCCAGTCATCGAGCTGAAGCATCGCCGTGCCGAACTTCTCAAAAACCACAAGGTTTGTTCGTCCCAGCTCTCTTGCAACCTGTTCGCCAAAACTCACACCCTGCCCAACGACAACGATGTCGATATCCTTGACTTGCTTTCCCAGCAGGTGATCGCGTACGAACCCGCCAACAACAAATGCCCGCACCGACGAACGGTCGGCAATCTCTCCAACCCGTCTGAGTAACGGCTCCTGTATGGTCAGATGATCTACCATAAAGTTCTGCGTGGATCTCTCTAGTTGTTTTTGAGAAGTCGCGCCGTGCTCTCACCAATCTTCTTCAAGATTTCCTGCGCAACCTCGAGCGCCTGCAGTCCGTCGTGCCCTGTCACCGGAGGCTCCGTTCCATCCATCACCGACTTGATGAACAACTCCAGTTCGTACTTCAAGGCGTTCACTTCCTTGACCTCGGGCTGCTCATACACAATCACGCGCTTCTTTTGTCCCAGATCGATCTTCCCCAGCATCATGGTCGGTTTGACTTCTGCATCGCCTTCGTCGACCAGCCGGAAGACTTCCGCGAGGCCCTGCGAGAAATCGATCGAAATGTAGGCGTCATTCTGGAAGAGCCTCATCTTCCGCATCTTGTTCTGGGAGATCCGGCTTGCGGTAACGTTGGCGACACACCCATTCTCGAATTGCAGCCGGGCATTCGCGATGTCCTCGCTTCCTGAGACAACGGCTACACCGTTTGCATCGACGCGCACGACGCGTGACCGGACGAGACTGAGAATCAAATCGATGTCATGGATCATCAGGTCAAGGACGACTGCAACATCAGATCCCCGCGGATTGAACTGGGCGAGCCGGTGTGATTCGATAAACAGCGGACGGATCTTGTATTGTTCCAGTGCGAGGATGGCCGGATTGAACCGCTCGATGTGCCCGACCTGCAAGGCAAGCTTCTTGGCGTCTGCCAGCGCCACCAACGCTTTCGCCTGGTCGATTGTCTCTGTGATTGGCTTTTCGATAAATGTGTGGATCCCCCGGTCCAGGGCCTGTCGTGCCACGTCGTAGTGCGCCGTGGTGGTTGTGGCGATATTCACCGCCTGAACGCTCTCAAGAAGTTTCCCGAGATCGCTGAACGCTTTTGTTCCGTGTTCCGCGGCGACGCGTTGCGCCTTCGCGGCATCGGCATCATACACGCCGACGAGATCGGCGGTGGCAATCTGTGAGTACATTTTCGCGTGGAGGTTGCCGAGATGCCCAGTCCCCACGACTCCGACTTTGATCTTTTCCATAGAGTACGGTTCCAATTAGAGTATTATTCTGATGCTGGTTGGTTGCCGCCCGGACTCGCATGCTGGATGAACCCTATGATGCGGTCGAATCCCCCGAGGCGGCTGTCACGGTAGTAAATGAATGCTGAATAGACATTGATAGTTCGCCAGTCGTTCCCCTCGAGGCTGATCCAGTCATTGGGACCGACGACATATTGATAATCATAGGAACCGCGCCTGAAGGTTGTTTGCCAGATGTAACGGTGCGAGTCGTCGTCATACGTCATCATGGACTCCGAGGAGGGCTTCCAGCCGTTGAAGTCCCCCACGACATAGACAGATTCAAACTGAGGGGTCTCGGATGCAAGCTCGAAACGAAACGGGACATAGTCTGCGTAGCGTGATCCCTCGGTGAGGGTGGAAGTGCCGTGGCTGTCCCCCTTCGCGGGAAGCTGAAATCGAATCACATCCGCACCGCGGCGGGCCCGAGGCTGGACTCCTTCCGGATACTCATCCACGCTTCGCACATCGATATGGCGGTAACTGGCTCCAGGCGTGACATCGTCCACGACGAATTTCATCTGCGTTGTTCCAAATCCGTCGATGAACGTGTTCGGATTATTGTCGTCTGCATCGATGCGCCACGGTGTGTAGAGCTGTCGATTTCTGTAAACGTCGATCGTCTTGAAGTTGATCGGATACAGCATTTCACTCCGGTCATCCACCCGGGAAGGAACGACAAACGCGATCTCGATCTTGTTGACCTGGTTGTAAGGATTGATTTCTGAAGGAAGCGATCGATTGCTCACTTTCATTGTTGGTGCAAAAACCTCCTCTGCGACGAAGAACCTGCCGCGGCCAAGGACGTTCACCCAATCCTTATCGGTGATTTCGAAGATGTAGTTCCCCGATTGTGCGAAGCGGTCGAGTCCCGCAAGACCCGGGATACTGACGATGTAATGAAACCTGTAGAATTGAACTCCAGCCGGTGCGGGCTCATAGCGAAGAGCCTCTTTGGACTTATTCTGCATGTTGTCATTGATAAAGTTGTTCTGCGTGACATTCCAGTCGCGGTCGCAGTGCAGCACGCGGATACGGATGTCCGGCGCGGCTTCCTCAACGACATCGAACTCAATAGTGATCGGGCGTGACTGGACACCCGCGACGGGCAGCCCCGCCTGAACTGATCCGTACACCCTCAGTCCCTTGATGCGATCAGAGAGAGTCTCCTGCCCCAACAAAGCCGGGGCGAGAAGAATCATTGAGATCAGGATTCTCTTGATCATCTCATCACCTTGTAGAGTGTGTAGTATTCCAACTCGGGCTTCGACAATCCAAGGCCGGAAAATGTCCTTGTCATGACTGGCTTGAGACTCTCCGATGCAAGACGTTCGGGTACAGGGGAGCGATCGATGACATAATCGGGATGCACGACCTGTTCATATCTTCGCTGTTTCATTCCTTCATCGTAGCTGACGCCGCGAAACGCCCGTTTGACATCCAGGGTCAGCAAGCCGGCCGTATCATACATGGTCCGTTCGGAGACATAGCCAAGCATGCCGATGTCCGGCGTGAGCACCGTCGTCCCTGGCGAAGAATTCGACCGAAGCCAGTATGCGATCGGCTTCAAACACTCCTCCGTTCCCAGTTCGAACGACTCCATATGCGGGACGATCCACATTCTGTAGATGAGCTGATTCTGCGCAAGTGAGAGAGCGGCCACAACTAGGAGAATCTGGAGACCCCGTTGAGGCGAGACCAAGGATGCGACTTCGAGGCGCTTGATGCCCCACACGCCGTAGACAACGACCAGAGGGAGAATCAAGAGCAGATATCTCGAAACGACCTGTACGCTCATCACCACGTAGCACAATGGGAGGAGGATCACCCATAGAAGCGGGAATCCATCTTCCCTCAGGGTGCGCCAATCCGACCTCCGGACTACCAGAATGACACCGGCGACAAGAAACAGCGCAAGCAAGATTTGTGTCGTCCCAATGATTTCGAAATTCGCCATCACGAAGTGCCACAATAGTGGCAGTGAGGTCCCTTCAGTTGATTTTGCCTGAAAGGTGTTTGCTACAATGGTCCCAAACTGCAAATAAGAATAGAGCAACCAGGATCCGACTACGATACTATAGACAAGGAACGAACCCAGGATTGTCTTGATAACAGCCGCACGCTCCTTCCCATTGATAACGCGATCAACAAGGACGGCAAGAAAGAGCAAGATCCCCTCAGGCCGCACCAGAGTCAGCAAACCGACAACCAACGCAGACGTGATGTACTCTTTCTTGTATGCGTACCAGAGAACAAGCATCACAAGAAGAATCGATAGCGATGTTTCCATGCCCGATCCCGACCAGCGTAGGAACCATGCATCGAACGAAAATATGCAGGCCGCAATCAGGGCATAGATTCGATCACGCATCAGGATGAACGCAAATGCCAAAACTCCGATGATCGAGAGGCTGGCGAAGACAATATCGAGTGTCTTGGCGACGATATAGGGGTCAAGACTGAGCTTCGCGCCTGCTGCAATGAGCAAAGCCCACAATGGACCCGTGACGCCGTAGCTTGGGGTGCCGGCATTGAACGAAAACCCCTCCCCCCGTGCGATGTTCCTCCCGTACTGAAGATAGATGTACGTGTCATCGGGTGTATAGCGGAAGTGGAGACTCGCCGTGACAAAAAACACGAGGACGATAAATCCGATGCCATACTGCAACACAAGCCGCCACATGAACCATTGCCGTCGCAGATGCCGCTCCTGTTCTTCAGTCAAACTGCCCCCTAAGCCATTCAGAGAATTCCCTCACATCGTGGAACATGTAATCCGTTTTCATCTGCAGGACCTTTTCCTTGCTGTAGGAATCCCACAACACGGCAGCGATTCTCACACCCGCTTCATGCGCCGCCTTGACATCGGACACTGCATCACCCACCATCAGCACTTCGTCCGGCTGAAGTCCGAAGTGGTTTATGATTTTTCGAATTCCTTCAGCGGAAGGCTTGTGATTCGTAACATCGCTCCCTGTGACCACATAATCGAAGTACGGCGTCAAACCGAATTTGTCCATCGTAATCGAGGTCGTATCGATCCCCTTTCCCGTAAAGAGCGCCACGTGGACGCCCCTCTTCTTCAGATCGATCACAACTTCTTTGATGCCCGGATAGAGCCGCGCCAGATTATGGTTTGCGCTGTAGAATTCCAAATACTCTTTCATCGCCTGCCGGATTCTTTCGCGCCCGACGATATTGATAAGAGCTCCTTCTTCCGGAG
>Ga0116138_1001690_pt1 | contig 11995 bp, 4 predicted proteins | sample June2015DPH_20_1_2_FD_88971 | JGI IMG/M metagenome (GOLD analysis project Ga0116138, IMG submission 88971) | Peatland microbial communities from SPRUCE experiment site at the Marcell Experimental Forest, Minnesota, USA - June2015DPH_20_150 | ecosystem: Environmental > Terrestrial > Soil >... | reverse complement strand
GATGTTGAAAGTCGAGTTTGGTGGCATGGCCGAGATCCTGGCGAACCTGTACGGGATCACGGGTGATCCGGCCCATCTTGCCCTGGCTCGCAGATTCGAGAAGCGCTCGTTCATCGATCCGTTGATCGATCACAAAGACCAACTCAAAGGGCTGCACGTCAACACGCACATACCTCAGGTCATCGGAGCGGCGCGAGAGTACGAGCTTACCGGTGACAAGCAGTACTTCGAAGCGGCGTCCTATTTCTGGAACGAGGTCGTCGATGTGCGATCTTATGCGACCGGCGGCACGAGCAACTACGAATACTGGCGCGAAGATCCGCATCACCTTTCAGACCAGTTGAGCCAGGAATCGCATGAGAATTGCTGCACGTATAACATGCTCAAACTGACTGACCATCTTTTCTCATGGTCAGCCGATGCCCGGTTCGCCGATTACTATGAGCGCGCATTGTTCAGCGCGATACTCCCTACTCATCACCCCGATGTTGGCGGGGCGATCATGTATTACGTCCCTTTGAAATCGGGGCTCTTCAAGATGTTTGGCATTCCTGATTCGTCGTACTTCTGCTGTAACGGCTCCGGCATTGAGTCGTTCGCTAAACTCGGAAGCAGCATCTGCTTCAAGAGTGAACAAGGAGTGTACGTCAACCTCTTTGTCTCATCTGAAGTACAATGGACTGAAAAGGGAGCGACGATTCGACAGGAAACCAGATTCCCTGAAGAGCAGGGGACAACGATCACCGTCAAGCTGCGGTCATCTCAGGATTTTACTTTGTTCATCCGCATTCCCTCCTGGACCACGGACAAGTTTGAAGTGAAGCTGAACGGGAAAGCACAGCATGTGACGGCCAATGCCAGGGGTTATGTTGAGTTGCATCGGAAGTGGAGCAATGGAGACCGAGTGCAACTCCATTTGCCGATGGATCTAAAGCTGTCACGATTCCCGGATGATCCTACGGTCAGCGCAATTCTCTACGGTCCTGTCGTACTCGCCGGTGCCTTGGGGAATGAAGCGATGACAAAGGAAATGCAGAGGGGTCTGGGGCTGCCGGACGTGCATCGCATGGTTTCACAGGGGGCAGCGATTCCAGTTCCATCGCTTGTTGTGTCGAATCCGGATCCAAACACTTGGATCAAACCTGTGAAGGGCAAACCCCTCACCTTTCAGACTGTCGGAAGTGGAAAGCCAAAGGACGTAACACTTATTCCGTTCTACAAGATCTTCGGGCAGCGATATGCTGTCTACTGGAATGTCTACACGCCGCAGGAATGGCAGGCGCTTCAGGATTCGCGTCCCCGGCTCGCGCCCGGAGTTCTCGACCGCGTGCTCGTTGGCGATCAACGGTCAGATCGCGACCATAATTTCCAGGCATGGCGGTTTGAGAAAGGTGAGAGGAATGGACGAAAATGGGTGAAATCTCCTCTCTCGTTCCGGTACGATGTCACTGTTGAGCCGGATCAGGCCAACAAGCTCGCGTGCGTATTCGGGGGAGGGGAAAAAGAATCCGCTTTCGATGTTCTTGTTGACGGTGTGAAGATAGTCACTGAATCGATAGGCACCTCGAAGGAAACCGAAATTGTTGAGAGGAAGTACGATATTCCACGCGAGCTCGTCGGTGGAAAACAAAGAGTGGCAATTACATTTCGTGCCAGGAATAATAAACCAACTGCTGAGTTGTACGACTGCGTGGTATCGAGACCAAAAGACTGATATCAGAACTTTGGAGGTCCATCTCAGATGAAATCTTCTCAGTTGACATTCGCTCTCGCGGTGCTTCTTATCGTGTCATCTGTCGTAAACGCTGGACAGGGAGCGCAAGATTATCCAATCAAGCCCGTGCCGTTCACAAACGTCCATATCAAGGACAGCTTCTGGTCACAGCGCCTCGAGATCAATAGGACAGTGACCATCCCGCACAACTTCAAAGAGTGCGAAGTGACGGGCAGAGTTGACAATTTCGCCAAAGCCGCCGGCCTGAAGAGCGGAAGCTATCGTGGATATCAGTTTAACGATTCAGATGTCTTCAAAGCGATCGAAGGAGCGTCGTACTCACTCGCGACTCATCCGGATCAGCAGCTCTCCGAGTACCTCGACAGCCTGATCGCGCTGATTGCAGCAGCCCAGGAAAAAGATGGCTATCTCTACACGCCGCGGAAACTGATGGATTCAACATACTCTCCTCCAGGAGGCAAGGAACGCTGGGTAGGAGAGAAGGATGGAAGTCACGAACTCTATTGTGCGGGCCACTTGTATGAAGCGGCCGCCGCGCATTATCTTGCGACAGGCAAGCGGAACCTTCTTGACGTTGCACTGAAGAACGCGAATCTCGTCTGCAGCACGTTCGGTCCGAACGGAAGGCACGAAGTGCCCGGACACCAGGTCATTGAAATTGGACTCTGCAAGCTCTATCGCATCACGGGTGAAGAGAAATATCTGAAGACTGCGAAGTTTTTCCTCGATGAACGAGGAGACAAGGCTGGTCACGAATTGATCGGCGAATACGCGCAAGACCACATGCCCGTCATCGATCAGGACAGCGCCGTCGGGCACTCCGTTCGTGCAGCATATATGTATTCCGGAATGGCCGATGTGGCCGCGCTCACCGGAGATCCCTCCTATGTCAAGGCCCTCGACAAGATCTGGCAGGATGTCGTTGGCTCGAAGATGTACCTGACAGGGGGGATCGGTGCGACAGGCGGGAACGAAGGCTTCAGCCATCCGTATGTCTTGCCCAACTTGAGCGCCTATTGCGAAACCTGCGCTGCCATCGCGAATGCATTTTGGAACTACCGGATGTTCTTACTTCACGGCGACGCCAAGTACGTCGATGTGCTCGAGCGGATCATGTATAATGGATTTCTTTCAGGCGTGTCGATGGAAGGAAATCGTTTCTTCTATCCAAATCCGCTGGAATCGTTCCGGGGCGCGACCAGAGCAGAATGGTTCGAATGTGCCTGCTGCCCTCCAAACGTTTCGCGGTTTATTCCTTCGATCGCGGGCTACATCTATGCAGAGGACGGCAGTGATATCTATGTCAATCTTTTCATTGGCGGTGAGTCGACGATCAAGTTGGGGGACCACACTGTGACGATGACTCAATCCACACTCTATCCCTGGGATGGATCGATCCGGTTGCAGGTTGATCCGAGCTCGTCGGGTGAATTCGCGATTAAGATCAGGATCCCCGGCTGGGCACAAAATCGCCCTGTGCCAAGCGATCTCTATCGGTATCTTGACCAGGCCGACGCGAAGGTGAGCCTGAAAGTTAATGGCCATCCGATTTCGTTTTCAGTCGACAAAGGGTACGCGACGGTACGGCGCGAGTGGAAAAAAGGGGATACCGTCGACATCGGCTTCCCGATGCCTGTCCGCAGAGTCGTCGCAAATGAGAAGCTCCTCGACGACAAAGGGCGCGTTGCACTGGAACGCGGTCCGACGTTGTTCTGTGCAGAATGGCCCGATAATAAGGATGGAAATGTAACAAATCTGGTGTTGAGCGACGCTGCGCCTCTGAGGACGGAATTCCGCAAGGACCTTTTGAATGGCGTTCAGCTGATCAAGTCGACGGCGATCCCAGTCAGAAGAACTCTGGAGAAAACCGTCGTCTCTGATCCTCCCCAGGAGTTCACTGCCATCCCTTACTATGCCTGGGCTCATCGTGGACTGGGACAAATGGAGGTGTGGCCGGCGCGCGAGGTTTCGGCGGCGCGACCCCTGCCAGCACCAACGATCGCTTTTACGAGCAAGGTAACGGCATCTGACAAGCGACGGGCAGATGCGATCAACGATCAGCTGGAACCGAAGAACTCTATCGATCATACGCTGCCGTTCCTGCATTGGTGGCCGCGGAAGGGAACGACCGAATGGGTCCAGTACGACTTTAAGAAGGAAAAGACCGTTTCTCGTTCTGAAGTGTATTGGTTTGACGATACCGGAATCGGCGAATGCCGCCTTCCAAAATCATGGCGGCTACTCTACAAAGACGGTGACGCCTGGAAGCCCGTCGAAAACAACGGTCCGTACGTTGTCGAAAAGGATAAGTTCTGTACGCTGTCGTTCAAACCCGTCAAGACTTCAGCCTTGCGTCTTGAAGTTCAGTTGATTCCGGAATTCTCGGCCGGAATGTACGAATGGAAAGTCGAGTGAACGAAGTCATCACGAAAAGAGAAACTCACGCAAAGACGCCAAGATGACATTTGTTCGTTGCTCTGCTTCGCGACTGTGAGTGATTCCTTTTCAATGGTTTCTCGTGAGCAATCTTGCTTTTTTGAACAATCCCTTCCATCTTGGAAACACCCCGATTACCGTACCCTAACTCTCAAGTGCCTCGTTCTATCAAACGTCATCCAATTCCACGGAAGAAACATCATGAAAAGAAAGACCCTCCTTCTTGTCATTCCCGTTGTTCTTCTGATGAACTGGCAATTGTCTGAAGCTCAATGGAAAATACCTGCCAACGCCCCGCTCCTCACGAAATGGGCGAAAGAAGTCTCTCCTTCCAATCCTCTGCCTGAATATCCGCGTCCACAACTGATTCGAGAAGATTGGCTGAACCTCAACGGAATGTGGGAGTTCGCCGAGTGCAAAGCGGGGGAGGAGCCTCCCATCGGCAAGTCGCTCAAAGAGAAAATCCTTGTTCCGTTCTGCATTGAATCCGCGCTCTCGGGTGTCATGAGGTCTGCCGATCGACTATGGTATCGGCGCACTGTGACACTGCCAAAGAAATGGGGAGACCGAAATGTGTTGCTCCACTTTGGTGCAGTGGACTGGGAATCGGCAGTCTACGTGAACGGCAAGTTGATTGGCCGACACCAGGGAGGATATGATCCGTTTTCGTTCGACATCACTTCTGCATTGACAAAGCAGGGGCCGCAGGAGATCATTGTCGGTGTGTTTGATCCGAGTGATCAGGGAGATCAACCGCGCGGCAAACAAGTTCTGAAACCGCACAGTATCTGGTACACCCCAACGACCGGCATATGGCAGACCGTTTGGCTTGAACCGGTGGCATCAGATCACATCGCTCACCTGCTGATCGTACCTGACGTAAGTGCAAAGCGAGTCCAGTTGACCGTAAGGAGCACAGGTGATGCGGCGACGCAGAAGGTGCGTGTTCTGGTCCTCGACGAAGGGAAGCAATCTGTTGAAACCGAAGGGAAGGTTGGAAAGGAAATCACGATCCCGATTAACTCCCCGAAGCTGTGGTCTCCCTCGCATCCATTTCTGTATGATCTGAAAGTCGAATTACAGCAAAACGGCCACAAGGTCGATGCCGTTCAGAGCTACTTTGGTATGAGGAAGATCGAAATCGCCCCGGACAGCCGCGGAATCAACAGAATTATGCTCAACGGAGAATTTGTCATGTTGGTCGGGCCTCTCGATCAAGGGTTCTGGCCCGATGGCATTTACACGGCTCCGACGGATAAGGCGCTGCGTTCTGACATTGAGATGACAAAGAAGCTCGGGTTCAACATGGCGCGTAAGCACGTCAAGGTTGAGTCGGACAGATGGTATTACTGGGCAGACAAACTCGGCCTGATCGTGTGGCAGGATATGCCGAGCGGCAACAACAAGACTGACGAGTCGAAGAAACAGTTTGAGCTTGAGCTGAATAACCTCGTACAGACCCATCGCAATCATCCTTCCATTGTAATGTGGGTTGTCTTTAATGAAGGCTGGGGGCAGTATGATACGGAGCGGCTCTCAGCATGGGTCAAGCAGCTTGATCCGTCGCGACTTGTGAACAACGCGAGTGGCTGGACCGACAAGAAAGCAGGAGATGTTCTGGATATTCACAACTATCCGACTCCGAAATCGCCCCAGCCCGATCCAAATCGCGCAATCGTTCTGGGTGAATTCGGGGGACTCGGTCTTGCCATCGATGGTCATACCTGGAAAAAGGAGCACTGGGGCTACCAGGGTATGGCAAATAGAGAGCAGCTTACATCACGGTACGAGAAATTCTTGCAGCAGGTCTACGGATTGAAAGACAATCCCGGTCTTTCCGCCGCGGTGTACACGCAGACGACCGATGTCGAGGTTGAATGCAATGGTCTCATGACGTATGACCGGGCGATTGTAAAGCCCGTACTCGAACGGGTGTCTGCAGCGAACAAGGGTGATTTCTCCAAAATTCCTCCGCCGCCAATCGTGAAAGTCCTCGTCGCAACGTCGGAACAGGAGGGGCGCTCCTGGAAGTACACCGCCGACAAACCTGCGGATAATTGGTTCAAGCCTGAGTTTGATGAGAGCGGATGGAAATCCGGCCTCGGCGGATTTGGAACAAAAGAAACGCCGGGAGCGGTGGTCCGGACAGAGTGGAGCACTCCCGACATCTGGCTCCGCAGTGAAATCACTTTGCCCGAGGGGAAGTTCAAATCTCTCCATTTCAGGATTCATCACGATGAGGATGCTGAGATCTATGTGAACGGTGTGTTGGCCGGGGGCGAGGGAGGATACTCGACGGAATACGAGGATACGCCTGTGACCCCTGCGGGTGTGAAGGCATTGAAGCCTGGGAAAAACCTGATCGCAGTTCACTGTAAGCAAACGAGCGGCGGACAGTATATTGATGTCGGCATCGTAGATCACCTGCCGGCCAAACGGTAAGTAATTCGCTTGAGTGCCGCGCGCCCCAGAGGCGCGTGGCACATCGTCTGATCGGACTCTCGTTGAAGATCCTTGCCACCATCTTTCTTGCCTCGGTTCTCTGTTTTCTGTTCGTCACGGCGTCCAGACCGCGACGCGATGTTCAGATTACGCTTGATAGCAGATCCCCTGGGCGAGTCTTCGAAGGGATCGGTGCACTAAGTGCAGGTGCCTCCTCAAGGCTTCTCATCGATTACCCGGAGCCGCAACGAAGCGATATTCTCGACTTTCTATTCAAACCACAGTTCGCCGCATCGCTCCAGCACTTAAAGGTGGAAATTGGTGGCGACATCAATTCCACCGATGGCAGTGAGCCTGGTTTCGCCCGCACGCGGCAGGAGTTTCTGAATCCCAGCCCGAAATACTTCGACCGAGGATATGAGTGGTGGCTGATGAAGGAAGCAAAGAGGCGCAACCCTGACATTGTGCTTGACATCCTTCAATGGGGCGCTCCGCCCTGGATCGGTGATCAGGTCCCAGGTCTTGGTCAGCCACAGAACAAGCGGTTTTACTCACAAGACAATGCTGATTTGATTGTCAGCTTCATCCGAGGTGCGAAGAAGTTTCACGGCCTTACAATTGATTACTGCGGCATCTGGAATGAAACGCCGTACGACATCGCCTGGATCAAGTTGCTCCGTCGAACACTCGACGCTGCCGGACTGACCAACGTGAAGATCGTCGCGGCCGATCAGACGCCGGACATCGCGCCTGAATGGAAAATTGCGGAAGACATTGTGGCTGATGATGAGCTGGCAAGATCTGTCTACACGATAGGAGCGCATTACGCCAGTAGTCCGGCGTGGAAGTTTGCTCTGAAGGAGCCGTTCGCATCGACCGAAGAGGCAAAGAAAACGGGAAAGCCTCTCTGGGCAAGCGAAGATGGTCCCTGGCGAGGCGACTGGGAGGGGGCCAGGTTCTTGGCGAAGCTTTTCAACCGAAGCTATGCCGTGGGGCGAATGACGAAGACCGTCATCTGGAGTCTGATCACATCGTATTACGATAATCTTCCTATTCCAGCATCGGGTCCGATGAGAGCGAACACGCCCTGGTCTGGGTCTTATGAAGTTCAACCAGCGATCTGGGCGATCGCACACACTACCCAGTTCGTTCAACCCGGTTGGAGATACATGGATAGCGCTTGCGGCTTGCTCGGGGAAGGAGGGAGTTATGTAAGTCTCCGGGATTCCTCCGGCGCGGACTGGAGCATAATTGCCGAGACGATGGATGCAAAGGGACCTCAGACCCTGTCAGTTCGGATCTCAGAAGGTCTTTCGACGTCACCATTGAGTGTCCGACGAACTAATGAGGGGCACCAGTTCGAAGAGCTCGCGCCTGTACAAATTGTCGGCGGTGGATTCAGGCTTACACTTGAGCCGAACACAATCTACTCCCTGAGCACGAAGGGGGGACAGCAAAAAGGGGAACGAACACATCCTGTTTCACATTCATCGGATTTCGCTTCAGACTATCGCGAAGACTTCGAGGGCACTTCCATCGGCAAGGCGCCCCGATACCTCTCAGATCTCAACGGCGCATTTGAGGTTGTCCGGAGGCCCGACGGAAACGGACGCTCTTTGAAACAAGTCGTGATGAACCTCGGTATCGAATGGCCCTTGGCCCAACAGCCATCTCCCCGTACAATAGTCGGATCGAAGGACTGGAAAGACTATGAAATTGTGTGCAACGTCCTCCTGGAAGAGAATGGGTGGATTGGTATTGGCGTTCGGTTTGACAAACCTTGGGATAGCGGCTACTGGTTGCAGGTGACGAATCGGGGGGAGTGGAAACTCCTCGCGAATGGGAGAGCGCTTGCTGAAGGAATTGACACATTACTCGTTGGTGGACGGTGGCATCGGTTGGGCATACGCTGTCGCGGCGACGAAATAGTGGCCACAGTCGGGAAGAAAGAGCTTGCCTCGGTTCGGGATACGACATTCAAATCAGGTATGGCGATTCTTGGCACTGGCTGGAACTCGGGCTATTTCGATAACCTGGAGATACATCCGCTGCATCAATAGTGATATGCCAGTACCCAACTTCATTTTTCGGAATTCGATTGTTCGGTATTCGATATTCATCTAGCCTTTTCGAGTCGGTGTTCATGACAATATCCAATGCCGAACTCCCAATAACGAATCATGAAATATGGGGTAACTGATTGCCCCGACCTTCGTCGTCGGCGGTAGCAAGTCGGACAAGCCATGGGCTTTTCAGAAGCCGGAAGTCCATGTGAATAACCAACACACAACACCGAATAAAGAATGATGAAGTGTGTTATGGCGAATTGCCCCGGCCTTCAGGCCGGGGATACGATGGCTCACTAGAACTCCAAGGGGCTTCAGCCCTTTCCGATCTGCTACGAAGTCTGATGCATGAGGAATCATCCATGAACCGTTGTAGAATCCTTCTCGCCTTCTTCGCCCTGGTTGTCTCGAACTCACTCGCACAGCAGAAGGGCGTTCCCCCGGCGCCTCCGAACGCGCCGGCCCACGTCGAGCTCAAGGACGATGCGATCACCATCCAATATAATGGACGAGTGATCTTCTCAGGCACAATGAGCGCTGGCGGAGTGAAAGTCCACGAGCGCACGCAGGTTTACCATGAAGGAGAGAGGATCCAGCAAATCATCCTTCTCACAACGATGGATTGGAACAAGAAAATCAAGATCGCCGGAACCGTCATCGGGAGTGAAGAATCGTTCCCTTGTGAGTCGGATCGTCCTACTGACAGGGCTGGTCAAGGACCGCTGATCGTTCGGCACGCTTCCGGGATCGGCCGGAACTTGCGCAATCGAGCGGTCTATGATCGGAAGTGGGATTGGGCTTTCTCCGTTGACGCAAATCCGAAGGTTGCCATTGCGCCAACCGAATTGAAGGAAAGTCAAAACTCTTTTTCAATCGACATTGAAGGATATGAAATCGTTCTTCGGTTCAGGCCCCACTTCTATCAGAAACATCGCGGATTGGAGTTCTTTGAGCCCTGGACGTACAAGCCGTGGTCACAGTCTGTCGCTGGATGGATTTCCTGGTTCGCATTTTTCGACAAGGTTTCTGAAAAGGACATGATCGAAACTGCTGATGTCTTCTCCAGCGCTCTCCGTCCGTTTGGATATGACTACTTTCAGATGGACGATGGATATCAGCGCGGCAACGGTGGTCCGGACATGTGGCTCAATCCGAACGACAAGTTCCCGCACGGGCTTAAGTACCTGGCAGAGTACATACGAAGCAAAGGGCTGAAACCGGGACTCTGGATGGGAGTTGGAATCTTTGATGACGACTTGGCGCTAAAACATCCAGATTGGTTCCTTCGTGATGCGAAGGGAACGCCGGTTCAGGGGAATTGGATTCAATATCCTCTTGACGCGTCGAATCCCGAAGCTCTAAAGAATATCGTCCGTCCCATCTTCAAAGGATTTCGCGAGCAGGGCTGGGAGTACTTCAAAGTTGACGGACTGCGACATCTCCGGTACGAAGGATATAACGCGAATCGCGACTACTTCGACCGAAAGAAAATCGACCTTGTCGATACCTATCGAAAATATGCAATGACGGTCCGGGAGGAAATTGGGAGAGAACACTTCATGCTCGGTTGCTGGGGGATTCGCCCTGAGCTTGTCGGTATCATTGATGGCTGCCGAATCGGCGATGATGGCTTCGCGTACGCCGGCCTGGCGCAATACAACTCCTTCAACAACATCGTCTGGCGCAACGATCCTGACCATATTGAGCTGAACGACGACGCCTACAAATCAACGATGGTCACTTCACTGACCGGATCGCTTCTGATGTTGACCGACAAACCGGCAGTGTACAAAACGCCTGTGATTGATCCCGCAAAGCGTGCAGTACCCGTGCTCTTTACGCGCCCGGGTCAATTGTATGATGTCGATCCGTCACGCTCTGACAATCTGTATCGAGTTGACGCTGAGGTGAGCGGATCGGGACCGCGTGTATTCGACGCCGGGTACGTGCCGCAATGCTACCTGTATTCGCTTGAGGTGAACCGGCCATTCGGTTCGTGGCTGGTCCTCGGGCGAACGGGGGGTGAGTTCCAGGAGATTCGGTTTGCGGACTTGGGTCTCCCGCAGGACCGGGAATATCTAGTATTCGAATTCTGGACCAGGTCCCTGAAGGGAGTATTCGCTGAGGGATTCGACCCGGGCAAGATTAGTTCGAAGTATAACTGTCAGCTTTTCTGCATCAGGGAGCGGGAGCAGCATCCACAGCTGATTGCGACAAGCCGTCATATCTCCTGTGGCGGATACGAACTTCGCGATGTATCTTGGGATGCCCACGGCCTTTCAGGAACGAGCGAAGTCGTTGCCGGTGATCCATACACGATCTTTGTTTATGAACCGCCTGGTTATGAGTACCGGGGGACTGAGTGTGACGGTTTGGCGATCGCGGGGACGGTGAAGCGCGGGCTTGTCCGGGAGATTACATTGAAGTCCGAATCATCAGCAACAGTGCACTGGCGGGTCAAATTTTAGGCTGCCCCGAGAGTCACGAAATCTGTGAAAAGACACCTATGAAACTCCAACGAAGGCAAATAAACGTAGTCTCAATACACCGACTTGCGGTGGTGCTCTCGGGTTTCCTGTTCGTCGCGTCGTGCATCGCTGTCGGGCAAAACAATCCCACCGCATCGCTGCTGATTCATGCCGACAAGGAGGGCCCTCGCATAAGCCCGACGCTTTACGGCATCTTCTTTGAGGAGATAAATTGCGCAGGCGATGGGGGGCTTTATGCGGAGCTTATCCGCAACCGGTCATTCGAGGAGTCGAGCACACCCGTTCATTGGAGAATGATCAAAGAGGGAATGGTCGATGCCGAGATGATGGTGGATTCGATGTACTCGATGAGCGAGAAGAACGAGCACTATCTCAAGCTTAGGGTGCTTCTCGCTCTCGAAGGATATGTGGGCGTAGCGAACAGCGGCTACTGGGGGATCCCGGTGACGAAGGGCGCATCATATGAGCTCTCGCTCAACGCTATGGCGCTCGATGGTATCAACGGCACGCTCCTCGCTGTCCTCGAGGGTCCGGACGAAGAAGTGCTGGCGTCCGCCCCGATCAAGGGTGTCGTCTCAGATTGGAATCGATTCACAGCCACGCTGGTAGCGGAAAAGAGCGCTCCAGACGCACGTCTTGTCATCAGAATACTGGAACCCGGTCAGGTTTTTCTTGATATGATCTCCCTGTTCCCGAAGGAGACATTCAAGGATCGTCCAAACGGTTTGCGAACCGATCTTGCCACCATGCTCCTGAACATGAAGCCTTCTTTTGCCCGTTTTCCCGGAGGCTGTTGGGTGGAAGGAGACAACCTTCGTCTCTCGTAT
>Ga0116138_1001687_pt1 | contig 12012 bp, 10 predicted proteins | sample June2015DPH_20_1_2_FD_88971 | JGI IMG/M metagenome (GOLD analysis project Ga0116138, IMG submission 88971) | Peatland microbial communities from SPRUCE experiment site at the Marcell Experimental Forest, Minnesota, USA - June2015DPH_20_150 | ecosystem: Environmental > Terrestrial > Soil >... | reverse complement strand
TTCCATAATTTGCACCCGTCATTCATTACCAACAAAAAATTGCGGGCCACCGAGAAGGCCTCGCGGTTTAGGGTTTATTGTTTCACTTTTACCTTATCGCCGATGAGTTCGTCGGCCTGGCCGATAAGTGACTGCGTAAGCTTGAAGCTCAGGACGGCAGCGTCGAACCAGTCGAAGTCGGTGCGTCCGCTCCTTGCCTGCTCAACAAGGACATCGAGCAATTTATCCTCGGAACCGCTTTCGTAACGGAAGATAAATTTCTGTTTGCCCTTTTTGAGAATAAGTTGTTTGCTTACTTTGTTCACAGCCACCAGACCCTTACTATGTTTTTCCGCAACATACCGCCGGGGACGACGTCCCCCTTTACTTATCGGTCTTAATCCGGCCTACTTAAGATTTTTTTTAACCAGAGGCGATAATATCGCCGTTGACGGAAACACTACAGGAGTTTTATCGGCCAATAGACCGGCGGTCTTTACAAATTGAGGATGAATGTTGCGATATTTTGGTGGGATTTAACGGTCGAAATAGATTACAGGGGCAAGCGGCTAATGCGCCTTGAAGAATGTTTTACCCTGCTTGTTCTCGGACCAGACGACCCCCTGCTCCTTGAGGGCGTCGAGATAAACAAGGGCGTTGCTGGCATCGAGGCCAAGGGCCGAGCAGATGTCGTTTAGGGAGCAAGGTCTCCGTTTCAGCATTGATAAGAGGGTTTGAGGAACATTGTGGGTAACTTTTTGGCAGTGGCTGGAGGCAAAGTCGGCAATGACTTCGCAGTTGGAGGCCAGTTGCCGGGCAATTGCCTGGAGCTTGTCGGGGGCGATTTTTTCGATGCCCTGCTCGGCGGTCGGTCGGACGGCGGTATTGAGATGGACCTTGTCCGGACGAATTTTTTTTATCGCCGAGGCGATTTTGGCAAGCTGGGGGCTATCCGTGTTGAAACGGTCGATACAGAATACCTCGAGCCAGATTTGGCCCGGGTATTCATTTTTCAAGGCACACAAGCCCTCAACCAGGCGGTCGAAGGTAATCTGTTCGTGGGGGCGGTTTACCATATCGAAGGTCTGCTCGTCACCGGCATCGAGTGAAGGGAGAACAACGTCGGCGGCCGCACAATCGGCCCGGACCTCGGGCAGATAAAAAAGTGTGCCGTTGGTCAGGACTGCAACGGGGATGGAGGTAATTTTTTTAATCCCCTCGATTAGCCGGCCAAGACCGCTGTGGAGAGTTGGTTCGCCTGAACCGCCAATAGTTATGTGGTCGGCCTGCAATCCGGCGTCGAGCAGCCGTTTCAGTTCCGCCAGGACGTCGCCGACGGGAACATATTCTTTTCGCTCGAGCGTTTTGCAGGTGGTTTTCCCGAGTTGGCAATAGATGCAGTCGAGGGTGCAGGTTTTGAAGGGGACGATATCGACACCCAAACTGAGTCCCAGCCGGCGAGAAGGCACCGGACCATACAGGTATTGGTTTCTGTCAGGCATTTTTCCGCCCGCTAACTATATCGAAGATTTTTCTGCAATCAGTGAGCAGGTCTTCAACCCATTCAATGGGCATAATAACAGCGGAGTCGGATTTTGCCTTTTGGGGGTTGGTGTGGACTTCGAGAAACAGGCCATTTGCCCCGGCGGCAATAGCGGCTTTGGCGAGGATGGGGGCGAATTGACGCTGGCCGCCGCTGGCGTTGCCAAGGCCGCCCGGCTGTTGAGTGCTGTGGGTGGCATCGAAGACGACAGGGCAACCGAGTTGTTTCATAGTAGTGATAGCGGTCATATCGTTGACTAAGCGATTGTAGCCGAAGAATGTGCCTCGTTCGGTGAGAAGGATTTTGTCGTTGCCGCAGGAGCGAATCTTATCGACAACGTTTTTCATTTCGTCGGGGGAAAGGAACTGCCCTTTTTTGACGTTCACGGGCTTGCCCGTCTCGGCACAGGCGCAGAGCAGGTCGGTCTGCCTGCACAGAAAAGCGGGAATCTGAAGGGCATCGACGACCTCTGCGACTTTTTCCGCCTGCTCGGGCAGGTGAACATCGGTCATTACGGGCAATTTCGTCTGCTTCCGGACGACATCTAAAATGTCAAGTCCCTTTTCAATGCCCGGGCCGCGGTAACTGGATGCACTGCTGCGGTTGGCCTTGTCGAAACTGGCTTTGTAAATGACGCCTATCCCGGTGCGTGAAGAAATATTCGCCAGACGATTGGCGATATCGAGGCAGATTTGTTTTGTCTCGATTACGCAGGGGCCGGCGATGAGAAACATCGGGGCCTTGAGACCAATTTCCACTGAACCAATTTTGAAAGTTTTAGCGCTCATATTTGTTATCTGTTTTGGGGCAATTATCCACGAACGGCGACGATTTGTCAAAGGGCTACTTCAGCGCCCTGAGAATTTGCGCCCTGATACCCGCGGGTTTTGCGCCTTCGGGGACCATTACCCGAACCGCTTTGGGAATAATGGTTATCCGCACCGGCACGGCCGGGCCGGGGTCGCCATCAACCTCGGTAGCCAGTTTGGGGTTTGGAGAACCAACGGTGATATTTTTACCCTGCCGATAAATAACGTCGCTGCAGCGAGGGTGCATCTGCAGGACGGTCATAGCAGAATGTTTGACTAAATGCGTCCGATGGGCGCACTTGTAAACACAAACATCGAGAAGGCCGTCGCTGTAATCGGCATGTTCGAGAATGTTAAGACCCATGGCGTACCTGGAAATGTTGCCGACAAAGACAAGACAGGGGCCATCGAAAATCTGTTCGCCATCGACCTCAACGGTCATTGGGGCAAACCGGTATCGCCAGAAAGTGCGCCAGAGGGGCCAGAAGTAATCGAAGTAATTTATGTGTCCGGTGCGATTCTGGCTGACCTCGGCAACGACCTCGCCGTCAAAACCGAACCCGGCTATCGAGGTGAAACACCTGCCGTTGGCGTTGCCCAAATCGAGGGCCCGCGTAAAACCCGCTTCGAAGGTTCGTATCAGCGTCGCGAGCGTTTTTTCAAGACCCAGCTCGTTGGCGAGGAGATTTTCGGTGCCGCCGGGGATGATAAGGAGTGGCTTATCGCTGCCTTCGAGGCCGTGTGCGATTTCCCTGATAGTGCCGTCGCCGCCCACGGCAACAACCATTGCGCAGTTGGTGTCACCGGCGGCATTTGTGGCAAGTTCGCAGGCGTGTTCGAGCGAGCGGGTAAGATTCATACGAACGTCAAAGCCCCTGCCAGTGAGGTACTGCTCAAATCGCCAGCCGGGGAGTTTCTCGCCGCTGCTGGCGCCCGATTTGGGATTGACTATGTATGCGATATAACCGTCGTCGGATTTAATTGCGCTCATAATAATAATCGCTAAAAGAAAACCTTACTGCTTTTCCTTCCGCGTCGCCGAATCTGCTTTTGCATCAATGCCGCGTAACTTTGGTGTATGTGCGGCAAATCCTCCAGGCCCAGTTTTTTCTGCACGTCGGCGATTTTCTTCTCGTTTGGGCCTTCTATTTCTACAAAAGTCCCCAGAAGAGGTAGTTCGTCCAGCGCGACCTCACAGCCGCCTAATCGCCAGACCTGACGCTTCTTTTGATACACAAGGGCCTTTTTATATCCAACCGCGGCAAGAAACATCTCCGCAATATCAGCATCAGATATCCCGAATTGAATTTCCTGCCTCTGTTTGAATCGCCCTTTTCGCCGGGGACCTTTGAAGGTTATTACACCGGGATGCCGCGGCTTTCCCTGGTCCATAACTTGTCGGCGAATCCGTAGTGCGCTGTCGGATTTTCTCAGCGACTTTTTAGCGTCGTCAAAGTAAGTATCGGTATGAACGGCCCCTCGCAGAAATTTGGCGTCACGGGCCTTTAACCGGCGAGCCACTTTTTTCAGCGAATCAACCCTCAGCTTTGCTTCGATTTCGATATGCATCAGACAACCACAGAATACAAAATGACTTTTTAGAGCCGGGCCTTTATCTCATCCAATCGTTTTTTGGCATCCGGCTCGGTGGCAAAGTGTTTATCAAGCTCTGCACAGGAATACCTGTCGCAATGTGCGCAATTCTCAACGCCCTTTGCCATCGCGCATTTCCTGATTTGGCAATTTTCGCAGCTGGAAAATAATCTTCCGCCTTTCATCGTGCAGCCGTCGCAATCAGTAACATCTTCCACGCGTGTTTCCACGCCGTAATATTTCTTAATATAACGAGCTATCTGCTCCCTCATTTGCCTTTGTCTCTCAGCGTTTTTCTCTCTTGTCGCCAGGTAAATGCGGCACTTGATACAATTTAATCCGCAATACGCAATCATTTCCGATGCCATCTTTTCATCTGCTCCTTTTTTGGACTGATTATTACAGCCGGTAAGTCCAACGCCCCCAGCGCCAATCCTGCTGCCACGCCTGTGCCTCGTATAAGAAAGCATCTTCTGCTGCATTTACTGTGCATTGCGATGACTCCTTTCTAAACGACAATATTTACCAGTCGGGACTTGATAACGATTACCTTTTTCGGCTGTTTGCCGGCAAGGGCGGCAATGACCTTTTCGTTAGCTAGCACCGTTTGCTTTATCTGCTCATCATCCGCCTGGGCAGGGACAACAATTTTGTCTTTGATTTTGCCGTTGACCTGTATGGCTAATTCTATTTCGGCTTCCTTTACCAACTCCGGGTCGAACTTCGGCCAGGATTCATAAGCAAGCGTCTTACTATGACCCAGTTTTTGCCAAAGCTCCTCTGCGATATGCGGCGCAAAGGGCGACAGAACCAGCACAAATTGCTCAACAACCGTCTTCGGCAAAACGGGCTGCTTTATAAGATGATTAGCGAGAATCATCATCGAGCTAATCGCCGTATTAAAACCAAATGTCTCGACGTCGCCGCCGACTTTTTGAATTGTCTGGTGAAGTAATCGCGTGGTCGCTTCATCAGCTTTCGCATTTTGAATGGCAGCGTTAAGATTGCCTGTGTCCTCATTAATAATCAGCCGCCAGACGCGCTGCAAAAACCGGTGCACGCCCTCGACCCCCTGCATACTCCAGGGCTTTGCCGCCTCCAGCGGCCCCATAAACATCTCGTAAAGACGCATCGAATCCGCGCCGTATTCGGCAACGACCTTATCAGGGTTCACAACATTGCCCCGGCTCTTGCTCATCTTCTGGCCGTCTTCACCGAGAATCATCCCCTGGTTGACCAATTTTTTGAATGGCTCTTTTGTGCTGACGTAACCAATATCAAACAGGAATTTGTGCCAGAAACGGGAATACAGCAGGTGCAAAACCGCGTGCTCCGCCCCGCCTATGTAGAGGTCAACGGGCATCCAGTATTTTTCCTTCGCCCCGTCGCAGCAGCGATTGGCATTGCCCGGGTCGATATACCGCAGATAATACCAGCAGCTCCCCGCCCATTGCGGCATCGTGTTTGTCTCGCGCAAGGCAATCCCGCCGCATTGTGGACAGGTCGTCTTGAGCCACTCGGTCGCCTTCGATAATGGCGGCTCGCCCGTCGCAGGCGGCGTATAATCCTGCATATCAGGCAGCTTCAAAGGCAACACCGATTCAGGCAAGCCCACTATCCCGCATTTATCGCAATGCACAAGGGGTATTGGCTCGCCCCAGTATCGCTGCCTGCTGAAAAGCCAGTCGCGGAGTTTGTAATTGATTGCCTTTTTACCAAGCCCTCTTTCCTCAAGCCATCTGGTAATTCGCTCCTTGAATTCGGGCGTCTTCAGTCCCGTAAACTGGCCCGAGTTTATCGCCGTGCCATCGCCCGCGAAACATAACTTCCCCTCTTTTACAAGTTTTGTCTGCTCTGCGTCCGGCGGGTCAACCACCTGGATAATCGCAAGATTAAATTTCTTTGCGAATTCGAAATCCCGGTCATCGTGCGCGGGTACAGCCATAATAGCGCCCGTGCCGTAACTGATTAGAACGTAATCACTAATCCAAATCGGGATTTTCGTCTCATTGACGGGATTGATTGCGTATGCGCCGGTGAATTCGCCCGTTTTTTCCTTCGCCAGGTCGGTGCGGTCGAGGTCGCTTTTGCGAGCCGCCTCTTCGCGGTATTTTTTTACCGCGTCCTTCTTGTCCTTCGTCGTGATAACATCAACAAGCGGCTGTTCCGGCGAGAGCACCATATAAGTCGCGCCGAAAAGCGTATCTGGCCGAGTAGTGAAAACGCGGATATTATCATTGCGACCATCTATTTTGAAATCGACCTCCGCGCCGATACTCTTGCCAATCCAATTTCGCTGCATTTCCTTAATCGGCTCAGGCCAGTCAACTTCAGCGAGGTCTCCGAGCAATCGCTCGGCATATTCGGTTATACGCAGCAGCCACTGCCTAAGAGGTTTTCTGATGACCGGGTGTCCCCCTCGCTCGCTTACCCCCCCTACCACTTCCTCATTGGCAAGCACTGCCCCCAAAGCAGGACACCAATTGACTGGCATCTCCGACTCGTATGCCAAACGATGGTCATCTATATATTTTCGCTTTTCAGCGTCACTCAGCCCTGCCGGTATCGGCAGCTCTTTAATCGGCCTTGCTTTTTGCTGCTTTTCATCAAACCAGCTATTGAAAAGGTTCAGGAATATCCACTGCGTCCATTTGTAATAGTTCGGGTCGGTAGTATTAACCTCCCTGTCCCAGTCGTAGCTGAAACCAAGTAACTTGATTTGTTTGCGTATCCCTTCGATGTTATTCTGCGTGGTCTCGGCAGGATGTGTTCCGGTTTGAATGGCATATTGCTCAGCCGGCAGTCCAAACGCGTCCCACCCCATCGGGTGCAGAACGTTGAAACCCTTCATCCTCTTATATCGGGACGATATGTCACTGGCGGTATAATTTTCTATATGCCCAGCGTGAATCCCCGCACCGCTCGGGTATGGGAACATATCCAGCACATAATACTTCGGCTTGCCTGCCCTGAGCGAAGTCGAAGGGGCATCGCAGTCGGCGGCCTTGAAGGTCTTGCCGGCTTCCCAGTTCTGCTGCCATTTCTTCTCTATCGCGTTAAAATCGTAAATGCCAATTTTTTCGTCCATTGTCTTCTTGTTACCTTCTCGAATGTGGACAACTGTTATCGCTGCACCCGAAACACTTTTTCGATTGACCTTCCTTCACTTGCGCCGAGAACACCGAAAGCTGTTTTTTCAACTTCCCGCTGCCGCAGTGGGCGCATTTTCGCTCACCCTTATTGCCGCTGCTTTCAAGTAATTCGGTTATCTTGCCGCAATCATCGCATTTATATTCGTAAATCGGCACCATTTTCCTCAATTCAACGGTTCTTTTGGCTCGTAAAGAGATTTATGTTATGATTATAAGCTCTAAATATCAATATCAATTCATATTCCCCAAGCGGGGAGTGATTGATAGAAGGCACAGTGGTCGATTATATAACAATGACGAAATGGTGATTTCAGAAAGGATGATAAGGCAGATATGAGATTTATGGCACCGATAGTAATGCTGGTTGGTTCAAATTTGTTTATGACATACGCCTGGTATGGGCATTTGAAAGACCTGAAGGGCAAAGCGGTCTTCATCGCCATTGTCGTAAGCTGGGCAGTCGCGTTTTTCGAGTATTGCCTCCAGGTCCCCGCCAATCGCATCGGTTTTCAGTTCTTCTCGCTGGCGCAGTTGAAGATCATTCAGGAAATAATAACTATGGCCGTCTTCGCCGTATTTTGCATCGTGTATATGAAGCAATCGCTCAAGCTGGATTTCCTCTGGGCCGGGTTGTGCTTGCTCGCCGCTTCCTATTTTATGTTCAGGGGCTTCACATTGCCGAGCTAAAGGATAAATATGAAACCTGCTAAAATCAGAATCACAGTTTTGCTCCTGCTTATAATCGGACTTGTCGCCGCCGGCTACTTCGGGCGAGAATACCTCCTGCGTGAAATGACGATTCACCAACTGCTAAACGAAAATAAGCAGCTCAAGGAGGCAATCACAAACCTGACTACCGAGGAACAGATTGGATACGCAAAGGTAATCAAGCAGGAAACCAAAGACAGCAAGGTTTGGACGACGCTGCGATTCGTCGAGACGGCCAGAAGCGACAAGCTTAAAAAAATCCTCGAAAAAGACTACACAATCGAAGGCGACATCGTTCACTTCGACGCGCTGATAGTAAAATTCGACAACAAAATGGTAATGGATGGCAAAGAGCGGGCGATGTACCTGTGGCGAAGGATTTACGGCGAAACTATGCCCCCGCAGAATGGCTTCGCGATTGAGTCACCCGGCGCAGAGCCGGCAAGATACGCCGATTTACTTGCTCGCCTGCCCATCAAACAAAGAGAATTGTTCTGGTCTAATATCTGGGATTTGGCTAACGATGTGGAGAAGCTAAAACAGGACGGCATCACGGCTATTTACGGTAACGCCGTGTATTCAAAGCTCAAAGAAGGCCTGATTTACGTCTTCAAAATCAGCCCGACAGGCCAGCTTTATCCCGAAATCGTCCCCGATATGTAACAAAACGTGAAAAAGGGGTCGGGCCCCTTTTTAATTTGAATCTATGAATCAACCTGATTTTGATATTGTAATCATAGGCGGGGGGATTGTCGGGTTGGCAACGGCATACAAAATCGCCACAAGCCACCCCCGTTTACGAATCGCAGTGCTGGAAAAAGAACCGACGCTTGCCGGCCATCAGACGGGACACAATTCGGGCGTCATTCACTCCGGCTTATATTACAAACCCGGCTCAGCCAAGGCCAGAACCTGCACCGACGGACGCAAACAGCTCGTCGCTTTCGCCAGGCAATACAGCATCCCTCACGAAATCTGCGGCAAAATAATCGTCGCCACAAGCGAAAAAGAAATGCCCAACTTCGAACGCATTTTTAATAACGGAATCCAAAACAGGATTGAAGGCGTCACAAAAATCAGCCCGGCCCAAATCAAACAAATCGAGCCGTATTGCGCAGGTATCGCGGGAATAAAAGTCCCCTGCACGGGTATAATCGACTTTGTGGCGGTAGTGAATAAGCTGGCGGAACTCATAAAAAAGCAAAACGCGGACAACAGGATATTTCTCTCCCGCAATGTCACCGGCTTCCGGAAAGACAATGCTTGCACCCGAATACTAACGAATCAGAAAGCCGTTTCGAGTCGATTCGTCATCAATTGTGCAGGTTTGCAAAGCGACAGAATCGCCCGCCTCGACGGCGTAAATATCAAAATGCGAATCGTCCCCTTCCGCGGCGATTATTACGATTTGAAATCAGACGCACAGGGCAAGATAAAAAACCTCATTTACCCTGTCCCCGACCCCACATTCCCGTTTCTCGGCGTGCATTTTACGAGAATGGTCGCAGGCGGCGTCGAGTGCGGCCCAAACGCCGTATTCTCATTCAAACGTGAGGGATACGGCAAATTCGATTTCAATTTACGAGACGCCTGGGAATCGCTCGTTTATCCCGGCACTTTGAAACTATTTATTAAAAACTGGCGATACGGCCTTGGCGAATACATCAGGGCATTCTCAAAGAAACTTTTTGTTAAACAACTGCAGCGGCTTGTCCCCTCGATTCAGGGCGCCGACTTAACGCCCGGCAACTCAGGCGTCCGCGCACAAGCCGTCGGTGCCGATGGCAAGCCGATTGATGATTTTGTGATTGAGTCACACGGCAACGCCATTCACGTTTTGAACGCCCCTTCCCCCGCCGCCACCGCCTCCCTCGCCATTGCAGACCACATCACCTCCCTCGCTACTCAGCACTTCAAACTCTAAACCACATACATCCTCATTTATAAATATTATAGTCGGCCTGCCCTCCGTAGCGTCAGCGAAGGAGGGTGTCAGTCGGCGTCAGTCCGTGTTATAATCCCTGCGATATGAGCAAATATGAGCAAAACAGCTTATTCGGCGAGGACAAAACCGACAAAGCCCCCGCGGGCCACGTTATCCGCGTGGCGTTCGAGTCGGGCGTCGATGCCGAATTCGATTACCTTGTGCCCGACAAACTCTGGCCCATCGCCGTCGGCCAGCGAATCGAAACGCCCTTCGGAAAATCAAACAAGCTCGAAACCGGTTTTTGCGTAGAAACAAATGTAACCCCCACACAACCGGACAAGAGCAAAAAATTCAAACTCAAAGCAATATCGGCTGTCGTTGACAAAGAGCCGCTGGTTGATGAAGGCCTGATGGAGCTGGCTCGCTGGATTAGCGATTATTATGTATGCCCACTCGGTATGGTGCTCGGCGCGATTGTCCCCGGAGCCGTCAAAAAAGGCGCAGGTGAAAAAAAACAAAAATACGTTTACCTGGCTGTCGCCCCGGAACAAATTGACAAAATCGCCGACCAGATAAAAGGTAAAAAGCAAAAACAGATTGTTCAGCAATTGATAAACTCAAACGCCTTCGAAATCGAATCAGCAATGGAACTCGACGAACTCCTCGAAACCGTCGGCTGCACCGATGTCCCCGTAAAAAATCTCGTCGAAAAATTTACTCGCCAAGGCGGGCAGGTTATCAAAATCGCACAGAGAACCGTCCTCAAATCCCTGCCCGCTATGCCAGAAGGCATGCTCATTAAACACGAAAAAGTCATCCTCAACGATGACCAGCGAAAAGCTCTCGCGAACATCATCAGCCGAATCAACGAAAACAAATTCGGCGTCACACTCCTCTTCGGCGTCACCGACAGCGGCAAAACCGAGCTTTACATAAAGGCAATCGAAGAAACAATCAAAAAAGGCAAAAGCGCAATCGTAATGCTCCCCGAAATCGCGCTGACCACCCAGACAATCCAGCGCTTCAGCGCAAGATTCGACCGAATCGCGGTTATGCACTCAGGCCTCACCGCCCCACAGCGAAATACACAATGGCACAAAATAAAATCAGGTGAAGCAGACGTTGTTATCGGCGCACGCTCCGCCGTCTTCGCTCCGCTCGCCAACCTCGGCCTCATCGTAGTCGATGAGGAACACGAATTAAGTTACAAACAGGACACAACTCCCCGATACAACAGCAGAGACGTCGCGATTAAACGCGCCCAACTCTGCAACGCCCATTGCGTATTAGGCAGCGCAACCCCCTCACTCGAAACGCTGCAAAACTGCAAAACAAAAAGGGCGTTTTTCAATATGGTCCGCCTGCCAAAACGCGTAATGAACTTCCCCTTCCCCGAAATGCGGCTCGTCGATATGAAGGACTTCCCCTCGCAACTGATGAGCGAGCCGTTGGCAAATCAACTCATCGAAACACTCGCCAGAAACGAGCAGGCAATCTTACTCCTGAACAGGCGTGGCTATAGCAACTTCGTATTCTGCCCCTCCTGCAAACACATCCTGCGCTGCCGAAATTGCGACGTAACCCTGACCTTTCACAAAACCCCAGGCCGTAACATTGCGCCAATACCTACAATCACGGGCCGTCACATGCACTCCGGCTGCGCAATCTGTCACTATTGCGGCTCGCAAACACTCGTCCCTGAAAAATGTCCCCTCTGCGGCAAAGGTATGACTATGATTGGCCTCGGCTCTCAACGCCTCGAAGAGGACCTCGCCCGAAAATTCCCCAACGCTAAAATCGCCCGCGTCGACAGCGACTCAATGAAAGGCGCCGACTACTATCGCGTCCTGCGCGATTTCAGCGAGGGCAAAATCAACGTCCTCGCCGGCACTCAAATTCTCGCCAAAGGCCTCCACTTCCCTAACGTAACCCTCGTCGGCATCATCAGCGCAGACACCTCACTTTACCTCCCCGACTTCCGCGCCAACGAACGAACGTTTCAATTGATTAGCCACGTCGCAGGCCGCGCGGGACGCTCCGCCAAAAAAGGCATCGTCTTCATCCAGACGTTTCTACCGAATCAGCCCGCGATTCAATTCGCCCTCAAAAACGATTTCGAGGGCTTTGTAAAAGAGGAATTGACTCACCGAAACGCCTGCAACCTGCCCCCCTTCTGGCGATTAGCCCTGATTACCCTGCGGGACAGGACACACGAAAAACTCGAACTTGCCGCCAAACTTATGCGTGAAAAAATCGACCGCATCGTGGCCGACGAAAAATTACAAATCCGGGTTCGCGGCC
>Ga0116138_1001686_pt1 | contig 12014 bp, 8 predicted proteins | sample June2015DPH_20_1_2_FD_88971 | JGI IMG/M metagenome (GOLD analysis project Ga0116138, IMG submission 88971) | Peatland microbial communities from SPRUCE experiment site at the Marcell Experimental Forest, Minnesota, USA - June2015DPH_20_150 | ecosystem: Environmental > Terrestrial > Soil >... | reverse complement strand
CTTTATCTGGTGCGTCGCCCTGAATATCAAGAACCGGACCGGATATCAGTACTTCAACCGCATGATACGCGTTGAGTCCAAGGACAAGAACAGTGGGACCACGGTTGAGCTGTCCGCAGTGCGCGCCCCGATGTTGAACAACTATCTCTTCAGCGCTCTTGCCGGGGTGACCTGGTATATGCAGTTCTTCTTCTACACCATGGGCGAAACCCAAATGGGCAACTACAAATTTTCCAGCTGGACGATTCACATGGCCAGCATCATCATCTTCAGTTCGTTGTGGGGGATTGCGCTGCATGAATGGAAGGGGAGCAGCACATCGACAAAAACAAAGCTCGCTATCGGTCTCATCACGCTTGTTCTCTCCACTATCGTTGTTGGTTACGGAAACTATCTTGGGGTTGCTGCAAAACCATGAAAAAGTGGGCACCCAGAGCGCTCGTCACCCTGCTGATTCTTTACGGTGCCATGCTTATCCCCGACCCGGAGCCAAACGTCTCATTTGATGACGTACGGGGAGGCTCAAAAAAGGCATTCGCCTGGAACCAGGATGCCTTCTGGACGCAGCTGGAAAAGCGGTACGTTGAATCAAAGACCGCCGGCTGCAACAGAGTGTACCATGCGGTTGACAGCCTCCTGGCATTGGCATGGAAAAACCTTGCATTCATTCATACGAGCCCTCTCGAACCCGGAAGCGTTATCTTCAGGCAACACGAAAACGTGATCTTCGGAATTGGCTCACTGGTAGCTCCATGCCCGGATGAATTCGGGGAGTTCAAGCGACTTGTGGAAGAATCGCGCAAAGCGATCAAACGACAGTCAGAACACTGGGATATGAACAAAAGGGAAGCGCGGGAGACTCTCTACCGGCTTCTCTACGGCGGTCGCGGTGCCGTTGAGGAGATTATGCTGCAGCTCCCGGCGGATTCGACGAAGGATCCAATTACTCTTGGCACAGATGAACCATCACAGACTCCCGGTGCGAGCATTCTTGGAGCAACGATTCACAGCGGAGACATACTTGTCTCGCGTGGTGGTGCGCCGACCTCAGCTCTGATAGCTCGGGGAAACGACTTTCCGGGCAACTTCTCTCACATTGCACTTGCCTACGTCGAACCCAAGACACGGCTCGTGAGCCTCATTGAGGCGCACATAGAGCGTGGCGTCACTATCTCAACACCGGAGCAATATATCAGGGACACCAAATTGCGCGTGATGGTCCTGCGGCTCCGCAACAATCTTGCACAAATTCAGGCAGATCCGATGCTGCCGCACCGGGCGGCCGAGTTCGCGCTCAAGAACGCAAGGGAAAAACATATTCCGTACGATTTCAGCATGGATTTTCAAAACGCAGACAAGTGGTTTTGCTCTGAGGTCGCCTCCTTTGCATACAAAAACTTCGGTGTTCAACTCTGGATGGGACTCTCTCATGTTTCGTCTCCCGGATTGCGAAGATGGTTAGCTGGTTTCGGCGTGGAGCACTTTGAAACCCAGGAGCCGTCAGACCTTGAATACGACCCGCAGCTCTGCGTGGTGGCGGAGTGGCGTGACCCCGAACAGCTTCGGAAGGATCATTTCGATAATGCGGTAACAGAAGCAATGCTGGAAGGTGCAGAAACGGGTGATCGCCTGACCTATGCGTGGTATATGCTTCCCGTCGCGCGAGGAGCGAAAGCATATAGTACGGTCCTAAACCTTTTCGGAGCGGAAGGACCAATACCAGAAGGGATGTCTGCCTCGGCGGCACTGAGGAACAGGTATTACTCCGGCGAGCACACCGCAATCAACGAGGAGCTTACCCGACTGGAAGCAGATTTTAGACGGCAAAAAGGATATGCAGCCCCATTCTGGGGTCTCATGCAGATGGCGCGTACCGCTAAGCAAACGGTTGAATCCCGTTGAACGTTAGACACCCCTCTCAAAGACGAGAAGAACCCCCCATGAAGAAGACCTGGCAAACAAGCACCATGAAGGTATCTGAGACCCTGATGCAGGAAGACCTGAAAAAGAACGCCGTTATCATGGCCGCGTTTGCTTATCACGCGGCAATGAGCGATCAACGAATGCCGCGCAAACCAGTGAAGTAAGCAGAGCGCGGAAAATACCGGAGCTTGAAATGAAAGGGATATCTCTGACAGTAATGATGATGCCGACTATAATTTTTTTGTGTGTCGGCGTTGTTCACGCTAGGCAGACCGAATCATTAGGAAAGGACACAGCCGTGGTTTCACAGCAACGCGTTGTTGAATGGAAGCTCGAAGATTTCAACAATCCAAACGCCGAAGGAGTGACCAAGGCGGGAGATCCCCACACCGTCGACAGCCCGTACGGAAAAGCGGTGCACTTCGACGGCGTGAAGGATGGATTATTTCTGAATGCTCTTCCAATCGAGAAACTCACACAGTTCACCGTAGAAGCGTTCCTGCAGCCAGACGGAAAGGCACCGCACGAGCAGAGGTTCCTCCACATGGGTGAAGCGAACGGTAGCCGGCTACTCCTTGAAACACGGGTGACGGACGACGATCAATGGTACCTTGATGCCTTTATCAAGTCGGGTGACTCGTCCTGTACGCTGATAGACAAAACCAAACTTCACGCGACAGGGATATGGTATCACGTTGCTCTTGTCGTAGATAACGGGAAGATGGATACCTACGTCAACGGCAAGCATGAGCTCAACGGGAACGTTGCGTTCTCGCCGTTCAAAGGAGGAACAACGTCGGTCGGTGTCCGGATGAACCGGGTTTCCTGGTTCAAGGGAGCCATCTACAAGATCCGAATTACACCAAGGTGCCTTGTGCCCTCAGAATTCATGAAGCAATGATTCCTGGTCCACCATAAAAAACCAAGAAAGGAAACGTTATGAGAGTTCTCCTCTTTGCGTTGACCTTCCTGGCGGTGACCGGTTTGTCGGTTGCCCAGGAAACCCGGACCGAGGTTACGAAGTCCACCACACCCGCAGATGACGCGAAAGCCAACAGCGATTCTGTTCCCGATGTCTATGCACTCAACGGTCAGTTCGAGCGCGTGGTGGTGCTTCGTTTTAAGTATCAGGCCGACCTGCTGGCTGGCATGGAAAAAATGGTCAGGGAGCAGAATATCCGCAACGCGGTTATTCTTGCCGGGGCTGGGTCCCTCACGGGTTACCACTTTCATCTTGTGAGCAACCGCACGTTTCCATCAAAGAATATGCTCATCAAGAACCCGAGCGCTCCAGCGGACCTCGTGAGTATGAATGGATATATTATCGACGGCCGCATCCATGCCCACATGACTCTCACCAACGAAGACAAGGCCTTTGGCGGCCACCTCGAACCCGGAACTACGGTGTTCACGTTCGCGATCATAACGCTGGGAGTTTTTAAAGACGGAATCGACCTTCGTCGCATTGACGATAAAACATACCGCTAACAGATCGAGGAAAAGCAAACCACAGCGATTTTTGCTCAAAGGCAGTCAATCTTTTGCGAAGAAACATGATTTTCACAAGTTGACCCTCTTTCGGAAATGGGTTAAAACCCAGGAAGAGGTTGGTTAGGATTTATTGCCATGTCCTAAAGGGCGTGGCAATGGCCCCGACCTTCAGGTCGGGGAATAGAAGAAGAAGCAATCGGGCTTTAGCCCCATTCAAAGAAGCGGTCAACTTGAAATGATTCTTAAAGAACCACTCACATCCTCGCTCAGTAAAAAGAGAAGCATGAGATCATGAGTCGCTCATCAGCGTATTGTATCGTTCTTCTTCTCCTCGCGCCTCTTGGCGCAGTCTCTCAAGCTCAATCGAAGATACCGACGAAGACCCCGGAACCAGGGCTGCTTTTCTATCTTTCCGGCGATCACGGTTTCAATGCCGATTATTCCGCTGGGGGGACTCCCGCACCCAATTTTCTCCAAAACGTGAAAATCATTCCTGATGGAGCAAAAGGGCCCGGGTTCGCATGCGAGGACAAACAGCTTATGTCATACTGGGCGCCTGGAAACATTTATGCGGAGAGAGGAACCCTCAGCTTCTTCTGGCGATCACGCGAGCCGGTCGGGAAGACCGAGTTCCCCATCTTTCGTGTTGGATATGCCGATCACTCCAGCTGGGATATGGTGTGGCTGCGCATCGATTACAATGGTCATGGCTTTGACGCGTTTGTGACGGATGTGAATTTGTCGCGGGTTCGAATATCATATTCACTCTCGCCGTTTCCGCGCCCAGAACAATGGATTCACCTTGCCTTGACGTGGGATGAAACCGTTGGAATTCGCTTCTTCGTTGATGGGAAACAGATTGCCCAGAAAGACAGCGTGGTGGTGCTCTACGCGGGTCTCGACCAATTTGGGCCCCATTCACGGATCATAAGCCCGGTTCAGGTGCAGAGTGCCTACAACTTCCAGCGGGGCGGCGACATCGATGAGGTTCGCATCTATGACCGCATGCTTTCGCCGGAGAACATCGCCCGACTTGCCAAAGGCGGGACGGCCGGGGAGGTTCCCGTCCTGATAAGGAACCTTCAGGACGCCCGATGGAAATCGGAATGGCGATTGAGGTATGGATGGAATCTGGATCTTCCTCCGTATCTGGATCAACCGTTTACGAGAGTGCGCAAGGTTGAAATTCAGAACGCGTACGATCTGAAACGCTGGTGGTGGAAGGGAACAGACGGAATCCGCGAGACGACATGGCCGGGCGTCTACAATCGATCGCGCCTCCCTGGGCGAAACGATTATTTTCAACTGCCCGACTGGGACTGCTATTCGCTGTCGGGAAAATCGATCACCTTCTTCATGCCCGACGAGACGTGGAACCACCTTGAAATCTCAGGCGGGGCATGGGGAACAATGACGCTGGCCGCATCGAATGAAAGCAAACAAGAACCTGACACTAGAGAGCTTTTCGCCCGACCAAAAGGGCAGGAAAAAACCGTCCATCGATTGTTGAAACCAGAGTTTGGGGGGCGACTGCAATTCAAGAATGAAGTGCAGGAGACACCTATTGGAGAGTTGTCCGCTTACAATGTTGAAGCCGGAAGCGAACCTCATGGTCTTTGCACACTTCGTTATTGCTTGAACGGCGGGTTAGAATCGACGAGCAATGAAGTGCAGCCCTTGATGAAATTCGTGAATGGCAGATTTCTGCCGGATGAACGGTCGGCAATGATTGCCTTGCCCGGAGCCTGGTTGCGGGAGGAACAGAGACGGGCCCCGGAGAAACATTTGCCGCTCGTACACATTTTCGTTCCCTACGATTCCCGCTCTGCAATGCCAGCGGATGTAAGCCCCGACTCCTCCTATGCGTGGGAAAAAATCAACGGTGGACTTGATGGCGTTGCCATAGATCTGCCGGCGTTGGATCTAAAACCGATCGATGGTAATCTTATCCCTTTCAATATCCAGATAAAGGATCCTCTTTGGCCAAGTCGCACCATGCTCGATTTCTCTTTTTCTGTGAAGCCCGGCGAGGCGCGCACGTTGTGGCTTGACACGCGGGATCGAATCTTGCCAAAAGGCAAAAGTCTCTATCTGACAATTGCTTCAGCCTCTCCGGATTTTGGTCCAAACACACTCGAAGGGGCTCAAATCCGGCTTGTCTTTAAAGCGTGGAAAGAAGCATATCGTGAGCATGTTCAGGATCGGTTCAGTCAAGTTCGGGATAACTACGCTTTTCTCGTCGAGGAGCGGCCGGATGATCCACGGTTCAATCTTTACAACCGGTTCGAGAGTGATGTCAACGATCTGCTGACTGTAGACCCGAAACACTATCCCGGTCAGAACTATTGGTACGATATCGACCATAATCATCGAAAACCACTCTTTGTGCAGCCCTCCGTGCCGGATGGAATTCCCGCCTGGGCCTTCCGCCAGATCGAAGACCTCCGGTATTTCAATCGATTTGTTCTCTGGTGGATCGATAACCGCCAGATCCAAGACGGAGAACTCGGCGGTGGGCTTTCAGATGATGACGATCTCACGAATTGCTGGCCCGGCGCCGCGCTGATGGGATGCGAACCGGAAAAGATCAGCAACGCCGTGCTCCGAATGCTGGATGCCATCTACGAAAACGGAATGTTCACAGGCGGGCTCTCAACAATCCAGACAGACGGACTGCATGCACACGAAGAGGGGATCGAAGCGCAAACGCAGGCAATGCTGGTGGACTATGGAAGCCCGAAACAGGTAGAGCGAATGATGGAAACCGTCCGCGCCCTGGACGAGAAATTGATATTGAAGAACAAAGCCGGTCACAGGCATTTTCGGTCGAGCTATTTCAGCGGCACAAAAATCGCAGACGAAGGAATCTGGGAATGGTCGCTCCAGCAACAGGAGTATTTGCTCATGGAGCCGGTTCTGACTCTGGCTGAATTCAACGGCAATCCGCGGGCGCGCCAGCTGGCGATCGATGTTGCAGACGGATTGCTGGCACATGCCAGGAAAGACAGCAAGGGGAAGATTGTTCTTGATTCAGAGATCAACTTCTCGAGCGACTCAACCAGACCGTCTCCGCTCGGAACAAAAGGAATGCTTGCTTCTAGCATGGGAGATGGTGCAACCATCAGCACGTCGTCGGCAGCGCTTCAGCTTCTCTGGGGAGTCTATCGGATGACAGGTGAGAACATGTATCTTCAACCCCTGCTTGATCTTGGCGATGGCGTTCTGGGATTACTTAGTCACGATGCTCTCGACATGTTGAACCTGCGGGAATCCTGGGGAAAGCAAATCGCTGCAAGGACAACGCCGACGAAGGGAGCCGATCTGTACCGGCACATTGCCTGGCAGGTGACGGGAAACAAATCTTATCTTGAGCACTACTATGCAGACCAGGCAGAATCGTCGGCGCTCAGGGAATACATCAACACCGAGGGATCGCTCTGGAGCGACCGGGTTTTCGCGGCGAACCGGGAATTGCAGCGCTCAAGGTTGGGAGGAGTCGCGCTTGTCCGTGGTGCCATTCATTCTGGTCATGCCGTGAGCTGGAAGTTCAAAGCCCCCGCTACAGAACAGAGCGTTGCAATCCTCATTCCGGAAGCGACTCCTTCCGATATCAAAATTATCGCATACAACCTTGATCAGAAGCCGGTTGAAGCAACGATGACGCTCTGGAATACAGAGCCCGGTACGTGGGTGCTTGTGCAGGGGCTCGATTTGAATGGTGATGAGGCAATCGACACGACGCTTTCAAAGCAGACAATCACCCTTGAGCGAAGCAAGAGTGTCCAGATCACCTTTGCTCCGCGCACAACAACCATCCTTGCGTTACGGCTACAATCGAAATCAACTCCCTACTCCATGCGCCCCGATCTTGGGATTGGAAGGGAAGACGTCGTCCTTGAGGGAAACACCGTGCGGGTCAAGGTGCACAGTCTTGGCTCTGTGGAAACATCGCCAACGACGGCCGCAGTCATTCATGACGGAAGGGTAATCGCTTCAGCCCGAGTGCCAGCCATCCCAGCGCCCATTGATCTCACGCCAAAATGTGTTGATGTCATCATTCCACTGCCTCCGGGGGTGAAAGCTGAAGACTGCAGTGTGGAGATCGATCCGGAAAACAGCATGAACGAAATCACACTCAATAACAACCGCGTTGATCTACAGAAGACAGATCCGACAAAGACCTTAGGCGCGCGAAGCGACCAGGTCGTCGGTCTTGCCAACAAGCCGCGCCCCGAGCATATTGCCTTCAATGTCTCGGATCCTGTCGCGGTGGCAAAATGGTATTGCGATAACCTGGGGATGAAAATTCTTCGCAAGAGCGCCCCTCCCGCAACAACACACTTTATAGCCGACTCCGCTGGGACGATGACGCTTGAACTTTACAGAAATGAGAAAGGCCCAATCCCGGATTACTCATCGATCAGCCATATTTCAATGCACCTTGCTTTCACCGTTGATGATGTGAGCGAAGTGAACACCCGATTTCTGGCGGTGGGCGCAAAGCTGGCAGAAGACATCGTCACCACACCATCCGGTGACCGAATTCTCATGCTGCGCGATCCATGGGGTCTTCCTCTCCAGTTTACGGTGCGGGTGTCCCCCATGCTGAAGTCGGGGGGCCTTCGGTTCGAACATCTCGCGTTGAACGTCGCTGATCCGCAGAGCGTGGCAAACTGGTACGTTGAAAACCTGGGGATGAAGGTGGTCAGGCAAGGCGGCCCACCTTCGTTCACGCATTTTACTGCAGATGATGGAACACATATGATGATCGAACTCTCAACCAACACGACGGCGCCCATCCTGGACTTGTCGAAGTTTAACACCGTGTCACTCCACTTCGCGTTTATCGTAGAGGATGTCCGATCATTGCGGACGGGCTTGATTGAGGCGGGAGCAACGCTGGCGGAGGAGATTCGCGAAACCAACGCAGGCGACCAAGTGCTCGTCTTGAGGGATCCGTGGGGTCTTCCGATTCAGTTCATCAAACGCACCGAAGCGCTGCTGAAGTAGAACCCCCTGGTCGAAAAGCGGAATGCGCAGCGAGAAATCCGAAACACGAAATCCTAAATCCTAAACAAATCCCAAATATAAAATACGAAAATCCGAAGGAGACTCTATTTTTTGGTTTATGACTCTTCGGATTTGTTTCGAATTTCGAGATTAGGGTTTCGTATTTCCCTCGTATTTCGATATTAGGATTTCGGATTTAGAGCCAGTCTCGTACAGCCGCTCTTAGAAACGGTTCCAGACGATGCGATCACCGACGGAGATTTTGTGCCGGTCCGTATAGCCCGCATTCACCTCAATGACGAACTGTGCAGGCTTTGACGACGCATAGGATTGTTCAGAGTACGGGGTCGTGTTCTTGTGAATGGTAACGATCTCATCTTTGCTGTTCACGAAAATCATGTCCAGCGGAAGCACGGTATTCTTCATCCAGAAGGCCCTCGTCTCATCCGCCTCGAAGATAAACAGCATCCCTTGATTCTCCGTGAGCTTGTCGCGATACATCAGCCCAAGCTGGCGCTTTGACTCATCCTGCGCGAGTTCAACGTCGATTGCGGAGAGAAAATCCTGTTTTCCGGTCTGGAAACGAACTTCACCCTGTTTCACAAATTCGTACACCCCCGTCTGCGTCGTTGTGGTTGATGGCTGTGTGATAGGTGCGGGCTTGTTGGATGGCTGATATGTCAGGACCGCGATCAGCGCAAGGATGAGAACAACGGTGCCGGTGACGGCGGCGATGGATTTTGTATTCCTCTTCTGCGGGCGTGGAGCCTCAGCCGGCTTCTGTTTCTTACTCATGAAGTTTGTTTCCTGTCGGAGAGTTATTGCGTTTCTAGTTCTTGAAGAGGCCCTTCAGGGCATCCTGGAGCCCCTTCTTCTTTGCCTGATCGATGCGGGCGTCGAGTTCCTTCTTTTTCCCGTCGAGCAAAGAAAGGTTTTGATTCACCAGAGACTCATAGGAACGCAGCGGCGACAGCGCGTCCTCCTTCTTCTGGTTAAAGATCTTGTCAAATTCCGCCCTCTTGTCCGCGATGACCTGGTTCACCTTCGCGCGGATATCGTTCTGCAGCCGGGCGAGCTCATCGCCGATGACCTTTTTTGTCTGGGCTGCCAGCTGGTCGTCAAGGTCGGTGCTGAGTGCCACATTGAGCGGGCCACCGGTGTTCCACATGCGAAGCCCCACATTGAAACCGGTAATTGAGGCGAGAACCTCGCGTGTGATTCGCTCAACATCATTTTGAGGCGCCCGGTCGAAGACGAGCGAAAGATCATGGAACACCAGCTTTAAATTTGCATCAAATTGGTCACCGGGCACCGAGGCATCAGCGGAGGCATTGATCCTTGTCTTTGTAATTCGGGAAGGGACAAAATCGGCCTGGCCGAAGGCGATGTCGGTCTCCGGGATGTCCGATGCGGTTACCTTATACTTGTCGATGGGGATGTCGGGCCTGCGGTCAAAGGATGCGTCGATCGTAAAGCTGCCGCCCCCCGCCTTTGAGCCGGGAAGCGCGATCGTGAGAGGAAGTCCGGTCAGGCGCTGGTTGGCGGAAACGTTCTTGACCTCCCCCTTCGCGTAGAAATATTCCGGGTTCTGATTCTTGTCCTCACCTCCCGAAATGGCGATCTTCTTTATCCACCACTTTGGGTAGGACTGCTCGACAGGAAACGATATGTCCTGTCCCTTGAAGCGGGGCGGCTTTTCGTTGGCTGGTTTTGAAGTATATTTTGGAATGTTCGTGCGTGCAAAATCAGCGTACGATATGTACGTGTTCACCTTCTGAAGAATCTCTCTTCCCAGCAAAAGCTTCGCGATTCCCTGAGTGCTGAGATCCGGAAGCCGGGCAAGCCGCTTCACTGTTTCATAATCAGCTTTCGCGAGGTCATCGATGGCGCCCGCAGAAGCGTAAAGACGATTGATTTGGTCGGTGACGGCTGTGCGGCGATTCTTGAAGGTCTCGTTGAGATCCATCAGCCCCTTGTATGCATTGTTCGCGTTGCCGAGAGCGGCCGTGATGCTTTCAACAGTCTTGAGTTCGTTGACATTGATGGCCACGATGTTCGATCGAATTTCAGATATCCGTTGCTTTGATTTCTCAATATCGTTCAATGTCGATTGCCATTGCTGGCTTGCCTCCTGCACCCGGCGTTTCAGCGTATCGATGTATTGAACGGATCGAAGATTCTGTACGTTCAGAAGGCTATCGATCTTTAGTTCCTTGCGAATCTTGCTGATATCGAACACCGGAGCTTTTTGAGCTTCGTTCGTCAGAGAGGCGGTTGCGCCCGAAAGGAGTGACGGTTCACTTGGCTTCGGTGGTGGTTTCGGCAGTGATCCGTCGGTGGAGCGCTTCGTCCCCAGCACGAGCCCATTCACCTCCATTGTTTCGATGATGTACTTTCCTCGCAGCAATTGCCCAAAGTTCAGAGCGAACCGGACATTGCCCGTCTCAAAAACGTTCTTCCATTGATCATGCGCATTTGCCACCTGAAGGCGCGAGAATTCAATCGCGATGGGTGACAAGGAAACCCTGAGATTATCGATCTCGACCTTTGCGCCCACAACGGCCTCGCCGGTCGATTCGAGACCGGACTCGACCCAGCGATCTATAAACAGATAGACAACGAGGCAGAGAACAACAAGAGGAATGAATATGAAGTATACAAATTTCTTGCGCATGTCTATGATGCTAGATTTTTGATTCTGTCATACCACTGCACAAGGGTGCTCTTGCTGATCACCCGATAGATTTTCCACTTCTCGATTCTTGTATGGAGATGCGCTCGGTAGGCGAGCACAAATTGTCTCATGCCAAAATAGACAGGAAGAAAGAAAACGAGACTGATCAGCAGGCTTCCTAAGACAACCGTGTTGTTGAAACGCGTCAATGGTACGATGGGGGCATTGTACAGGCTGGCCCAGAGTGCCCGCAACGCAGAAATGTCGGCGAGAAAGAAGTATCCGACCGCATGAATGAGTGGATCGAACAGATATGCGATGAGGGCAAAAAGCGTAGCCGAGAGAAGTGCCGCGCTGAGATTGACGTCAAGGACCAGGATAATCAGCCAGAGGATTAGACCCTGGAGAGTCAGGAACGGCATGAATCCGACCATCGAGCCAAGAGCAAAGCCCCCCGCAATCTGCCGTGGGGTTTGGTCCGCGCGGACAATCTGGATAAAGTTTTTGACGATTTGGAGCCAGAACATGGCTAGGCGGAAACCGGAGGTTAATTGGTGAATGGTGACTCTGGTGAAAGATACGGGAAGGTGGGGAGGGATTCAAGACGTGCTGGTGGAGGAACGTTGAATTCTCAACAAGAGTAGACCGGTCGGGTATTGCGAGAAATGCAGAGGAAACTTGAGAGGTCTTACAAGCTTAGTAGAAAGAATCAGGCTGAACGGAGAGCATTGACAATGTTCAGCCGTGCCGCGCGCACGGAGGGGAGAAATCCGCCGATGAGTCCCATCAAAAGGGAAAAAAGAAGGGAGGAGACGATAATTGTTGGGGAAAGGGCGAAGGAGAATGCAAGTTCTGAGAACGAGCTGAAATTGAGTGTCGAAATAGTGAAAAACTGAAGCGTGGACGCGAAAAGGAG
>Ga0116138_1001680_pt1 | contig 12033 bp, 7 predicted proteins | sample June2015DPH_20_1_2_FD_88971 | JGI IMG/M metagenome (GOLD analysis project Ga0116138, IMG submission 88971) | Peatland microbial communities from SPRUCE experiment site at the Marcell Experimental Forest, Minnesota, USA - June2015DPH_20_150 | ecosystem: Environmental > Terrestrial > Soil >... | reverse complement strand
GAGTGCGGAGGCGTCCAGGATGCGGTCGGAACTTTCGTAGACAAGCTGGCGGGCGATGCGGACCGGAGCGACGGCGAGAGCGGGGGCGGTGAATGCGGCGCGCGTTACGGCGACGATGCGCACATCGTCGCGATCACCGAAACGGGCGCTGGCGGTGAGTACCAGGTGAGTGGGGGTTTCGACTGCGCCCACTTTAAGGAGGGGAGCGCTCGGCTCTTCGGTGAGGGTCAAGCGGCGCTTTTCGAGTTCCTGGCGCAGGGTGTCCTGCCAGGTGGAATCGGCGGCGAGATTCGCGTCGGCGTGAAACTCCAGGCGAAGGGGACTGTGGAGATTGGGAATGGCGGCGATGCGGTCCGCGAGTTGGCGCGCGGCATCATCGAGGGAATTGGAATCGGCGGGCATGGTCGGCGGCTGGGAGACAAAACAAAGAAAAAGCAGCGCGAGGATGAAGCGGGACGGTCGAAAGCGAGAGGTCTCAGATCTTGGGAGCACGGCGTTCTTAAAAGATGATAACACGCGGGCGCCTTCCGCTGTGTGCTTGCTGAAGCCTTAGTGCGCGCGATAGTCCTTGTATAAATCGAGCTTGTTGATCAGGCGAATCATCAATTGGGTAAAGGCCAGATACTCTTCGAGGCTTTCATCGGAAAGGTCGAAGATGGCCTTGCGGCGGGCGTCCTGGAGGGTTTTGTAGTCCTCGGGCTGGAGAGTGGCCACGGCGCTGTTGAGGAAGGCGGTGTGGTTGGCGATGCCGTAGACGGGCTCGCTGTCGGCCACGGCTTTGGTTAGCTGGTCTTGCGTGAGGTTCGCGTCGTGGAGCTTTTTGTCGAAGGCCGCGCCGCGGGTGCTCATCGCGGCGTCGAATTCCTTGCGGGTGTGCGGCAGGGCGGCGATGACTTTCACGACTTGCTCGCGCGTGAATTTCGGTTGCGCGAGGTCGGCGGTATCGGGCGGCTGATATTTCAGGACCGTGTGGATATCGTTGCGGCGGTACTCTTCCTCGATTTTGTCGACGCCGTCCCAGCGGCTAAGAGTGCGGAAGGCCTCCTCGTTGAGTTGTTCGGCAAGGAGGTGGGCGGCGGCAGAACGCACGAAGAGTTCGGGGGCCTGCAATTCGGCGGTGAGGGCGCTGGTGGCTTGCGCGGCGGGCATGCTGCCGTAGAGGAAGAGGGCGGCGGTGTCCGCGTCGAGATCCAGGGCGTGTTCGGAAATGTGGATGGTGGCGTTGGGATAGCGGAGGAGTCGCGCGGCGAGGGGCTGGATGTCCACGCCTGCTTGCGAGAGCGCCAGGGCGAGCGAAAGATAATTGGCGGGATCGGTTTCCTTGAAATCGGCCTGGGCGATGGCGTCGCGCACGATTTTGAGGGAGTCGGGCGAGGGATCCATCTGATAAAGGACTTGGCCGGCATCGAACTGGAAATTGTGGTCGGTGGTTTCCACGGCGAGCATCACTTTCAGGCAAGCGGTGCCTTCGGGGCCAGCGGCCTGGACCTGCTTCCAGAAAGAGTCGAGCTCTTTGCCCTTGGCTTCAATCTGAGATTCGTTTAGTTGGGCGGGATGGAAACCGTAGACTTTGGATTTGGAGGCGCGCAGGGAGTCGCAGGTGGAGGGTTTTTCGCTGGGCGCGGATTGAGGATGGGCCGCGAGGGGCGGTGCCGCTAAGAGGAACAAGAATAGAATTGCCAGGAAAAGTCGCTGCAAGCGTCACCTCGGTGAGCCTCTGGAATGCTAACACTGATTTTGGTGGGGGAAGGCGGAGGCTCGTTAAATCCTTTTGTCAGGTTCATGAGGAAGGCCAAGAAAGAGTGTCTTCAGTGGCTAAAGCCCATTTGGTTCCGTGAGCTTTACGCCGGGGCTGAAGCACCGGCCTCCTAACGAGAAGAGATTCTCCGGCAGCGTGATCGGAGGCTGCGGTGACGTTTTCACCGGCCGGGTGGCGCGGAGCGCGGCGCCGGGTGAGGAATGATTCGTGACGGAAAGAATCAAGCGCGGCGGTGCTTGGCTCTCTGCTCATGGTCATTCCTCCTTCCAGCGACGCGATCCGAGCCATCCGCAGGGGTTTGGCCGGTGTTCGTGGGAAGCGGCGCGAGCCGCTTCCCCGATTTCTTAGGGCCTCACGGGCGCCGGGGCGGCTTGTGCTGAGCCGTGGCGGCGGCGACGGGCGCGGGATCGTCGGAATCGTCATCGGTGCCGGGAGCGGCATTGGCGCCGCTGTTGTCCTTGCCATTGCCGCCGGCGAAGGCGGAGCGCAGCACGTCTGAGGCGAAAAAGTTCTTGCCGTCCATGGGAACCATCATGATTTGCAGCTTGTCTGACAAGCGCTCCGCGATGATTTTCTGGATGAGCATGGGATTCTGCTTGAGGACCGCGGCTTCGAATTTCATGCGTTCAGCATCGGCGGCGGCGGTGACGCGAATGCGGTTGGCTTCCGCGTCGGAAAGATTTTTTTGGCGCTCGAGTTCGGCCTTGCTATCAATGATTTTGGCCTGCGCGGCGGCTTCGGCGTTCTGAAGCGTAGATTCCTTGCGGGCCTGGGCTTCAAGCTTGGTCTGCTCGATCTGCTTCTGCTTGAGAGGCAAGGTGTACTGCATGGCGTCGGCTTCGGCCTTGGCTTGCAGAACGCGGACTTGGGCTTGCGATTCGGCTTGCTTGACGTCGCGCGCTTTCTGGGCTTCGGCTTCGAGTTCGGCGATGCGCACTTCCTTGCCCTTGATTTCCTGTTCGGTGCCGAGGCGCTCATTCTCCTGTTCCTTCAGCAAGAGGCCTTCGAGGCCCCGGGCGTATTCGGCGGGAAGCTGGATATCGCGGAGAAGAACTTCGCGGACGATGATGCCATCGCTGGCGAGGCGCGTTTTGATGGCATCGGCGGCTTTGCTGCGCAGCTCTTCGCGCTTGATGGCGAAGATCTCGCGGGTCTCGTAATTGGGCGCGAGCTGGCGATAAGTGGTGGAAACAACCGGGCCGACGACCTGCTCGCCCACGGGCTGCGGGAGATTCTGGTGGATGCTGCCGAGGCGGGAGGGATCGAGGCGATAGCGGACGCTGACGGCCATGCCGAGGTTGAGGCCTTCGCGGGCTTGTACGGTGAGGACTTCGGCTTCATTTTTGGGCGAACTGGCGGCAGCGGTGGTGTAGACCTGCTCACGGGTGTCATAGAGAACGAGGGTGTCCACCAGAGGCGTGAGCAGATGGACACCGGGATATAACGTAACGGGGCGCGCGCCGAAGAGCTCGCTGACGCGAATACCCGCGAAGCCGTCCGGCACGACGGCGATACTCAGACTCAAGAGCACCGGTACGATGCCCGCGAGGGCCAAATGCCGCGCGAGTCGCCACCGTACCGGCCCGAAAGGGCGGGAAGTCTCGAGCCTCTTTTCTGGCGAGGCGGAATCAGCGCCGGCTTGTTCGAGCAGCCAGCGCAGACGCGCCGCCATGTAGACGTCGTAGACCACTAATATTCCGGCGCCGCCGAAGAGGCCGAGGCCGGCAATCAGGAACAAGAACTTCAATGCGAGCATGGGATTGATCCTTTCTGAATTGCTCCCGGACCTGCTGCGGGTGTGACGGGTTCAACGGACCGCATGCGAGAGCCGGGGAAATCGTGGAAAGCGCGCGTTGAGCGGATCCGTAGCATGTAGGGCATGGCGGATTACCGGCGCTGCGCGTAGGCGTGGGCGACCAAGCGCGTGCCGTGCACGATCGCAGGTTGGGCGACGCGGCGGCTGGCGGTGGCGGGTTGCATCAAACGAAAAGCGGCGCGGAGCAGGAGCCAGTGCAGGCCGAGTGCGGCAAACAGCGCCAGGATTGTTGCGGTGAGGACGGTTGCGAAACTGAGTAGGGTGTCCATTTGTGCCTCCTTGGAGCGTTCGCGGGAGGAAGGGGCAAACGGGAGGCCGTTTGTAACTATTTGATGTATAAAGAGTTATGAAACGTGCCGGGCGGGGAATTCGTGGGTTGGGAGACACGGCGTGTTTTCCAGGACGCGGTGCTAGGAGAAAAGGCGGGTAGAGGTTTTGTGTCCTGACCGTTCGGCGGTAGTCTAGAATTCAGAGAACAGAAGAGGCTCACGTTAATGTTTCAATCGCAGGGCATTCGGATTGGCCGAATACTGGGAATCCCGATCTTTTTGGATCTGAGTTGGATACTCGTCTTTGGGCTGATCACGTTTTCGCAATCCAATTTTTTTGCGCAGCAACACCCGCATTGGACGGGGCCGCAACACTGGGCTCTGGGGGCAGTGACCAGCATTTTGTTTTTCAGTTCGGTGGTGTTTCACGAATTGGCGCATAGCGTGGTGGCGCAGCACTACAAGATCAAAGTGCTCTCGATTACACTTTTTCTTTTTGGGGGGCTGGCGCGGATTGCGCGGGACCCTTCCCAGGCGATTCAGGAATTCAACATTGCGATTGCGGGGCCGCTGGCGAGCGGGTTTCTTGCGGGCGTGTTTTATGGCGTGACGCTGCTCTTTCCGGACAGCGAGATGCTGGGCGCTGTAGCCAGCCAACTGGCGCTGACAAACGGAATGCTGGCGCTTTTCAACCTGCTGCCAGGCTTCCCACTGGACGGAGGGCGCGTTTTCCGGGCGATGGTGTGGGGAGCGACGAAAGATTTCGCGCGGGCGACGCGCGTGGCGGGTGCGAGCGGGAAACTGATTGCCTTTGGACTGATCTCCCTCGGGGTGTGGAGTGCGTTACGCAGCGATTGGGTGACGGCTCTGTGGACGGGATTCCTTGGATGGTTTCTGTTGAACGCGGCGCAGGCGAGCGTGGCGCAGGTGACGATCCAGGAGACGCTGTCGGGGTTGTGCGCTTCCGACGTGATGAACCAGGAAGTGCCGATCATTCCGGCGAATATGAGCCTGGAGGAATACAGCGGGGAAGTGTTGCGAACGGGACGGCGCGTGCACCTGGTGACCATGGATGACCGGCTGGTGGGGTTGATGAATGTGGGTGCGCTGAGCCACGTGCCGCGCGAAGAGTGGAACATGAATTCAGTGCAGGCGGTGATGGTGCCGCGGGAAAAGATTTTATGGGCCGCGCCCGAAGAGCCGCTGCAGAAATTGCTGGAACGTCTGATCGCCGCGGACGTGAATCAGATGCCGGTGGTGACGCAAGTGGAAGAAGGCGCGCACATCGTGGGGATGGTGACACGGGAGGCGATTTTGCGGGTGATCCAGACGCGTAGCGAGCTGGGAGCGGCGCTGACGAGCCGGTGAGAGGCAAAGGCAAGGCTTTAACACAGAGGTCACAGAGGGAAGAACACAGAGTTCACAGAGAACGGCAAGCGAAAGAACTGAGAATCAGAATGTGCGGCGATCCCTCCACTACGGCACGCATAAAGCACGGGCCTCCGGTCCCTTCGGCTCCGCTCAGGGCAGGCGGGATTGACAATTAACTCGGAACATTGCGTGTTGCCGAGATGGGGTCCAGCGTGCTGGACCCCTATGTGTCTTAGGCCGCGGAAAAGCTCTGGGAGGCGATCCGGTGGAAGATAGGGAGTTCCATCCGGAGAGTAAGTGTGGACGATCAAGGAAGGCAGACAACGTGTTTGCTGTAGTGCATTGAGAGGAAAACGAGCACGCAAAGGTTCGCCCTCTGCGGGAGCGAGGGTCAGGCGGGGCCTGAGTCAGGGCCGCGGGCTACGCTGCGGCGGACTTGGGAGCCGGCTTGCGGCGCGGTTTCCCGTGATTCTCTACGAGTTCACGTTCCGCGCGAACCCAATCGTCGAATTGGTTTCCTGGTGTGCAGCCGCGCTCCAGATAGATGTGATAAGCGCGCAGAGCGATCTCCTCCTGCGTGGGCTTGATCTTGGCGGCGGCAGACTGCTTGTTCTGCGGCGAGGCAATGACCCTCGTCCTGGCCATACTGTTCTCCTTTCAACTACCCGATTTATTCTAGCTTGCGGAAAAGCGGTTGGCCATAGGTGAATGCAGAATTGCACAAAAGTGTGCCGTTCTGGATAGGTGCCAGGACTAGGGACTAGGTTGTTCGTGGGCGGCGCGCTACCTCTCGTCGCCGAAGAGCTTGATATCCTCGGGGCCTTCGTTGAGCGGCATGATTTCGCGGCCCTGAACGAGTTGGCGAACCTGCTCAACGATGTCGGGGTTAGCAAGCGTGGTGATGTCGCCGGTATCCATCTGATTGGAGATGGCGGCAAGGACGCGACGCATGATCTTGCCGGAGCGGGTCTTGGGCATATCCGGAACGATGTGAATGCGCTTGGGCCGCGCGATTTTGCCGATCATGGTTTCGATGGCGGCGATGACCTTCTCGACGATCTGCTTCTTGGGCAGGACGCCGGGCTTGAGTGAGATGTAAATTTCGGGGATGCGGCCCTTCACCTCGTCCACAATCGGAACGACAGCGGCTTCCGCGACTTCCGGGACGGTGAGGCAAGCAGACTCGAGTTCCTTGGTGCCCAGGCGGTGGCCGGCGACGTTGATGACGTCGTCCACGCGGCCCAGAATGCGGTAGTAGCCGTCGGGGGGAAAAACGGCGGCGTCGGCGGCGTAGTAGGGCCAATCGCGCCAATCCTTGCTTTGCGCATTCTTGTTGTATTTCTTGTAGTACTGATTGACAAAGCGATGCGGGTCGCCCCAGATGGTTTGCATGATGCCGGGCCAAGGATTACGGATGCAGATGTTGCCGGCGGCATGGTCCGCGGAAGCGACTTCCTTGCCTTCTTCGTCCCAAATAACCGGATAGATGCCAAGGCAGGCAGGGCCTGCGCTGCCGGGCTTCATGGGGTCAAGCGCGGGCTTGGTGGTACAGAGGAAACCGCCGGTTTCCGTTTGCCACCAAGTGTCCACGATTACGGCTTCGCCCTTGCCCACCACCTCGTGATACCAGCGCCAGACTTCCGGTTCGATCGGCTCGCCGACCGTGGTCATGTGCTTGAAGCGGTAGTTGTGTTTCTTGGGCTCCTCGGCGCCAGCTTTGCGAAGCATGCGAATGGCAGTGGGTGAGGTGTGGAAGATATTCACGTCGAGGCGTTCGGCGATGCGCCAAGGACGCCCGGCATCGGGGAATTGCGGCACGCCTTCGTAAATGACACTGGTGGCAGCAAGAGCGAGGGGGCCATAGACGATGTAGGAGTGTCCGGTGATCCAGCCGATATCAGCCAGGCACCAGTAGACGTCTTCGGGATGAATGTCCTGATAATACTTAGCTGTGCCGGTGACGTAAGCGAGGTAACCGCCGGTGCGGTGCTGGCAACCCTTGGGTTTGCCGGTTGTGCCGCTGGTGTACATGAGGAAGAGCGGGTCTTCGGATTCCATGGAAACGGGGGGAACGACGGCGTTGCGGTAATCCTTCAGGATGTCGTCAATGAAGAAGTCGCGCTCCATAATCATGGGCGCGTCGGAAGTGTACTTGTGGTGATAGCGTTTCCAGACGAGCACCTTGTCAATGACCTGGCCTTCCTTTTTGGCGGTTTCGACGGCGATATCGGCGCTGAGTTTGTGATCCACCCAACGGCCGTTGCGGTGGTAACCATCAACGTAAATCAGGACGCGGCTGCCGGAATCGGCGGCACGCAGGCCGCAGGCTTCGCCGGAGAAGCCGCCGAAGACGACGGAATGAATGATGCCCAGACGAGCGCAGGCCAGCATGGTGATGGGCAGCTCCGGAATCATGGGCATGTGAATGGTGACGCGATCGCCCTTCTGGAGGCCGGCAAAGCCCTGCAACACAGCAGCGACTTCGTTGACGCGGCGATAGAGCTCCTGGTAGGTGATAACGATATGGTTTTCTTCTTCGGGCTCCGGCACGAAGATCAGCGCGGCTTTGTTTTTGTATTTGGCGAGATGGCGATCCACGCAATTGTAGGCGACATTCAAGCGGCCGCCGACGAACCACTTCCAGAAGGGCGGATGCTCGGTGTCCAGCGTGGTGTGCCAATACTGATCCCAGTGGAGGAGTTCAGCGTATTCGCGGAAGCATTCGGGAAAATGTTTCTCGCTGAAGCGCTCGAGGGCATAGTTGTCGTTAAGATTGGCCTGTGCGATGAAGCGCGCGGGAGGCCGGATATAGGCTTCTTCCTTCCAGTGGACGGCGATCTGCGCTTCAGTCAGGCCGTGCTTCTTGGCGCGGGGTTTACCTTCGGTGTGCTTCTTCACGAGGGTCTTTGGCACGAGACTCACTCCCTTGAAAATGAAGACCGCAAAACAACATGGCGCCTTGGGCTGCATGCGAGGAGCGTCGCGATGCAGGCAGGCGTCGAAACACCGGGACCCGGCGTCGCCCCGAAAAAGCCCGAGGCAAAATAATGCTCCTTCGCCCGTGCGCTCGTCAATCAGCATGGGGCGGAGCAGGGCGGAACCGCGGCTTACTTCTGTGGCTCGACCTCATCCCCGATCAGCGTGCCGGGCATCACCAACGGCGAGAGTTACTTCGCGGGTTCGCGGATCCAGACCGTCTTGATGTTGGTGAATTCGCGGATGCCGTAGGGGCCAAGTTCGCGACCGTGGCCGGAGGCTTTGACGCCGCCGAAGGGGACGCGGGGATCAGAGACCACCATCTGGTTGATGAAGACCATGCCCGCTTCAAGCTCATTGATGAAAACTTCGCGTTCGGCGGGATCGTTTGTCCAGGCGCTGGCGCCGAGGCCAAAGCGGACGTCGTTGGCAATGGCGACGGCCTCTTCAATCGATTTCACGCGGAAGACGCAGGCGACGGGGCCGAAGAGTTCTTCACGATAGGCCGGGGAATGTTTGGGGATGTTGGTAAGAACCGTGGGCAGATAGAAATTGCCGGCGCCAACGATCTGTTTACCGCCGGTGAGAAGCTTTGCGCCGGCATGAATGGATTTCTGGACGTCGGCGTCGAGATCCTTGACGGCATCGGGAGTGGCGAGCGGGCCGACATCCGTTTTAGGATCGAAGGGATCGCCAAGCTTGAGCGACTGCATGTGGCTGACAAATTCCTTCTCGAATTGATCGGCAATCCGTTCGTGAACGATGAAGCGCTTGGCCGCGATGCAGGACTGACCATTATTGATGACACGGGCTTTGACGGCGGTGGCGGCGGCTTCCTGGATGTTGGTAGAAGGCATGACGATGAAGGGATCGCTGCCACCAAGTTCCAGGACGACTTTCTTGATGCGCTTGGCCGCGGAAATGCCCACCTGGATGCCCGCCTGCTCGCTGCCGGTGAGCGTGGCCGCGGCGACGCGCGGATCATCGAGGACGCGGTCCACCTGAGAAGCGCCAATCAAGAGAGTTTGAAAGACACCTTCGGGAAAACCGGCGCGGCGGACGATTTCTTCGATCTTCAGCGCGCACTGCGGAACGTTGGACGCATGCTTGAGCAGGCCGACGTTGCCAGCCATCAAACCCGGGGCGATGAAACGGAACACTTGCCAGAACGGGAAGTTCCAGGGCATGACGGCGAGGACAATGCCAATGGGTTGGTAACGGATGAAGCTTTTTGCGGCGGAAGTGGCAATGGGCTCGTCGGCAACAAAACGCGCGGCATTTTCGGCGAAGTAGCGGCACGTGGCAGCGCATTTTTCCGCTTCGGCAATTGCGGAAGGAAAGGTCTTGCCCATCTCGAGGGTCATCAGGCGGCCGATGGATTCTTTTTCGGAGTCCAGGATTTCCGCGGCTTTGGTCATCCAGCGGGCGCGATCGGCGAAAGGAGTTTTGCGGAAGCCATGAAACGCGGCGGCGGCTTTGGTGATTTTGTCGTCGACCTGGGCGTCGGTGAGGGCGTCGAATTTCTTGACGACTTCGCCGGTCGCCGGGTTGATGGTGGCAATGGCCATGGCCTGTGCTCCTCGGGGTGGTGAGCGGGGTCCTGTAATCCCTGCGGATTCTAGTGCAGAACCTTACTTTTTTAAAGTAGGGATTTGTCGCCCCTGCAGCGCCTTCTGTTGATCCATCGCCCGCGCCCCATTGGAGTGAACAGGAGAGGTAGTTGTTTTCCTTGATTTTAGGGAGAATCAAGTTATGAGTTTTCGGTGGATTGTCGTGGCGGCATTCGTGGTGTCGCTGACTCTTGCTATGCCACAGAGCCGGTTTGCCCAGGCACAAACATCGACGGGCACGATTTCTGGCGTGATCACAGATGCTTCCGGGGGCGTAGTCGCAAACGCGGAAGTAAAGGCGACGAACGAAGCAACGGGCCAAACGTGGACTGCCGCATCCAGTTCGTTCGGTGAGTTTCAACTGCAGAATCTGCCCCCGGGTTCCTATGCGGTGGAAGTGTTCGCCGCGGGCTTCCAGGTATTTCGCGCAAACAAAATCGGCGTCTCCAGCGGATCTGCTTACAACTTGCCGGTCAGGCTGGTGGTGGAATCCGCGCGCAAAGTCGTCATTGTGAGCGGCGAAGTGGCGGACGACTACAAACCAACCGCCATGGCCATCGGGAACCTGAGCAACCAGCCTCTGCAGGAATTGCCGATTTCCGCGTTGGTCATAACACGGAGCCTGTTGGACGATCAGCAGGCGCGTTTGCTTTCCGACGTGGCGAAGAATGACACTTCCGTTGGAGAGGATTATGCTCCGGTCGGCTACTATCAGGATTTTGAGATTCGCGGCTTCCCACTTGATCTTGCTTCGGGGTTCAAGATCAACGGATTGTCGGCGGCCGGAGAGCAACTCGTCGCGCTGGAAAACAAGGATGGCGTGGAATTCCTGCATGGCGTGGACTCAGACGAGGTGGGCATAGCCTCCGGGGGGGGATTAGTGAACTATGTGACCAAGCGCCCGGCCGGTGTGCGCCAGCTGAACCTCGCCACCGATCAGCGTGGGACTCTCTACGGCGGCGTGGATCTTGGGGGCTTCCTGGGCGCGCGACAGCAGTTTGGTGTGCGCGTGAATCTGGCGGGCGAGGACATTAAGTCTTATGTGCACGGCGCGGATGGAACGCGGGAGTTCGGCGCCGTTGCGGCGGACTGGAAACTCACTTCCAACACGTTTCTGAAAGGCGATTTCGAATACCAGCATATGGTGGAGCGGTCCGTGGGAGGCTATCAGTTGCTGGGAGGAACCACCGTGCCGGTGGATGTTTCGCCCGACGTGATGCTCGGCTATCAGTGGTGGGCCAAGCCGAACACCTTTGACGTGTTCAATACGAGTCTTCGTCTGGACCACAAGCTATCCACGAACTGGAGGTTTTTCGTTGCCGCAGGCCTAAGCCATTCGCTGATTGACGACAACATTGCCTGGCCGTACGGCTGCTATTACGTTCCTGTTTGCAGCGAGCCAGGCGCGCGGCCGTATTTCTTCAGCCCCATGGGGGACTATGACGTTTACGACTATCGAAGCCCCGGCGAATTGCGGATCAACGATCAATTTGAGGCCATTTTGCAGGGGCAGGTGAAAACCGGGCCGGTGACCCACGATGTCGCCATCGGGACAAGCTTGCAGCGGCGCAGCGTGAATCTTGGATTGGCCAATCCGGCTGTGCCTGCGGACACGGGCATCGTCTACACCTACGTCGGAACTGAAAACATCTATCAGCCCGAACAAGTCTTTCAGCCGGGGCCTCCCACCACTCCACCGACGCCCGGCCCCGTGCTGCTCGCGGAAGATACGCACCAGTACGCGCTCGTCGTCGCGGATCGTATCCATCTACCTGGGCGCATCGACGTTACCGTCGGCGGTCAATACGACACTCTTCACGACCACAACTTCTCCAACTTAAACGCAGACGGCACCGCTTTGACGCTGCTGAAAACGGAAAAAGGCGTCTGGCTTCCGCAATACTCGGCTTCGTGGCGCCCTGTGAAGGACGTCCTTCTCTATGGCAATTACAGTGTCGCGCTGTCGCTGGGGTTGCAGGCGCCTTTTTGGGCGACAGTCAATCCCAACGCGTTTTTGCCGCCCTTCTTCACCCGGCAAGTCGAGGCCGGCATCAAGTATCAGCCTGGAGGACGCATTCTGTTGACCGCCGCGGTATTCCGCATGCGCGCACCCTTCTTCTATCCGAAGGCGGTGGACAGCGGAGGCGGAATCGACTTTGTCGGTGATGGCCATGAAACGCATACTGGCCTGGAGTTGAGCGCACAGGGGAAAGTGAAGGAGTGGCTGCGAAT
>Ga0116138_1001677_pt1 | contig 12042 bp, 9 predicted proteins | sample June2015DPH_20_1_2_FD_88971 | JGI IMG/M metagenome (GOLD analysis project Ga0116138, IMG submission 88971) | Peatland microbial communities from SPRUCE experiment site at the Marcell Experimental Forest, Minnesota, USA - June2015DPH_20_150 | ecosystem: Environmental > Terrestrial > Soil >... | reverse complement strand
GGGCAGTCTATCAAAGCCTTGCTTAGCTCTCTGCATTCGGGGAAATTGTTTTTATCCCTATCCACTGTTGTGCCGCGAAGCCTATGAAAAACCTCAGCCACAGAGTTAAAAGGCGCATTAGGATTGTTGCGGTTGCGCTTATTTGCCAAGCGATCAAATCTGTACCTGCCCATGGTCGAACAAAAAAGTACAACAGAGTTGTAAGAGTGATCTCGGGCAAGCCCACTTCAAATGGGACTCCTATGGGTATGGATTTCACAGCCATGAAGATCGCAGAGACCACGAGTATCGCGCTCCAGGTTATCTGAGGATATCCTATTGACAGGAACGTAAAATAGAGAACAGCCAGCGTGAGTATCCATGACGTGACTGAAAAGAGAGAGGCTTGCAGCAATGTTCTTGGGGCATGGGCGTATTCTCTCATTGCCCCGTGAAACGCCTTCGCTTCTTCCTTTGCCTCGTCTCTGAGTCTCGACAACTTCCAATGGCCTCTAGTTATGTATTCTGCGAACCTGATCACTGCATCCACTAACCCCAATGTCCACTTCTCCTTGACGCATAGGAGCAGAGTCAGCGCCAGAAGAAGCGATGTTACGATTATGAGAAAGAGCACCAAAGTTAGGATGATTCCATAGAGTCGCCCTTCAACAAGCAGTAAGGCTGCTCCCACGAACAGGGTAGAGATGTTTATGAACATTCCAATCAGTCGATGTGCAACTATTGAGCCGGTGGCCTTTCCGGCTGTTCCATTTTGCTCCTTGTTTACCAGATAGATTTTGGTAATTTCTCCGCTTACTGACTCGGCAGGAATTAGCGTGTCGACAAATATCCCCACCCACACGAAGAGAAACGACCTAAATCTTGAGACCTTCACGGAAAGAAAACTGAGCAAAGAATGCCATGCCAAGGCGAAGAACAGAGTATCCAGCAGGGACAATACTGCCGCGATCACATAAAAATTCAGGTTGATCTGCTGGACTTTGACGATTATCTCTTGAATGTCAACGTTGAAGATGTACACGTAAATGAAGAAGGCAGCTAGGCCTATCAGCGGTAGAATGATGGTTTTCCAAGTTACCTTGTACTTAACGGGTTCCATTGAACCATGCCCAGCATCAATTGCAAACGAGGACGAAGGGGATAATATGTTTTGCCGATTTCCGCGCGCTAATATGCAGAGTGTATGTAGGAGGGCATCTTCGGAAATAGAACGTCTATCAAATGTCTGTGGCTGACGGCAATTCTCACGTCTGAATAGCCTCCTCCAGTAGCGCGCGCCCGCTATTGAATTCCTCCATTGCTCCAAATGTGCGACTGTGCCATATGCTAAGCGTGTATTTGAACTCTTTATTCAAGAAACGTAAAGTTAAATGCCCTTTTTCGCCCCTTCCAATTATCGGAGTCTCTAGAGATGAGGACTCACATTGACGACAAGATTTCGCTAATCTTGATACTAATGGCAGGTGCATCTCTAGTCTCCATGCTTGCCACTCTAAGTATAGACCACATCATTAATCATGACCTCTACAGTTATGGTCTTCAGTTCAGCACACAATGGGCTACTCCATACTGGACGACAGTTGCAGTCGTATTCTCAATGGGGTGGTTCATCATCCTAACCTCGATAGCCTTCGAACTTCATTTGGTCATGCAGAGGTTGCACAGACCCTCCGAACCCGAAGTCCCAATCACTCAGCAGAAACCGATTCAGAATGAAACCCCGAGAATGGAAGTTGAGCCAAGCAAAAAACTGGAGGAGGAACAAGTGATGACAACAGCTCTTGCCGTGAAGAAAGACGAAGAAGACGAGCTGAGCGAGTTTCGAGTACTCCTCGAAGAGATATCCGTAATGACGAATGCAACGGTTACACGTCAAAAAACAGAAGACAAACCGAAAAATGAGTAGTGCCCGGGTACAGTTCAATCCAATTGATCAGCATTTCACTCACTACGAAACCGTTCTGACTCTGGCAGAAGCAGCACACGCTTTGACCCTACGCAGCATCATGTCGCTAGGCTTTGCCTGCTTCTTTCCTGTAGGTACTCTATCGTCTATCGAGATATTCAAAATGTGAAAAGAAAAACGGTTTTTTCATGGATTCTCTCATGCCATAAATCACTGGGCGGATTGGTTCCCACAATGTATTCAAGGAAGGACCGAAAAGGCACGCGCGCCTTAGCTTTTGGCATTCGCTCTTTTTGAAAATGCCGTTGACTTCTCATCGGCCTCGGAACAACGTGCAGAGTCGTTTGTGACCATAATGCTCATATCTTGGCATGGATAGCATTTTCTGAGAAATGGTTCATGAAGCGGAGAATTCCGGTTGTCGTTGCAGCCAGCGCTTCGTTGGTTCTTGTGCTGGTAGAGCTTGTTGTGCTCCGTGGGCCGGTGGGTGATTTTTCAGTTGTAGCTTCGTCAGGCTCGGTCGCGGTGTATTCTGACGTGGGGTGCAGCCGGCCAGTGACTTCTGTTTATTGGGGCTTGTTGTGGCCTGGCTGGGCCAAGAATGTTGTGGTGTACGTTCGAAATGAGGGAGCTTCTCCGCTCGTTCTGGTCCTTGCAGGTATGAACTGGACTCCCGTTAATGCAGGCAGCTATCTGGGATTCTCGTGGAATCATTGGGACCTTAAACTGATGCCCGTTCAAGTTGCTGAGGTCATACTGATGCTGAGCGTGTCTCCGCAGGCGGGGAACACCACTTTTGGTTTCAACATCCTTTTTGAAGGGTTGGACAGTTTCCCAACAGACTTGAATCATGATGGTAAGGTTGATGGTAGAGATATAGTAGTAGTCGCACGGTCTTTCGGCGCTTACCCAGGATGCTCAGCACCTTTGATATGGAACCCGATCTGCGACATCAACGGTGACGGCAAAGTGGATGGAAGAGATGTGTCCGTGGTCTGCAGGGATTTTGGACAAAGCCTCGTGTAGGACAGTGCACGATTACGGGCGTTTATATGTTGGGTCTCTGTTGAATCAATAGTGTTTGCAAAATCTGATTCTGCGTATTGAATGTTGCTTCATAATGTATTCATGGGATGGGTCACAAGCATGATTTATGGTGGACTTTCAGACGCTCACGCTCTTTTCGCTCACCCTTTTGACAGCGGCGATGGTCATTTTCTACTATTTATTGGTAATAAAAGGTCGCCGAACGCCCCCTGTCACACGGAAAATACCGCAGACTTCCGTTGAATCTCCAGCTTCCGTCTCCCGAACCAAAATCGAAGATCCAACCCTAAACCCTGTTGAGATCCCAACTCAAACGCAGAGTCAAATCTCTAGCCAGCCGCCAGTTCAGGCTATCCCTCAAAATTCTGTTCCAGCCCCACCTGATAATGCCCTCAACATACCGGCCGCAACCCCAACTTTGAGTGGAGAAGCCGCGACCAAGGCTCTCAAAGAATTTGCCGAAGAACTCGAAAAAGGACGAGGCCCAAGTGGAGAGAAAACGCGCGATGCTTCACTGATAAAATTGGCAAGAGTGTTGATGGATGTGATTCAAGCAGACAGGGCCCCAGGAAAACCCCCTGAGCAACCTGACCAAAACAAGCAGGATGTGGAACGCAAGGAGAAGACAGTAACGGAACCCCCGCATAAGCATGGTCAACCTAGAAAAAAGAAGAAGGCCAAAATGCACAAACAAAGCAGAACCAGAACAGCAAGTCGAAAAGCAAGTCGAAAAGCAAGTCGAAAAGCAAAAAACAAAAAGACAAAGGTCAAGGTCAAGAGAAAGGAGCATAGAAGAAGACAAGCGAAAAGAAGCTCCAAACTGTCCAGGGCGACTAACCTTCATAGTAAACGTGCGCAGAAAAAAAGGCGTGCACGAAAGAACTGATCACAAAGCGTTGGCTATTTTTCTGTCAATCGTTTTTGCTTTATGCGGGCTGAGTTATCGAGTCTTTGATTTCTACTTTGAAAGTGTTTTGGCGATTTCTTGTGCCCAATTCCTCGTTTTTTCTGGTTCTCCTTCTTTCAGCTGTTGCTCATTCGTCTTGCCTGTCACGTAGGTTACTAGCGGAGGTGTGATTATCTGGAAGCCGAGTTTCTTGAGTTTCTTCATTATGCCTTCGGCCGCGTTTCCGCTGAGCCTAGATTGAAGTTGCGTGTCAAAGGCAGCTCCCAGCTTTCCGGAGAACTCGTTGTCTGAGAAACTGTTGAGGAACTGCATTATTCCCCTTGACGCTCTGAAAGCCATCGTTGGTGCACCAGCGATCAGACAATCATAATTTTTTACGGCTGCCCGGTCAACATCTTTAACGGAGAAGGAGTCAACCTCGATTGCTTTTTCCTTCAGGACCCCGCCAATGGTTTCAGCGACCTTCGCCGTCAACTTCATAGCCGAAACCGAGTCATAGACGATCATAACTTTCATTCCGCCCGACCTCAACACGATTTAGCAAGTTTATGCTACCTGCTACGGACTTTTAAGACTTCGCTGTTTTTCGAGTAAATGGAAAACCAGAAGCCACGACACGTCAGATACATCGTGCCTTTCCCATACACGTCCCTAGGCCCTGGAATTTACCGCATTTACCGCATTTTACCGCACTTTACTCTGAAGGACGCCACGCACTTTACCGTCAATCAATCAACCAACCAATCAACACACACATACAAATCAATCAATCAATGAACCAATCGATCAACCGACCAACGCGCGCGATTTCTGTCTTTGTTGCGTTTTCTGCAAGTTTTGTCTAGTCTTGCCTTGTTCTCATACTCTTCTTTCTGTAGATTATGACTGCTAGTAGTGTTGCTATCATGAATGGTAGCAGAACAATCAGTGATGGAAACTCTGGAATGATAGGGCGCGCGCTGAATGTCACTTGTTCGTTCGTGTTTGTGCCGTTCACGGTAACAAGCCCTTTCGACGCAGAAGGGGTGTAACCGGACGCACCGGTGCTGTAGGTGTACGTCCCGTTTGGCAGAGAGAAGTTTATCACGTTCGAGGTTGAGGACTGGTTGTCACCTTTCAGGTCGACCCACCACTGGGCTTGTGAAGGTAACTTCGTTTCCAAGAAGCTGACTGTGTAGTTGCTGGGAAGAGCAGCTTGATAATATGCTGTGTAGTTTCCAGCAGATGAAACAGTTATCGTCGTGGTCGTTTGGCCAGTGTTCCAGTTTTTAAAAGGATGACCATTCGCATCAGCGCTTGGAACCGTGAAAATGTGAGTTCCAGTGAGCCCAGTGAAGGTGTAAGTCGTGTTGAAACCGGTCGATGACCCGTCTTCGGCAACAGCAACAGGGACACCTGCGGCCTCGGTTTCACAATAAGCATTGATTGTAACATTGTACGTTGGCAAGATCTCCTGTCCTCCAAAGAGTATGTCAAATGCGAAGCTGGAGAAACCTCCCCCGAATGGAGACGCAACGTGCAGTGTCGGGTTAACCGTGAGAACTTTACCCGCTTCTATCAAGTTGTTCGAGTAATTCCACGAAAAAGTTAGCCATTGGGAAGCATTCGCAGGAGTCCAGTTCATGGATGTCAAGTTCAAGGCTAGCGTTTGGTTCCCTTCGTTCCTCACGTAGACCACGGCTTCTCTCGTGTCTCCTGGAGTCATGTTTCCCCAGTTTATCGAGGAGACCAACTGCGTGCAGATTACATCCCAGTACACACCGATGTTTGCTCCTGTTTCAACCGCGGAAGCTCCTGGAACAGATGACTTCTGAAAAAGCAGTTCATGCGCACAGAAAGACAACAGCACGGCTAAGATTAAGGCCAAAACAAACTTTTTCCTATGTTCAAACCTTCTCGCAAAGCGCACAGAAAATGTGTGGCGAGAGCTTGCATATCTGCTTTGCGTTCAACACGAAAGCGACGAGGCGCTGGGACAACCGATTCAGGCCGTCTTGGAAGAAAAGCGCGCGCTATGTTGGTTCTTGCCTCGGCGTGTTGCCCGGGTCGTGGAAGGGATGATGGTTCTAGAAAAACTTCCTTCTCTTCTGTTTTTCCTCTTCGGGTGTGACGAACTCTGGTTTCGGGGGTTCTTCGTTTGGGGGCTCTGGGGGTACTTCGGTTTCCTTGGGTTGCTCCTGATTCTCAGTTGTTGACTGCTCCTTCTTCTTGGGTTTTTGTTCGTGTTTTCTCTCTGGTTCCTTTATCTCCTTGGGCTTTTCGGGGGTTTTTGGACCGAACATGCGCTGGAAGTGAAGAAGCTTCTGGTCTCCCAGTTTGAGGTACTCCCACTCGTAGAGGTCAATGCTCATTCCCTTCATGCTTTCCGCCGCGTTGCGGACCGCGTTTGAGAAGCTGGGGGCGATGAGTATCATTCTGGGCTTTTCTTGGTCGTCTATCTTGTGTTTGTTGTAGGTGGCCTTGAGGAACGACTTGAACTTGTCAACGTAGTCCATGCTCTGCAACCCGTGAAGCAGCATTGTGTCATCCTCGCTTGTGCTGATTTGGATGATGGCGAGCTGTCCGTTGTCGTCGTGGCACAGTATGTCTAGCCTTGCTTTGTCGTTTATCGGCACGTCGGCGCAGACGACAGTCATGTTTTCTCCGATGCTGGACAACTGGTTTGTTATCATCTCTTCGAGTTCTCTTTTAGTTTCCACACTGAGTTTTTCGATTGACACGGTTTCAACCTTCGTAGCTTTGAATAACGGTGCTCAAGTGTGGATAAATGGGTTATGAAGTCCGAATCTTGATTATTAAAACAAACCGTTCCTCACTAAGACGCGCAGCGCGTTCAGAACGCCCAAAGGATTGTTGACGGTCTGCAACAGAAAGCGGTATTGCCCCCCTCATCGAGGTTGACAATCTGAGCGGAACTGGTTCACGGGCTAGGCTGTTGCCAAAATCACCTATCGCGCGCTACTGAAATATGTACTGTGTGGTCAGCGCGCGCTGGTCTTTTGGTTCCAGACTCTCGTTTGGATAATCGTCGTAGGATGGGGCTTGTTACCTCATGTTCGAAATCAGGTTTATGTATGACTCTTGGAAAGAGTAAGATGAGAAGAGGGAAGGCTTGAACAGGCGTCGTTTGGTAGTCTTGCTGATTTCTTGTGTGTTGCTTGTCTCGGTTGTTTCTTTGAAGAATATGCTGGTCAGCTCGCCTGCTGTCGTTCACTCTCCTGCTGTGTACACTCCGATTATGCGTGTTCCAGCGGATGTTGATAAGAATCATGACGGTGTTGAGGATGGTCTCGAACAGGAAATCGCTGATAGACTAGGCAATGGCACGGCTCAGGAGTACGTGAACGTTACTGTCATGTTGAAGGCTGAACCGACGGTTCATGACGCGGACGTCTTCCTTTCGTCGGGTGGATACCTGACCACTTCTCCTTGGACGTACGCCATATACGGGTTCGGTGGGCGAATACCGTACGATGATGTTGATGTTTTCGCCGAGCAGTGCCCCGATGTGCTGCTGGTCGAGAAGGAAGCTGTCTGTAATGCAAGTTTGGCTTACGCAGCAACGCAGGTGGGTGCTAGACCCTACGTGTGGAACATTCTGGGGCTGCAGGGAGACTCGAACTCGTCGATTGCGGTTTTGGACACGGGGATAGACGCCTCTCACATCGACTTCTCGCCTGGATACGGCAACCAAAACTTTTCAGACAAGATAGTCGGATGGAATGATCAGATAAACGGCCAAACATCCCCCTACGATGACGAAGGACACGGCTCACACTGTGCTGGGTTGGCTGCGGGGGACGGCTTCTTTAGCGTGGGTGCTTCAGGAAATGCCCTCACCACGTGGGGAGCTAACCTAGGATCAGTGTCGAGCACTGGCAGATACTACATAAGCGGCATGATGGTCAACAAGACAGGTACCATAACAATCAGTGTGAAATGGGCGCGGACTGGCACAGCTAGACTTTCGGCGCTCTATCTTTACTATGGCGGCAAAACCCTTAGCACTGGGTCTTGGTCTGAATTGGCTTCGGTGAACACTCCGAACCAGAACACGTTTTACTCGCTGACCTACAACGTAGCCTCAACTCCTTCAGGTGGTTACGATATGTACCATGTGCTGATGGGATTGACAGCGGGAACGGCAAATCTTTACGTAGCATTCAACATGTCGTGGCCCTACATGCCGCCGTCAGACGGGTTCTCGGCTTGGACAGGCATAGCTCCGCAATCGAAGCTGGTCGGAGTTAAGGTGTTGGATTCCGCGGGGTCAGGAACATCAAATGGGCTGGTCAGCGGCATTAACTGGATAATCTCGAACAGAGTGACCTATCACATAACCGTTGCAAGCATGAGCCTGGGCTTTAGTTCTGAAGTGAGCTCGGTGGACTTGGCCTTAGTGAACTTGGTTAATAGCGGAGTAACCACGATTGTTGCAGCAGGAAATAGTGGGTCGGGTGGCAACTACATTTATACTCCAGGCTCAGTGGATGAAGTCATCACCGTAGCGGCTATGAACCAGTTTGACAACGTAGCCAGCTACAGTAGCCAAGGCGGGGTCTCACATGAAGGCGGAGGTGTGACTGCGAAGCCTGACATCACTGCTCCGGGAGGCAGCTTCTATGCTGTGCCATTATTCAGCGTGGACTCGAACTATAATGATGCAGAGGGGCAGTGGTCGGACGTGCAGGCCAACGATTCGGCTCCTATGCAGGGAACGTCTATGGCGACACCGGTGGTCGCGGGCGCTGCAGCCATCATAGTCCAAGCGATGGGAGGATACGCCAACTGGCAGTGGACAAGAAGTCAAGCCTTGCAGCCGAAAATGATTCTTTTGATGACAGCCACTGAGACCTACCCCAACCTTCGAGAAGCGGGCTCTTCATCAACATCTCCAACCCTCGACCTGGGAGGCAAAGACGTGCACGAAGGATATGGAAGACTGAACCTCGATGCGGCAGCGGACGCCGTCTTGAAGACGTACCGAATCGGAACGACCGTGTCAGACACTTTGGGTATGCCGCCATCCCCAGGCAATATTTCGGTGCTCGGTCAAAGACTCGCGTGGGCGAGGAACGTCCAGCTTGTTTCGGGTCTCAAATACAATTTCACGCTTAGCGTCCCATCCGGGGCAGACTACGACCTGTACCTGTATAACACGACAGGGAACGCTTACGGTGAGCCTGTGATCCTCGCGAATAGCACGAAGACTGTAGCCGGGGGTTTTGAGAACATAACCTATACTTCTGCTCTTTCCGGAAGGTATTATGTTGTTGTGAAGCGTGCCAGGGAAGATACAGGCACCGGACAGTTCACTCTGACGAGTTCGACGAGTCAGACGGTGCACCTCCTCTTGACTGTAGATCCGAACCAAAGCACGTACACGCGGAACCAGCCCGTAACCCTTAGAGTGGACGTGCTTAACCAGTTGGATCCTCCCCTAAACTCTACTTTGACTTTGACCATTACTGGTCCGGGCGATTACTACTATTTTGACTTTCAGAGCATAAACGTGAAGGCTGATGCGGTGGGCGAGTGCAGTTTCACTTGGAACGTTCCGGCCTTGGCTGGAACCTACGTGGTGGAAGCGGGTCTGGTTCCATCGCGGTTGACGGCTTACGACGCCGCATGGTTGGAGGTGGCTTGAATTGGATACTGGAGAACTGGAGCAAGCGCGCGGTGTCTGCAGTGAAGATGAGGTGATGTTTCGGTTCGTGCAGTAACGTATTTATGTGTGTCGGGGAGAGAGGTTAAGTCGTTGTATTGAAGGTGATTTCATGGAACGGGTGAAGGTCTCTGGGGTTTTTCTTGCATTGTTCTTGTTGGGCACGTTGGTTCTTCAGCTGAGCTTTTACCCGCCTGCACACGCGGAGCCAGATACAGTTTTGTTTAGCAATGGTTTCGAGTCGGGCGACTTCAGCGCGTGGACTGGCACGACCTATGCGGGAGGTGGTCTTGCGACTGCGCCGGTTGTGCAGTCTTCTGTTAAGAGTAATGGTACTTACGCTATGAGGGGGACGGTTTTGGGGGCGGTAGGCTGGTCCGCCGCGTACGAAACTTTGGTAACAAACTATGCGACCTTGTATGTGCGCTGTTACGCCTACGTCACCGCTTTGCCCGCGTCGGGGAACAGGATTAGAATTGGTCCTATGATTGAGGATGGACCAGAGGAACCCACGCTCGCTCTGGCAGATGGGTGCATCTACAATAACAGTGGCACGTATGAGTGGAGTTTGGGGTATCACACGAACAGCGGTGGGGAAACTGAACAGTTCGTGGAGGCGAGCGGTGTCACGATTGCAGCTAACACTTGGTACTGCGTGGAAGTCGTGTTTTCGGCTGGTTCTGGAACTGGTTTTTCGCGGATGTACGTTAACGGCGTGGACACTGTTGATGCGACGGGCTTGACGAACGACGATGCGGTTGCCAACTACTTTGAAGCTGGAGCCTGGAACTTTTTTGCCTCTACTGCTTACAGCAACTACGTTGACGATGTTGTGGCGAATGATACGGGCCCGATCGGTCCGGGTCTGGCTTTTACGAACATGCTGGTGAGCACGACGCAGGCGGGGGCTTCGTGCACTTTTTCCTGTCAAATAATGGGTTCTTCTGGTCTTTCCAAGTATATTTTCAGCACAAACAACACGGGCGCGTGGGTCAACGATTCAGCCGTGGCCGTCAGTGGAAGTCTGGTTTCGGCGTACGCGACGAAAACGTTGAGCAGTACGGTTGGGCTCGTTGTAGGTTACGAATGGTTTGCAAACGACACTTTGGATCATTGGGGGTCGTCGGGCGTTCAGACTTTGACGACGTCGCTCCCGTGGTTCAGCATGTCCCAGCCGTCTAATCCGATTGTCGGTAACCCATCGGGTCAACACGGCTTCGACGTGGTGCACACCACCAACATCGTGAAGTGTGGCCTGACGATTGACGGAGCCGTTCGCACGTACCTGGCTTATGACACGGACCCGCCGGCGGGCTTCGGGGGGACGGGACGAGTGAGGTTGTACTACGCAGATGGGATCGGTGGTCCTTGGACACCGTATTCTGGAAACCCGATTATGGGTCCAGACGGCTACGTCGCATGTTCAGTCGCACTGGTCGGAGGGACTTTCCAGATGTTTGTCAACAACGTAACCCTGAAGGATGTTGAACGTTGGAGCAGCACTGACGGCATGAGTTTCACTTTTGCCGAGACGGTTTTGACCGCTCCCAATGACAATTGGACTAACCCCTTCATCTGGTTGAATCCTAATGATGCAAGGTGGTACCTCTTCTGGGCGAACGGCAATAACGCAGGCGGTGCTTGGTCGCTAGAGGCCAGGAGCTCGACTTCTATCACTGGCCTCGCGTCTCAGCCTGACACGGCAGTCATGTCGACGACGACTTTGGAGCACATGGCGTTTCCGACGGTCATGTACCGGGATGGGTACTACTGGCTTCTATGCGAGGCTGAACCCACGAACTCGCCGCCTTGGGAGGTATTTGCGTTCGTTTCGACGAGTGTGACGAGCGGGTACGTTGAGTGTTCCAATTCTCCCATTATAACGGGTGACGAGGCTTGTCCGCAGATTTTCGTCGGTGACGACGGTGTGTCGTGCTATCTCTTCACGGACCAGAATTCGTTCGTTTGGTATCAGATGGTGCGGGAGGTGTCTCCGCGGAACTACCTGTACCTCATGTTGAGTGTGGACCCAGACAAGGCGACGTACACGCGTGGGCAGTCGATAATCTTTGACGTGAGTGTGCTCAACAAGTTGAGCTCGTCTGTGATTTCTACTCTGACGCTGACCGTCACGGGTCCAGGAGGCTACGGCTACTTTGACTTTGACAAAATAAAAGCGAAGTCTGGATTTAGCGAGTACAGCTTTGCCTGGACTGTTCCAAAAGCTGCGGGAACATACGTGGTGGAGGTCAGCCTGGTTCCCCTGCAGTTAACGGCCTACGACGCTGCGTGGCTGGGGGTAGTCTGAGTTGGACGCGGAGTTTACGGTCACCTATACTAATGCTACGCGTGACACGACGTGGATGGAGGTGAAAAACGATGAAAAGTAAATTGACATTAACAAAGAGAAAGAGACTAGTTCTAGCAACTGTCGTCATATGCGCAGTCTTGATAGCAGGCTTAGCCATACTATGGCAAGGCGGCAAAGTGTCCGAAGCCGCCGTTCTGGACGCTCAT
>Ga0116138_1001655_pt1 | contig 12130 bp, 12 predicted proteins | sample June2015DPH_20_1_2_FD_88971 | JGI IMG/M metagenome (GOLD analysis project Ga0116138, IMG submission 88971) | Peatland microbial communities from SPRUCE experiment site at the Marcell Experimental Forest, Minnesota, USA - June2015DPH_20_150 | ecosystem: Environmental > Terrestrial > Soil >... | reverse complement strand
GTGCTCATCGGTGAGGTACGTATCCTGAAGTAGCGCGCGTATTGCGAAAATAATCATATCCTGTCTATTAATTCGTTGCGCATCCTCTCGTAATCAGGGGGTTTGCCTCTATTGTTTAGCTTCTTTATTTCTATCCATATATCTATCATCTTAAGCAGAGCGTCTCTTCGGCGTGGGTCGTTCTTTCGTTTGGGAAGAGTTTCTTTCACCAAGAAGAAATCCAAGATTAACTGCATAATCTGTTTGCGCTTTGTCTTCGCATAGGGGAGTAGGGCATGACATATTTGCTTGACCTCATTTTGCGTGGTGACTCTGAGATAGTGTATTTTTTTGTGGTATGGCTTGTTCTTTTTCACGTAGTTTTTGTAATCTGTTCCCAGTATTTCAGCGACCCATTGAATTACTTGTTCATCAGTATTTGGAGCCTCTATCATCGGACTGAAGTGTAGAGGTCGGCTCTTTTTCACTAGTACAGTGAATGTTCCTTCTCCATCCAAGAATCCTGCTAGTTGTTTTGCATTAGCTTCTAAAGAATCAGGTTCTATGTCAGCTACTTTCCGAGTCTTTATCGTCATACATTTTTTCAATATAATCACCTCCTTGGATTGTTTTCTTGTGTTACTAATCATATCTATGCTACGTCTATTTGCAACGATGTAAACAGCCAACACGCCCGCTCAAAAGGTGTTGCACTTAGACCTAAAGCATTATAGAAAACGACTTATCCTTCGTACACGTTGGCGCAAGCGCGAGTACCCAATATAGACAGAACTAGCAAGCCACTCGCGGGCGGCTCAGAACGCAGTAATACGCTGCTACAGATAAAAGTAAGAATGCCTTGCTTAAAAATATTTTTACGTGTCATTTTTCTATGCGGCCCGAAAGCCTTCAGTTGCTCCAGTCTTTTTCCAGTGCGCTAAAGTGCTACTTGTATTGCTGGCATCTGTAGCAGTAGAACCTGGCATATTCAGGAACAAATACTAGTGGCTGACTGCAATCAGGACACAGGTACGCAGGTGGTGGGGGCTGTTGCTGATACGTCGATCGTGGTTGGCGACTAATGCGCATGGGCGTTCCGTAATGCACATTTGAACGATCGTATTGATCGAGTTCGCGAAGAGAGCTATATACAGTGCCGCAGTTCCAACAGCCATATCTTCCCTCCAGAATAGTGAAAGTATGAGAACCCTTGCAGCTTGGGCAATACTTGCGGCTCCTTATTTGGCCACGGCAGATTGGGCATCCGAAGACTGTATAGCCTTCACTTCCGCAAAAGGGACAAGCCGGCAAACTCGCACACCTGGGTTGAAGCAAGCATTCTCTGTTCCAGCCTTCAGATATTGTTTATGAATTCGAACACAGAATTCCGAATAATGAACACTTATCATATTTTTCGAGACTGAGCATCCGTTGCTAGACTAGCGCACGCTGGATTCAGAATGTTAAGAGAAAAGGTGATATTGCGAGGCAAATCTTTAAGACCTTTCTCGATAATAAAAAAGTGGGTAAAGTGAGAGCGACAAAGTGTTGACCTGAGCCCCTTGTTACCCTCGCTCTTACGTTTTTGTCTATTCAAGACCTTCTTGCTCAATCTTCAGATTGGCATTTCTCATTGTTAGGGTTCAATTGCTCGCTGTGATTGTCCATTGCATCTTTGTGCTCTTGGCTGGTTGGATTCTTTGCATCTGATCGTTGGTCGTTTGACGAACGCCCACCACCTCGCCCCATTTTTGCAGTTCACCTCCATTTTTTTCTTCGACTACAATGTACATTGCTAAAACATACTGTGCTACACAAATACTTAAGGCTTATGCTACAAGTCATACTACACCATTTGAAACCGAGTGCTACATATGCGAAAATCTTATTAACAAGATTGTGATACGTATTGTTCAGTGTTCGCAAGTCAATGAAGTGGAAACAAGTCATGTCTTCCGGAAGAGAAAGAGAACAAATTCCTCAAGAATTCGATCCAAAGAAAAAAACAGAAGCTGAGTTTTGGGCCTGGCTAACTGAGGGACATATTCTTGTTACCGATCTAAGCAAGAGCTCGAACGAGGCAAAACCTGACCGCAAAATTGCTGTTCTTTCAAAAGACGAAATTAAATTGAAGATTCAAGAGGCTATGAAAAAGAACGAAAGACAACAGGTTCAGGAATTACTTGAAATTGTTGCTAAACCCTCTGAGGGGTTAAGCAAAGAAATGGCTAGAAAAAGTGTTAGAGTCGGCTCAGGCGAATACGTAAAACTCCTTTACGTCAAAATCCTGGAGCGCACATCGTTTGCTGAAGTGATTATGAATGTTCTCCTTAAGCCTTGTAAGGTGAAAGTGGAAGAACTAAAATCCAAATTCTATGGGCATTCATTCCCCATCGCAAACAAACTAGACAACTTGATAAAAGCGATTGACGAGTGGGAAACAGAGAAACCCGAGTCAAGAGCTAGCATGGCAGAATGGGGCGAGTGGGGTAAGGTATTACACTCCAGTTCGCTTCCGAAAACACCTCAAGCACGGGCAAACGAATGGGACTATACTGAAGCCACCACCCCAGAAGGAGGCAAACCTTTCAGCTGGCTGACGCCCTTTTATCCTCCGTCGCTGCAACAAAAAGAAAACCTGGAAAAAACAAAAGCAGCCCTTTCTGGATTTGCGTTCTCTGACATAATGGCAAAACTGACAGGAGGAGACTACGATAAACCCGTAAGCGGGATTTTCGACGAATTTAAGGACGAGTGGAAACAACAAATTGAGAAAGAATTTCCCCAGCAGGTCGGAGTGCGCGCCACCGTTGAGAACAGAGATCAGAATTTGCTTTTCAGTTTTTCCTTCGCAGTGATAACTTCATTTAACGCAAAGAGAGAACAAGAACTATTCGATAAGTACGGACAAGACGAGGTAAAAGACTTCGTTAATAAGATATTGTTAAGCGGTGGGGAATCTGTCCCGGGAAAGTGCCAATATGAGGGAATTACTAATTCCGAGAAGTACAAAGGTCTTATTGACCCTAGGGGAGTTGAAGAAGCCAATTTCGGTAGCTTCAATATTTACATCGGCACATTTGTGGAGTTTCCATGTTGCAGAGTGATAATAGACAATCCTAGACTTTTTCAATTGGAACGCGTTCCAGACGTGCCTTCAGGTTTTGAAAACGATAGGCAGCAGTTTAAGGCCATGGTTCTTAAAATGAGCGAAAAGATTGGCCGCAGAGACCTTGTCGAGAGAGTGAAAGGGTTCGCAAATAAGAGGGAATCTAAGGAATTAAACGACGCTGATTTTTCTCTTTTGGCAAGTAATATTATTCCTGAGGCGGTTAGCAAAGCCAGTTCGTCTGACGATTATAAAGAAATAAACAATCTGATGACGATACAAAATAAGCTCAGTAATTACAATGCGCTTATGGGTTTCACTGAAGATTTGGTGGAAAGCACCCTAAGCCACTACTCAGTCGTTTCTTTCTACATAAATAGGGATTTATGGCGACTGGTTCCTCTAGTTCTGGAAGGAAAAAACTGGATAACTTTGGTCGACGAGTACCTGAAAGACAAATTATAACTTTCGCGCGCACTCACGCAGTTAACCATTACCTCTTGCTTCTTTTAACTGCCTCGCGCCTACTGATTTTGTTTTCTGCCGCTTGTGCAACTGCGAAGCCTATGAAGCCGACTGTGAACATGAATGGCGCGAGAACCAATTTAGCAGCTTTAGACTTTGGCTTCGGAAATTTCATGAATAACGATAATTATTTTCATGCTTTAAACGTTCTGCAACATGGAAAAACACTTAACGCAGAGATAAGATACTTTTTAGGAGCTGTAGGCGCCAGGGAATGTCTCTTCTAGTTTGCCCACGAAAAGAGCTTTTCAAGCGTAAACTCCTTGAAGTCTTGGCCGTCTACAGTTCCGTTCTCTTCAACCACTCGCGCGCATGTGCTTTTCTAAATTGGCAAAAATGGTGTTTGTTCGCCTTTCAGGATTTGAGGATCGTGTTGGCTTCATAATTGTTCCTGATTTTCTTTGGTATCTGTCTTGCTCGAATACAGCAGAAACGTCCAAAACGGAATTAAGAGCATTTTTGACCATTTTAGGAACACGCATGCGCGCTAAGAGCAATAACTACATCCGTCTCAGGAAGGGCATTGATTTGTGGGGCAGCCACCAGAGTATTCGGGACCAGCACTGAAAGACCTCATCATACTATCTTTTTTCAGATTCACACTTGCAAAATCTCGGTCAAACTCCAAAACCTGCTGACCTTTGCTACCATACCTGTAGACTGTGATGCCCTTGCATCCCAGATTGAATGCTTCCCAGAATATTTTCTCGACATCTTCTACAGTTGCTTTCTCATGTAAGTTGACGGTTTTAGATACTGCGTTATCACAGTGCCGCTGGAAAGCTGCTTGCATCTCAACGTGCCACTTTGGCGAAATGTCGTGTGCCGTAACGAATACATCTCTAATCTCCCGCGGTATGCTCTCCAAATGCTGTAGCGATCCTGTTTGGGCAATTCTTCTCACTGAGACATCATCGTAGATGCCATATTCTTTTGCCACTTGCTCAAACAATGGGTGTATCTCTAGCAGTCGAGTCCCATCTAGAATGTTGCGCACGAAGACCACAGCGAATAACGGCTCGATTCCACTTGAACAGCCTGCAATAATGCTCAAGGATCCAGTAGGCGCGATTGTTGTGATAGCGGCATTGCGCATTTGGACAAAACCTCTCCTTTCCCAAACGCTTCCTTTAAAATTACGGAAGGAACCTCTCTTTTCTGCAAGTTCTATTGACATACATCTTGCTTCATTATCTATGAATCCCATTAATTTCTCTGCGATTGCCAGTGCTTCGTTGGAGTTATAGGGTATCCAAAGAGAAATTAGCAAATCCGCGAATCCCATAATGCCAAGCCCGATCTTCCTGTTGGCCCTTGTCATTTTCTCTATTTCCGGAAGCGGATATTTGTTCACATCTATGACATCATCCAAAAACCTGACTGCCAATCGAACAATGTCTCTTAATCTTTGCCAGTCGATGTTCTTGCCTTTGGCGAATCTGGCCACGTTTATTGAGCCGAGATTGCATGATTCATATGGAAGTAATGGTTGCTCCCCACAAGGGTTTGTGCTCTCGATCCTTCCAATATTCGGCGTTGGATTGTGTTTATTTATTTCATCGATGAATACTATACCAGGATCACCAGTCTTCCATGCACAGCGGGCAATCATGTTGAAAACCATTCTCGCCTTCAGTCTTTCTACTGGCTCTCTTGTTCGTGGGTTGATCAAATCATATTCTTGATCGGCTGCAACCTTCTTCATGAATTCCTCAGTAACAGCAACCGAAAGATTGAAATTGGCAAACGAAACACCATCCATTTTTGCAGTAATGAAGTCTTTTATGTCTGGGTGATAGACTGAGAGTATGCCCATATTTGCGCCTCTTCTTTTCCCACCTTGCTTGACTACTTCAGTTGCTATGTCAAAGACGCGCATGAAAGAAATCGGGCCTGAGGCAGCTCCCATTGTGGTTTTGACAATGTCATTTCTTGGTCTCAAGCTCGAGAACGAGAACCCAGTTCCGCCACCTGATTGTTGAATTAAGCTCATGTGCTCCACAGCACGAAAGATTCTTTGCATAGAATCACTAACTGGCAACACAAAACACGCTGAGAGCTGCCCTAGCATTGTACCTGCGTTCATCATCGTTGGAGAATTGGGCAAAAATTCAAGGCTTGCCATCATTTTGTAGAAGTCTGCCTCCAAACCTGCAATGTCGGTTTTCTGGTCATACAAAAACTCGGCTTGTACCGCACTACTGGCAACTCTTCGAAACATCTCCTCTGGTGTTTCAGCAGTGTTTCCTTTCTCATCTTTTAGTAGATATCTTGCTCTGAGAACTTCGAGGGCATTCCTAGAAAGCTGTATCACCTTCTTGGCCTCAAATTGTGGTTGTTCTTGCAGCGGTGCCATATGATGTTGCTCCTTTTTCATGTCTTCTACTAAGAAAATATAGTAATCCGTCATTAAATAATATGTCGTTTCCTTAAGGTAATGTTTAATAAGACATTGACAATACTGTATAGACCGCTGCAAATAATGCGTGAATAGAAGGATTAAAGCGTATGACAAGAGTACTGGTATCGCCAGTAGGTATCTACAAGAATAGGGTTTTGAAGGGCGTCAAATGGCTGAAACCTGAATGGATCTACCTCTTGGTTGCTAAAGGTGAGAAGGGCAACGTTTGGGTCGAATGCACGGAACGCAACGCCAAAGAAATTACGGAAAAGATAGGCTTCTTCTATGAAAAACAGATCAAAGTGTTACCTTGCAACTTTGAGAACTATAGAGATTTCTTCGAGGACTTGGATTCGGCTATTGCTGATGTTTCCAAAAATGTCAGTTCTCCAGAAATATGGATAGACTTAACTTCAGTTCCAGAGATCCCCGAAATCTCAATATTAGCCATGGCTACCATACACAAGAACATTAAGCTTTTCTACACCAAGGCCAAGAAACCTCTGGAACCAGAACAATACCCTAAGAACGTTGTCACTGACGAAGGCGGTGATTCGATTGAGCTTCCGACTATCCGTTCAATTCCTGTGGAGGATTTGAGAGAGAGTAATGCTGCGGACATATTGTTGACAGTATCTAAGGCAAGCGGAACTTTAGATGGTCTCTCAAACCTTTTGGATGAGCTTAAGATGTCAAGAGAAAAGAAGAATTATATGAAATTGGGCAGAATTCTTGACGGATTGGAGAAGTACGGAATGATAGTTGTTGAGAAAATAAACCGAGAGAAAAGAATTAGGCTCACGATCTGGGGGGAGATGATAGCTGCGTGCCTTGCCCACGATTAAGCCTTCCCGCTAATCGTTACTGTCAGAAAAAGCTGCACTCGGTTTTTACGGTATTCTCGCATCATTATTATTATACGCGAGATCAGACCTAAATGAGAGTTAATATTTAAATATATCTCGCATGATTTATAATTAGTAAGGGCGATCAACGCCAACTGACGAGAGTCCTCCGTTTGATATTCTGATCGTCTTGTTAGCTCTAAAAAGCCTCGGAATGCATAAAAGCTATGCTGCATTCTTGGGAGACTTATGCGAGATTTTTTGTTGGGACAAATACGGCGTTGACGCACATGAGATAGACGTTTGTTCACTAGATTCTCTGAATGATGCAGAAAATGTTGACATCGCGGCTGAGACAACAAAGGCCAAGGTGAACCCGCTTTCAAAGACATTCATAAATCATTTCATGCAATTCAAAAGCGCGAATGCAATCAAGTTGGAGAAGACAAGTAGAGGGTTGGATGTTTCACTATCTGAGGAAGTTGAGAGTCAGAAGGAATTCTATCTTTCTTTTCCTGGGTTCCAGAGGCTATTCACGCAAGTCCGAAATTTCGTTAACGGAACAATTGCCAGACAGTTTGATCCGAAATATGGTGTTAACTATGTAATGGAGACTGCGAATGCGGAATCGAAAAGAATGATCACACTAGGCGATACCGTGTACCTAGTAGAGAAGAAAAGTGTTGTATTGAACACCATTAAGAAGATCTTTTTCGAACTTGTAGGACTTGGTGCATTCATTGACGACGAAGCACTCGACTCTTTGATACGCAAGATCAGTGATAAGATAACGAAAATGCATAATCCCTATTCCTATGAGAGTTTTGAGCGATTCCTTCAAAGGGCCATTAGAGATAAGCTTCACCCCATAAGGGTTTGTGGGCGGTGCACAGACGTCAGAAAAGAAGAGAATACAGTGGTTCTCTATCTAGAAGGTGATGGGGCGATTCGTGTCTACACATACGAGGACTGCTTCAAGATAATGAACTATAAGGAATTGGACGAAACAGTCTTGACTATTGATGGCATTCCTTATAAGAATCACGGAATACCTGTAGTCGTTGCCCTGAGAATAATAAGGAGAAGAGCACCTGACCCAAACACGGTTATTGGCTAATTATTGTCGCGCGCGCAAGATCCAAGACTTAATGAGAAAGAAGTTCATTAGAGTATTGAAGTCTGTTTATGAGCAAGCGTAGACGGTTTGACAGACTCGAATGTCAGGACTGCATTTACAAAAGCAGCACATACTGCTGGAGACAATGCCCGTACAACGTCTGGAAGAAGGAAGAATACTAAATCTCGCGCTGAGCGAACGCAACGATTTTGCCGTCTTGCACACGCTCTTGCACCAACGTCTTAGCATGCTTAGATTGTCCTATGGAAACCAGGGCAAACCGATTCTATAGTATATACGTGGTTTTCTCAATTCCCCATAGGACTGTTCAATGCCACTGCAACGTCCACAATGCATGGACTGGGTCAAACTCGCACGTTTGAAGAAAAAAAGGGTGTTAAAGAGAGTTCATTTCCCGAAGTTTCGAGCGACCAGCACGATGTCTTTGCCGTCAACTTTGCCGTCGCCGTTTATGTCACAGTCCAGATTCCATTTTGGAGACGGTGGTGAGCTCGGATACAGATAGTCCGGACCGTAAGATGCGAAAGACGACGCTACCAGGGTTAGGTCTTTGCCGTCAACTTTTCCGTCGCCGCTAATGTCGCCCAGAATCCTCACCTCAATCTTGATTGGGCTTTCAAACAGGTTGTTGGTTCATGTTGCTGTCGAATGGGATTGTTGCGTTGGCTGTTATAGCGCAGCTAAGGCCAGGTTTGATGCCCGTTGTGTTCCAAGTGAAGGTCAATGTTTCGGTTTCGTTTGGAGATAAGCTGACCGTTTCTGTACCGATTTTGCTGCCTGCAGTTAAGTTATAGTAGAGGTCTAAAGTCGCATTTTCCGTGAAGTTCCCCAGATTAGCAACTGTGACGTTTATGTTCACTGACCAGCCTTCGTATACCCAATTACGATACGGTGTGACGTCGACAACCGCTACATCGTCACTTAAGATGAACGTCAAGCTGGAAGACTGTACTTGTTCTACTTGGATTACGTTGATACTGGTGTTTTCGGTAGGTTGGAAAGTCACAATGGAAATGTTGCTGACCTGTTGGGCCTCAAGCGATGCTACGCCTCTAGGGGGATCAACTATGACTAAGTAAGAGCAACCTTCTGAATCGCTTAGGTTAAACGAATTCTCAAAGTTGATTGATCAATTGCCATTCTGCACTGTGAACGAATGGTTGCCTTGCGACAATGTCGCGCTTGTTGAGTTTATCTCGACAGCGAAGCCATTTCCTGACGACGTTACAAGCAAATAACTGATCGGGACAGGGAACCAAAAGCTGAAGGATAAACCGTCAGGATCAGCTGAATTCGCCAGACCTGCTGCATCCTTCTGAATCTGTTGAAGTTCTGCCTGCCAATCTTGAGCACTAGCGTGCTTGGTCAGCTTGACTCTTCAATCCTGCAAGCTCCTCTTCTGTCGTGAAAAGCTCACCTCTCCTATACAGGTATGTATTCGTGTCGTAGAAGTACCCTGCTATGTCTAGCGCACCATATACACTCGCTCCCTCGCTCGCATATGTCAGATCGAAAGTGTTTGCTGAAAAGGATGGCGCCATATTGAAACCAATAGGTTGAGCTGCGTGTAGAAAACCGCCGTATATCCGGCGGCGATCCATGCGTTATACATAGCATTGGCCATTGGAAGAACATACGATTTCCCTATCCCCTCCGCCGCGGCGAAAAGAGCCGCTGGCACTATCGAATCTGCGAATCCTTCAAAAGCAGCACTCACCCCGATTTGGTCGGTAAAATCAGTGAAATCAAGCAATCGTTTCCAAGAATTATGCAATGCTGGAAAGTCTAGGGCGAAATGCTTGGATTTCGATGATTGGTCTATCATTGGGTTAGTCTTAAGAAACTCAATTCAGAATGCTGTGGTGGGGAACTGAGAAGTTAGGTCTATTAAATCATTCAGGTAGGTCTTATATTATCGTTTGTCATCAAGATCTTGAGGGTTGAGGAACGAGCGAAAAGAAAGTTGTGGTCAGAAAGGCCGTTATTGCTCTGGGAACAGTCTGCGTCATTCTAGTAGTTGGCTTAGTTGGAGCGATTGCACACTATACGTCGATAACTAGTGGCAAAGACAGCATCATAGGGACCAAGAATACTCAGATAGAATCTTTGAACTCACAAATATCTTCCCTAAACTCTCAAGTCACAAATCTAAAAAGCCAACTTAGCAATCTCAACGATACAGTCAACGATCTCAACAGTGTGGCCAACTTGACTAAGTACACAGAGTGGGCTGGGGGCGAAACGATGCCGCAGCAGGCAAACTCCTACACAACGTGGGCCATAAGAGGAGCAACCTATGGCGGGGCGAACTATGCGGGGTACATCAAGGTTCACGTTGAGTCGAACACCACAAATGCATACGTTCGAGTGACCTACTCCTCATGGTATGGCGTTGACTACGACAATCAAATAGTTGTAGGCACAAACGGAACAGCAGTTTTTCCAGCTCTTCCCGCTCCCAACATAGAAATCAGAGTGGGCAACACAAACTTGTCCGATGGAGTGACTATAGCCGTGACGATAAGATACTACTACTAGAACCCAGTTCTCTAGGTTCAGCCGCAACTTGCCGAAGTTTGATAGAAGTTAGGTTGAGCTTCATGAACAAGAGGTTTATGTTCCAACACTCTCCACCATGTACAGACAGAGGAAAGCCGACTGCATAGGATTCGCAGAGGAAAGGAACACGCTTAGAAGTAGCGCGCCCTGAGCCTAGGAGTGACCATACGCACTTCCTCGCAAAAGAATGGAAATGCGTTTAGGAAGACTACATAACAGTCAAACGTACCGCCAGCGCAACTAATTCCAAATTGAAGGAAGAATAGAATCGCATGTGGGTTAACTAAAGCTTGACGAATTCGGTGATGAAAAGGTTGAAACCGAGAAGTAAAGTGTGGTATTACTTTCAATGGTCACGTTGGTTAATCCAGTCTCCATGTCCGGTTCAAATGTCCAAGGGGTTGAAGTAGCAAAACTCAAGGGATATAAGTATGAACCAAAAACGACCAATTCCAAGATTAGGTGATAATGAGTGGTGGTGAGCAGCAAGAATAAACAAACTGCTGGCTTTGATCCAGAACACTTACAGAAAAAGTTCTCAAAGAACTGAGAATAGCAGCTGGTATTGTAACAGCTAGTTCTAGTCATTCGCCGACCGTCATATGTAGCGAAAGAACTTGGCAAGCGAAAATGAAATTTTTTCATTTGCATCGTCTCCATAGATTTCTTGGCAATTTGCTGACATGTTTCTCTTTTGGTAAATCATATATACAAGAAACGACAAACAAGAGTCACATGAGATTGCATCTGCAGTTGGGCAATAATCACCAAAGCAAACGGGCAGATGTTTTCATTCTGAGAACAAAACAGGAAAGCCAACGCTGATTACGTTGGAACTCTCATAGCCCGTGCACTAATTAACGGGCAGAAAGAGAGTGAAAAAGAGAAGAAATCGGGATGGAGAAAAAAGAAAAATGAAGAACAGTGAATATCTCAGTGACCATAACTGCTCTTCTGTTAAATTTCTTAGGTTTTCGACACACTCGAGAAAACAAGGGTGAAAGAAGAAATGAACAAAGAAAGCAGCTTTGCAATCATTTTGATTGGCATTCTAGTCGTCAGTACCTTTATGATGCTCAGGCCAAACAGCGCGAATGCTGACGCTACAGTAGATTCTTACGAACCGGACAATGACTACACGCAAGCTCACGTGTTAAGGATGCGTGAGACGCAGACGCATAGCATCTACCCCAGTGGAGACAACGATTGGCTGGAGTTAAGAATTGACTACTATTCCAACGCAGTCATATGCGCCTATGGAACTTTTGTGAGTATAAGCATGTCGCTTTACTATGTAAACTTGACTCAGATAGCATCCAACGTCACCGGGCACGGAGGCGCAGATGGCTTCTGCAAAATCTCAGTACTCTTACAGCCAACAATATACTACATTCAAATAGCCGCAGCCGACAACGTCAGTACCATTCCAGAATACTACGTCAACGCCACGTATGCAACCGCATTCCAAACAAAATTAGGCAACGGCAGTGGGCGTTCTGTGCAGTTGACCCCAGATGGCGGATACATATTCGCAGGGCTTGCAACCTCCAATTCGGGTAATACGGCTGATGTTT
>Ga0116138_1001652_pt1 | contig 12133 bp, 10 predicted proteins | sample June2015DPH_20_1_2_FD_88971 | JGI IMG/M metagenome (GOLD analysis project Ga0116138, IMG submission 88971) | Peatland microbial communities from SPRUCE experiment site at the Marcell Experimental Forest, Minnesota, USA - June2015DPH_20_150 | ecosystem: Environmental > Terrestrial > Soil >... | reverse complement strand
TCAAAGCGGCCAAACATGCTCTTCCTCGCTGATGCCTGTTCCCACTACGACCTGATGGAAGACTTGCCCTGTTTCAACGTTTTCCGCACGCTCCAGCATCCCTGAAACCCTGATAGTGTCGCCTCGCCTGGCAACGTTGCGGTAACAGCCAATCATTGAAACAACAGTCTCTGGAACCTTGTTTTCGCACAGTGCCGAACGTGCGTCCCCTGGGTCGCAGTCCCTGATTTTGTAGATAGCTGGCCTAAACATCGCTTCGCTGTCGTCTTCAACCTTGCACGTAAAGCTGACAGGGGCTACGGTGGTATACTGTAGCTGTCCGTATTTCTGTTTTTTTTCTTCAGGTTTGCGAATTGCGTTGTACATGAAAATCTTGTTCACGTATCTTCCTTTGTATCGCCGAGCCGCATCCAAGCGGTTGCTGAACTTGTAGCTCAACCTGCCGGCGCCAACGAGTCTGTTTATGGTTGCTTCTAACACACGAAAGTTCTGCTCTCCATAGACCACTAGGTCTATGTCTGACTTTGACGTGTGCATGTTCAAGGCCACAGAGCCGTGGACTCCAAAATCTTCTAAGCCAATGCCTGATTCGGTTGACAGCAAATCAACAAGACCTAACGTCGTCCTTTGTAAATCGTCTTTGGTTTCAAGTTGGGTCAGCTGATGCAAACAGTCTCTGGGAACAAAGATGTTTTTGACGGAGTCCAATGGCGCGCTGATGACCTCTTTTCTTCTGAAGGGACAATAGTACACATAGTCTGGGAAGCTCTTCCGAAAAGTTCCTAAGAAAGTCTGATAGTTCTGTGCGGTGTAGAGTTTCTCGGCTCGAAAGAGTTTTTGCCTTTCAAGGTTCCAAGTGTTCTCCAAGTATTCGATGTCGAAGAGATTTTTCATCGCAGCTGGGATGTATTTCAGAAATGCGAAAACCCGGTTGGCAGGATGTTCATATCCGAAAACGTTGAATATGAACCCCTCTTTGGTTGTGAAAGTATCTCCGTCCGTGGGAATCCAACTTTTCAGGTTCGTTCAGAGCACCTCGATATGATGAGACTAGAGTGCCACAAAAACCTATTGCACAAGGCAATAACGTTTAAAGCAAGAGCAAACTACAGCAATCTGATGTGAGCAGAATTGAGCGAGAACTTACATCCCTATGTAGTTTTTCTTCCATCCGAACACAAGATCAAAGTTCTGAGCGCCATCTTCGGTTCAAAAGCGGCTGTTGATATACTGAAATTCTCACTCAGACAGGGCATTTCGAACAAGATTTACCAAAGAGACCTTGTGAAGACGCTGACTTACTCAAACAAAACCGTCATCGAAAATCTGAAGTCACTGACTAAGCTTAGGATATTGAGCGAGAAAATGGAGAAAACTGAGAGAAGCGGACGTATTACTTGGGTCAAAGCCTATCAGCTTTCGAGCGCTGGAAAGTGGTTTGCATTGCTACTTGCCGAAGAAAAAGAGTTGTCTGACAAAGAAAAGGCGGAGATATTTCAAAGCCTCTTCAGAGCCTACCTACGATGGTCAAGAGATCTCTCGCAGAAGCTGAAAATAGACAAGAACGTGCTGAAAAGAGTTTTCATGGAAGAAATGGGGCAAACAGAGGTGCGCAGCACTTGAGGGCAACAGTTGTCGGGGTTGTAGGTGGAAAGAAATCTGGAAAAACCACCACGATAGAGATCTTGATAAGAGAGCTTTCCAAGAGAGGTTACAGGATTGCGGTAGCTAAACACGTCTCAGAGTCAAATTTCACGATTGACACGGAAGGAAAAGACACGTGGCGTTACGCTCAATCAGGGGCCAAGATGGTCGTTGCAGCATCGGCCGGTGAGATCGCTACTATAGAGAAAACTCGTACACACCTCTCCATGAAAGAGATTTTGCAGAGATGTAAAGGCAGCGACATAGTTTTCCTAGAAGGATTCAAAAAACTCGTGGCAGAAGATAAGAGTATACACAAGATTGTGGTTGCAGAATCCGCGAAAGACATTGAAGAAGCAGTTGAAGTCTTCAGGCCAATATTGGCCTTCACAGGACCATACTCACCTGGAAAAGCGAACATGAAGATTCCGTACATAGACGTACTCAAGCATGGCAAAGAAATCGCTGATATAGTTGAAAAAGCAGTTAGAAAAAAGTTGTAACACGAGTCATGTTGCATCTAGGTTTGTGGGGTTTGGAGATATTATCTGAGGGGGAGATGGGAGAAAGGAGATACTCCAAAAACTTAAGGTAATTCTCCGAACCTTTCCACCCTGTGTTTCAACATGCTCCTGTTACGTACTCTGTCATCATCTCCTGCTAAAGCGCCTTGAAGGCCTCAAACCATCTGTTATACAGTGCCAGCATGTCGAGGGAGACACTGGGTTTTCTCTCTTCCAGTGTCTGTCTGAAGTCATCCATCGTCAGAGCCCGTGGTTTGGCCTGTTTGTCGTTCGCTTTTCCAGACTCGAAGAATTCACCTATGAGTGATAGTTGTGCCGATTGGTTGACATCTCTGATGTCGCTTCCCGAGAAGCCTTCCGAAAGCCGGGCCAACTCATGTAGGTCAACATCAGGTGCCAGTTGCAGATTGGTCGTGTAGAGTTTGAACATCATTAATCGCGTGTGGTGGTCTGGAAGAGGCACCAGAATCCTTTTCTGGAACCTTCTGATGAAGGCCCAGTCTAAATCCCACGGCTTGTTAGTCGCTCCGATGACGTAAACGTGCAGGTTCTTGCCTTTGTCCATGATTCCGTCCATTTCTTTCAGAAACTGGTTCCTGACCCTGATTTCGCCACCGACCTCGCTCGAGTGTTTGCCCATCATAGAGTCCAGTTCGTCGATGAACACTATGGCCGCCTTGCCTTCCAACGCGGATTTCCTGACCGAACCGAAAAGTTTGGCCACGTTCTGTTCAGCCTCTCCCAGCCACTTGGACATTATTGAGGCCGCATCTATCGAGACGAAGTTTGCCTCAATTTCCGTGGCAACCGCAGCGGCCAGCAGGGTTTTGCCGCAGCCTGGCGGCCCGAACAACAAAATACCTCTTGGCCAACCTAACGGGAACAGGTCTGGTCGCTGAACTGGGTAGACTATGGCTTCTTTTACAGCCTTCTTAGCGGGATCAAGCCCGACGACTCCTTCCCATTTTACGTTTGGTTTCTCCGTTACTATAAGTTCTTCATAGCTTGATTTTCCGCCTTCAGTCTTGGTTTCTCCTTCAACGCCGTTGCATCTGGCTTCGGGCCGCGGTTCTGAATATGTTACGGCGCCTTGTATTGCTTTGATTCGTTCTTGATAGGCGATTGCTCTTTGTATGTAAACCTTGTTCAAGCTGTATTCGGGGTAGAGTTGGACGAGTTGCAAAAGGCTTTCTATGGCCTTTTGATACGTAGTTATTGCCATGCCCTTTGCTCCTTGCTTATCTAGGCGCACTGCTTCCAAGGCAAAGTTGGTTGCAGATTTCTCAAGCTCTTGGGATGCACTCATAATTTTCATTCTCCTGCTTTCAATTCAATTTTTATTTTTCCCTTCGACCCTAAACTTTCGAGGGCTTTCTCAATATCCTCGTTTGAGGTTTCCAAGTCAACCGAGCAACGTTCAAGGTCGATTTGTCCGTTGCTCCTTCTTACGTAATCGAGAAGAACATCCTCCAACTGAGGATTTTCAACTTTCAAAGAGATTTCCTTGATCTCGGATTTCTTATAAGAAATGAGGGTTTGAGAAGAATCTCTTCCAGACTCTTCAGAGACTTTGCAAGTCTTCGTTTCCGAGCAATTGGTTGCTGCTAACGCAAGCATCTCTTCCAACGTAGCTCGTTCATTATCTGGGACTTTGTGAGCAGCAGGCGGCTCAGGAAGATCTCTGGATATTCTTTGTTCAAGAAAGCTTGAGACTTCGCTTAGTACTTCTTCGCCTCCAGGCGTCTTGCGGTTTACCGGAATCACCGATTCGTCGGCTGTTATCTTAGTTGAGTAGAGCGTCTCGCTTATCGTGTCGTTGACTTTGCCTAGTTCAGACGAGACATCTGGCAAGAATTGGAACAGTTCTTGTGAGACGTTTTGAAGAAGCTTCAACGCGGGTTTGAGGTCGATGACTATTTCGCTCAGCTCTTTTATAGTTTCTAGTCTAAGGATTACCCGTTCAATTGCTAGTTCTACATTGAAAAGGAAGTTTATGAGCTTCCGGACTTCTGCAATTTCGTTGGCGCAGATTGCTGCGCGGTCTTTGTTCTTCGCTTTGAGAGCTCCGACGCACGTTTGAAAAAGGATTTTGTCTCTCTCTTTAAGCCTGTAACTTGCCTGTTCAAGCTTGTTGTGTTCGACTCTCAGCACATGAATTGACCTGACGGCTGTTTCGCGGAGAGGTGGAGGGCTCAAATGGATAAATCCTTTGATGGTTCTTCCCTCCGCCAGCTACTCTCTTTTCCCAGTCTATATCCCGGTTTTTCCGATTTCCTTCACATAAACGAATACAGGCGGTTCTGGAAGCCCTGAAGCAAGCCCTTTCAGCGTTTCGGTTACCTTGCCTTTGGTCTGTTCAGCAGGTTTGGAAGCGTCACCTAACAGTATGCTGGAAAGCTTGCTGGTCGTTAGTTCTAGATCGGTTTTCTCCATGTGTACTCGTTTGATGTTTTCTTGAATCATCGAGAAGGCGGTTTCATAGCCTTGGTTGTCGACTTTTCCTATTTCGTGCTCGATTTCGAGGTTGACCAAGGCATAGTTTAGAGCCTTTATTTCTTCGCTGCATTTTGCGATTTCGTCTTCTATTTCCTCTTTCAAAGTCTGAGCTTCGCTTTTCAGCTGAGTTAGAACTCCGTCGAAGTTGTTGTGCAGCTCTGTGTAGAGTTCTTTTGATATTTTCTTCTTCTCAGAGAGGTCCTTGAGAGCTTGATCTTTGCGCCAAATCAGGGGGATCTGGTCGCTCAGTATGCCTGCTTGTGCTTTTATGTTGGAGATGAGGGTTATTTCAGAACCGTCAAACTTTAGGTTATCCACGCATCGCTTTAGAAATCTACCATCGCCCAGTTCAACGAAGACGCCGTCAAATTTTCCACTCGGGGTCACAGCAAAAGAGGTTATCTTTCCTATCACACGTCCGTACTCGTCGTTGATTTTTTTTCCTACGGAAAGAAAAAGGTTGGGGTTTTGTGACATTTTTTTCGTCCCCTATGTTTACGAAGTTTCCGTCGAGGATTTTTCGCCTAGTGGTGTTGCTGGTAATCCTGGCATTCCTGGTGGCAGGTCTGGGAACTTCTCTTTGACTCTTTGTTCTGCGACTGTCGCTGCCTCTGTGAGAATTTTAGTTGCATCTTCGTTCACGTTGTCAAAGTTCAACGTCATTCCTGAGCCTGTTCCTGCTTCCATCATTATTCCGCTGAGCATGTTGCCGATTTCGCCGAGTTCGCTCTCTGCTTCGGGGAAAACGCTTACCAGTCCAGCTCTGACAGATCTCAAGACGCCGACTGCTGGGCCTAGTGTTGACACTACATCTCCAAGTTCTGATACGGTGCGTAATCTTAACACTATCTGTTCGAGTGCAAGTCTTGCGTTTATGATGAGCTTCTCCATCTTGCGTATCTCTGACAGCTCGTTGGCAAAAACGTTTGCTCGCGAGGTGTCATGCTTGGTGTATGCGTCTACTATCCTTGCGAAGATTGTCTTGTCCCTTTGGCCGAATCTATCTGTGGCTTGGTCCAGTTTCTGAACTTGCAGTTCTATGCGTCGAACAGCGAAGTCTAAGCGTGGTTTCAGTGGGCCTGGTGGCTTAACTGCCTCTTTTACACGGTTTGTGAAGGGTTGCTCTTCTCTTCTTGTTTCCCATTTTTTGCTAAACCTTTCTGACAAGTTAATTACCTCCAGAGACCAAAGGTCGCGTGGAAGAATCTTATACATTGTTAACATGGTGAAAACATGCAGGTATATATGTGGAGCTATATGTCCTGGCGGAAACAGTTTTGGGCTTTAATTTTCCAACTAAAAGGGTATGTTCGCGGTTTTCCGAGAATAGACATAAAAGTGTAAGTTAGACTAAAAAGAGACTTGAATTAATTCCTATTCAAAAAGGTGAATCAAATGGGTGAAAGGTTAAAAATTTTCGTCTTTGTGGCAATCTTGGGATTCTTTGCCGGAATGATTGCAGATTTGACCGCGACATACGCGATTCCTGCACTCGCAACTATCTTGCCAGCGTTTATCAGCTCAAGGTACCTGCTGTCGGGATTCGCTGGAGCCTTGCTAACAGTTGCACTCGTAAGCGTCTGGGCCTACATCACCGGACCGACAGAACGTTAACCTCCTCCTCTCTCCCCTTTCTTTATTTACACAACACAGAGGTCTCGACACTCTGTCTACTCTTGAGAGCGTTTCAAGCTAACAACGATTGTCTTCCATTTTTGGACTCAGCAGCGGAAAAAGCGATCATTCGCCAACAGCGTCTCCGTACCTCGATGACCTCATCGTCCAAACAATGTTACTCACGAGACGATTTCAAGGTTTTGGTCTGATTGGTCCTTTCTTCCGATTTCAGCCGGGTGCCTTAGGCTGAAAGCGGGCTGAAAAATGCGTGCTAATCGTGTTCAACACGGGCTGCGATTGGAAATCGAAGAAAGGTGTTCACCGAAAGGTTTAGTTTTGACTGACTGAGAAGAGTCCTTTGAGAGAGACAAAGAATTGGGTGGAGGAATTGCAGGATGTGCGGCATATTCGGATTTGCTCTGAAGAAGCCCTTGCCCATTATCAGGGTCTGCAAAGTTCTTCAGGAACTAGAGGTTCATCAGTACCCTCAGGAACCGCGACCTGTTGGAGGCTTCGGGGCGGGCGTGGCTTTGCTCTTGGAGGACGGCAACGTTTTGGTTGAAAAGGTTGGAAAGGTCAGGGATTCTCCTGCCAAGAGATTAGCAGAGACGGTGAAGGTTGACGAGGCTTCTGTGTTGATTGGCCATGTGCGGATGCCCAGCCCAGAATTCATGAAGACGGCGAAGTACAAAGAGACAGCACAACCGTACGTTGTTGAAAGGGAGCCAGAGTTAACCGTTGTCTCAGTCCACAACGGCAAGGTTGAGAACTACAAGGAGATCAGAAAGACGTTGGGCAACGCGCACGTTTTTAAATCAGAAAAGTTTGAACTCATCGATTCAGAAGTCATCCCCCACTTTTTCGAAGAGATACTAAGCGAGAAAGAAGATGTGACGGAAGCATTGTACTCCTTCTTCTGTGCCCTTCAGGGTTCAAGCGCCATAGCCATGCTGCAGCTGGGCGAAGAAGACTCATTCCTTCACTTGCTCCACAAGGGGAAAACGAGAGGGTTGACCGTGTGGACAAACGGTATGAACGAGGTCATCTTCTGTTCCAGAAAAGAGGTCTTAGCAGAAGAGCTCGGCAACCTGCTTTCCAGAGGCAAGTTCAAGGAAAAAGTTTCTATCCCATATCGGGAAGAAGCAGGGCTTGTACTTTCGTATCCGCTCTCACCAAGATTAAGAAGGACGTTTAACAAAAGGTCTTGTGGCTTGTAAGAAATGCGTGAAAAACCCTCGAATTCCGAGGTTTTCAGCCTATTCGCAAAACCTGTTCGTTCAGCATTAAGCGAGATTGGCTTCTCAGAAGCAACTCTGCCGCAGAAGATGGCGGCTTCGCCCATCCTTGCCGGGGATAACGTGCTATTGCTTGCGCCCACTGGAAGCGGAAAAACCGAGGCTGTTCTTCTTCCCATTTTCTCCAAACTGGTTCAGCAGGTGTCAAGAAAGGGAATAGCTGTACTTTATGTTACACCTTTAAGGGCTTTGAACCGTGACCTTTTGAAGCGCCTATCATTCTGGGCTTCCAAACTCGGTGTCTCAATCGAGGTCAGGCATGGAGACACTGATCTGAAGCTTCGAAGAAGACAAGCAGTCTTTCCCCCTGACATGCTTGTCACAACGCCTGAGACTCTTCAAGCGATTCTTCCGGGTTCGCGCATGAAGCAGCACTTGCGCGGCGTCCAGTATGTTGTTGTGGACGAGGTGCATGAACTCGCCTCCAGCAAACGTGGGGTTCAACTTGCAGTCGCTTTAGAAAGACTACGGGAGGTTGTCGGGAGGGAGTTTCAAAGAATCGGCTTGTCAGCCACAGTAGGTAATCCGGATGAAGTTGCGCAGCTTCTTGCCGGAACTGAGAGAAGCATCAGAATCGTAGAAGCCGTGTTGCCCAAGGGTTACCGCTACTACGTTGAGAATCCTGTCCCTGTTGAAGCAGACTATGATTTGGCTCGAACGCTCAACACGTCGCCTGAAGCGGCTGCAAGGATCAGACGGGTGAGAGAGCTCGTCGACAGCCACGAGTCAACGTTGATTTTTGTTAACAGCAGAACCGTCGCCGAGATGCTGGGCTACAGATTCAATCAGCTTGGACGCAGAGACATTGCCGTGCATCACGGTTCTCTGTCGAAAGAGGAACGCGCACAGATTGAGGATCAGTTCAAAACAGGCGACCTGAAGGCGATTGTCTGCACGAGCACTTTGGAGCTTGGAATCGACATCGGCAGGGTTGACCTCGTTATTCAGTACCTCTCGCCTAGACAGGTTAGCAGCCTAATCCAGAGAGTGGGACGCAGCGGTCATCGTTTGGACATGCTCTCCGAAGGCGTCATCATCACGGCCTTTCCAGATGACACGCTTGAATCTGTTGCAGCGATAAAAAGTGCTCAAGCGGGCAGGCTTGAACATGTTTTGATCCATGAAAGCGCCTTGGACGTTCTAGCGCACCAGATTGTTGGAACAGTAATGGACGAAGCGACGGTGAGTTTGAAGGGGCTTTTGGCTCTGCTACGGCGGGCCTATCCCTATCGGAAGCTTTCACAAAAGCTTCTTTGGGACGTAGTATGCTTTTTAGAACGTCTTGGGGAAATAAGGATTGACCAAGAAGGCAAGGGTTTGAGAAAAGGCCGTAACAGTCGAAAGTACTACTACGAAAATCTGTCGATGATTCCTGACGAAAGACGTTACCCGATAGTCAACGTGATTTCAGACAGGAAAATCGCCACCTTGGGCGACGAGTTCATGGCGTTGAAAGCCCGCGTCGGATTGAACTTCATCGTCAAAGGGCACGTTTGGCGGATTGTTCAGATTGAAGGGGAAACAGGGACGGTTTACGTCGTGCCTTCAGAAGATCCTTTGGCGGCAGTTCCAGGCTGGGACGGCGAGATGCTGCCTGTTCCGTTCGAGCTTGCCCAGGAAACTGGACAACTGCGAGGAAGAATCGTAAAAACACTGAAGGAAACCGGAAAAGCTGAGACTGCAGCAGAGAGACTGGCAGGGGAATTTTCAACAGACAAGTCTACATTGTTGAGCACGGTTCAAGAAGTTGAAGAGCACTTGAAACAAGGAGCACCGTTGCCAACCGACAAGCACATTGTCGTTGAAGGTTTTGACAAGTTCCTGATAATCCACGCATGCTTTGGTGAGATGGTCAATCGTACCTTGGGTTGCATCTTCGACTCTGTCTTGTCTGACAGGGAAGTCATCGTCGGCTGGTGGAACGACGGTTACCACATGCTGATTGAGACGCCTAGGAAGCTGACGCGACAGGAAGTTGAAAATATGTGTGCACGTCTGTTCAGCCTTACAGTTCAAGAGACAGAACAGGCTTTTGCAGCATACTTGGAGTCGAAGTTTCCGTTTTCCTACAAAATGAAGTTCGTGGCTGAACGATTTGGAGCCTTGCCACGCGGAAAGACCATGAGTTACGAACGGTTAAGTCAGCTGCCCAAACGGTTTGGAAACACGCCGATTCTGGATGAGACATTACGCGAAGCTATGATTGAAAAAGTGGACATTAAGAAAGCCAAGGAGATCATGCGCGGCGTAAGCAACGGAAGAATCAAGGTCAGCACAGTGTTCAGCCAAGAAAAGCCCACACCATTAGCCTATCACGTGCTTGCAAAGTTCTCTGACATGTCAGAGCTGATGGCTCCCGAAAAAGTGTTATTGAACAACATAGACAGAATGAAAAAAGCAATAGAGGCAAGAACAGCGTCGCTGCTGTGCATGTCGTGTGGCCAATGGGCTGACGAAGAGAGAATAAGAAACCTGCCAGACCAACCCGCGTGCCGAAAATGCGGTTCAAAACTCTTGGCACTTCTGAACCCGAACCAAGACGCAGAACACGTGTATGAAGTCTTGAAGAGAAGACGCGAAGGCAAAGAAGTGTCCGAGGAAGAACTCAGGGAACTGGCTCAGGCAAGACGTACAGCCGACTTGGCATTAAGCTACGGGAAAAAAGCAGTAATGGCATTGGAAGTCAAGGGTGTAGGCCCGGAAACAGCCTCCAGAATTCTTGGAAAAATGCATCCCAAAGAGGACGAGTTTTTCATGGATCTCCTGAAAGCCAAAATCCAGTACCTGCGAACAAGAGAATTCTGGAAGGACAGAGAATAGCAAAGAACGAGCTAAGTCGATGCAGGCATCCTAGAGTGACCAGAGACTATTTTTGTTCCTTCCTTTTCAGCATGTTCTCCAAGAATGGCCGCATCTTGGCGTTTTCTGCCTCTATCTTCTCCTTGCCCAGCGTTTGCATCTGCGCCGTTATTTCCTTTACAACTTCTGCGAATTTGATGCCTTCGGCCGCAGAGACATATTCCACACGCAATCTTTCCGGACTCATGCCGAGTTTCTGCAGCATCGGCGCAAGTGCGTCCATTCTAGCCTTCATCTTGTAGTTTCCACTGATGTAGTGGCAGTCGTACGGAAGATGGCAGGCACCGACCATTACCATGCCTGCGCCAAGCCTGAAAGCTTCGAGAATGAAGTCACGGTCAACTCTTCCCGAACACATGACCCTGATAGGCCTTATCACAGGAGGATATTCAAATCGACTTGTACCCGCGAGGTCCGCGCCAGCGTAGCTACACCAATTGCACAGGAACGCCAGTATCTTGCCCTCTGGGTTTGTTTCCAGTGCGGCTCTTATTTGGGACACTATCTGTGCGTCCGTGAAGTGTTTTTGAGTTATTGCGTCTGCTGGGCATTCGGCGACGCATGTACCGCAGCCGTGACACATTGCGCTCATCGTCTGTGCAACTTGGCCTTCGGGTGCTCTGATAGCGCCGTAGGGGCAGGCCTTAGCGCAGAGGCCGCATTTCACTTTAGTGTTGCGGCATTTTGCCGGGTCGACCAATGCGACGATAGGCTGGATTTTGTAAGTTGGTTTGGAAAGGATTGTTGCTGCTCTTGCGGCTGTTCCCATGCCTTGAGAAACGCTGTAAGGAACATCTTTTGGTCCTTGGCATCCTCCTGCGACGAAGACACCGTCTGATGGTGTGTCTATTGGCTTCAGCTTTGGATGACTTTCCATGAAGAACCCGTCACTGCCGCGGCTGATGTTGAAGACTCTTGCAACTTCTTCCGAGCCTTGACTTGGTACTGCGGCTGTTGCCAACACGACCATATCGCTTTCGACTTCGACGGGTGCACCGTCTTCTTGTTCAGCATGAACTAGGAGTTTCTTCGTTTCTGGATTTTCACTCACATTCCTGTTTGTCAGTTTGACGCGAACGAAGTTGATGCCTAACTGCTGAGCTTTCCTGAACAGTTCCTCGTACCCTTTGCTGTTGGCACGCATGTCCGTGTATAACACGTTGATTTTCAGTTTGTCGCCGTATTTTTCTTTGAGGAAGACGGCGCTTTTAAGTGTGAGCATGCAACAGAAGCCTGAGCAATACTCGAACTTGTTCACGTCTCTGGAACCGACGCATTGTATGTATGTCATGCTCTCAGGCATTCTGCCGTCTGAAGGTTTCTGAAGCTCTCCAATAATCTGGGTGTTCGTGTCTATGATTCTTTCAAGCTGCAGGGCTGTTACAACGTCCTTGTGTTTGCCGAAGGCATAGTTTGGCAGATCGTATGGCTCATAGATGTCATATCCTGTTGCCACCACCATGCAGCCAACTTCAAGCTTCTCTTCTGAGGGTTCTTGCTTAAAATCCACAGCCTCTACTGGACAGATTTCCTGACATTTCTTGCAGCTCCCGTCCTTAAAGTACAGGCATGTGTCTTTGTCAATCGTGTAAGTGTTGGGTGTAGCATACGGGAATGGCAAGTAGATGGCTTTGCGTTTCCTCATTCCGGCGTCAAACTTGTTCAGCGCGTCAACCGGACAGACCTCAGAACACTTTC
>Ga0116138_1001642_pt1 | contig 12171 bp, 12 predicted proteins | sample June2015DPH_20_1_2_FD_88971 | JGI IMG/M metagenome (GOLD analysis project Ga0116138, IMG submission 88971) | Peatland microbial communities from SPRUCE experiment site at the Marcell Experimental Forest, Minnesota, USA - June2015DPH_20_150 | ecosystem: Environmental > Terrestrial > Soil >... | reverse complement strand
TTGGTGGAATCTACGTACAAATGGAAGACGAAATTGCATCATTGGCCGCTGTGATCGGCGCTTCCTATTCTGGTTTGAAAGCTATGACCGCCACTTCGGGACCTGGTTTCAGTCTTATGCAAGAAAACATTGGGCTTGCCGTGATGACTGAGGCTCCATGCGTGATCGTGGACGTTATGCGTGGAGGGCCGAGCACTGGGCAACCTACATTGCCCGGGCAGCAGGATGTGATGCAGGCCAAGTGGGGTTCACATGGTGATTATGGAATTATAGCTCTGACGCCCAGTTCGGTTCAGGAGATGTTCGATTTGACCGTTGAAGCCTTCAATCTTTCTGAAGCTTACCGTGTTCCGACTTTGCTGATGGGAGACGAGATCGTCGGCCATATGTGGGAGAAAGTGGTGATTCCTTCGGCAGACAAGATAAAGACTGTCAACCGTAAGAAGCCGAATGTGCCGCCTGAGAAGTACATGCCTTTCAAGCCTGACGACGATTTGGTGCCCCCCATGGCATGCTTCGGAGAAGGATATCATTTCCACGCGACGGGCTTGACGCACAATGAGCATGGTTATCCGCGGACGTCAAGTTCCGAAGTCCAATCTAAGCTGGTCAACCGGTTGTGTGACAAGATTCAGAAGAACGCGGACAAGATAGTCCGGGTTGAAGAGGTCATGCTGGAAGATGCGGACGTTGTAGTCGTAGCTTACGGCATAGTTGCTCGCGCAGCTTTGAGTGCGATTAAAAAAGCGCGAGAGAAAGGGATCAAAGCGGGGCTTCTGCGATTGATAACCTTATGGCCTTTCCCAGAGGAACAGGTCGCAAAAGCTGCAAAAAGCGCAAAGGCGATTGTCGTTGCCGAAATGAACTGCGGACAAATGGTGCGAGAAGTTGAAAGAGCCGCAAAAGAGACTCCTGTTGTGTTTCTCTCGAAGTTGGGCGAGGAACCTCACACTCCTCTAGAGATCCTTGAGGCGATAAGGAGGAAAAGATAATGGTCCAAGAAACTGTCCCTGTGGTCGTGCATCCGTTTTCAAAGTATTTGAGAGCCGACATGATGCCGCACATATGGTGCCAGGGCTGCGGCAACGGTGTGCTGTTGAACTGTTTCGTACACGCGTTGGATGAGCTTCAGACGGATTTGAACAAGCTAGTCGTTGTCTCAGGCATCGGCTGTATTGGACGAACGGCTGGGTACATGAATGCCGATTCGTTCCACACGACACACGGTCGTGCGTTGGCTTTTTCGACCGGAGTGAAGCTGGCTAACCCCGAGCTGGAGGTCGTGGTCATAAGTGGTGATGGTGACCTCTTCGCGATAGGCGGGAACCATTTCATACACGCAGCCAGGAGAAACATTGGAATTAAGGTTCTATGCGCCAACAATCTGAACTATGGTATGACTGGAGGGCAACAGGGTCCTACGACGCCGCTTGAATCGGTAACGACTACGAGCCCGTACGGGAACATTGAGCATCCGTTCAACCTTGTGCATTTGGCGGCGGCATCCGGAGCCACATACGTTGCCAGATGGACGTCCTTGCACGTGCGCCAGTTGACACAGTCCATTAAGAAGATGTTGCAGAAGGAGGGTTTCTGTTTTGTTGAAATGCTTTCACCTTGCCCTGAAATTTATGGTCGATACAACAAGATGCGGTCAGGGCTTGAGATGATGAGCTGGTTCAAGAAGGCTTCAGTTGTTGAAAACTTCTCAGATCCATCCAAAGCAGAGATTACACAGGAGAAAATAGCGGTGGGCGAATTCGTGGACATTGAAAAACTGAGCTATGAGAAGATGGTGCATGAGAAGATTTCCAAGATTAACGAGAAGGCGATTGAAGGAGTGAGTTAACATGCGAGTCGAGATCAGGTTTGCAGGTTTCGGCGGTCAAGGAATAATCAAGTCTGGAATAATCGTGGCGGCGGCAGCCTGCATCCACGCTGGAAAAAACGCGGTTCAGACGCAGTCCTACGGTCCTGAATCACGCGGTGGAGCATGTAAGTCGGAGGTTGTGATATCAGAAGAAGAGATTGATTTTCCGAAGGTGGTTGAACCTGACGTGCTTGTGCTAATGTCTCAGCACGCCTACAATGATTATGCTGAGGACGTGAAGTCTGGTGGTACCGTGATATTGGATCCTGGTATGATTCCCCGCGAGAAGGATTTGAAGAACATGCGAGTATACCGTGTTCCAGCGACGAAAATCGCTGAAGAATTGGGTCGAAGAATAGTTGCCAACATCGTCATGATTGGCGCATTTACTGCAATCACCGGGTTGTTGGATGAAAAAGCTGTGAAAGAGTCTATTAAAGAGAATATTCCGAGGGGTACGGAAGAGTTGAATTTAGCGGCTTTTGAGAAAGGATTTGAATACGGAAAAACTGCTAAAAGATAGCGGTCTACGCGGTTTGCTGAACTTGCGGTTGGGCCGGTGAGGCTATTACTTTTGAGCCTCTGATGCCGACGTGGCGCAGCGGAGCAATTCTTTTTGCTTCGTTGTATATGTCTGAAGCTATTTTTCCGAGGACTATTTCCTGTGCCAGTTGATCCATTGTGAGCACTTGAGCCTTCTGTTTTACGATTTTGTCCATTATGGTGCGCAGGATTTTTTCTTGCGATGTCTTGATTCTTGAAAGGGTGAAAGCGCTGACAGCTACCCTCAGTACGTATCCGTCCTTTGTTGTGACTTTGAACAGGCCATCAACTTTTGTTGTCCTTCTCCTAACGAGGCTTCGCAAATAGTCCCGGGAGTATTCGTGTCCCTTGAACATTGTTTTGGCCGTTTTTCCGTCAATTTCGGTTATCTGGAACCGCATTTTCAGGTATTGGTGAGCAAAATCGTTTGTTATGTCGTAGAGCGTCGAGTCAACCACTCTTCCAATGAGTTTCTGCGGTTCATCAGCGGGAATTCCTCCCAGTTCCACGCTTCCGAAGTAGGGTGGAGCCATCACCAAGTACCATAACTTGCTTCGCCATTTGTCACGCACTTTTTTTGTTTTTGAAGACACTTTTATCCTCCAGGTGCAGCTTGAATGTTCACATCAAAGTATTAAAAGTTTTACCGCTTGGAGGCTATTTTTTCGATTCCGCCCATGTATTTCCTTAACGCTTCAGGTATCATTACTGATCCGTCTTCCTGTTGGTAATTCTCAAGGATGGCGACGATTGTTCTCCCTGTTGCCAGAGCTGTCGAGTTCAGGGTGTGCACGAAGCCTTTGGGTGCTTCGCCCTCCTTTTCTCGGTACTTTACATTCAGTCTTCTAGCTTGATAGTCGGTGCAGTTGCTGCATGAAACTATCTCTCGGTAGGCGTTCTGGGCGGGCATCCATGCTTCAATATCGTATTTCTTCGCAGCTACGGTTCCAATATCGCCTGTGCACACGTTCACAACGCGGTAGGGGAGCTCGAGTTTCTGAACGATTTCTTCGGCGTTGTGTATCAATTCTTCGTGGATTCTCCATGAGTCTTCAGGTTTACAGAACACGAACTGTTCAACCTTGTTGAACTGGTGGGTTCGGAAGATTCCCCGCGTGTCCTTGCCGTGTGCTCCCGCTTCTTTCCTGAAGTTTGTGCTGAACCCGGCAAGCTTGAGAGGCAGGTCCTCTGCCTTCAGGACTTCGTCCATGTACATCGATGCCAAAGGGTGTTCGGCAGTGGCGATTAGGTACAGGTCTTCATTTTCAATCTTGTAAAGCACATCTTCAAAGTCGCTGAGAGCCACTACGCCTTCGTAGGGTTTCCGTCTGATTAGGTAGGGTGGTTCGATGGGAGTGTAGCCCTTCTTGCTCATTTCTTCTAGGGCGAAGTTGATTATGGCGTTGTCGAGGAAGACAGCGTCGTTCTTGAGGTAGAAGAATCGTGCCCCAGCGATTTTTCCCGCTCTTTCGATGTCTATGATGTCAAGGTCCAGGCCCAGGTCGATGTGGCCTTTTACTGGAAAACTGAATTTGGGTATTCTGCCCCATTTTCTGATTTCAACGTTGTCGTTTTCGTCTTTGCCCGTGGGCACGGTTTCGTGAAGCAAGTTTGGCAGGCGCATCAGTAAGTCATGCACCTTTTCTTCCCATTCGCTGACGCGCTTCTCGAGAGTAGTGATTTCATTGTCAGTTGTTTTTGCCTTGGAGATTTTATCTGCAGCATCTTCCCCCTTTTTCTTCGCAGTGGCTATCTCGGCCGTTATCTGCCTTCTCTCGTGGCGGAGCTCGTTCAGTCTGGTTAAGCCTTGCCGCCACTGTTTGTCATAACCGATCAGACTGTCGAGCATTCTCTGGTCTTCAGGGTCTCCTCTCTTCTCTAGGTTGTTTCTCACCAAGTCTGGGTTCTCGCGAATGAGCTTGATATCAAGCATTTTCTGTCACTTATAACCTCTAACGTAGCCTCGAATTGTTTATTTAACGTTGTGATAGAAGCCGTGGTCAGGCGACTATCTTTCGATTATTGAATCACAGTTGGACTTGCGCGCGCTTGTTTTGTGTGTGTGCGTGTTTTTTTAGAGAGTAGGGGGGAGAGGGGTAGCGTATGCGTGTGCGTTAAGAAAAATGAGAGAGAGAAAGATAAGACTTTACCCCCAAACCCACCCCCGTTATTTTTATATCTTGTGCTGCCATGCTTACCTGTAGGAGGAAACTACTTTGGTCTTCGGTCTAGCTCGGAAGTCCAAATACGAAGAGTTGCAGAAACAGAACGATGAGTTGAAGGCGTACATGAATGTCGTGACTGGCCAGGTGGAGACGCTTCGAAGAGAGGTTGCAGAGTTAAGAAAGGAGACGAAGGCGTCTAAACAAAGAATCTGGCAGCTTCGAAAAGAAACTAACAACCTGCGTGTTCAAAAGGAGGGACTCGCAGATTCTGTCGAAATCCTTACCAAGGAGAGGGAGATATTTCAAAAAACCATTCAAAACCTTTGGCAGGCGACAAGGAAACAAAAGCAGACTAATTTGGCTAGATTTGCCTAGGACGAGCGCGGAAGTCCGATTGATCTGAGGGCTCCCATTGTTGAGCTGGGCCCAAACCTATTAGCCAGCAAGCGACGGACCGCGTACAATCGGTTTTTCTGTTTTGCCGAGATTCTGCCATACTTCTTGGATAAGAAACGAATCAGCAGGCACCTCTATTATAACAATGACGACGGTAGGCCACCTTTCGAGTTTGGATGGTATACTTGTCGAGTGGGTTAAGCTGTGGGTTTTGGGGGTAAAGTTCTATCCCAAACCCAAACTGAGAAAAGAAAAAACTGGGTGGCACTTCAGATCGTTGCGGTTTCCTTCTTGACTATGTTCAGTTTTTCTGCTATGGTTGCGAAGTTCTGCGTGGATTTGGGTCTCAGGATTATTCTGTCTGCACGGAATCTCTTTCCAAGGGATAGAACCCAGAACCATGTTGGCAGACGGTCAATAATGAAAATGGTCACATGCTCTTCTTTTTTAGCTCGAAATGATGGTAGAGGCCTGAGAAAGAACCATCGTTGTTTCTCTTCCTTCGTGACAGTATATCCATATATCTTGTTGATTTCGTATAGTCTGAAAAAGTTGAGGAAAGGAGCCTCGATGAGCAAGCCCCCAGTCGATAGGTAAATCTTTACGTATGCAAGTGCAATCGATGAAAAGACGCCAAATACGGTTATGAAAACCAAAACAAGGTATAGCCATGGATAGCTAGGAATAAGCACGGGCGCTTGAGAAATGAATGCCAGAATGAAAGCCCATTGCAAGAAGACCCATCTTCCGCCAATGTTTTGCTGAAACAGAACGCTTTCAAAATACTTTGCCTGTCTCCTCTTACTCACCGAGTAAACAACGCTAAGAGAACCTAATAACAAGGGAATCATAGCATACATCAGCGCCGGATGTGCGTATGCTGGGGCGGTTGTAAGCACTTCACCATAGACGAAATATCCCGAGGACTGTGAGATGTAGACTTGCCATGAGCCACATTCTGGCACGGGATAATCCTCATTTACAGTTTCGTTTTGCCATTGCGCCAAGGTGGTACCGTTCGGCGCATCAATTCTTACGATAACTGGTTCTATTGACCTTACACGGATATGAATTGTATCTGGCAATGTAAGAATAAGAATTTCGCAACGATCGGGCGCTAATCCTCCCACGACCCTTCCAGTCTTAGATATTCCTGCTCCTCCACCTGCATAGTAGACAGGAAGTCCAGTTCCATAAACCAAGAAAAACATTCCAAATACCAGAAGCATAATGCCGATTATCGCCAGAGACTTCCACCGCAACATCAATCAGAGAATCGTGAGTTGCCTCAACCTAAATAACTTTCCTTCCACACTGTATTTGCCATCCTAATCAAAAAGGCACGGGGCTTCCTGCAACAAACTTGAGCAAAGGAGTGGACAGAAAATAAATACTCGTTTCTATGACCATAGTAGTGATTGATGATGGGTGCCCGTCATCTGATTCCTTATCAGGGTAGCAAACGAGGGATAGCAAATAAAATACGCGATTGTTTTCGCGCGCGCTGGAAGATTTGGCCACGTTTGCCCTATTCTCTTTTTGCACTCATTTCCAATAGATGTTTTGCAACGGTTGAGAAGGTCAAGTATCGATAGTGGACTTTGTCATTAAGGTCTATTATGAAACTGTGGAGTTCAAATCTGCTTGAGGAAGCAAACTGTTTCAGCCATCGTTGGAACTCAACGTATTTGGAATAGGTCTCATGGAGAGAAATCACCACGCCATTAGCATCTTCGCCTACGCCTCTCTCGATCATCACGGCCTGAGGTATTTCCGCCAACCGTTTTCCATATTCTTCAATGAGCTCCCTCATGGCTTGCAGGTCAGCTGGCGTTTCGAAATTTGCAAAAGTCAAGGCGCATATCTGATATCCGAGTTTGTTGAAATCTGGGATAACAGTGTATTCTTTGAGAACGCCATTCTTCTCTAACTTCGCTATTGTTCTACTCACAGTAGGCTGAGAGACTCCAATTGCTTTCGCAAGTTCTCTGTCGCTTCTCCGACTGTTCTTCATAAGCTCTGAAATCAGTCTCAGCTCAGCAGTTTTCATACGCAACAACTACTTATATTGCAGTTTGTCTTCAGTTAAGCTTTTTGTTTCATTCTATTCAAGTATGCGTACAGACGCACATGTGAATAAATGCATCATCGTCGTTGTCATCGTCACAAAACAATCGTTTTGGGTTTGGGGGTAAAATTTTATCCATCCAACCAAATCGATAGGTAATGATAGAATATCTCAGTCGGGTTGGAATTTGTCTGGAACGTGATTTCTGAGAGAAACAGGTGGTAGGGAAGGAGCACTGCTCGTTTGAGCAGCGTATGCTTGATTCAGGTGGCGTTGATGAAGAGAATCACAGGCGCGCTCTCTCTGTGTCTAGTCTTTGAGACCGTACTAGCTTCTGGAACATGATGTACTAAGGCTTAGGATAAAATCCTGCAAGTGCGCTCTATAGGGTGACTGTGACAGGTTCATGTTTGGTTGGTGAACAAGATGAAGAAGCTCCTCACGTTGGTCACGCTCGGGGTGTTGTTCGTTGCCTTGTGTTTTACCGCGTTTCCACGGTTTCCCATGTTTAACGTTGCGAGTGCGTCGTCCATTTTGCCTGTTAATGATGCGGAATATGCAAATGGTACCATTGCTATCCCAGATTCGCCCTGCCTCATTTGGTATGATTGGATTAACGTTTCCAGCACTCAGGTTATCAACTACGTGCTATACACTAACTCCGACTACCCCTACCCTACGCCAATCGCCAATCTTGTAGGGCAGAACTTACAATTGTTTGATGGTACGGAGGTTTTTGTGGTAAGCGCATTGGACAAGATGGAGGTCTACAGAGACCAAAACGGCGATGGCATTCCGCAGGCCAACTTCACTTCTGGAGACAGCGAAATCCTATATTGGATGTTCATGAACATGAGCGACAGCTATAACATAATCCCTATTCAAAAGACGATGGAAGGCGATGTTCCGCACTACCAGTGGGGTTTCACCTACGTAAACGTCTATGCATATCTCGAGAACGCCACAGGTCCCATCGGCGTTGTGGCCAAGTTGATATTAGACCACTTGACCGTAAGCTACGATTTCAGCCTAAACGGCAACGTCTCAAACCTGAAAACGAACTTCGATATCGGAAAAGTCGCTAGCATGAGTGTATTAGATTCTTCACAGCTTTCACTGGATGGTTTGAGCTTGGCTTTGCTCTACCCAACTTCAACGTACGCGTCGGAGCCGTACTCAACCTACGTAGACGGCCAACCGTACAACTCGACAAGCGCGAACGATTCAGCCGTAAACGCGGAAGTTGCGCGGGTTGCGGTGGGCAACACGAAAGCGTATGATTTTGTTTTTGGCGGCAACTATACCCTTATCCGAGGCGAAAACAATGAAACTCACGCGACTAAAGCTGAGGTCGCCGCGCTTTCCAGCATTCCAATCGAGATTTATGGGCCGGTTGTGTGGCAGACGAGCTTTTTCACAGATGAACTAAAATTCCATGGCCTATTCGGGGGTTCATGGCCGGATGTCGCGATAGATTACAGCGCGTCTTCACTGATATACAGGATTTGTTTTCCAGTCTGGGACGGATTGCAAATTCAAAACGATCCGGTTTATGTTGGCTACTTGTTCAGTAGCACAGAGATCCCCGAAATTCCGACAACAGTAATCTTGCCACTCATATTCATTGCTGCAACGTCGCTAGTTCTTCTGTTCGCAAAGAAGCGCAAATTCAACTTCACCCAAGCAAAAAAGACGCTGTCCCTTCTGGCGTGCACTTGAGTCCTTTCATTAGTTCATTCGCCTCGGAACGGTCTAGGCGTTGCCTTCATCTTTAGTCTGGTGAATGTTGCAGAAAGTTATTCGATGTGTGCGCTAGCTATAAAAGGCGAAGGTTTGTTATTATGAATCGTTGAAGCTTGGGAAATCATGAGTGAAGGATCTGAGGGTGGCAAACCGGTTTCGCCTGAAAAACTTTTGATTGATGACCCCTCCAACTTTCTGTTTCACGCCGCCTATCTTGCTTATTCTGAGGCGTTTGACAAGACGGCTGACCCTGAGGGTAAGAAACAGCTCAACGAGAACATCGTGGCTCTTCAACAGAACCAGATAGACTGCCCGACTTTCTACAGAAATATCGGTCGCTACCGTGAAGACAGTGGTCCAGCTCCCCGCCAGTATGGGCGAATGATGATTAAAACGCAGAGGAAGCGAGAGTGGCGCAAGCAAACGCAAAAACACGAGAGGATCCAGCGGCACAAGAAATAAGCGGCCTCCACAATTCTCAATTCATGAAGTCGATTCTGTAGAGCTGCTGCAGTGAGACCAAGACTTGGTGAAGGATTTGCGCGGTTGGAAATCTCTCTTGAAAGCAGATCCAACAGAGTGGTTGCTGGGTGAGGACAATCCCTCCGTCCGCTGCTTCACGTTGACTGACATTTTGGAGAAGGGCGAGAACGATCCCGACGTGAAAAAGTCGAGGAAAGCAATCATGCAGACTGGTGCGGTGCCCAGGATCTTGGCCAAACAGAAGAGCGGTGGCTACTGGGGAGTCCCTGAGAATTTTTACGTAAAAGGCAAGTACAAGGGGACTGTTTGGCAGCTCATGATTCTGGCGGAGCTTGGGGCAAACCTAGAAGAAAAGCGCGTGAGAAAGGCTTGTGAATTCATACTTGAGAATTCACAGGATCGAGAAAGTGGCGGTTTTTCCTACATGAGCGCCTCAAGCGGCGGAGGAGCGCATGGCAAAGTGTTGCCGTGTCTGACGGGTAACATGGTTTGGAGCCTGATCAGACTTGGCTATCTGAAGGATGCTCGCGTTCAGAAGGGGATACAGTGGATCGTCAAGTATCAGAGGTTCGATGACGGAGTGAAAGATGCGGCAAAAGGGTGGCCTTACGATAAGCACGAGGATTGCTGGGGTAGACACAGCTGTCATATGGGTGTGGTTAAAGCCTTGAAAGCGTTGGCGGAAATCCCTGAAGATGAAAGATCCGAGGATGTGAAGTGCACTGTTGAGAAAGGAGCTGAATACATCCTTAAGCATCATATTCACAAGAGAAGTCACGATTTGACGCATGTGTCTAAGCCTGAGTGGCTACGGTTTGGTTTTCCCCTAATGTGGAACACTGACGCCTTGGAGATATTGAGCATCTTGACGAAGCTGGGCTACCATGACAGACGCATGCAGGAGGCTGTCGATTTGGTCGTTTCAAAACAGGACGAAACGGGCAGGTGGAGGCTAGAACGCAGTTTCAACGGACGTTTTCAGGTGAACATCGAGCAAGAGGGCAAGCCGAGCAAGTGGATTACCTTGAACGCGCTCAGGGTCCTAAAACGTTTTTACACTCCGTGAATGCGCACTAAGATGGGCCATTGCGCGCGCGGAAAGCTTCATTTACTCCAAACCTGAACTGTCTGCATACTTCGCGCGTTGTTTCCTTTTTTCCAGTGTGATTTGAGTATATCTGTGATCATGGCATAATGTTTCTGCTCACCAAAAAATCCCAAACGTCAGATATATCATGTCTCTACAAGCTTATATTTCCTCTCGAGTTATAGAGTCAGCCGTGAAAACCGACCTTCTCAAGTATTGGAGCCTGACTGCTGATGAACTAAGCGAAATCATAAGTGCGAGCCCGAGCCTGAGGGGAATGATGGCAGGGTATGTGGCTGAGCACAAGTTGAAGGATTTTTTGATGGAGAGCGGTAAGGTAGTTGGCAATATAGGAAAGTATGATGATCATGACAGGGAAAAGAGAGGAGACTTGTTCATAGTCTACAAAGGCAAGAAAGTCGGTATTGAAGTGAAAAGCTTGCAGACTAACTCAATCAAAGAGACGGATGGGAAATTCAAGGCAAGATTCCAATGTGATGCGAGTGATAGGAGAGAAGTTGAGCTTCCGAACGGGAACAAGATTGAAACCACGTGCCTGGTTGCTGGAGAATTCGACTTGCTGGCGGTCAATTTGTTTGCATTTCACGAGAAATGGGAATTTGCGTTTGCGAAGAATCTAGACTTACCGAGAACTGCGCATAGTAAATACACGCCTGAACAGAGAAAGTATCTATTAGCCACGCTGATGGAAATCACTTGGCCTCTGCAACCTCCTTTCCAGAGCGACCCTTTTCCACTTCCGAATGAGATTGCCCAGACTTCTTGACAAAAACCAAAAAGTAAGAGTGATTCTTTCGAGCATGTACCTGAGTCACGAGTCTACTCACACATGGTTTATTAGACCTTACAACGACGAACAGATCCTTTGTATAAAATCCGAGTGGTTCATAGTAATTTATGAGGTCCACATGCAAAAGGCGTTGTTTATTGGCACTAACTTGGTCTTGACACTTAACTATAAACACTCCGCCCTTACGAAGAACTCGCTTGGCTTCTTGACCAGCTTTGAAGTAAAGGTCTAAAACCACATCATAATACTTTGGTCCTTCTGAAACAACTGGTCGTTTATGGTTTCCGTATCTTTTCCAGAAGGCATCATGCGAGCCCGTAAGAGCACCACTTTGTGTTTTAGAGCGCCTAAAGAAGCCTTCTGCATATGGGGGGTCAAGAACCTCGCAATCTATGCTCTCATCAGTATAAGGTAAGCTTCGACAATCAACGCCGGTCATAATATCTGTAGCTAAGAGTTTGTATGCTTCTTTAGGGACATTCTTCCAAAAGATACCTTTACCATATGTCACGTCGGCTACAACTGCATCGAGAGGAACATGAAGTTGGAGGATTTTTGGAAAGACAAATTCATTTCCTTCCATGTATGTAGATAGTACCAGCTCGGTTGTGGTCTTTCCACCTTGGACTCGTTTCTTGTTATTGCCCTCTGATTCTACTTGTTCCATCATTTTGCTCCTATGTTCACCCTGAATTTGGTGAGTGTGCGTGTCCGTGTGGTCTTCATATTCACGTATTCCACAAAAAGTAAAGCCTTTTAATTAATTAAGGTTTCAATTTCTTGCTTAACTCGTATTCTTGTTTGGGGCATCTTCATTTTTTCCTTTTTGAGGTTTAATCGTGTTTTGAGCACGTCATTAGCGCTATTCGCCCGTAAAGTTTATAAAACTTTGCCTATTCAACTGTAAATTGCGGTGATTTTGCCAAAAGAGGCGCAAATTGAGTTCGCAGGTGGTGAATGCATGATACTTTCCTTGCTTGAATTGTATGAAACCTTGCCTTGTAT
>Ga0116138_1001635_pt1 | contig 12197 bp, 12 predicted proteins | sample June2015DPH_20_1_2_FD_88971 | JGI IMG/M metagenome (GOLD analysis project Ga0116138, IMG submission 88971) | Peatland microbial communities from SPRUCE experiment site at the Marcell Experimental Forest, Minnesota, USA - June2015DPH_20_150 | ecosystem: Environmental > Terrestrial > Soil >... | reverse complement strand
TACGCCGACCCCTGGCCCGAACAAATGATGCTGATGTATGAAAAGGAAGTCCTCGGCTTCTATGTTACAAGCAACCCGCTGAGCCATTGTGCCGAGACAATCAATATCTTCTCGAATATCAATGCCGCCCAGATTGCCGAATCCACACAGGAACGGGAAGTAACCATCGGCGGCATGATTACCAAAATCCGCTACAACCTGACCAAGACCGGCAAAAACGCCGGCTCGAAAATGGCCGTCTTTACCCTCCTTGACCTACAGGGCCAGGTCGAAGTCGTTATGTTCCCGAATACGCTAAATCAGTTCGCCTCGAAACTTGCCGCCGACGCAGTCGTCTTCGTCAAAGGCCGACTGGACTTCAGGAGAGAAAAACCAAACGTCATCGCCTCGGAACTAATCACCCTCGACGAGGCAACCGACAAGCTCGCGGGCAAGGTGCGAATCAATCTCGACGCGGCCACTGTCACCAAAGAAAAAATCGCCGAGATAAAAAGTATCTGCCTGCACCACCGGGGCAAGAGCAGCGTTTATGTCGCAATCAGGACCGACAAGGGCAAAGTTTACGCCTACGCCGACAGGGGTTTAAGCGTCAACCCCGACCCCGAATTCTGCCGAAAGATGCGCCACCTGATTGGCCCTGAAAACCTGCAATTAACAAGATAAGATGACTGAAATCAGAAAAACCCTAGAAATCTTAAAAGCTCGCTGGCGGGAGATTGTGCTCATCATAGTCCTCGATGTCATATCACAAGTTAACAACATAACGCAGATACTATCTCACAACATGGGACAGACATCCCGTGCGCTGATAACGGCGGTAATTCTTCTATTCTGGATAATAACTTTTATGCTTATATTCGGTTTCCAACGAACCGTTTACACAGAAGACCAAAAGCAGCAATCACCGCTTGTCTTGTTGCGGGAAGGTAAGCACTTTATTCTGCCGTTGGCCGTCTTAAGCATAATTTATAACGGTGCCCGGGGGTATTTACACTTCCCGGTTTTTTGGGCTATAAAGCATGTTCCCTTTGTAGATACGGGATTTGCTGATACGTGCTGGGGCGCACGTTTAATTTTTCTATTATATTCCACCTCCTTCGATTTGATTTTAATAAAGCCAATCCTTCTGATATTCCCACTAATAATAGTGCTGGATTGCAACATATTTAAGAGCTTTAAAATGCTTGGCAAATGCCGGCTGAGAAACGCAAAAGAACTTGTCATTTTATACCTTGCGTCATTAGTACTAATGTCTTTATGGACGTTCCTGCTCCATCAATCCAGCACTACAATTTCGTACTACCTTCTAACAGTATTGCAGATTATCATATATCGATTTATTGCCCTGATGATAGCGGTAATGGCAATAAGATTTGTCGCCTCTCAAAATTTAATATATGATAACGGCTCAAAACCTTTAGATTCACAGGATTCGCTGACCCCTTCAATATAGTTGAGGATTAGCTTTGAAAAGCAAATTAACAGGCAAATTTATCGCCCTTGATGGGCCGGATGGCTGCGGGAAAAGCACGCAGGTCAAGTTATTGGTCGATTGGCTTGCCAAACAAGGCGTGGATGTGGTCAGTTTCCGCGAGCCGGGCGCAACTGCCATAGGCGAGAAAATCAGGGATATCCTGCTCAATCCCGAACACAAGGCGATGGACACCGCAACCGAAGTAATGCTTTATATGGCGGCACGAGTTCAACTGTGGAATGAGAAAATAGCCCCGGCGTTAAAACAAAATAAATGCGTTGTTGTTGACCGCTGGCTTTCAAGCACCTGCGCGTATCAGGGAAACGCGGGCGGATTCGGGATTGGTAAGGTTATAAAAATCGCCGCCGACTGCCTCGAAAGGCCCTGGCCCGATTTAACAATAATCCTTGACGTCGATTCCGCGACTGCGGCGACGCGACTCAAAAGCAACCTCGACCGAATGGAGCAAAAGGGCGACAGTTATCACAAAAAAGTCCGCGATGGCTTCCTCAAAATTGCCAAACAACAGAAAAACTTCGCTGTAGTCAACGCCGCGGACGATATCGACGCCGTCCATAAAAAAGTAACAGACATCGTTGAAAAATTCGGGGCGAAATAAATGCCGCTGAAAGACATATTCTGCCAGGAAAAAGCTGTCGCTTCGCTCGAACAGGCCTATGATTCGGGCAAGGTCGCGCACGCCTATATCTTCGCGGGGCCTGATGGCGTGGGCAAATTCACAACCGCTAAGGAATTCGCGAAGCTATTGCTTTGCAAAAACCCCGTAAAAAAAGGCGACTTCACCGACAGCTGCGGCGTCTGTGAATCCTGCCGGGTGTTCGACGCCGGGTCACATCCTGATTTCGAGCACGTTTACAAAGAGCTAATCGAGTTCACCGAAGACGGCAAAGATAAAGAACCGCCGGTCGAATTCCCGATTGACGTGGTGCGAGAATTCGTCATCGAAAAAGTCAGCCAAAGGCCGGCCTTATCGACGCGAAGGGTCTTCATTCTCAGCGAGGCCGAAAAACTCAACAACGAATCACAAAACTGCCTGCTGAAGGTCCTCGAAGAGCCGCCATCATATTGCTGTATAATTCTTGTCTGCACCCGCCCCGACAAACTCCTGCCCACAATCAGGTCCAGATGCCAAATCCTGCGTTTCGGCCCCATCGCGGAAGACAAAATAATCGAAAAGCTATACCAGCCCGGCCTGGGCGAAAAGCAGGCAAAATTCCTCGCCCGCTTCGCTGACGGCTGCCTAGGTCTGGCATGCACATATTCGCAGCTCGAACTGGCCGAGGCAAACCTCTACCAAACCAAAACCGACCTGGTGGATACCCTGGCCAATTTCGAATACAAAGACGCACTGGAACTGGCTGAAAATCTTCAAAAAAAATCGAAGGAGCTTGCGACCGTCTGGACCAAACTCGCCCCCGCCACAAGCAAAACCGACATCAACCGCAAAGCGACCAAAACCATTCTCCAGATTATCATTTGCGCCCTTCACGACGCGATGCTCACAAACGTCGCCGTCCGGGACGCAATCGTCAATTTCGACCAGCCCGAACAAATCAAAAAAATCGCCCGGCGGTTCGACGCCGAACAGGCCGCACAAAAAATAGCCGATTGCTTCAAAACCCTCCACTGGCTCGAATCCTCCGTCAACGAACGGCTTATTTTCGAGCAGCTATTGTTAAACCTCGCCGAAACTGATAAAATCACATCTGAACTTTAGAGATTTCACCGCGGAGCCCGCTGAGACCGCAGAGAAAATCATATCGTAATCTCTGTGTGCTTTGCGGCCTGGGCGGTAAGAATAAGTGAAAACAAATGGAAGATACACAGGCAGCAAAACCTAAACCGCCGAGAACAAAAAAATATATGCTGGTCCGTTATGGCCGGATGAGGATTCTCGGGCTGTTCGAGCATAACGAGGCGCAGATACCCTCCGTGCCGACGCTTGTCGTCGTCAAAACCGAAAAAGGAATGGAGCTTGGCAGCATCGTGGGCAGCGCCGGCGCGTATCGCGCGGGCCAGCTCAAGCTGGCCGAAGAGCAGCTCAAGAAATACTTCGACGACTCCGAAATCCCCTTCACCGCCGAGCCGGCAGGCAAATTCGTCAGGTACGCCACCCCCGAAGACATCAACGAGGAAAAGCACTTTCAGAAAATCGCCGTCGAAGAAACCAAATTCTGCAAAAAACTTATCAAGGAAATGAACCTGCCAATGAAAGTAGTTGACGCCGAGCACATCCTCGGCGGGGAAAGAATCGTCTTCTACTTTATGTCCGACGGCCGCGTCGATTTCCGCGACCTGGTCAGAAAACTCGCCCAGGAATACCAGACCAGAATCGAAATGAGGCAAATCGGCGCACGCGACGAGGCAAAGATTCTCGGCGACGTCGAAAGCTGCGGACAAAGATGCTGTTGCAGCAGGTTCCTCAAGTCCCTCAAACCGGTCAATATGCGTATGGCCAAGCTGCAAAAGGCGACGCTGGATCCCGCTAAAATCTCCGGTTTCTGCGGCCGGCTCAAGTGCTGCCTGCGATACGAGGACGAAACATACACCGAACTTAAAAAACGCCTGCCGCCCAGAAACACCAGGGTCAACACCCGGCTCGGCACCGGCAGAATCATCGATTACCAGGTCCTCGCCCAGTTAGTAATGGTCGAGCTTGACAACGGCACCAAAACAGCGATACCGAGAAACGAAATCGAGATAATAGCGCCTTCTCAGCCGGGCAGTGCGCAGGATGCCCCGCTGCCGCCGTTGCCGACACCGCCGCCGGCCGAGCCAGTCGACAACCCCGAAAACGCCGAAGACAATAACTTCGATGAGCAGACAGATAATAATGAACCTGAAACCCAGGATAGCGACCATTAACGCCCGCCCTTGCGGAACGAAGGAAAATTATGCCGCGTAAAATCGTCGTCACCTCAGCCCTGCCTTACGCAAACGGCCCCATCCATATCGGCCACCTCGTCGAATATCTCCAGACCGACATCTGGGTGCGGTATCAGAAGATGTCCGGCAACCAATGCTTATACTTCTGCGCAGACGACACCCACGGCACAGCTATAATGATTAGCGCAAAAAACCAAGGAATCACCCCCGAACAGCTCATAGACGGCGTCCACAAGGAACACTACAACGATTTCAAACGCTTCCTGATTGAGTTCGACAATTACTACTCCACCCATTCGCCCGAAAACCGAAACTTCAGCGAGCTTATCTTCAGCCGTCTCAACGCCGCCGGGTCAATCACAAAAAGAAACATCGACCAGGCCTGGTGTCCCAAATGCAATATGGCACTGCCCGACAGGTTCATCCGCGGCACCTGCCCCAAATGCAAGGCCGAAGACCAGTATGGCGATTCCTGCGAGGTCTGCAGCGCGACGTATCAGCCCACCGACCTCATCAATCCTCGCTGCTCCACCTGCGGCTCAACGCCTGTCTTGAAACAATCCGAACATTATTTCTTCAAGCTGGCCAACTACGAAAAGCAACTGCGGGACATATTCGCCAAGGGCTATATCCAGGAATCCGTCTCAAACAAGCTCGACGAATGGTTCACTGCCGGTCTAAAGGACTGGGACATCTCGCGCGACGGCCCATACTTCGGCTTCAAAATCCCCGGCGAAAAAGACAAATACTTCTACGTCTGGCTCGACGCACCCATCGGCTATATGGCCTCGGCCAAAAATTACTGCGATAAAAACGGCCTCGATTTCGACGCCGTCTGGAACGGCCCCGATTACGAGCTTTACCACTTCATCGGCAAAGACATTATGTATTTCCACGCCTTGTTCTGGCCCGCGATGCTCGTCGGGGCGGGCTTCAAAACCGCAAACAAACTTTTCGTCCACGGATTCCTAACCGTCGGCGGCCAGAAAATGAGCAAGTCGCGCGGCACGTTTATCAATGCCACAACTTACCTTAACCACCTCGACCCTGAATACCTGCGCTACTACTACGCGGGCAAACTTTCCGCCGGTATCGACGACCTTGACCTTGGCATCGAGGACTTCGTAAACAAAATCAACTCCGACCTCGTGGGCAAATTCGCCAATCTCGCCTCGCGAGCCGCGCCGATGCTCAAAAGTAAACTTAATGGCCGACTGGGCAAACTCGACGACGAAGGCAAAAAACTTATCGACGCAATCGCCGCCGCAGGCAGCGAAATTACGCAAAACTACGAAAATCTCAATTATGCCGCCGTCGTCCGGGACATCGTCACACTGGCGGACCTAGCGGACGGCTACGTCGAGTGTAACCGGCCCTGGGCTGAAATTAAAACGAACACCGAAAAAGCCCGCACAACACTTACCGCCGCACTCAATGCCGTCCGCATCCTGACGATTTATCTCAAGCCGGTCCTGCCCGCCTTCGCCGAAAAAATCGAACGCCTGCTGAACATCGGTAAACTCACCTTCGCCGATGTCCCAACCATACTTCAGGAACACGATATTAATAACTTTGAACGTCTCTTCGAACGCGTAGATAAAGAAAAGGTGAATGCAATGATTGAAGAAAGCAAAGAGACAGGAGAGAAAAAACCTGTGACTACGGAACCAACCCCGGCGATAACCGCGGAGCCGATTAAGCCGGAATGCACAATCGAGGACTTCGCCAAAATCGACCTGCGTATCGCGCAGGTCGTAAAGGCCGAACGTGTTGAAGGCGCCGACAAACTCCTGCGACTTCAGTTAGACGTAGGCGGCATCCAGAAAAACGTCCTCGCCGGCATCGCCCAGGCATACCAGCCCGAAAATCTCATCGGTAAAATCGTCATACTCTTCGCGAACCTCAAACCACGTCAGATGCGCTTCGGCCTGTCCGAAGGTATGATTCTCGCCTCAGGCACCGGCGGAAAAGAAATCTTTATGCTCACCGCAGACACAGGCGCTAAACCAGGCGCAAAAGTTAGCTGACATAATATGCCCGAAAAAAAATCGCTCGAGGAAATCTCAGAGCAGGACAACCGATACAACCAAAAAGCAGTGCGATTCGTTTACGAAGGTCTCGGCTTCACCATCCGAAAATCCGCCGGTCAACCGGGCCACATCACAGGCCAAACCCTCTGCGAAGGACTTCGCCTGCTCGCGCTCGAAAAATGGGGTCTGCTCGCTATGCTCGTCCTCGACTCCTGGCGAGTCAAAACCACCCGTGATTTCGGCGAAATCGTTTACCTCCTTATCAGGCACAACTGGATGAAGGCCCAGCCCACCGACACCATCGACGACTTTAACGACGTTTACGACTTCAAAACCGCCCTCAAAGACAGCTTCAGGTTCTAAACATCCCTCCTTCCGCCGCAAATACCCCAAATTGCCGCCCCCTTTCGCTTGACAAATCCCGGCAATTAATCTAATATAATGATAACGCTAACGTAAACTACCAATATGGAGAGGACAGTAATGCGCCTCGTAGTAAAACAAGGTGAGCGCACCATTAACGAATTTCACTTCGACAAGGGTCCAATCTACATCGGCAGACACACCAACAGCCAGATACTCCTGCCCGACAAAGTCGTATCACGCCAGCATGCCGTTATCTATAACACCAAGGATGGCCAGTGGGTTGTCGAAGACCTCGATAGCGCAAACAAAACCTACCTCAACGACAGCGAAATCCACAAAGCCGACATCAAAACAGGCGACGTCATTCGTATATCCGATTTCGCCATCGAGATCAACTTCGAAACGGCCTCCACCGCCGACCCAGGCGAAACCGTAGAACTCGAAGAAGCCCCCGCCTCCCTCGCCTCCGGCCCGCAAATCATCATCAGAAAACTCGGCGCCGAAAAGGCCCCTGCCATCAGGTTCCAGGCGGAACGCGCCACCGACTTCCTCTATGCAATCGAAGAACTCAAAAAAGTCGACCATATCGACAAGGCGCTGCTCGTTATGCTGGAGCTGGTCTCAAAGCAGTTCCACTCCTATCAGGTTTGGGGTGCGATGCGTGCCAAAGCCGACGGCCCTATGACCGCGCACGCCGGAAAGCACAAAGGCGGTATGGCCATCGAACAGGCCGACCTCGAATTCGGCGACAAAATCCCCGAGGCCATCAACAAAAAGCAGTTCATGCTCTTCATTTTCCCAAGAGACCTCTCCCAGCAAAAGGAAACCCAGGTACGCTCAGTCCTGATTGCTCCCCTGATTACCCCCGCCGGCTGCTTCGGCGTCATCTATACCAACGACACCTTCCGTGACGACCACTACAACCTCGGCGACCTCGACTTCCTTATGCTCCTCGGCCTCCACACCGCCTCCGTCATCGCTAAACTCCCGGCCTGAGATAAAAAATTCCACTCTTATATCTGCGCCAGAAGGACTACATAATTCTTGCCGTAGTATTTTGCGCACTTGGGACAGGTCGTATAGAAAAAGTAAAGCTTCTTTAGCTCTTTTCCCTGCCAGCGGACATAATCAGTCATCTGTTTTACCCAATGGCGGATATTCTTATATGGCCCTTCAAAAACCTGTGCCAAGAATGTCCCTGAAACCTTAACCATTTGGGCTCCCGGCACGTCCTTTGACACAGCGATATAAATATCCGCGCCCCAGAGCGAATTTTCATCACTAAGCACCATCGGCTCTTGTGCCAATGCCCCTGCCTTTGCAATCCCTTCCATATTTCGCACCATAACCTTGCCGAAGTTCAACGGGATATGCAGGAAACTGGTAACATGGTCTTTAATAAAAAGCTTGTCCTTGAACGTTACTTCTCTTTTGTCCCACGGCTCAGGATTAAATCTCGGACAACACCCCGTCTCTGAGTTCTCATATAACTTGTCCATAACATTCTCCTTTCAATCCGAAAAAGGGGTCGGGCACCTTTTTTCTTATTGCTTATTTAATACACTTTATCAAATCGCCTAACTTGTCGCCGGCTAAAAACGCAAGCGACAGAATGGCGATAATCCACATCGTCGGCTTGACCTCTCGCGCCTTTCCTGCGGCTGACTTGATAAGCACAAAAGAAATAAATCCAAACGCCAACCCGGTGCTGATACTGTAGCTAAGCGCAATCATCACGATAATAATAAAAGCCGGGAACGCCTCCTGAATATCCGCAAAATTTATCACCCGGACCTCCTTCATCATAAAGAGGCCCACCATAATCAAAGCCGGGGCCGTAGCGTATTCGGGCACCACGCCAACCAATGGCGCAAATAATATCGCCAGCAAAAATAACGCCCCCGTAACCACGGAGGTCAATCCCGTCCTGCCTCCCTGCTCAATGCCCGCTGCCGATTCGACGTACGCGGTAGTTGTCGATGTGCCGAATACCGCCCCGGTCATACCCGCAAGGGCGTCAATCGCCAGCAACCTGTCCAAGCCCTTTATTTTGCCGTGACTATCGACCATTTTCGCATGGTGACAGCACGCGACCAATGTCCCTATGCCGTCGAACATACTCATAAACATCAAGCTGAACACGCTGCCAAGCACGCCCCACTTCAAGGCGCCGAAAATATCCAGATGAAACGCGATAGGCCTTATATCCACGCTAAACGACACCCACTGCATCGGCCTGTCAACATACCCAAACGTAATCGCCAGAAGCGTCGAAAACGCTATGCCGATAAGCAGCGACCCTTTTATCCCCTTCATTTCAAAAAACAGCATAAACAACAGGCCCGCCAGCCCTATTAGCGTCTTGGCGCCCAATGGCCCCGCAGAAACGAGCGTCGCGTCGTTTTTGACTATTATGTGAAGATTGACTAACCCTATGAACGTGATGAAAAGCCCGATGCCCACCGATATCGCCGAGATTATACCCGGCGGTATCGCCTCCACGAGTTTCTTGCGAAGCCCAATCAAGGTCAGCAGTAAAAACAACGCGCCCGAAACAAACACCGCTCCAAGCGCCGTCTCCCAGCTCATCCCTTTGCCCAAAACAAGCGTATATGTGAAAAACGCGTTGAGTCCCATCCCCGGCGCCATCGCTATCGGCGCCCTGCCGAACACCCCCGCGATAATGGTCGAAATCGCTGTAACAAGACACGTTACGACTACGAGAGCCCCTTTGTCCATACCTGTCCGGCTCAGCATCGTGGGGTTCACAAAGATAATGTACGCCATCGTCAAGAACGTAGTTACCCCCGCCACAACCTCCGTCTTGACGTTTGTCCCCCTCGCCTTCAGCTCAAAATAATCGCTTGGCATAACTGACATCCTGTCTGACTTTGTCATTCCTGCGAAAGCAGAAATCCAGTCCTTATCGAAAAAACACTATTGCGAGCGAGAGGAGTCGAACCTCCACGTCCCTAAGGGACACAAGGTCCTAAGCCTTGCGCGTATGCCAGTTCCGCCACGCTCGCTTAATTTCCATTTCCACTAAATCCGCAATCCGAAATCACAAATCCGCAATTAACTTACTGCTGCCCCTTACCCTCTTCCGCAATCTTTTCGATGCGTTTCTCCGCTTCCTGGAGAATCTTCCTGCAGTGCTTTATCAGCGTCATACCCTTCTCATACTGCTGCAAGCTGTCGCCAAGCGCAATCTCGCCCTGCTCGATTTTGCTGACTATCTCCGTCAGCTCCTTTATCGCCTGCTCAAACGTCAGTTTGCCAACATCGCCTGTGGTGAGCTTTGTCGAACCGCCTTTTATTTCTTCTTTTGCCATTCTTCTACCCAACAATCTGTGTTAATATGTGTAATCTGTGGTTTCTTTTTACTTTTTTATAACCTTGCTTTCAATAAAATTCTCCGCCAGTTCCGTCACCAGCGTATCCCCCATTTGCACCTCCGAGGCATTTTTCAATACCACTCCCGTTTGTTTGAGCGTCGTTATCGAGTAACCCCGCTTCAATACCGCCCTCGGGTTCAGGCCCGCGAGCCGATTTTCCTGTGCGGTAAGCTGCATCCCCGCCTTGCCCAATAATGCCGATATAGCTGCGTTTGCCCTGCTTCGCAAGTCATTAACCTCAACCATTTTCCTGCCTAACAGTCGATGCGGCTCAAGACGCACCACCTGCTCATAATATCCATTCAGCCGCTCCCTCGCATCCGTTATCATATCCCCAATCAATTCTTCGAGGTTGCTCCCCATATCATCCAGTTGTTGCTGGCGGTTCCGCACCTGCAAAAGCGGATTCCGAAACGCGGCGCTCGCGCATATCGTTCGCAATCTTTGTTCCGCAAGCTCGATAACCGATTCTATATCACCCGTCAGCCGACTTTCCGCCGCCAACAACTTTTCCAGCACCTCTCGCGCGTCCGGCACCGCAACCACCCCCGCCTTCGTAGGCGTCGATGCCCGGGCATCCGCCACCAAATCCGCTATCGTCGTATCAATCTCGTGGCCTACCGCGCTGATTATTGGTATCTTCGAATCGTAAATCGCCCGCGCCAATACCTCCTCGTTAAACGCCCACAAATCCTCCAGCGACCCGCCGCCGCGCCCCACAATCAAAACATCGAGTTTGAGCTTGTCGTTTCGGCGATTGACGTCCCTTATCGCCGACGCTATTTTTTCAGCCGCCCCTTCACCCTGAACAGGAACCGGGTAAAAACACAACACACAGGGCCAGCGGTCAAAAATACTTTTCTTTATATCATCAACCGCCGCCCCCGATTCGCTCGTCAATACTCCTATCCGCCCAGGATACTTAGGCAGCGGCTTTTTATGCGCCTCATCGAACAATCCCTGCGCCGCTAAACGTTTAACCATTTGCTCGAACGCCAATTGCAGCGCACCCACACCCGCCGGCTCCATCCTCTCAACGTAAAACTGGTATTTCCCCTGCGGTTCGTAAACATCGATGTTGCCTGTCGCGAATATCACAAGCCCGTTCTCCGGCTTGAACTTCACCTTCTTGAAACTGCTCCCCCACATCACGCAGGGCAATACCGACCCCTCATCTTTGAGCGAAAAATAGCAGTGCCCGCTCGAATGCGGTCTCCAGTCGCTTATCTCACCCCTCACCGTCAATCGTCCTGGCAGACCGTTCTCCAGCGTCGTCTTTATCAGCGTCGTTACCTGACTGACGGTATAGATTTTCACCTGCTCATTTGCCATATCCGCTGATTATACCCCCCCCACGCGCAAAACAAAAGCTGCGGACTCAATCAATCCGCAGCTTTCCAATTTTGCCCAAAAAACTATTTCTACCGAAACCGCTTCAACATCAGCATTCCCAGCCCCAGCAACGCGGCGAATTGGTACGTCCGCAAATACAATTGCATGGCTTACCCCTGATACTGAGATACTGAACAAACCACACTTTGTTATTTTAGAAAAACAGAAACGGGCACTCCTCGGGGCTGTCGCATTACTTGTACCCGTCACTGTTTTTCTCGTCATGTCCGGCGCCAGCACAGCAGCAGACATAGCAAAGATCACAGTTATGTGTAAGGCGCAACATTATATCCTCACCACTGTTCTTTTTGATATATACTACAGTTGCGTGAATCGCCGAAACATTCTACCAATTAACGCCATGGCATCCGTTCATAAGGGCTGCCAGTGCAAAAAGGGCTATTGCCAGGACATACTTGCAAATTGAGTTTACTTTCATGTTAAATCTCCTTTTAATTAGCGTTATCATTGTAAATTAATTTTAGTGTCATACAGATGCTTTGCCGCTTGTCAAGCGTACTCTCATTAGAACAAACTACCCGAAATCTATGGAGCCGCAACCTTCACGTTGAATTTCACTGAGGTCGGTTCGCCGGTTGTCGGGGTTCCCGTCACAGAGACAATATACTCACC
>Ga0116138_1001619_pt1 | contig 12246 bp, 10 predicted proteins | sample June2015DPH_20_1_2_FD_88971 | JGI IMG/M metagenome (GOLD analysis project Ga0116138, IMG submission 88971) | Peatland microbial communities from SPRUCE experiment site at the Marcell Experimental Forest, Minnesota, USA - June2015DPH_20_150 | ecosystem: Environmental > Terrestrial > Soil >... | reverse complement strand
TCCAGAACTACTTCCGGATGTACGGCAAGCTGGCGGGGATGACGGGCACCGCCGAGACCGAGGAGGAGGAGTTCTTCAAGATCTACGGGCTGGAGGTGATGGTCATCCCGACCAACCGTCCGGTCCGCCGCATCGACGTGCACGACCGCATCTACAAGACCCGCCGCGAGAAGTACAACGCCATCGTCGACGAGGTCGAGCGCCAGCACGGTCGCAGCCTGCCGGTCCTGGTCGGCACCGTGAGCGTCGAGGTGTCGGAGACGCTCTCGCGGATGCTCAAGCGCCGGGGGATCAGGCACGAGGTCCTGAACGCGAAATACCACCAGCGCGAGGCGGAGATCGTGGCGATGGCCGGCCAGAGCGCGGCGGTCACGATCGCCACGAACATGGCCGGCCGCGGGACCGACATCAAACTCGGCGGCGGCGTCACCAAGTGCAGAGTCTGCGGCATCCGGGCGCGGCAGGCGCCGTTCGGCCAGACCGTCGAGCAGTCGGACCTCTCCTGGCCGGAGATTCAGAAGCTCGGCTGCATGACCGACCCGCCGTGCGGCCTCCAGATCATCGGCACCGAGCGCCACGAGTCGCGGCGCATCGACCGCCAGCTGCGGGGCCGCTCGGGGCGCCAGGGCGACCCCGGCGGCTCGATGTTCTTCCTCTCCCTCGAAGACGACCTGATGCGGCTCTTCGGGTCGGACCGCATCGGCGCCCTGATGGACCGGATGGGGGCCGAGGAGGGCGAGGTCATCACCCACCCGCTGGTGACCCGCTCGATCGAGGGCGCCCAGAAGCGGATCGAGCTGCAGAACTTCCAGTCCCGCAAGCGGCTCCTCGACTACGACGACGTGATGAACCAGCAGCGCGAGGTCGTCTACTCGCTGCGTCTCTTCGCGCTCGAGGGCGGCGAGGAGCTGAAGGCCGAGGCCATCCGGATGATCGACGGGGCCATGACGCGCCCGGTGGACGAGGCGGTGGCCGGCAGCCGGCATCCCGAGTTGTGGGACCTCGGCACCCTGCACGAGCTGCTCCTGATGCGCTTCCTCGTGATGGTCCCGGAGCTGACGCACCGCGGCGTCGCCTCGCGCGACGAGCTGCTCGAGGTGTGCCGGCGGCACGCCCGCGACGCCTTCCACCGCAAGGTGCAGGCGCTGGACGACTACGGCCGCCAGCTCACGATCCCGAACCTGGCCGAGCAGGTGCTGAGCCAGGTGATGCTGCGGACCATCGACGAGAAGTGGAAGGACCACCTGTACGACCTCGATCAGCTCCGCAACGCCATCACGTACCGGGCATGGGGCCAGAAGGACCCGCTGGTCGAGTACAAGCAGGAAGCCTTCAGCATGTTCGTGGACCTGATGGCGGACCTCAGGGCCACCTTCAGCGAGCAGTTCCTCAAGGTGCAGGTCAGCGCGGGGCCGCCGGCGCCGCCGCCGCCGCCGCCCCGCACGTTCGGCGGCCCGACCAGCGGCGCAACGCTGCGGGGCCCGGGCGAGCCCACGGGGCGGCCGGGGAGCGCCGGGGCGGGCAGCGCCTCGGGCATGGTGGATGACGACGCCCTGCTCGCGCCGGCGGCGCCCGCACCTGCTCCGCGCGCAGCGCGCGCAGTGGTGGGCGGCCAGGCCTTCGGCGCGCCCTCGCCGGCCGGCCTGCCGACCGGCTGGGAGAAGACGGGCCGCAACGAGCCCTGCCCGTGCGGATCGGGGAAGAAGTTCAAGAAGTGCCACGGAGCCGGCCTGTAGTTGCCAGACGGCGAGTTGCCGAGAGCGCCGCAGCGGACATCCGCATCTGTTCGCCGCCCGCCCATCCGCTCAGGCCTGACGTGCCGGCCGGGCAATGCGCCACTGCTGCCACGCGATCGATGCGGTGCCCGATGACCGCCGATCCGATCGCGACGGCGCCGGCGGAGCCGGAAGCGAAGTTCTGTTCGGCGTGACGCGGGCCCTTGCATCGACGAGTTGGAGTCCGAATCCGGCGCGGCGCGGCGGCCCTGCCGCCTTGCCCGCGGCCGAACCGTGAGGCGCTGGCGTCCGGTGTCTCGGGCGCCCGCGCTTGCCCGTCCTCCGGCCTGCTGGGCCCCTTGTCAACAGCCAGATTGTGACTGCGCCGGGGGAATTGTTCGGTGCCGAATCAACTCGCACCGGGCTGGAGGAGTGCTCCCGGCGTGCGCATGCGGACCGGAGGGGCTCCGGTCCCCTTCTCCGATCTCGACCGGATCGAGTGGCCTTCCGGCTCCGAGCCCTGCGACTTGGACCGCTGGCTGCATTTGATTCGCCGCCGAACTAATTCCCTCAGCACCGCCGTTTCCGATGGGCCACTGCGTTGGCGGACTCGGCACCCCAGCGCGATCGGCGACCGAGAGGTGTCCGACGAGCCCGGCGACTCGATCGTCCCTCTGCGCCGCTCCTGGAGAGCAGGGCAGTCCCAAGGTCCGACCAGACGTTCCACCCGGTGGGGACGCCCCCGGAGGCCGCCCCCCCGGCGTGAGGCGGCGGAGCGCGGGGCCACCGGTCGCGCGAATAGGCGCCGCGGCGCGGCGTTTGGGCCCGCGCAACCGCCGCGCCCGGCGCATGATGGGGCGTGGCGCTCCGCATCGCCGAGACCCCCGCCGCCGACCGCCCCCGCGAGCGGCTGCTCCGGCTCGGTCCCTCCGCGTTGACGACCGCGGAACTCCTGGCGATTCTCATCGGTACGGGGCGCGCCGGCGTATCCGCACCTGACGTCGCCTCGGCGCTGCTCGCGAGCGGCGGGCCCGCGCTCGCGCATCTGGCCCGCCGCACCGCCGTGGAGCTGGCGGGCGTCCCGGGCGTTGGCCACGCCAAGGCGGCCCGCATCGCCGCAGCGCTCGAGCTGGGCCGGCGGCTGCAGGAGGAGGGAAGGCCGGACCGGACGCGGATCCGTTCGCCGGCTGACGTGTACCGCTGGTTTGCGCCGCGCCTGGCGGACCTGGCGGCGGAAGAGTTCCACGTGCTCGCGCTCGACAGCCAGAGCGGCATCCTGCGCGACCTGCTCGTGACCCGGGGGATCTTGAACAGCTCGCTGGTGCATCCTCGCGAAGTGTTCCGCGGCGCCATCGCCGAAGCCGCGGCCGGGATCATCGTGGTGCACAACCACCCCTCAGGGGATCCCGCGCCGTCGGCCGACGACCGCGCCGTCACGCGCCAGCTGGTGGAGGCGGGCAGGGTCCTCGACCTCCCCGTCTACGACCACGTGATCGTCGGGGCGCGAGGCTACCTCAGCTTCGCCGAGGCCGGGCTCCTGTGACCGTCGCTCCCGCCAAGCGCCCCGTCCCGGCCATCCCCGGCCTCACCGACGCGCTCGAGCCGTTCGCCGAGCGCCTGGACCTGGACCTGCTCGAGCGGGCCTACCAGTTCAGCGCCGCGGCCCACCGTGGCCAGAAGCGCTGGTCGGGGGAGGACGCGGTGTCGCACGGCATCGGCGTGGCCCGCATCCTCATCTAGGCGCACCTCGACGCGGTCTCCGCCGCCTGCGGGCTGCTGCACGACGTGGTCGAAGACACCGACGTCACCGTGGAGGACCTCGAGCGCGAGTTCGGGAAGGAGATCGCCGCGATCGTGGACGGTCTCACCAAGATCTCGACGCTGAACTTCCGCTCCACCGCCGAGGAGCAGGCCGAGAACTACCGCAAGCTCCTGCTCTCGGTCGCCAAGGACGCCCGCGTCGTCATCGTCAAGCTGGCCGACCGTCTGCACAACATGCGGACCCTGGAGCATCTGCCCGAGGAGAAGCAGCGGCGCATCGCGCTCGAGACGCGCGAGATCTACGCCCCGCTGGCGCACCGCTTCGGGATGGCCGGGATCAAGGCGGAGCTCGAGGACTTGGCGTTCCGGTTCCTGGAGACCGACGAGTACGCCTCGCTCGCGAAGAAAGTCGCGTCGCGGAAGGCCGAGCGGGAGGAGCTGGTGGGGCGGATGCGCGAGCCGCTGCAGCGCGAGCTGGAGCGCGCGGGCATCCGCGACGTGGACGTCACCGGCCGGCCCAAGAACCTCTGGTCCATCCACCGGAAGATCATCCGGCGCGACCTCCCCTACGAGGAGATCTACGACCTGATGGCGTTGCGGGTGCTGGTGAATTCGGTGCCCGACTGCTACCACGCGCTCGGCGTGATCCACTCGCGCTGGACGCCGCTGCAGGAGCGGATCAAGGACTACATCGCCCAGCCGAAGTCGAACGGCTACCAGTCCCTCCACACCACCGTCTTCGGCCCGACGGGCCAGCTGTACGAGATTCAGATCCGCACGCGCGAGATGCACCACACCGCCGAGTACGGGATCGCGGCGCACTGGCTCTACAAGGAGGGCCGCTCGCGCGACGAGCTGGACAAGCACCTCACCTGGTTCCGGCAGCTGGTGGACTACCAGCAGGAGGCGATGACCCCCGACGAGTTCATCGAGTTCCTGCGCATCGACCTCTACCAGGACGAGATCTTCATCTTCACGCCGCAGGGCGACGTCAAACAGCTCCCGAAGGGGGCCACGCCGATCGACTTCGCCTTCGCGGTGCACACCGAGGTCGGGCTGCACTGCCAGGGCGCGAAGATCAACGGACGCATCGCGCCGCTGCACCGCGCGCTCAAGAACGGCGACACGGTGGAGATCCTCACCTCGCCGACCGCCCACCCGTCGCGCGACTGGCAGGCCCACGTCCGGACCGCGCGGGCGCGGCAGAAGGTGCGGCAGTGGGTGAAACAGGAAGAGCACGAGAGCTCGATCGCGCTCGGCGAGGAGATCCTCGACCGCGAGCTCAAGCGGCGCCGGCTGGCGAAACCCGACCTGGCGGCGCTCGCCCGCGCCGTCGCCGCGCTGAACGTCCCCGATGTGGACCACGTGAAGGCGGCGTTGGGGCGCGGCGACCTGAGCATCACCCAGGTCCTGCGCGGGCTCTACCCCGACCTGGAAGAGAAGGAGGAGGAGTCGCCGCCGCCCAAGCCCGGTGCGCTCGGCCGCCTGGTGCAGCGGATCCGCGTCGGGAAGGGGGTCCGCATCCAGGGGGTGGACGGGCTGATGGTGCGCTACTCCCAGTGCTGCCAGCCTGTGCCTGGTGACGCCGTGACCGGCTACGTCACGCGGGGGCGGGGCATCAGCATCCACCGGGTGGACTGCCCGAACCTCCTCGCCCTCGACAGCGAGCCCGAGCGGCGGGTGGACCTCGACTGGCGCGAGATCGAGGGGGAGGTCTTCGCGGTGCGCCTCGATCTGCAGGGCGAGGACCGCCGCGGTCTCTACGCGGACGTCTGCACGGCGATCTCCACCGCCGCCACCAACATCCGGAGCTGCGAGCTGGCCAGCGGCGAAGGCGGGATGACGGGGCTGGTGATCGTCGAGGTCGAGAACCTCACCCACCTCAACAAGGTCATGAAGGCCATCCGCCGCGTGAAGGGCGTCACCGACGTGCGGCGGCGCGAACGCCTGATCGCGTGACGGAGTTCCGTCTCGAGGCACCCTTCGAGCCCGCCGGCGACCAGCCCCAGGCCATCGACGCGCTGGTCCGCGGCTTCACCGCCGGCGAGCGGCATCAGGTGCTGCTCGGCGTCACCGGCTCCGGCAAGACGATGACCATGGCCACCGCCGTCCGGCGACTGGGCCGGCCGGCGCTGGTTCTCTCGCACAACAAGACGCTCGCGGCGCAGCTCTACGGCGAGCTGAAGTCCTTCTTCCCGTCGAACGCGGTCGAGTTCTTCATCTCGTACTACGACTACTACCAGCCCGAGGCGTACGTCCCGCAGACCGACACCTACATCGAAAAGGACGCCTCGATCAACCAGGACATCGAGCGGCTGCGCCTCCGGGCGACGTCGAGCCTGGTGGAGCGGGACGACGTGATCGTCGTGGCGACGGTCTCCGCGATCTACGGCCTCGGCGACCCGGTGGAGTACCGGGAGCAGATGCTGCGGCTGGGGCGCGGCGAGACCGTCGGGCGGCGCCCGATCCTCGAGCGGCTGGTCGGGATCCAGTACCAGCGCAACGACGTCGCGTTCGAGCCCGGCAACTTCCGGGTGCGGGGCGACGTGATCGAGGTCTTCCCCGCCTACGAGGAGCAGGCGGTGCGCATCGAGCTGTTCGGGGACGCCATCGAGCGCATCGTCAAGATCGATCCGCTGACCGGGCGGAAGGTCGCCGAGCTGGAGCGGTGCGCGATCTATCCGGCCACCCACTTCGTCACGAACCGCCCCAACCTCGAGCGCGCCATCGGCCTGATCCGCGAGGAGCTGGCGGCGCGCCTCGCCGCGCTCAAGGAGGCGGGGAAGCTCCTCGAGGCCCAGCGCCTCGAGTCGCGCACCCGCTTCGACATCGAGATGATGCTCGAGGTCGGCACCTGCCACGGGATCGAGAACTACAGCCGCCACCTCTCGGGCCGCGCGCAGGGCGAGCGCCCGGCGGTCCTGATGGACTTCTTCCCCAAGGACTTCCTCGTGATCGTGGACGAGTCGCACGTCACCGTGCCGCAGATCGGCGCGATGTACGCCGGCGACCGCTCGCGCAAGGAGACGCTCGTCGAGTACGGCTTCCGCCTCCCCTCGGCGCTCGACAACCGCCCCCTGCGCTACGACGAGTTCCTCCAGCTCGCACCCCGCGCGCTCTTCGTCTCCGCCACCCCCGGCCCCGAGGAGCTGCGCCTCTCCGGCGGCGCCGTGGTCGAGCAGCTCGTCCGGCCAACGGGCTTGGTCGATCCGGAGGTCGAGGTCCGCAAGGTCGAAGGCCAGGTGGACGACCTGCTCAAGGAGATCCGCGCGCGGGAACGCCGCGGCGAGCGCGTGCTCGTGACCACGCTGACCAAGCGGATGGCGGAGGACCTCACCGACTACCTGGCTCAGGTGGGCGTGCGCGTCCGGTACATGCACTCCGACATCGACGCCATCGAGCGGATGGACATCATCCGCGGCCTCAGGCTGGGCGAGTTCGACGTGCTGGTCGGGATCAACCTGCTCCGCGAGGGGCTCGACCTCCCGGAGGTCTCGCTGGTCGCGATCCTCGACGCCGACCAGGAGGGCTTCCTGCGCTCGCGTACGTCGCTCATCCAGACGGTGGGCCGCGCGGCGCGCCACCTCGACGTCAAGGCGATCCTCTACGCCGATCGGATGACCGACTCGATGAAGGCGGCGCTGGCGGAGATGGACCGCCGCCGCTGCACCCAGGAGCGCTACAACGCCGAGCACGGGATCACGCCGCGCTCCATCGTCAAGTCGGTGGACCAGATCCGTTTCACCACCCGCGTCGCCGACGCGCGCGAGGACCCGGTCCCCCGCGCCGAGGCGGTGTCCCTGATGGGGAAGGCCGCGGGCGACTGGAGCGGCCTCGACCAGGCGCAGCGCGAGACGCTGGTCAGGCAACTCGAGGACGAGATGCGCCGGGCGGCCGACGACCTGGATTTCGAGCTGGCCGCGCAGCTGCGCGATCAGATTCTCGATCTCAGGGCGAGCACGCAGAATCGGGGACGCGCGGACGCACCGACGCATGGACGCACGGAAGAAGCTCGGGGTAGGCGTGGGCGGCCGGCGCGTCGATGAAGCGGAGCTGGGCCGGTTCGGCGAGGCGTTCGCCCGCTCGCTCCGGCCGCCCGTTGCCGTCGGCATCGCCGGCGAGCTGGGCGCGGGCAAGACCACCCTGGTCCGCGCCATCGCCCACGGCCTCGGCGTCGTCGAGCCGGTGACCAGCCCGACCTTCGCCCTTGTGCACCGCTACGCGGGCGGGGGCACGACCGTCTATCACGTGGACGGCTACCGATTGAAGCCCTCGGAGGCCGTGGCGGACCTCGGGATCGACGACGCGCTGGCGGAGCCGGACAGCGTCGTCCTGATCGAGTGGCCGGAACGGCTCGGCGAAGCGCTCCCGACGCTGGCTCACAGCATCCGGTTGAGTTACACGGACGACGACGAGATCAGGGAGCTCGAAGTGGACGGCAGGTCCCCGTGACCGGTCTCTTCCTCGCGCTGGATACCGCGACGGACGTGCCGTCGCTGGCCGTGGGCACGCCCCGGGACCCGGGGCCCGGGATCCGGATCCCGGGACGCCGTGAGCTGTCCCGGGATCTCGAGCGCTGGACGGCGCAGCTTCTCTCGGCTCGCGGCGTGGAGGTGGGCGATCTCGCGGGCGTCGTCGTCGCCGACGGTCCCGGGAGCTTCACCGGCTTGAGGATCGGCATCGCCTTCGCCAAGGGGCTGTGTCGCGCCCGGCGCCTGCCACTCCTCGCCGCTCCCTCGCTCCTCGGCGCCGCCTGGACCGCCGCGCGGGGCTCGGGCGTTGCGCTGGCCGAGTACGACGCTCTGCGCGGTGACGTGTACCGCGCCGCGTATCGGCTGGCCCCGGGAGGCGTCGAGGTCCTGCTCGCTCCCGCCCTGGCGGCGGCCGGCTCGAGCGCCGATCTGCCGGAGGGCTACGCGCGCGCGACGGCCGACCAGGCGTCGGCGGCCTCGCTCCTCCGCCTCGTCGGGCTGAGCGGCGGCGCGCACGCCGTCACCGATCCGGCGCGGTGGGAGCCAGCCTACGGGCGCCCGGCGGAGGCCGAGGCGCGCTACCGCGCGCACCAGGCGGCACATGGCGCCTAGGCCGCTGGTTGAGGCTGATCTCGACCGCGTCGCCGCGATCGAGCGCGAGGCCTTCACGGACCCCTGGCCGCGCCGGTCGTTCGTGGAGCTTCTGGCCGAGCCCCACGTGCGCGCCGTCGCGGTGGACGACGGCGACGGTCGCCTCGCGGGCTACGCCCTCTTCTCGCTGGTCGCTGGAGAAGGGGAGATCCTGAACCTGGCCGTGGATCCCTCGGCGCGGCGGCGCGGCTTTGGCCGCCGCCTGCTCGACGCGGTCCTGGAAGCGATGCGCGCCGCCGGGACGACGGCCGTCTTCCTCGAGGTGCGGCAGTCGAACCACGCCGCCATCGAGCTGTACGCCGGCGCCGGCTTCCACCCGGTCTCCATTCGGCGCGCGTACTATCGAAATCCTACCGAGCACGCCGTGACGATGGCCCTGCAACTGGTCCAGGAAGTGGCGGGAAAAGGATGAGAACCTACGTCCTTTCGGTTGACAAAAACCGTTGTGGCGCCTATAGTTCCGCCCTGTCCGTGGTCCCCGAGCAGCCCCCGAGGAGGGCAGTCAGGTGAGTCGCAGTCTCAACAAGGTGATGCTGATCGGGAACCTCGGCGCCGACCCGGAGGTTCGGAGCACGAACAACGGGACGCGGGTCGCAACGCTGTCGCTCGCGACCAGCCGCCAGTGGACGACCCAGGGCGGCGAGAAGCAGGAGAAGACGGAGTGGCACCGGTGCGTGGTTTGGAACACGCGCCAGTCGGGGCTCGCCGACGTGGTCGAGAAGTACCTCAAAAAGGGCGACCGGGTCTACGTCGAGGGACGGATCGAGTACCGGACGTGGAAGGACCGCGAGGGACAGACGCGGTACACGACCGAGGTCAATGTACGGGATCTCGTGATGCTCTCCGGCCGCGGCGATGGCGGCAGCGCCGGCGAGGCGGGATCTGGGGATCGGGCGGAGAAGGGGCGGCGGGCCGCCGCGCCGACCGCCGAGAAGGGGGCAGGCGCCGGAGCGGATTCGGCCGAGGCGCCGGCCAAGACGGATTCCTTCGAGGACTTCCCGGAGGCGCTCGATGAGGAGGATGACGATCTCCCGTTCTAGGGGAGCGCATCTGGCAGCCGTCGCTCTCGCCCTCGGCTTGCCTGCGGTCCCGTTGGCGTCCCAGCAGCCGCAGCCGCAAAGCGCGCCGGCTGCACAGCAACCGGCCGCCGCGCCCCAGACGCTCGGCGCGCCTCCCGCGACGCACACGGTCCAGCAGGGCGAGACGCTGTGGGGCCTGGCGAAGCAGTTCCTGGGCGATCCGCTGCTCTGGCCCGAGATTTACCGGCTGAACACGAACGTCATCGAGGATCCACACTACATCTTCCCGGGCGAGGAGCTGCGCTTTGTGCCGCCCCTGCCCGAGACCGCCGCTGGGCCGGCGCCGGCGCCGGCCCAGGCGGCTCAGCCGGCGGCGCCTCCCGCTCCGGGCGAGATCACGGTGGCGCCGACGCCCACCGACACGACGGCGCCCCGGCCGCAGCCGGCGCCATCGGGGAACCCCTTCGAAGCGCCGACGATCTTCACCGCCAAGAACGCGGTCGCGGTGTCGGCCAGCACCCTGCGTCTCCAGAGCGAGCAGGCCTATCGACCCGTGCGCGTGGGCGAGCACTTCTCCGCGGGGTTCCTGACCGAGGGCGAGCGGCTGAATCCGGGGCGGCTCCTGGGGAACACGCGGACCGCCTCGATCAGCCGCCTGACCGTCACCACCAGCGCGACGCTGTTCAGCGAAGTCGCGGTCGCGCCGCCGCCGGGCGATACGCTCAAGCCGGCCGATCTGCTTCTCGCGTACCAGGTGCCGCGCCGCATCGATCCCTACGGCGAGGTGATCCTGCCGACTGGCCTGCTCAAGATCACGGCCGTCGGATCGCCGACCGACAACGCGACGGCTCAGGTCATCGCGGTGTATCAGGCCATCGCCAGCGGTCAGTACGTGATTCGGGTGCCGGGCTTCGCGCCGGGCAATGAGCGTCCCGTCCCGGTGGACAGCGGCGGCGTGGTCGGCTCGGTCATCGACATGCGGGATCCTCACGAGCTGGTGGCGTTCCAGGACGCGCTGTTCCTCGATCGCGGGCAGCAGGACAGCGTGCACCTGGGCGACATCTTCCAGATCAGCGGGACGACGACGGCGGCGAGCGGCATCGGCCACGTCGTCCAGAACCAGGTGAAAGTGCTGATTGTCTACGTGCGGCCGCACACGTCGACGGGGGTCGTCATCCAGATCGACCGTCCGGACGTCCAGCCCGGGTCGAGGGCGCGCCAGGTTCGCCGGATGCCTTCGTGATTGCAGTCGAGAGTTGAGCGCCGAGAGTTGAGAGTGCTCGACTCTCAACCCTCACAGCGCAAACCTCTCAGCGCAGGGTCCTTCATTCCATGAAACGTCGCGTGCTCGTCACCGGCGGTGCGGGATTCATCGGATCCCACGTCGCCGACGCCTTCCTCGCTGCGGGTAACGACCTCACCGTCATCGACAATCTGTCGCGCGGCCGCCCGCAGCAGGTGCCGCGGGCCGCGGAGTTCCGGCAGCTGGACGTCGGCTCCGAGGAGGCGCGCGCCCTGGTGGCGGGAGGCGGATTCGAGGTGATCGTCCACCTGGCGGCGCAGGTGGACGTCCGCGTGTCCGTGTCCGACCCGGTGTTCGATGCGGAGGAGAACCTGCTCGCCCTGCTGTCGCTCCTGGAGGGTGCGCGCGCGGGGGGGACGCGCCGGATCGTCTTCTCCTCGTCGGGCGGCGTGGTCTACGGCGAGCGGCGGCCGCCGCACGTCGAGACCGCGCCGAAGTTTCCGATCTCGCCCTATGGCGTGAGCAAGCTCGCGGCCGAGTACTACCTCGGCTGCTACGCGCAACTCTACGGTCTGGAGACGGTCGCGCTCCGGTACAGCAACGTCTTCGGGCCGCGGCAGGACCCGCACGGCGAGGCGGGCGTCGTCGCGATCTTCGGCAACCGCCTGCGCCAGAAGAAGGCGCTGACGATTTACGGCGACGGGAACCAGACCCGCGACTACGTGTACGTCGCCGACGTGGCCCGCGCGAACGTGCTTGCCGCCGACGCCGTGCTCCCGCCCCTCGACGGCACCATCGACGCGCGGGCGTTCAACATCGGTATCGGCGTCGAAACCTCGGTGAACGCGCTCGCCCAGGCGATGATCGAGGCCTCCGGCGTCGAGGTCCCGGTCGAGCACGCCCCCGCCCGAGGCGGCGAGCTGCTCGCCAACGCCCTGACGGCGGACAAGGCCGCCCGGGTGCTCGGCTGGAAGCCCGGGGTGTCCCTCGCCGAGGGGCTGAAGGCGACCTACGACTGGATCGTGCGGGAGGCGTCGTGAGACCGGAGGCACGGAGGCACGGGCGCACGGGGGCACAGGCACGGCGACTCGCCGCCTGGTTGTCTGTGCCGCTGTGCCTCTGTGCCGCCGTGCCCGCTGCGGCCATGCAGGTGGGCGGCGCGGTGCCGACGTCCGAGCTCGAGCTGATCGCCGTCTCCAGCGTCGCGACCAAGGTCGTCCTGGGCGTGCTCGTGATCTTCTCCGCGGTCTCCTGGTTCCTGATCTTCGCCAAGATGGCGCAGTTCCGCCGCATGCGCCGCGCGGCGGACCTGTTCTACGGCGCGACCCAGCACGCCACGCGGCTCGACGAGGCGCGCGAGTCGGTCGGCCGCCTCACGGCCTCGC
>Ga0116138_1001610_pt1 | contig 12281 bp, 10 predicted proteins | sample June2015DPH_20_1_2_FD_88971 | JGI IMG/M metagenome (GOLD analysis project Ga0116138, IMG submission 88971) | Peatland microbial communities from SPRUCE experiment site at the Marcell Experimental Forest, Minnesota, USA - June2015DPH_20_150 | ecosystem: Environmental > Terrestrial > Soil >... | reverse complement strand
GACCTATGCAACAACTCCCCCAGAACTTCCAAGCAGTTACGAGCATAGTGACGGCATGAGATTCGCCCAAGCAGACGTGCTTGAAAGCCTTGGCAAGAAGTACAATATCAATGAATGGGTTGCCACGTCAAAGTTGTTTATGAAATCAGGTCAGCTGATCAAGGAGTTATGCAGAACAGCTATGAACCAAGACGGTGCAAAGTGCTCCAAGCTCATCGCACAAATCGCGGATATCGAAGAAAAGGCTTACTGCTTGCTAAAGGACGCTGCACATTTCAAATCTAGTACATCCTTGAATCATCATCCTTAAGAAGTCACTTGACTCGGCTTCTCAAGGGGCTAGCCCTCGCTCATTATTTATAGGACAATTCGAATTCAATATAAGTCATCTTCAAACCATAGAAGGAAGGACAATTGAGGAAGACAGCAGTTGTGGCCATCGGTGGAAACTCTCTGATAACAGACGAAGATCATCAGACGGTGGCTGACCAGTTTGAAGCCACCCGAGAGACTTGCGCTCACATAGCCCGCATGGTGGAAAAAGGCTGGGAGGTCATTATAACCCACGGCAACGGACCCCAAGTCGGCTTCATCCTTTTGCGATCTGAACTGGCCAGCAAGGCCGTGCACACCGTGCCGCTTGATTCTTGCGGTGCTGAGACACAAGGTGACTTGGGCTATATGATTCAACAGTCTCTATACAACGAGTTCCTATCAAGGGACATCAAAAACCCAGTTGTCACGGTCGTGACCCAAGTCCTCGTGAGAAAGAATGATCCTGCCTTCAGCAACCCCACCAAACCCATAGGACCTTTCTACAGTAGAAGGAAAGCCGAAAAATACCGGAAGGAACGCAAATGGAGCGTAGCCGAGGACGCAGGGCGCGGCTGGAGACGTGTAGTTCCGTCACCCATGCCCGTGCGCATCATTGAACAGGACGCTATTAAGACTCTTGTTGATCAGGGGGTTGTAGTCATCGCCGCAGGAGGCGGAGGCATCCCTGTTATTAAGGAAAATGGCAAGTTGAAAGGCGTGGAAGCAGTCATCGACAAAGACTACGCCTCAGCCATCCTAGCCATAGGCCTAGAAGCCGACCTGTTTCTCATTTCCACAGCAGTGGAAAAAGTCGCGTTGAACTTCGGTAAACCAAACCAAGAGCTGCTTGACAAGATGACCTTACCCGAAGCGAAGAAATACTACCGACAGGGACACTTTCCCCCGGGCAGCATGGGCCCAAAAATCCGGGCTATCATCAACTACCTTGAACACGGAGGAAGGAAAGCGATTATCACAAACCCGGAAAACCTGGAAAATGCACTACTCGGAAAGACAGGTACACACATCACCAGATGAAAAGACGGTTCTCCTCCCCCAATTGACACTACGAAGTCGGCGGCTGCTCCACAAACGTCTCTTACCACATTTCGCACGTCTAGCCGAACATCGTTCATTCCCACTTTAAACTTGCCCAGTTCCACTTTATCTATACTTTCTTTTTGCTTTCTTTCGTTTGAAGATGAGCGGCCATTCTTGAGAATGTCATAGGTTGATAATGATTCTTATAGTTCAAGTCTATCAGAAAACCTTCGATGTCATCCACGTTCACATAGGCCATCATCTTAGAGCTTGCGGCTTCCTTCACATCTCTCATGTAAGTGTCATAGTCTCCATAATCCCTGTGGAATGAGATAATTACGAGCTCTCTCCCCATCCCTATCCCGTCCATAACGAGGAGGTACGGGCGACGTTCTTGGTTGTCTAATTCACGCGCTGCTCTGTGCAACTCCTGGAGTTCCTCAGGAGACACGGACTTTAGTTTAAACATGATGACTGCCATAAGATTGAAGCCCAGCTTACAGAAATCAGGTATCATAGTGTATTCCCTGATGACGCCTTCTTTCTTGAGTCTACTGATTGTCCTACTAACTGTAGGCTGCGAAATCCCTAATACCTTGGCCAGTTCTCTGTCGCTCCTGCGACTGTCCTTCATAAGCTCCGATACAAGCTTTAACTCAACGTCTTTCAAAACTCTGCCTCCTGCTTCGGTCATGGCAGTTTATTTCGATTAGTCCACACTAAAAAAGCTTTGGTACTTTTTCGGGCGCCCGCTTGTTCCTACAGCTCTATTATTGATTTTTCCTTTATTATCCACTTACTGTTCTTGAGCGCCTTCATCAACGGCACAGCTATTATTGCCCCAAGTATGGCCTGCACAAACCTGACTGCCGGATAGAAGAATGGACTTACAATGAAAGCAACACGAGTGGCATCCAAGCTTAAACCAAACAGTTGATAGACGTATGGAACTGCAAACACGTTATTTCCCCACATGTTGTCCACTTGGTTTCCGACAAAACAAATGAAAAAGAATAAAATTGGAAGGCGTTTTGTATCGGAAAGTCTTTGACTAAACACTACGATTGGAATGATTAGTAGAAGGGCGATGACCTTGTCCCAAAGAGCAGCTATTGGCACAATGTAGTTTTCCGCTATTGGTTGGGAAGGGGGAAGAAACAGGAATACTGCAATCAGCAGGCCAAACAAGGCAAAAGCCCATTTCCACTTTCTATAATAAACAAGTCCCACAACCAAGGCGTTTAGCGGTGGAGAAAGAATAAACGGCACACCATAAGGATTCAGACCGCTGGGAGGCAAAACCCAAGCCACGCAGACTCCAAAGAGGGCTGCTAACGCGCCTAGATAAGGTCCCAAGACAAGCCCGAAGACGGAAGCAATCAAAGCTTCAAGCTTGATCTGCAGGTTTGGAACACCAACAGCATAAAGACCAGGCAATATCAATGACAAAACATAATACAATGCGGCGAAAATTGCAGTCAATGCGATATTTCGACTTGACAGCTTCAATAACCCAACCGCCTTATGTGATTTTCTAGTTTGCTGTGTAGTTTTTTACACAACGTTAATAAAACTTACCTAAAACAATAATCAAACGGAGAGTCCACCAATGGAATCTTCGCTCTGGAAGTCGAGACACATCGCCAACTGCTTGGAACTCGCAATTCTATTGGAAAGCGGCGCCCACAAGCCAGGAAACGTGAGCGTTGTGACCAACTTCGAAGGTACGCGCTATGAACACTTTCTAGCTTCTGCCGTGGCCGTGGCGCCCTCTCTTGAGTATGCGGCAATGCGAGGAATCGCTGTTTCGAAAGGAGAAATCCATGTGGGCGACGTTGGAGTGGGGCGTATCATAGAAGATTGCGTGGAGAACATCAACGCTTGGCAACACGGCGGCAACACTCTGCTTGGCACCGTTATTATGCTCTCGCCCCTTGCTGTTGCGGCTGGCATGAGCCGGAGCGAAAAAGGCATCTTTAATGCTGCAGAACTCAGGAAAAACTTGAGACTAATTGTGGAATCAACCACACCTGAAGATGCCGTCAAACTATACGAGGCGATAAGAAATGCTAATCCCAGCGGTCTCGGCAAAGTCTCAGACTTGGACGTTAACAGTCCAGACTCCATGAGCAAGATACTCAACGAAAAGATTTCACTCTACCAGATTTTCAAAATTGCCTCAAGATATGATACAATATGCTCTGAGTGGGCCAATGACTACACGATAACATTCGACTTCTCCTACCCTTATCTAACCGAGCAGATTAAGAAAACCGACGACCCGTCTGTAGCCATAATTCAAACGTTCTTGAAGGTTCTGGCAGAATATCCAGACACCTTCATAGCACGAAAAACAGGCTTTGAAAAAGCTAAAGAGGTTTCGGCCAAAGCTGCGCAGATTCTGCGGCTTGGAGCCCTAGAAACTTCCATTGGACACGAAAGCCTCTGCAAATTTGACCAAGAGCTCAGGCAAGAAAGCAATCTGCTCAATCCAGGGACAACTGCCGACATAATTTCCGCAGCTCTGGCTCTGTGCGTTCTCAGTGGGTACAGACCATAATCCGAGCTCTGTTGCTTTTGCACCCATCTTTTGCAGAGTGGAACACCTACCAAGTAAGGATTGATTTGTTACAGAATTTCCTTCGCTGCTTCCTTGTAGATTTCTAAGTCATTTTTCGTAAACAACACGAATATTACTTTTCTGAGGTTGCCTTCTTTTTCCAGAAACTCTTTCACGGTTGTTAGGGCTGCTCTGCTCGCTTTTTCTGTGGGATATCCATATGCGCCTGTGCTGATGGATGGGAACGCTATGGTTTTCAGTCCTTTGGAAACCGCTAGTTTCAAGCTGTTGCGGTAGGCGTCTGCTAAGAGTTCAGGTTCCTTCTGTTTGCCTCCGTGCCAGATGGGTCCAACAGTGTGGATGACATATTTGGCCTTGAGATTGCCTCCAGTGGTCATTGCTGCCTTTCCCGTCGGAAGCCCTCCTGGCCATTCTCTGGCTATCAGAGACTTGCATTCTTCAAGTATTTTCGGTCCACCTCTCCGGTGGATTGCCCCGTCAACGCCTCCGCCTCCCATGAGAGACGAATTGGCCGCGTTTACCACAGCATCAGTATCCATGTTGGTTATGTCTTCTTGAACAAGACAGATTTTAGCATTCCCAACGTGGAATTCTAGTTCACTCATTTTCTCCCCCTCACCTTTGGGAACAATTCCAGCATCCTTCTACATTTTCTCGTCCGGCATGAAGCCCTTTTGCAGTTCTACTACTTCTGTGCTGTCTTTTGCTTTTGCGTATCTTTCCAGTCTTTCATGGTTCAGCTCCAGAAAGGTGTGTCCCCACTTGAAAATGGACAGCAACTCATTTGCCTGATCCTTGAACCCGGTGATGTAAAGAGCCGCTGCCAATGCTTCGGCCGTTGTGAGTTTGGTGGGCTTGCCAAAATTAACCGGGTTGCCCGCAACGAGTATCGGGAGGCATCGGGATGTTCCCCTCACGTGTTTTAGCAAGACTTTTTCAGCGTGTTCCCAGCTGCAATCCAAGCCGACTAGACCAAAGTCTTCCATGCGAAATCTGTCAGCGGGGGAAAAGGCGACTTCGGAGAACGGGTTAAGCACGACCGCTCTTTTTGGCAGAAACCGTAGCTGAACCACTTGGCGAACCAGTCCAAATCGTTTAAGCTTCAGAGCCGTGCACTTCTTGGGATCACATTGTCTCGCGTTGTAGACAACGATTCTAACTTGTCTTTGCACGTGCCTTCTGCACCTTCAAGTGGCTCATGGGATCATTCAGAACTTTCGGTATGTGTCGGATGAGATCCGTGGCAACCATGTGAGGCCCAAATTCTTCGAAAACAAAGTCACCTGCAGCACCGTTCACAAAAGCTCCGGCAACGGCAGCTTCGAAACAGTTCGCCTTCTGAGCGAGAAAGGCTCCAGCGATTCCTGAAAGCACGTCCCCGGTGCCGCCGACCGTCATTCCAGGGTTGCCTGTGAAGTTGAGCTTGACGCGTGTGCCATCAGAAACAACGTCAACAGATCCCTTCAACAGCACTGTTGCGTTCAAACTTGCAGCGGTCCTCTGTACTTGCAGAACTTTCTCAGAAAGGGGTTCCGGCGGTTTCTTCCCTGTCAGAGTAGCGTATTCTCCGGCGTGAGGCGTCAACACCAACGGCACACCCAGTTTTCTCTTGAAATTTGCAAAGGCTTTCAGGCCGTCCGCGTCCAGAAGCAAGGGTTTTCCAGACTTCTCCACGGCTTCGACTATTCCCTTGACGGCCTCTCTGGTTTCAGGATGCAATCCAAGGCCCGGACCAAGAACAACGGCGTCGGAGGCTTCGACGTAGGGTTTCAACGTGTTCAAGTTGTTTGGGTTTAGGTGTTTTCCTTCAAGTTTTATGGTGATGATATCTGGAGACAGAGACGAAATAGCATAGGCAGTTTTTTCTGGCGCAGCAACATAGACCAAGTCGACGCCAGTGCGTAGGGCAGCTTGTGCGACCAGAGTTGGTGCTCCTGAAAAGGTTTCGCTTCCACCGACAACCAGCAAACGTCCAAAATCGCCTTTATGGGACTCGGACGGGCGGGGTTTGGCAACCAGCAGAACATCGCCTGGACCTGCAAACTGTTCAAACTCTTTGGGCAGACCAATGCTTTTCACAAGCAATTCGCCCACGTACTTCTTTGCTTTCCCCAGTCCTTTCTTTGATCTGTGGAAAGTAATGGTCAAGTTCGCCTTCACTGCCTCATCCGAGACGGTTCCCGTCTCCGCATCGATTCCTGTCGGCACATCAACCGCAATTCGGAAGGCATCCATTTCATTAATTCTCTCAACAAGCTGCAAGATAGGCGGTCTCAAGCTTCCCTTGGCGCCTGTTCCAAGCAACGCGTCAATCACTATGTCCGCCGTTGTCTTCGGCACAAGTGTGCTGTCATAAACCTCTTCAACAGGAATCGTGTCGCTTAGAAACTGCAGAGCATGCCAATTTTCCAGAGCCGCTTTATCGGAGATTTCTCTGGCCTTTCCTGCAAGTATGATCCTAGCCTTGAAACCCATGCAGGACAGGTGCCTAGCCGCAACGAAACCGTCGCCGCCGTTTCCGCCCAAGCCACAGAAAACCGCTACAGATTTCCCCGGCTTAAACCGTGAAGCAACTTCCAAGGCAACGTTGTGCCCCGCGTTTTCCATCAACAAGAGCCTAGAAACACCAAAGTATTCCGCATTCGACTCCAATGCTCGCATATCTCGGCTTGTTACAGGATCTTTAAGCATACTCAAAGCCCGATAGTCTAGTGTCTAAAATCCAAAGATAAGCGTATCCGTATTATCGGAAAGAGGGGCAATGCACGACAGGCTCAGCGCAAAGGGACAGCAGAAACAGAAGGCACGAAGGGTTCGCCTCAAAGTGTAGCAAAATATTTTAATGCATACACGCAAACAATATTATGGAGATTTAAATGCCAACAGCTTTCGTGTTAATCAACACCGAGATCGGCTCAGAAAGTGACGTGCTTAAGGACTTGAAGAAGGTTGAAGGAGTAGAACAGGCAAACGCTGTCTACGGAGTTTACGACATCATTGCCAAAGTGAGTGCAGACACGATGGACAAGCTTAAGGAAATCGTCACGTGGAAGGTCAGAAGACTCGACAAGGTTAGATCAACGCTTACCATGATCGTTGTAGAAGAAGTGACCAAGAAGTAGCAGTCATCCCCTCTTTTTTATTTGGAACAGACAATTCTTCGTTTATGTCTCGCCCCCACTTCCAATTCTAGAAAAGCTGAGTTTAGACGAATGTCCAAGAAAACATTGCACATAGGACTGGACGATACAGACTCAACGAGAAAGGGTTGCACAACATACGTTGCCGCCCTGCTTGTAGAGAAACTGCAGAAGCTCAGTGCCAGCTTCATCGATTATCCAAGCCTGATTAGGCTAAATCCTAACGTGCCGTGGAAAACCAGAGGAAACGGGGCGCTGTGCCTCAGAATAGAATACGACGAAAACGCTGAGAACGAAATAAAAGAGACAACCATATCCACGGTTGAAGAAAACGCAGATTTGGAGTTCAGAGGAACAGACCCGGGTGTCGTCTTCTTTAAAAAAGCGAAAATCCCGAAGGAACTCAGAGTTTTTGCAGAGCATGCTATAACGGGAATCGTGACACTGAAGGACGCATCAAGACTTTTGACGAAATTCAACGGAGAAGCCATTGGCTTCAAGAATGGCAGAGGAATCATAGGCAGCCTGGCAGCCATCGGTGAAACGCTTCAAGGAGACTGCACCTACGAGATTCTTGCGTATCGAATTCCAGAAAATTACGGACTGAAACGGAGAGTGGACGAAGCATCAATCATTAAGATGGACAAGGCAACGGCCCCGTACACCTTCAACAACGTCGACACGGAAAGAAACAGAGTCATCATAACGCCTCGAGGACCAGACCCGATTCTCTTCGGCATCCGAGGTGAAACCCCAGAAATCGTGAAGAAAGCATTCGAAATGGTCAGTCCCCTCGAATCGGTTGAAAGATGGCTCATTTTCCGCACGAACCAAGGAACCGACGCACATCTCAGACGAATCAATGATCTTAGCCAGCTGAGACCATACAGTTCAGTGATTGCAAAGGGAATTGTAGCAGCGAACCCGAAGATGATTCGTGGAAGACACATCATTTTTCCAATCAGAGACGAGAGTGCCCAGGCTGACTGCGCCGCATATGAACCAAGCGGTGTTTTAAGCCGTGTCGCGAGACAACTGATCTGTGGAGACTGTATACAGGTTTATGGCAGTGTCCGGGTTCCTTCACACGGAAGGCCTTTGACGATAAACCTCGAAAAGATCCGATTGCTGAAAGTGACCCCAAAGATCGTTTATCAAAATCCAATCTGTCCAAAATGTGGCAAACGCCTGAAATCAATGGGTAAGAACAAAGGTTTCAGATGCGAAAAATGCGGGCTGAGAGATACCAGCGTCGGAAAGGTTGAGGTCAGGATGAAACGTGAGATAAAGAGAGGCCTGTACATAACCTCAACCAGATCTCAGAGACACTTAACCAAGCCGTTTGTCCGTTACGGAATGGAAAAACGTCACGGAAAAGATGAAAGGTTGATTGAAAACTGGCATTTTCCTTAGGCTTTTTCGTCTCTCACCTTGAAGATTTCGCACAGCATCTGATACAGTTCGTCACCGCCTTCGACCTTTGAGAAAAGATCCTTTTCCGCCTTGAGGATACGTCCCATGGTTTGATACGTCTGTCGCCACTCCAGCTCTCTCCACATCAAACTGTAGTTTCTCAGTTCGAGCCATGCACGGAAAATCAAAACGGTGAACATGCCCAAAGTAAGTGCGAGGTTCAACACGTAAATGTCGAATACATCCGTGACTTTTCACCTCCCGCCTGTCTTTTGCTATGATGAGCTTATAGTCAAACACTTTTAAATCAAACGCGTGTTGGCACGAACCAAAGACAAGCTCACGCTAGTTTACTGTTTCATCGACGCGCGCTCGCCAAGAGCGTGGCGGATGTCTGGCAAGGAGAATATGTAGACGACGGGGAAGAATAGGCAGCGAAATGGTTTAAATTCCCGTGTTTTGTTAATCTTTTGAAAATCGGGTCAAAGTTTGGAGTGTTTATGATTTGCAGCGGTTTCCAGCAGAGGAGTACAACCTTCCGTTTTTCAAAGAACACAGCTACGTTAGAAAATTGTGCCCCAAGTGCGGCGAGTATTTCTGGACACAGCTTCCAAGTCAGAAGACATGCGGAGAAGCAAATTCAGAAGGATGCGCATCATACACTTTCATAGACAATTCACCCACAAACAAAAAGTATAATCTGCACGAGATGCGTGAAGCATTTCTCTCGTTCTTTGAGAAAAACGGTCATGCGCGCATAAAGCCTTACCCAGTGGTGGCAAGATGGAGAGATGACATCTACCTCACCCATGCAAGCATAATTGATTTTCAGCCATACGTCACTGACGGAATTGCCCCTCCACCAGCAAATCCGCTGGTAATCTCTCAACCTTGCATACGCCTGGTAGACATAGATAACACGGGTCCCACTTTTGGCAGACACTTAACGATTTTTGAGATGGGTGGAGCGCACGCGTTTAACTATCCAGACAAAGAGGTGTACTGGAAAGACCAGACCGTCAGGTATCAGCACGATTTCGTTACAGGAGTTTTGGGCGTTAAATCTGAAGAAATCGTGTACAAGGAGGAAGTCTGGTGTGGTGGAGGAAACGCAGGACCGTGCGTCGAATCCATCATCAGAGGTTTGGAAGTGGACACCCTCGTTTTCATGCAGTTCAAAGTGGTCAACAGTGACTTCGTCAAGTTGCCGATTCGCACAGTTGACACGGGCTACGGCATAGACCGTTACGCATGGCTTTCTCAAGGCGCACCCAGCGGTTTCCACGCGATTTACGGCGATTTACTTGAGAAAGTCTTCAAGATGGCAGGCATAACCAGAATCAACGACGAACTTCTGAAAAGAGTAGCAGAAGCCTCAGGCCTCGTGAACTTGGACAAGATGGCGAGCAGAGTCGAAACTAGAAAAAAAGAAGCAGAGTTAGCAGGGATAAGCGTGGATGACCTAGACAAGTTTGTAACCCCGATTGAGAACGCTTTCGCGGTTGCAGACCACACTAAGTGTTTGAGTTTTATACTTTCCGAGGGCGTGGTTCCTTCAAACATTCAAGAAGGCTACTTGGCTCGCCTCATTTTCCGCCGAGTCTACCGACTGCTAAGGATGCTGGGCATATCCGACAAGCTTTACGACATCATGGACATGCAGGTGAACCTGTGGTCCAAGGACTATCCTCACCTGAAGGAGATGCGAAACGATATAACGGAAATGCTCAAGGTCGAAGAAGAGAAATTCGACGAAACCATCAAGCGTGGCGAAGGGATGGTCAAGCGCATCTCAAGCGAACTGAAAAAAGAAGGAAAGAAGACTATTCCTGTAGAAACGTTGACGGAGCTTTATGATTCTCACGGGTTGCCGCCCGAGATCGTCAAACAAACTGCAGAAAAGGAGGACTTCAACGTGGAACTCCCCGAGAATTTCTACACTTTGATTGCGCAAAGGCACATGCAGGTCTCAAAACCCGTGGAAGAAGAAGCCAAGTTCGAACAAGAGTTGAAGACGGAAGTCGCTGAGCTCCCTGCAACGGTAGCGCTGTACTATCAGGATCAGTACATGAAGGAGTTTGAAGCAAACGTTCTGAAAGTGGTCAACAAGGAGTTTGTTGTGCTCGACAAGACGTGCTTCTTCCCCGAAGGGGGCGGACAACCTGCAGACAGCGGACACTTCGCGTTCGGCGGCAAAAAGGCCGAAGTAGTTGATGTTCAAAAAGTCGGCAAGGTGATTGTTCACAAGGTGAAAGGCGACGTTCCGAAAGAAGGCAACGTGGTCAAAGGAGCCATTGCATGGGAAAAACGCTACAGCCTCATGAAGAATCACACCGCAACCCACGTGGTAGGCGGGGCTGCAAGACGCGTTCTAGGTCAGCATGTTTGGCAGTACGGAACGCAGAAGGGCATCGAAACTTCCAGACTTGACATCTCTCATTACCACAGATTAACGTTGGAAGAACTGCACAAGATAGAGACTCTGGCGAATGAGGCTGTTCTGCGAAACATTCAGGTTGAAACCACGTGGATGCCCAGGAACGACGCTGAAAGTCTTTATGGCTTCAGGCTTTACCAAGGCGGGGCAGTGCCAGGCAAAGAAATCCGAGTTGTGAGAATCGGAGATTGGGACGTTGAAGCCTGCGCTGGGACGCATCTGAAAGGCACAGGCGAGATTGGTTTTCTAAAAATCATCCATTCAGAGAGAGTCCAAGACGGGGTCGAAAGGCTCGTCTATTCAATCGGAATCCCAGCGGTCAAGGCTGTTCAGAAAAACGAAGAATTACTTGTCAAAGTGTCTGAAACGTTGAACGCTCCTCTTGAAAAGCTGGACAAGACGGCGGAGAAGCTGGTGAAGGAGTTGAAGGAAGCGAACGCTGAGAGGAGAAGGCTGGTTAAAGAAATAGCGGTTCAAGACAGTGTCAAGCTGGAGGACGAGGTTGAGGCGGTGGAAAACAAGGAGATTGCGGGCGTCAAACTCGTAATCCGGGATTTTCATGAATCCATTGAGGTTGACCGAATGGTTCAAACAGCAACCGAGATTATTAAACGGGACGAGGCAGTGGTCACTGTGTTTTATGGATCAGACGGGAAAAACGCGAGAATAATGGTTATGGCTGGAAAAATCGCCCTTGAAAAGGGAGTAAATGCTAACGAGGTAGTCAAGGAATCAGCAGCAATCATCGGCGGCGGGGGAGGCGGAAGACCCAGCTTTGCTCAGGGAGGCGGAACACGAACAGAAAGACTGCCTGAAGCAATAAAAAAAGCCGAAGAAACCGTGAGAAAAAAGTTGAAACACTGACAAAACAATCCTACAAGTCTCCAACGTCCAGACTCGACTCGCTTCTAGGTGGCACAATCTCCTGAACAGGTTAAAAGCGCGCGTTTGCTGTGATTGTGTGAGGATTCAACTCTCTTGCTTCAGTCTGCCATCCTGCATAGTGCAGACTAAGTCTGCGGCGTCGATTATTTTTTCGTCGTGTGTTGCCACGACTACCGTGGTTTTCTCGCGTTCGTTTATTTCCTGAAGAAGGCTGATTGTTTCTTTGGCTGTTTTTGAGTCGAGCTCTCCCGTGGGCTCGTCGGCGACGATTAATTCCGGCTTGTTTGCCAGGGCCCTCGCGATGGCCACGCGCTGCATCTCGCCCATGCTCAACTGCTTCGGCCTGTGACTGCGCCTCTGCGTCAGCCCGACAATCTCAAGAAGCTTCACTGCTCTTTCCTGCTGTTCTTTCTGGGACTTGTTGGCTAGTGACATGGGCAGCTCAATGTTCTCCAGAGCGTTGAGCGTG
>Ga0116138_1001588_pt1 | contig 12363 bp, 10 predicted proteins | sample June2015DPH_20_1_2_FD_88971 | JGI IMG/M metagenome (GOLD analysis project Ga0116138, IMG submission 88971) | Peatland microbial communities from SPRUCE experiment site at the Marcell Experimental Forest, Minnesota, USA - June2015DPH_20_150 | ecosystem: Environmental > Terrestrial > Soil >... | reverse complement strand
TCCTCCTAGAACAGTCCTATACCACGCTCCAGAGCAACTAGTCAGTCCGTAAATTGTCTCCCCTCCTTTCAGAAGTTGTGCGCTTCCAAGGGAATAGGTACAAGCTCGGAATGACTGAAAGGAGGCGTTCCGAATCCCTCATTTTGCTAACTCCCTTCTCTTTCCATTCCTTCCCGATCTCCCGCAGGAGCGGGAGGGCGATGTGAGATAGATGGCCCACCTACTACTGAAGCTCGGGTTGATCGTTCTGGTGCTCGGCCTTGCCATGTTCGCGATCCCCTTTGCCACGATCATGAGCGGCACACCCTCCACCGTTGGGTTCTGGTCCTACTGTGCCCTCGATGCTAGAACGAACGCCCAGTACCCGCCGACCGGCGGCATCCTGACCACCGCTTCAATCTGCACCGCTCTGGATGGATATCTTTCCCTCGGCACAGGGATATCCTCCATCACTTCGGCGTCCGCGATCTACTGCACCGTATCAGGGATCGGCACCTGCACGACCAACACCGGCAGCCTATCCGTAGGTGCGCTCGCCTATGATAGCAACCCGAACGTCGCCATGTACTACGTCGCGATCACCTTGCCGACAATGACCGTCGGCAACTCCTACACATTCAAGTTGTCCGTGGTCGACAGCTCGGGATCCTATTCAGCCATAACCACGATCGCAGTGGTCAATGTGAACACCCTCATTTCTTCCATGTCGTACTACATCCTCAATGGGGGCGCAGCGACGACCTTCACCACGTCGACCAACATCAACGTGAAGCCTACTGACACGATCAGCTTCCTGGTCGACGTGACGAGCGGCACCTCGTACCTGATCGGGATGTCTGCCGTCTGCACGACGAGCACAGGGACCTGCCCTTCGACGTCGGCGCTCACAGGAACCGTCGGCACCTGCCCTGCCGGGACTGTCACAGGCACGTGCTACCTGACTTCTGCCGTTTCCTTCCCGGTGGGGACGTACACGCTCAACGGCTACCTGGCGACCACGGTGTCGGGCCAGCCTTCGCTGCTCGTGTTCTCGTTCCTGGGGATCGGAAGCCCAGGATCTGGCAAAGGCTTCTCCGACCTCCAGTGGTCCGGCCTAGGGTTCACCGCGCTCGGCGTCGTCATGGTCACATTCGATGCCAAGAACTCACGCAAAGGCAAAGCGAAGCCCGGGCGATAGCCTTGGTCGACCTTCGGGCCAAATCTTCCGTCCTTTCGATCGTGGTCGTGATCGTCCTGGTCTTCCTCCTCTCCTGGTTCGCGCTCGGATATGACCTGCTGCCCGGGTTCGAGGGGGAGCACGCCGGGATCTACGGCTACCAGCCCCGCGGCGAGCCGGTCAGCGTCATCGACACGCCAATGTCGGCTCCTCCAGGCCCGTGCAGCTACAGCTGGCTGGGCGGAGACACGATGCAGAGCGGGGCCGTGGTGGTCAAGACCGCACCTGTCGTTTGCGCCCTCACCCTGGTCCCCAACATCGACTATCTCAGCTTCACGATGGGGAACGTGATACCGTACTCGAACCCGTACACCCAGCCCATCAGCGTCAGCTACTACGTCCCTCTCGCGGGCGGGAATTGGAAGCTCGTCAAGGGCTCCGTCGAAGAGTACCAGTTCGCGGTGAACGTGGAGATCACGCCCCAGAGCGCCGGCGACTACGGTTTCCAGGGCGACGTGATATGGCTGAACCTCGATTCCTACGTGTGGAACAACGCGGCCCAGAACCAGCAGGCCGCGCTTACGATTCCGCCGGGAGGCACCGACAGAGTGGTCGTCCCTTCGGTCTACGAGTTTCCCCTTTACGCCGTCTCCACCAACTGCAACTGGTCGGGTAGCAACGACGGCAACAACAACGGGGTCAACCTCTGCCCCAGCGGCTCGAGCACCGGCGGGGTGCCGCTCTCCTTCTATGGGACCCCCAGCACCAGCGGGGTCTGCGCCACCCTGGCAGGGCTGACTCAGTCGAACTGCGCAGGGGCGGTGCCGGGCGGTGGGAGCAACGGCCTCAACGCGTCTCTTTCGGGAAACGCGGCTCCCGACTCCAGGATGCAGCAGCTCGTCTACTTCCCCGTGACGGTCCAGCGCATGCAGAACGACTGCAACGTCCTGGGTTGCTACCACAACCCGACCGTCCAGATAACCGTCCTGCTCTACACCCTGAGGATCGGCGAATACATCCTCACCAACCCTGACAGGACGGCCCTGGGCGTGCAGGTGCCCGGCTGCACGGGCCTCGGCTGCACCATCGACGGCATAAACGCCTGGCTCGCGAACCCCCTGAACGACGCCCTCCTGCTGATGATCGCCTTCGTGGTCGTGGTCATCATCTTCCTTCCCGAGATAACCACGCTGCTGATGGTCCTCATGGGGCAGAGGCGCGGTGTGAAATAAATGAAGGGCGTCGTCAAGAACCAGCGGGTCTTCGCCTTCGGGATCGCCGTCCTCCTCATAGGGGTCGTCGGGTTGTTCGCGTTTCCTTCGACCTCGATGAGCGCGATCGGCGACGCCACGGTAAGCCATATCGTCCCGACCTGCCAGCCGGCCCTCGACGCCACCGGGAGCCAGTACGCCTGGAACTGCAACACGACCTGGACCGTGAACAACGTCGCCGCTTCGTGCGCCCCGCTGTCCCCGGCCGCAGGGTGTACGGTGGCGTTCAAGGCCTATGCCTACGTCGGCGCCGGAAGCTGCAACGGCGACTCCTGGTGCCTGGAGGTCTACTACGGCCTGTCGACCAACGTCGCGGCCGGCCAGTCGAGCCAGATGAGCCAGGCCTACACCATGCCGCTCACGACCCTGAACGGCCAGAACACCTTCGAGGTCGTGATAACGGTCCGCGACGACGCCGGAGCCCAGGTGAGCAGGACCATGACGACCCAATTCTCTCCTGTCGGGAGCTCCTGGACCCTGACGATGCTGACCGAGGGCGGGGCGTGCCCGACCACGCCGGCCGCAGGGGCCTATCCCGAAGCGATCGGGTCCGAGGTTCAGCTGGCGGCACCGGCGAACTGCCTCAGCAGCTTGGGCGGGTCGGCAGTGTTCGTCAACTGGGAGATCATGGTCGCGGCCCCCGAGGGCCAGCCCGGCTACACGACCGTGGCGACCCCGACCTCGCTGGCGTACAGCCTGACCATGAACAACAACTACTTCGTCGACGTGGTGTGGAACCAGGCAGGGATCGGCTCGTACAACGGCCCGATAACCGTGACAGCCGTCCCCAACATCGAGGTCTCGGTCTCGCCCGCGGGGGCCCAGACCGTGTCCAGCGGAGGGTCGATCACGTTCACGTTCACAGCCGGCGCCGGCTACACGACGGGACCTGGCTGGGGAGGCTGGAAGCTCGAGAACCTGTTCAACGGCACGACGTCGACGGCCACCTTCACCTACGCCAAGCTTCATGCCGCCATGGTCTCGGCAGGCACTGCTTCCCTCTTCGTCACCACGGCAGCCGCCGTGAGCACCCCGTCGCTGGTCATCACAGCCTCCCAGGGGGGCACGACCTTCCCGGTTCCTGGGACCTATCCCGAGGCCTGGGGGACGCCGGTCACGGTGACCGAGACGCCCTCCACGGGATACTGCTTCGTCGGATGGACCGAGAATCTCGTAGCGGCAGGGACCGGCTCGAGCATCACCGTCAGCTTCCAGATCGGGCAGACGGCGGTCCAGACGACGCTTGGCGCCAGCTTCCAATCCTGCACGACTCCGCCCCCGACCACTTCCACGACGACGGGAGGCGGAAGCGGTTCGACCAACCTCGACTATCTCTGGTACATCGTGATCCTCTTCGGCATCGCCATGGCCCTGGCGGGGTTGGTGATCTAGCGCGGATAGAACTCAGGTGCGGATCCTGGTGGGGGTCCTGACCGGCGTCGTCGTCACCTTCCTCCTCATGGCCTTCCCGTCGGGGCTGGCGCATTCGTACTTCCAGTCACTGTTCTCCATGAACGTGCTCGTCTTGTCTCTCTTCATCGTCGTGGCCGTGGGCGCGTTGATGGCCTGGGCGTGGCCGAGGGTGAGCACGGCGCACGTCATACTCGTGACCGTCGCCTTCCTCGCCTTCGGGGTCTTCCTCGACCTGGCGGTCTTCGTGGCCCTCGCCTTCGCCAGCCTCGTGCTCTGGCTCATGCTCTTCTTCACAGACAAGAGGTCGAAGCCCGGATATCGGGATCACACCAAGAGCGTGAAATGAGTGCCCTCTAGCAGGGCAGGGATATCGATGCCGGCGGCCGCCGTGGTCGTCACGCTCATGTGCACTTTGGCCCTCGGTGCTGTCATATGGATCCCTCCCAACCCGCCAGGGACTTCGTCCTCCACCTCGTCGATTTCTTCTTCGTCCTCCACTTCGTCGCCGTCGACGACGACCACGACTTCGACCGTCCCGCCGTTCAACGGTGACTGGTACAACCTGAGAGGGCCCTACTACCCGTGGCAGTGGACGGAGTGGCACCCCGACCAGAGCGGGTCGACCAGTCCGGAGTGGACCTTCTCGCAGTTCCGCCAACTCGGGTGGAACCTGGTCAGGATGGACATGGGCTCCTGGTACCTGTACAGCAACAGCACGACCCACGCCAGCTTCATGGCGAACATGACGAGGGTCTTCGACGCCGCCGACGCCAACGGGGTCTACGTGGTCTTCCAGCCGATCCCCGCCTACGGAGAGCTCCCCAGCGACGTCAGGGCCGCGTGGCTGCTGAGTACTTGGTGGGGCCACTGGTGGGCCAACGACACCTACCCTGGGACCGACCCGGCGCTCCGGGGCCTGGGGATCTGGCAGGCGTTCTTCAAGGGCTACACCCTGCCGATGCTGCAGGCCTTCGGCAACCGCCCGTCCATGCTCATGCTGAAGTTCATCAACGAGCCGAACTCTCCCAGCAACGGGGTGCTCGCCACCTTCTACGCGACGATGGGCAGGTTGGCGAGGACGCAAGCGGGTTGGACGGGCTACATCAGCTACGAAAGCTCTGGAGGCAGGAGAGGGGAGGCGGGCCTGATAATCGACATCCTGAGCCGCTACCCGAACTTCGGGCCAGCGGTCTATGACATCCACTACCCGACCGCCGACCAGGTCGTCTCAGACGCCCAGGCTGCCGCGGCGCTCGGCGTGCGGCTATGGGTCGGCGAAATGTATGCGAGCTGGCTCACTTCGACGTACGTCGGGGACTTCAGGCAGTACAACGTGGCGTCCTGCATAAACAGGTGGGACGAGGATGGCACGTACCTGGTCAAGTGGAGCGGAGGGTGGAGGACCGCGCCTACCCCTGGAACGCCGACAGTGGAGGCGACGACCGTATCCAACCTCGACACGCAATACCTGGGGACGGCGGTGTTCTTCAGGTGAGGAAGAGGGCAGGGATATCGATGCCGGCTGCCGCTGTGGTCGTCACGCTCATGTGCACTTTGGCCCTCGGTGCTGTCATATGGATCCCTCCCAACCCGCCAGGGACTTCGTCCTCCACCTCGTCGATTTCTTCTTCGTCCTCCACTTCGTCGACGTCGACGACGACAGGGGGGGGAGGATGCTGTGGCGGCGGTCCTACCACGACGACCACCTCTCAGTCTGCCGCTCCCCAGAGGCGTTTCGGCTTCGCCTTCGTGGATGTCAACGGCCTCCTGTCAGGGACTTCACCCTATACGGCGACGCAGTTCTTCAATGGAATGTTCGAGACTCCGCCCTATCCTTCGACTTGGATGGCGGGATTAATCGAGAACCAAGCGGGGACGGGCAACGTCGGCGTGCTGGACCCCAATCAGAACTGCATAAAGTTCCTCAAGACCATCATGGATGATATCACTGCCGGCGGGCTCAACGTGAAGATCGTCGTGATGGTGGGCATCGACCTCAACTACCGACAGAACGTAGACGCCGTCGCCACCCTCGTCAACTACCTTGGCGGTCTCCCCTCAAGGTCAACAATCGGCGGCTTCGGATGGCGGGTCGAGCAGACGGGCGACCTCTCGTCGGGAGGAGGATATACCGCTGCCCAATGGGATGCGGCCTTCGCCCAGGTCAGGGTCGCGGTCACCAATGCAGGCTGGCCGACCATCAGCTATTATCCGCAGGGATGGCATGGGACGGCGACCGAGTTCGTGCTGGAAGGCTGGCTGGACCACACGAACTTCCCACAGGCCGACCCGATAAGTACCCTGGACACTTTGACCGCCCACTTCGGAAGCAGCGGCAACGTACCCGTCATCGGCATCACTCATGGCACGGACGGCCCCGGCTACTTCAACGACGCCAACGGGAACATGCAGACCAACCTCGGTTGCGAAGGGATTTCGGGGTTTGGGAGCAACAACGGCTGGCCCAACTGGCAGAACCAGGCGATGACGACAGGCTACCTCCCGAGTCCCGCTCCGCCCGGCGCCGTCGCTTGCGCCCAGAACTGGCCTGCGATAATCGACTATGTGATGTCGAGAGACGCCGCGAACCCTCTGGCTGACCGCCAATGGGACTTCTGGATAGCTGGGGGCAACGCCGCTGGCTACTATGCTTCTGGCAACTTCCTCCCCTATATCGGAGTCTCTGGCAAGACCAACGCAGTCGGGCTCTGGGACAGCCCTGCCTTCAGGGGCGCGATGGCGAACTGGCTCGCGGCCCACCCCGGGATCTACTTGGTGGGAGACACGCCATGAGCTGGCGTTCTCGCAAGACGGGACCCCGCAAGGGGCAGCACTTCCGGTCAAGGAACCCGGGGTCAGGGACGATATTCGGGGCGCCCGAAGACAAGGCCATAGCCAGGGAGGTCCATGCCGCGAGTGTCTCCGACGCCGAGAGGTCGGCGAAGTCGCTCCGGGAGGACTTCGCGGGGGCCAAAGAGCGCTCCAAGAAGGAGCACTTGTACCGTGCCACTTTGGACGAGGCGAACCGCCTGGAGATCGGAGCCCACAACATGAACAACGGTCCGGAGGCCCGCCACAGCATGAGGGAGCGGGAGGAGGTCTTCCGCAGCGCTGCAAATCACATGCACAGCGAGCTCTGGACACCGGACGGCAAGCCGAGGAAGTGACAGTGGCCCATGGACTACCGCCTCATCGGAGTAGGAAACCCCGCCAGGATCCTCACCTACATAGCCTACTGCGTCCTCGTCGTCATCTTCCTCTTCGGGATAGACTACGGCAACGTGGGCCTCTCGCTCATCGGCCTCTGCTCGATCTCGATCGGGGTCATAGGCCAGAAGTTCACCGACATGTCGAAGACCCTGAAGGACGACACCCGCAGTGCGGGGGTCGTCTTCCCCGACGTCTTCAGGTGGGTCGCCATCTCCCTGGGGGCCTTCGCCGTCCTCGACGCCTTCGTCCCCCACTTCTTCAGCGTCTCGATCGTCGGAATCCCCCTGACCTCCGCCTTTACCTCGCTCGGTCCCTCGACCTTCTTCTCCATAGGCCTGATCTTCACCGAAGGGGAGGCGGTCATGGAGGAGCTCCTCTGCAGGACAGGGATCACCAACCTGGTGATAAAGTACACCAGGGTGCCGGTCTTCGCCTTCTTCGCCTCGGGGTTCTTCTTCGGCATCATCCACGTCCCGGCCTACGGCCTCGACGTGCCGATCCTGGTGATCCTCGGCTCGGCGGGGGTAGTCTTCGCAGTCGCCGACTACTGGACGCAGGACATCATAACGTCGATGATAGCCCATGCACTCAACAACTTCGCGGCTTGGTTCGTGACAGCCTCCGCCATCGGCGTGCCGCTCGCGATCCTGTCTCCCTCTCCTCTCAACCTCGCCTTCCTCGGGCTCGCCGTCGCCATCCCGGTCGGGGGGGTGCTCGCGGTCAGAAGGCATCCTTCATTCTTCAAACATAAGATGGTCAAGCGGTTATAAGGAAGAATGCCTCCTATAGACTCCATGAGACTGCTTTCCAGGTTGTTTATGTTTAGAGGTCGCTCGCTTCGGAAGCTGTCTCTTGTCTCTGCGATTGTTCTGCTGTCGCTGTCGGGCGTGTTCCTAGTGGTGGCTCCCTCGGTCCGGACGACCCGCGCGACTTCATATGTGCTCGAACAGGTGACCCTCACCATCAGCCCCGCAGGGGCGCCCAACCAAGGCGTCGTCACCGTCTCGGGGTGCGCCTCCACAACGGTAGCGGTCGATGGGGCTATGCACGCGTTCAACGCGACCCCCTCCGCGCTCTGCACATACACGACCGCCGCGGACGGGTCGAACGCCAGGGACCGGTTCAGCGGGGGGGAGACCTGGTCCTACACCTCGGACGGTGCCCCCGGACCCCAAAGTAAGTCTAACACCGTCTATCACGAAGGCAAGATGACCGTCTGGTATTCCGTCTCGGGCGGGGGCTCGCCGACCGCGCCGACGATGACCTTCACCCTCCTCGGGAGTCCCGCCGGTCCCTACACGATGACGCTGACTCCATATGCGGGATGGCTCGACTGGCACACTCCTTACACAATCACGAACCCCACCACCGGCTCGACGTCCGCCCACAGGTTCGCCGCCAGCTCGGGGACCAGCGGGACCGAGAGCGACGGTGGGACGGTCGCCCCCGTCTTCTACAACCAGTACGTTCTATCGGGCCTCTCCAACTGGCTTTCGGCGACGAGGACCTCCTTCGGCGTCCAAGGCGTGATCATGCTCGACGATTGGTACGACTCAGGGACCAGCGTCACGATCGCCGGGACCCAGAGCGTCGCGTATTCCGCGCCAGCGCAGCCTTTCTACGTATACCAGGCTTGCGGCGACGGGACCCAGCTCGTCACCAACGTCACCGCCGCTTCCCTCACCTGCTGGTCGGGGAGAGTCACCTACACGGCTGCCAACGCGGCCAACATGTTCTTCCTGCCAAGCGGTGGCACCCTCTCCAACTGGAACAACGGGGGGGTCAACATGCTCGGGTTCGCGACCCAGAGGGGGGTGCCGCAGGGGACCGTCTACTCCCTCAGCGGCTCCGCTCCTGCATGGGAGATAGACTATACGACGGCCTCGAGCGTAAGACCCCTGAACGGAGGCACTTCAGTCGTGACCGCGACCACGACGGCTGCAGCGCCTCCAACGCCGACGATGGCTGCAGCATCTTCAGCGCCAATCCCCACCAACCAGTTCATGTATGTGGTCATCGGCGTAGTGAGCCTGTTCGCCGTGACGATCGTCGTCACGCAGAGGGGCAAGATCGAGACGGACGCGCAGAAGGTCTCCAGGGAGATCGGCAGGCCCCTATCCCTGGGACATGTCGACTTGCGGCGGCCGAAGAAACCGGGCGCGGACAAGAAAACCTCTGCCAGTGTCGGAAGGGGGGTCTCACTGGGCCAGCTCGACCTGAAGATGCCATCTATCAAGGACGGCGCGAAGCGCATCTCAGAAGGTGTAGGGAAGGGAGTCTCGTTCCGCCGCATCGACGTCCGCAGGAAGAAGAGGGGGGAGAGATAAACCACCTCTGGGTCGTGGTGCCGCTCCTCGCAGCCTCGCTCATCTTCGCGGCCCTAGCGTGGAGCTCTCCGGTGAAGGTCGACCCCAACTGGAAGTTCTCCATCTGTGACTATCCGACGCGAGCGGAGACCGACGCCTGCAACGCCTTCGAGCTGAAGTTCGCCCCGCAGATCCATCCAGCGTACCGGGCCGAGCTCTGGTTCCATCAGTCCTACGTCGAGATAGCGGAGGGGTTAGCGGCGCTGGCCCTGCTGTTCCCGTTACTTTCGGTGAAGAGGCTGGACTTCACGTGGCTGCACAAACCCTTCGCGCCATGGTTTCCCAGGTGGCTGTTCCTGCTTCTGGTTCTCGTGGGGGCCGGAATCTTCGGCGTATATGCTGTGGCTGATTCGACGCTCGCTGAGATTCCTAAGTTCTCGGGTTCCGTGTTTTCATGGTCGAACAAGGCCTTCGGGGTAGGTTATGGGACTATAGCCCTTACCATGTGGGGCCTGACTATCCTGGCGCTGTCTCTCCATAAGGGATTCATCGGGTCGCTCAAGATCTTCGGTTTCCCTGCCATCCTCTTTCTGACGGTCATGCTATGGATGTTCGACTCTAGGGATATGATCTATCATGTGACCAACTTTGCCATGTGGTCACTCCGCGGCATCGACCTCGTCAGCAACTGGTTTGTCTTGGTCATCTGCGCGGGTCTTGAAGGGTGGGTGGTACTGAGAGGCAAATTGCGTTGAGAACTTCAAGACTCCTAGTGGTCGTCCTGCTCTTGTTTTCCACCTTCATGGTGAGCACTCCTATCATCGAACCAGCCCATGCAACCATTACCGTCCCGTCACAGGACGGCACCCCGCAGACGTGCGGCGCCGCAAAGGCTGGCGCGTCCTGCACGGTCACTCTCTCCTCCGCCAACACCAATGACGTAGTCATCGTCTTGGAATCCACGCCCGACGCGACGGCCTGCTCTGCATCCCACGACCTGCCGACAGCTTCTGGACTCACCTTCAGCTTCAGGAGGACCTACGGCAGTCAGGTCTGCGAGTTCTGGGCCATCTCCGCGTCGGCCCTGTCCTCGAAGGTCGTGACCTGCACCCTGAACGCTCCAGCCAACACCTACGCGAATTGTGCCGCTTTCGTGTACACAGGAGAGGGCACCGCCAATCCATTCGACGGACCCGGTTGCGTAGCCACGGCTTCCGCTCAGGCAACATCATGTACCGAGTACGTGGCTGCCAGTGATTTGATCTTCACCATAGCTGGCTGCAACGGGGAGTACGCCGTGGCCTGCGCGAACCCGACGGTGGGGACGGGCTTCATCTCGATAGCGGCGCTCAACACCGGGTCGACTTGCGCGACATACGGCTGCGTCGGTGTCTATGCCGAGTGCCTTGCAGCTTCAGCCTGCACGTCTCCGACTGGAGCCACCGCTGGATCTCAGACCTTCGCCTATACCTTCACGACTGCCTGTACCACCGGCGGCGCTTCATGCTACATAGTGGGAGACGCGCTGATGTCATCTCAGTCCACCTCCACGGAGACGGTCACGGTGCAGATTCACGAGGGCTATTCCTCGTCTGACAACTACGTCATTTCTGGCTGTGGCGCTTCCGTCACCACAGAACCGATAGGCAACGCCTCCCATGCGTTCACGGCCATAACGGGAGCCACCTGCTACTACGCGATAGGGCTCGGCGCTTCCGCCGGGTACGCCGCGAATACCGGGTACATATACGCCAGCAACGCGACCCTGAAGTCTAATTCCGTGGCCGGAGATACCCTCATCTATGATGCGTGGAGGGTATACTATAATACCTTCAATGCAGCTAAGCTGGGTTCAGCCAATTTCGATTCAGGGATGACCTTCCCTGTCAGCATCAAATTCGATGGTTCGGCTGGCACTTGTACGTTACCAAGTTCGTCGTACAGCAAACATTGTTGGACCGACTATTCGTTCCCAGTCACATACCCTCAGACATCGACCGGCCCTCCAGCGAACAGCAGGTGGCAGTTCTCGGTCTATGCGACCAGCTCATGTCCTTCCTCCACCACGACTGCTGCGATAACTACAGGTGGCAACTCCCTTAGTTGTGACTACTACAAGCAGCTCTCCATCCAACCGAGGGCGGGCGTCGGCAATTCGGCGGGGCAGACCACCTTCATCTCCGGCCTCGGTTCGATAACGGTGTCAATAACCTACCTTGGCACCGCCAGCACCGTAGCGTGTGGAACGGGTGGGCAGGCCGCAGTCATACAGCCGACCAGTGGAGATGCCCACGACGGGTGTGGTTCTACAGCAGGGAACGCAGTCTGGGTGGATTACAACACGGCTCTCACGGGCTGGCCTTCGACGCTCACTGGCGCACCTGCCGGGACCCAGTGGACCAGGTCGACCACGTGCACCCTCGCGCAGACGAGCGGCGGCACCACCCCGACCTGCTACTACTACGACGAAAACATCTTCACTCCCCAGATAACCGCCAACGCCCAGTCCACCTTCGACGCCAGCATGACCGCTGCGATTCTCGGCTACCAATACGGTTCCCCGGTGACGCTCTGCACGATAACCACGGCAGTAGCGGCTACCGGTACTTGCTCCCTCGGTGGCGCGGGTGGTACCGATGTAGGCCAGTCCGTCACGTTTCCTGCCCAGCTTTCAAGCGCACCCGCAGGCTCCAGGTGGTGCAACGCCGGGAATTGTGCGGCTACGACCCCCACCATCACGCCTGGAGCGACCGTCAACGTGAACTACTACAAGAACCTAGCCAACGAGACCTACTGCGCCAACCCCCTCACCTCGGCATGGGACAGCGGCTCCTACTCAATCGTAGTCACCGGCAACTATCTCGGCTCTCCGATAACATACGTCACTCTCACCCCGTCGAACGGCGGATACACAGTCTGCGCGTTCGGAGGACATCAGTCAGGTTATTCGTATTACGTAGACTACAGCCCGACCGTGACCTACACGGCCACCCTCAACGATGGGTCT
>Ga0116138_1001585_pt1 | contig 12377 bp, 11 predicted proteins | sample June2015DPH_20_1_2_FD_88971 | JGI IMG/M metagenome (GOLD analysis project Ga0116138, IMG submission 88971) | Peatland microbial communities from SPRUCE experiment site at the Marcell Experimental Forest, Minnesota, USA - June2015DPH_20_150 | ecosystem: Environmental > Terrestrial > Soil >... | reverse complement strand
GGTACTCCGACGATATCGTCGATGAGGAGGCAGACGTCAAAGAGAAGTACCACCGCCTTCTTGTATGGACGAATGAGCTGCAGCTGGCTCTCCAGGGTGTTTCCCGATTCGCAATTCTAAACAGGCTTGTCAGCGTCATACAGAAATTCCACATCCCGACCCAACATTTCCTCGATCTCCTGAAGGGAATGGAGATGGACCTTGTCAAGAACAGGTATGAGACCTTCGGGGAACTTGAGCAGTATTGTTACCGTGCTGCATCGACCGTCGGACTCATCTGCGCCGAAGTGTTCGGGTACCATCACGAGCGGACGAAACAGTACGCCGTCAACCTCGGTATAGCGCTTCAACTGACAAACATTCTGCGCGATATCAAAACTGACGCGAAGAAGGGAAGGATCTATCTCCCGAAAGAGGACCTCCGGCAGTTCGGGTACTCCGAAGAGGAGTTGATGAACTCGGTGTACAATGATCGGTTTCGCGCGCTGATGAAATTCGAATGCGAGCGGGCCCATACGTACTACCGCACAGCAAAGAGCTGCCTTGCAGAAGAGGACAAACCCCTGTTCACTGCTGCGCGGGCCATGGGAAACATCTACTACCTGTTGCTGCTTCGCATTGAACGAGCGAACTACGATGTATTCTCCAAACGCATACGCCTTGGCTCGCCTGTCAAGTTCCTCGTGGCGATGATTCTCCGCCTCCGAAACAAACTCCCGAAGAATTTCCACCGGTTCATTCGGACAGAACTACCAGCCTGATAGAATTGCCTATTTCGAATTGCCGATTTCGAATTGTGAGATTCCGTTGAAAACAATTCGCAATTCTCATTTCGCAATTCGCAATTATGAGGAGAACGATGGAATGAATCCTGAAGAATTGAAAAAACGTACGAAAGAATTCGCCCTGCGAGTTCTGCGCTTTGTCAATTCGATGCAGAGAGGCAGAACAGAGGACATATTGACGAAACAGCTTGCCAGGGCGGCGTGCCGGGCTCGATCGAGAGCCGATTTTGTTTCGAAGATTACTATTGTCGAGGAAGAAGCCGATGAAACGCAATATTGGCTGGAGTTGCTCCTCGACCAAAGTCGAGTGAACAAAAGGGAAATCATTGATCTGCTCGACGAGGCAAAGGAACTGACAGCGATTTTCACGGCGTCAGGGAAGACAGCCAAATGGGGAACGCTAATATCCTGATTCGCAATTCCCGATCCGCAATTCGAAATCTCGTGAATTTCTATGAGTGTTGATGTGATCATCATCGGCGGCGGACTCGCCGGACTTAGCGCAGCGGTGGACCTCTCATCGCGCGGCATCTCTGTGCTTGTTCTCGAGCAACGTCCGCACCTTGGCGGACGCACGTATTCGTTCGTCGATGAGAAGACAGGCGATGTGGTCGACAATGGTCAGCACCTTATGATGGGGTGTTACCACGCCACACGATGGCTCCTCTCGACTGTCGGTTCCGATCGTCTGGCCTCCCTGCAACCAAACCTGCATATCGATTTTCTCCACCCTGTTCGCGGCCTTTCGTCCCTTCACTGTCCTGGAATTCCCGCTCCATGGCATCTCTTGGTGGGACTGTTGAATCTCAAGAATCTCTCCCTTCTCGATCGTCTAAAGCTCCTGAGGGTTGGCCTTGAGATCCGTAAAGATCCGAAGATCGTTGAGCCGCAAATCGCTTCACTTACGGTTCATCAATGGCTTGATCAACTGGGCCAATCGGAGGAAAACAAGAAGTACCTGTGGGATATCATTGCGATCGGAAGCCTCAACGACGATCCGAAGGAAGTCTCAGCACTCCTTTTCTATAGGGTGCTCAGGAGTGCATTCCTTGGTGGCAGGGAAAACTCGTCGCTCCTTGTACCTCGGGCCGGGCTGTCACAGCTGTTCGTCGATCCATGCGTCGATTTCATACGATCTCATGGGGGAGAAGTGATGACGAATTGTGGAGTCGATGAGAGCCTGTTTGAGGGGAATCGTTTGCGCGGAGTGCGCAGCTCCGACGGTCACATTCGCGAAGCGCGGGCTTTTGTCAGTGCCATTCCCTGGTATGCAGCTTCACCGCTGTTTTCGAACGCCGCAGGAAAACAAGGGTGGAATGTCAACGGTCACCTCCAATCATCTCCGATTGTGACCATCAATCTATGGTTTGATCGGGTTGTCATGGAACAAGACTTTGTCGCACTCCTCGACTCGCGTATTCACTGGGTCTTCAACAAGTCAAAGATATACGGCTTGAAGACGACGCGTCAATACCTCTCGCTCGTTATCAGCGGAGCTGCGTCGCTCATGGCCGTCGATTCCAGCGAGCTTGTCAAGTCGGCACTTAAGGATCTCACTGCCGCGTTCCCTCCGGTGGGGAATGCGAAGCTCGTCCATTCACTCGTCGTCAAAGAGAAGCGTGCAACGTTCTCGCCGCACCCCGATGTGGAGGCGCACCGTCCTTCTAGCAAAACGCAGTTCGAGAATCTGTTTCTGGCGGGAGATTGGACCGATACCGGTTATCCGGCGACCATCGAGGGGGCGGTCTTGAGCGGAAGGAAGGCGGCGGAGGGAGTAGCGCGAATTATCAGTGGGTGATCCTTGCTCCGCTGAATGAATTCAGCGGCTACGGGCTCTTCTTTTTACTCAAATACTCCGTTACTCCACTACTCCTAATACTCCCCTCACATCATCCCCTGAGGATCGACATCGATTGTCATTTGCACCTTCCGGTTCTTCCCAAGCGGAGATTCACTGTACGCATCTCGTGCATTGAGCAACGCAGTACGCAGGTATGAGCCTGAAGGATCTGTGGATTTGAAGTTCTTTATGACGAGATGTTTGCGGAATTGATTCTTGATCTTTGGTATTGCCGCATCCGCCGGACCCAGCACCGAAAAGTACTTCCCCGCCTTAGCGAGAAGCAACCCTGCGAATTTCTTGACATGTTGCGCGACTTCCGACTCCTGTTCCCCCTTGAACTCGATGAGCACAAGGCGCGAGAACGGCGGATAATCGAGCTCCTTTCTGTACTCAAGTTCCTTGCTGAGAAATCCCGCGAAGTCGTGGACTGCCGCGTAGCGCAAGCTGTAGTGTGACGGTTGCAGCGTCTGAATAATTACCTCACCGCTCAACTTGCTTCGTCCCGCGCGTCCTGCGACCTGCGTCAATAATTGAAACGTTCGCTCGGAGGAGCGGAAATCGGGGAGAAGCATCTGAGTATCAGCCGAGATAACACCGACAAGCGTTACGCGTGGAAAATCCAGACCTTTTGCAACCATCTGGGTGCCGAGCAAAATGTCAGCTTCGCCGTGACCGAATTGTGTGAGCAGGCGGTCGTGAGCTCCTTTCCGGCTCGTTGTATCAAGGTCCATCCGAAGCACACGCGCATCGGGGAAAAGCGAACCAAGCTCTTCATGAATCTGTTGAGTCCCGAACGCGTGATGACGGATCTCCGTTCCATGACACTTCGGACAGACACTGGGGGGCGCTTTGACAAACCCGCAGTAGTGACAGCGCAGATGCTTCTTTGTGACGTGAAATGTCAGCGTGACGTCACAATTGTCACATCGTTCGACAAACCCGCAATCAAAACACTCCACCACATGTGAAAACCCGCGGCGGTTCTGCAAAAGAATGGTTCCCTCGCCTTTCTTGAGGCGTGTATCGATCTGGTTCTTCAACAGAAGCGATATGGAAGGTGTAGGGCCGAGTTTCGTTGTCCATGTCCCTTTCTCCTTCCGCTCTCTTTTGAATTCTTCATAGCGCCGCCGCCGTTCATCGGCCATATCAACGATCTCAATGGTTGGTAACTGAGCGTTGTCCACGCGTTCCGGAAGAGAGAGGAGCTCGTACTTTCCGCTGATCGCATTGTGATAGCTTTCAGCCGATGGTGTTGCAGAGCCGAGAACGACGACAGCTTTGTTGATCGATGCCCGGACGATGGCGACGTCGCGTGCATGATAGCGCGGCACCGAATCGTATTGTTTGTACGAAGCTTCGTGTTCTTCATCCACGACGATCAGCCCGATATTCTTCAGCGGGGCGAAGATCGCTGATCGTGGACCGATCACAATTCTGATTCTTCCCTCGTGGGCAAGCCGCCACGCATCGTATCGCTCACCGATGGACATCTGGCTGTGCATCACAGCTACCTCAGCGCCAAAGTGTGACTTGAACCGCCGGACGGTCTGAGGTGTAAGCGAAATCTCGGGCACGAGTACAATCGCGTTCTTGCCTTGCTTCAATGTCTGCCGGATTGACTCGATATAAACCTGAGTCTTTCCGCTCCCCGTAATCCCGTGGAGAAGGAATGTCCGGTGTGCATCTGTCGCCAGGGCTCCGACGATCGACTGGAGAGCCTTCTCCTGATGACTGTTGAGTGTGAGGACTGGAGGAGGCTCAGGTGGTTCATCATATGTTCCGCGCAATACCTCGCGCTGTTCCATCCGGACAAGGCCTCGCTTTACCAGTGTCTTGACCGTCGATAACGAAGCTCTCGTTATGCGCACAAGGCGGGGGACGGGGACCGCTTCGTTTTGTTTCCTGAGCTCTTCCAGAATGCTCCGCTGTTTTGGAGTGAGTTTGAGATCGGATTGTGTCCCCGATGAAGGACCTTGAAGAAAGGCACTCCCGCTCTCTGATAGGAGAACAACATTCTCTCTCTTTGGTTTCGCCGTGGAGCGGAGCCGTTCCTCGAGAAGTACCCAGCCATGGCTTTGCATGTCTTGGAGAACACTCAGGATGTTCTTTGCACGAGTCCTTTTCTGAAGTTGCGAAGGAGAGAGCTCCTTCGCCTCTGCAAGCGCCTGCAGAACCGCGTGTTGCACGCGTGCGGTTCGTCTGGTCTTTTCGAGGAGCTCGTCAACGTTTTCTGCGGCGAGCCGGACGCGAAGGGTGCTTCCTGCCGCCGTTCCCTGTGGAGATGCGGCTTTCAATACGTCGCCCCAAGGGGCAAGATAATACTCCGAGATCCAGCGCGTCAGTTTCAGCATCTCCTCGGAAAATGTCGGAGTGGCATCAAGGACATCGATCAGCGGTTTGATCGTATGAAGTGCAGACTTCTCGGGGAAGCCAACGACGATGCCCGACAGCTTTTTCCTTCCAAACGGCACAAGGACGCGCCTGCCGAGTTGAACTGACGGGATGAGCTCTGGTGGGACCTGATAGGTGAAGGTCCGGTTGAGTGGGACAGGGAGCGCTATGTCGACGAGTTTCGGGGCCATCAGAAAGTGTATGGGGCGACTTTGTGGGTTGCCCCCGTTGAGTGATTGTTTGGTGTTCCGGCTATTTTCTGAATTCGTTCTCGAGGATTTTGTAAACTTCCGTTAACGGGATGTTTTTCTCTATTGCGAGCCGCTTGCATTCCTCGAATTCCGGTATCAAGCGTTCCGCGCCTTCAACTGTGACAGACTTGACAGTCACCACTCCGAGCGACGTCTGCACTTGCCGTTGCGAACGGGGAAGCTTCCGTCTCTCGATATGCTGGATGCGCACTCCGAGGGTCGATGTTTCGCGGAACAGGATACCGAGCATTGCATCGAGCAACTCCCGCCCGGCAAGGACTGAGAGCAGGTGTGCAGGTCGCCCTTTTTTCATGATGATTGGAATCAGAAACGCGTCGAGCGCTCCTGCAGCCATCAATCTTTCGATGACGTATGGAAGAATCTCCGGATTCATGTCGTCGATGTTGGTCTCGATCGAGATCGCCTCGTCGCGTTCGTGCTCGTCCGCAATGTCGCCAACAACCAGTCGCAGCAGGTTTGGAATCGCCTGCAGTTCTCGTGTTCCCGCACCATACCCGATTGCACGAATACGCACTTGCTCGAACGGCAACGTCCCGGCAGACAGGGCCTTGATAATTGCTGCACCTGTTGGTGTTGTGAGCTCGAAAGGAATCTCGGTGAACACAATCGGGTAGCCCTTCAGGATTTCCATCGTCGCAGGAGTTGGCACCGGCATCGTGCCATGCTGTGTGTTCACTGTACCGCCGCTGCCTACTTTAACGGGCGAGGAGTACACGCGCTCGATACCCATCGCCTCGAGGCAGATAGCCGTTCCGACGATATCAACGATCGAATCGATCGCTCCGACTTCGTGGAAGTGCACTTTCTCGATCGTCGAGCTGTGAACGGCAGCCTCTGCCACAGCAACCTCATAAAAAATCTTCTTCGCGTACTCTTGCACCGTCTTGCTGAGATTGCTCTGTTCGATGATCGCATTGATATTGGAGAGATGGCGATGGTATGAAGGAGCTTCTGAGATCACCACATCGACTTTTGTTGCGCCGATCCCGTTCCGTTTGATATGCGATGCCTAGAGCTCGTAACCGGAAACGTTCAGTTTCTTGAGCTCATTGAGTAAGAGATCGAATTCTACGCCTGCGCTCAAGAATGCGCCGAGCGTCATATCGCCGCTGATGCCAGCGAGAGTATCGAAATATGCAATTCTCATGCTACGCGTTTTGTAGTAGTGTGATTGGTACGGTTGTGCTGCTAGTTCCCCAGCGCGGTTTCCAGATACTCGATAAATCGACGGGTGGCCCCCACGTTTTCCTGTACCAGCTTCTGCGACTCTGCGCCGGCCCGCACACGCGCCTTCTTGTCGTTGAACAAACGTCGCAGCTCGAGATAGCATTCCTCGGGAGTCGTCACAACGAAGGCCCCACCACGCTTTGCCAGCTCGACTGCTTCCTGTGAGTTTTCGTGCTTGGGGCCGTAAAGAACGGGCACGCCATACACTGCCGGTTCGAGGACGTTGTGGATGCCCTGCCGGAAACTCCCCCCGACATAGGCGACATCGGCGTATTGATAAAGTGACATGAGGATCCCAATGCTGTCGACGAGAATGACATTCTCATTTGAGTAATCATTGAGATCGGAGAACCGGATGGCCCGCATTGTGTAGTTCAGGGACAGTTCCAGGCGCTCGAGGGTAGAAAGGGTGGGCTCGTGCGGCACGAGGATCATCAGAGCGTTCGAGTCATGCTGGGCGATTCGTCGAAATGCTGGCAAAAGAACGGCCTCGTCTTCATCCCAGCTGCTCCCGACGACAAAGACCTTTTTCCGCTTCAGGATTGGGGCTGGGATCAGATGTTTCGTCTTGGCGTCCAGGCTGCGCTGCCAGACCTGGTCATACCGCGTCTCTCCGATGGCGTGCAACTCGGGATGTGTCAGCCCAAAATTCTGAAAAGCGTCGACATCCTGCTGCGAGACAGTCAGGATGGAAGTGATCTGATCATAGACGACCCGGTGGAAACTCTTCAGGATCGGATAATGGCGGGATGAATTCCTCCGGAGCGTTGCATTCGCGATGACAATCGGCACCCCTCGTTTGTGCAGTTCCCAGATATGGTTTGGCCAGATGTCGTACCGGACCATAATGGCAATCGAGGGTTGGACAAGATCGAGGAAGCGGCGTGCGTTTCTGACACTGTCGAACGGAAGGTAGGTGATGAGATCTGCGAGCTTGTAGTTCCTTGAATGTTCGTAGCCGGATGGAGAAAAGAAGCTGACGATGATATCGATGTCATCGTAGCGCTTACGCAGCTCAGCGATGATGGGCTTGGCCTGCTCGAACTCTCCCATCGAAGACGAATGAAACCAGAACCGCCGCCTTTTTCGCAGGAGCTTCACATCCTGCTCAAGATGATCGAGAAGATCCTTGCGGCCCCTCAACCCCCTGCGGATCTTGCCGTTGAGGAGCGCTCCGAGTTGAAGCAGAACCCAGAATCCGGGTACGATAAGAACGTTGTAAACGATAAACCACAGACGTTGCATAGATCTATCTACTGCTGCGCGAGAGGGGAAGAGGGTTGGTGAATTACCGGCAGCTCACGATGAGGATTCGGTCACTTGCTGACGCCGACGATACTATGGGCATGGACGTGCGCTGTGTCACACAGGCTGCTGGAGTCGATGATCCACCTGGCCAGTACGACAACAACAGCGTGGCACGAAAAACTTTGGTGAATAATCAGCGATCCCTTATTGAAAATGACCATGCCTGAGGAGAGTCACCGTTTATTGCATTGAACTCTCATCGCCGGTGTCATTGTAGACAGAATTTGTGGTAAAATCAAGAAATGGGGCTTCCTTGACTAAGTGAACGAATCTTGCTATACTCACTTTCACGTCAAGAGTGTACGCGTCAACGTTGGAGATATACAATGCCCACCCAAACTCCCAAGCTCGAAGCGCTTCATGCTTCGTCGATTTTCAAAGGACTCAGCGATGCCGAACTGCAATCCATAGCATCCCTGCTGACAACAAAGAGCCATGAGAGCGGAACTGTACTGATTGACGTCAATTCGACGGTTGATCGGGTCTACGTTATCGGCAGCGGAAAGGTGAGGATCTCCCGATTCACGTCCTACGGTGAAGAAACGACACTGAGTATTCTTGGCTCGGGAAACCTCGTCGGCGAATTTGGCGTCGTTGATGAACGCGGTCGCTCAGCCCGCGCAACCTGCCTTGAGCCCACCGTTGTCCACTTTCTTGCAGCCGCTCAATTTGACGACATCCTTACTCACAATGTGACCGTTGCGCGCAATGTTCTCAAAGAGTTCACCATTCGTTTGCGACAGGCGAATGATAACATTGTGGGCCAGTTGGAGACGGAACGCTCCCATGCGGTTACGCAACTCGATAAGCTTTCCAAGCTCATTGAAGCCAGCAAAATCGTCAATTCCACACTCGATCTCGACAAATTGCTCGGCCTGATCCTCGACGCAGCGGTCACGAGCACCGACGCAGATCGCGGAACCGTGTACCTCGTCGATTCAATCAAGCAGGAATTATGGTCCAAGGTCTTCGGCGGCGAAAACATGATCGAAATCCGCCTGCCGATCGGCAAAGGGATAGCCGGAGCAGTCGCTCAGATTGGCGAGACAATCAATATCCCCGACGCGTACAGCGATCCTCGATTCAACCCGGAGGTCGACAAGCGATCCGGGTACCGGACTCGTAACATCCTCTGTATGCCGATGAAAAACAAGGATGGGACGATTATCGGTGTCTTCCAGCTGCTGAACAAGAAGGACGAACCATTCACTTCCGACGATGAGCACTTCATCGATGCGTTCTCGGCACACGCATCGATCGCGATCGAGAACGCCCGCCTCGCACAGGAAATGGTTGCGAACGAGCGGTTGTCGGCAGTCGGGCGGATGGCCAGCACGATCATCCACGATATCAAAAATCCGATGGGGACGCTGCGCGTGTACGCGCAGGTCATGAAGAAAAAGTCCGGAAATGAAGAGGCGGCCAAGCTCGCCGATGAAATGATCCATCAGGTTGACCGCTTCGTGAACATGACTCAGGAAATTCTGGATTTCACACGCGGGGTCAGCTCGACGAACATCCAGGAATTGGATTTCGGAGAGACGATGGGGGCTGTGCTCGACTTCATCGAGAAGGACCTCAGCAAGAACAATGTTCAGCTGGTTCGCAATACGCAATTCCAGGGTCAGGTTAAGATGGATCAGGACAAGATGGTCAGGGTCTTCTACAACCTCGCGAGCAATGCCCGCGATGCTATGCCCCAGGGAGGATCACTGACTGTCTCGACCGAACCGAGCAATGGCTACGTGACAATCGAGTTCAAAGACTCGGGCACAGGTATGCCGGAAGAGGTGAGGAAGAGAATCTTCGAGCCCTTTATGACCTATGGCAAAAAACATGGAACCGGTCTCGGCATGGCGATCGTCAAGAAAGTGATCGACGACCATCAGGGCAAAATCGAGATCGATAGTGAAATGGGCAAAGGCACCACCATCCGCATTCTCCTTCCTGTGTAATCCCTCTTTCGTTTCTGAATCGCTTTCAACGCACAGTCGTTTGTTCCGCATCCCACAACACCCGTTTGTTCCTGTATGAGAATCCACGTCGGCAAGGGTGAGATCTCTGTGATTCGTGGCGACATCGCCGATCAGGAGACTGACGGTATCGTTAACGCCGCGAACAACCATCTCTGGATGGGTGGGGGCGTAGCCGGAGCGATCAAGCGGAAGGGAGGCGCGGCGATCGAACAGGAAGCGATGGCAAAAGGACCAATCGACATCGGCTCTGCCGTCTCGACATCTGCCGGCGCACTGAAAGCGAAGCGAGTCATCCACGCCGCCGTCATGGGGCAGGATCTGCATACCGAAGCCGATAGTATCCGGAAGGCAACTCGCAGCAGCCTTGTTCTGGCCGATAGGGAAGGGTTGACGTCCATCGCGCTGCCGGCCCTGGGTACGGGCGTGGGGGGGTTCTCCCTTTTTCACTGCGCGAGTCTGATGATCGGGGAGGTGCTTGATTTTATGATTGGCGCCACGAAGCTGCGTGAGGCCCGCTTTGTTCTCTTCGATGCGGAGGCGTGCGAGATCTTTGAAAAGGAGTTGAAGACCAGATTCACCTCGCACGGACACTCATGACTGTGCGGGACTTCACTCTCTGTTACGACGTTATTGCTCCCTTTATAACATCGCACGAAGATGACACTCGACGCTTCGGGCGAGTGCCTGCAGGTTGTATCCCCCCTCAAGAACCGAAACGATTCTTCCGTTGCAGTACTTCTCGCTGACCTCGAGGAGGAGTTCTGTCATCCGCCGATAAGAATCGTCCGTCAATTTGATACCTGCCAGCGGGTCATCTGCATGAGCATCGAACCCAGCTGAAATCATAAGTAACTGCGGTTGAAATCGATGTAACGCCGGGAGGATTTGCGCCTGGAATGCATCGAGGTAGTCCTTCTCCACACTCCCCGCCCCCATCGGGCAGTTCAGGGTAAAGCCCTCGCCGCGTCCCAACCCTCGCTCACTGGCCGCGCCCGTTCCGGGATAGAATGGATATTGATGAAGGCTGATAAACAGTACAGAATCGTCTTCGTAAAATATCTGCTGCGTTCCATTCCCGTGATGCACATCCCAGTCCACGATCGCCACTCGTTCGATCCCATGTTTTGTCTGCGCATACCGTGCGCCGATTGCGATATTGTTGAAAAGACAAAATCCCATCACCTTCGATGCCTCCGCATGGTGGCCCGGCGGTCGAACTGCGCAAAATGCGCGCGTCAATCTGCCCGCCGCTACCTCATCAATGGCTTGCAGAACTCCCCCTGCGGCAAGAAGCGCGATCTCATAGGAATCCTTGCATACGTGCGTATCACCATCATCGAGTATCTGTTCACCCACTTGGCAACGTACTTTGATCATGGCGGTATGTCGCTCGGGATGTATCAGGTGAATGGAGTCCGCTGAAGCAGGTGATGGACGGAGGTGAGACATCGATCCCCACAAGGGCGTTGGGAGGAGATGCTGAATGAGAGCTTCCAGCCGCTGTGGTCGCTCGGGGTGGCTGCTGCCGGTATCGTGCTTGAGATAATCGGGGTGATAGATGAATCCGAGTCTACTCATAGCTCCCTCAGTGGTATGTGATGGAGAGAGAATCCATCGATCGTATCAAATCGTATTTTGCAGCGTCCTTACTGCAAGCCAGAACGAGAAGAGCGAGAAGAGGATGAAGCTCGCGGATTCAATGAGGACCGATTCGAAACTCCCGATGCCCACCGTGAGGTATCGAAGCACATCCGCGTGCCACGTCAGGGGATTGACAACCGAGATTGCCCTCAGCCACGTTGGGACTCTATCGAGCGGATAGAAAACACTGCTGAGGAACATCAGCACGAAATAGGTGACATTGATGACAGTTGTGAAGGTATCATTGCGACGAATAAGGAAAGCGACAGTTGCGAGGAGGAAGAACCAACCGGCCGTGCCAACCATCATGGCGGCGAAAACGAAAAACAGGAGGTGCCACGGAACAGTTATGCCGAGAAGAATCGCACCGAACCCGATCGTAAGCACAGACTGAAACACCGTCATCCCGCACTGAAAGAGGATCTTGCCGAGCAGGAATTCGCCGCGGGTCATCGGGTAGGTTAGAAATTCATATAGGATGCCATTATCCCGGTCGATGAAAAATCCGTACGATTGGTTGAGCGCATTGCCGAATGATGTCATGGAGAGCACGCCTGCGAGAAAAAAGGCGTTGTAGCTTACCGACCGGCCTCCTATCAGAATGCCCTGACCCAGCGCCTTATCGAATGCAACGCCAAACATCAACAGGTACAGGAGGGGAACGGCAAGGTCAAAGAAAATCCAGGTCAGACTCGTGATCCGGATGAGATACTCCCGATAGACGACGGCAGAGATCGCGCGCATCAGGCTGCCCCCGCTTTCTTGTCCAGGAGTTGCACAAAAACGTCCTCGAGGCTGGCAGCTGTGATTTCGAAATGAAGAAGGTGTCCATGGTGCCGCACCGCCGCAAGCAGGTCAAGCGCCGCAGTCTCCTCGCGTACTGTGACGTCCACGGTTGTATTGCGGACCTCGATGCTCGTAGGGTTGTGGAATC
>Ga0116138_1001564_pt1 | contig 12495 bp, 12 predicted proteins | sample June2015DPH_20_1_2_FD_88971 | JGI IMG/M metagenome (GOLD analysis project Ga0116138, IMG submission 88971) | Peatland microbial communities from SPRUCE experiment site at the Marcell Experimental Forest, Minnesota, USA - June2015DPH_20_150 | ecosystem: Environmental > Terrestrial > Soil >... | reverse complement strand
GCATCGCTGACGTTCTGAGTTGTGAGGAGGGTGACCTTGTGAGAGCAACCCGTACTCTCAGTTGGCTGCTTTGCGCTGCCGTCGAGGCAGGGTGTTCCGTGGGCACCGCGCCGAAGCGAGCGACAACTCCGGTGACCTGGATGAGCCTGACCGCGGGCGAGGACCACACCTGCGGCCTGACGAGCGGTGGGGCCGCGTACTGCTGGGGCGCCAACTACGATGGTCAGTTGGGCGACGGATCGACGACCCAGCGCACCAGACCCGTGGCAGTAGCGCGAGGGATCAAGTTCGCGACCCTGACCGCAAGCTGGTGGCACACCTGCGGCCTGACGAGCGATGGCACCACATACTGCTGGGGCAGCAACTCGTCCGGCGAGCTGGGGCGCGGCGACACGGTCGCCTCGACCACGCCGGTGGCCGTGGCGGGTGGGCTCACGTTCTCGAGCCTAGCGGAAGGCGCCTCGAACACCTGCGGTGTGACGAGCGGCGGGACCGCGTACTGCTGGGGCTCCAACTACTATGGCGCGGTCGGGGATGGGTCGACCACAGACCGCAGCACCCCTGTATCGGTGGCGGGGGGGCTCACCTTCGCAAGCCTGACGGGCGGCGTCTTTCACACCTGCGGCGTGACGAGCAGCGGGGCCGCGTATTGTTGGGGCGGCGACAATGTTGGCCAACTGGGGGACGGCTCGACCAACGACCAGAGGACGCCCGTGGCCGTGGCGGGCGGCATCGCGTTCGCCAGCCTGACCGCCGGCTGGGTCCACACCTGCGGCGTGAGCACTTCCGGGGCCGCGTACTGCTGGGGTGACAACGGCTATGGGCAGTTCGGCAATGGCTCATGGGTCAGCACCAGGTCGCCGGTGGCCGCGGCCAGCGGACGCACGTTCGCAAGCCTGACCGCGGGCAACGACCACACCTGCGGGGTGACGAGCACCGGGGCCGCGTACTGCTGGGGCTGGAACGAGTATGGCCAGGTAGGCGCGAGCTCCATCGACACCCAGTATTGTGTGTTTGGCGCCTATTGTAGCACGCCGCTGGCCGTAGCAGGTGGGCTCGCGTTTGCGAGCCTGACGGCGGGCGGGAATCACAGTTGCGCCCTGACGAGCGGCGGGGCTGCGTACTGCTGGGGCCAAAATCAGTATGGCCAGCTGGGTGACGGCTCGACCAGCCATCGCTCCACGCCGGTGGCCGTAGCGAACCCGTAGGTAGAGTGGGGGCGCCAGGGAGGTAGCGGTGACGAACCAGGCTCGCGTGATTGCGGCCCTGGGCTGCGCGTGCGTGGCTCTGGGCTTGGGCGGCTGCGAGAAGTCGCCGGTGGGGCCGACCCTCCCCGTGAAGCTGACAGTCCTCGCGTTCTTGAGTGGCGGCGGCTTTGCGGTAACTGACATCGGCTAGCATGCCACCTAGCCCGCGTCCGCAGCGGCCGGCGTGCGACTCGTGGAGCTGGGTGGCTGGTCAGTTGAGCTGAGATTATGCGGGTGTTGTTTGGCTGGCGGGTGACGGCCCGCCGCTGAGGCGCATGTCGTCGGGCGGCGCGAACAAGCTCTGGCGGAAAGGCGCACGCCATGAAGTCCCTTGCTGACTTCGTCAGGGAGTGTGGCGAGTGGAGTGACGAGTTCTTGCTCCAGCAGTTCGCCCTTGGCCCAACAGCCTATAAAGCCGCCGGGTATTTCGAGGCGATTTGCGCCGAGTTGTCTCGCCGTGGCCTCTCTGCATCGCACAGTTCTCTTCCTTCTCCTTTGCCCGCCGGTGCTCACCTCTGGCGTGCGACTGCGGACAACGCCGCGGCCTCCTCCGTAGGCGTGAAGATCATCTTCCACCTTGTGGGCTTGGCGATCCTGTGGCTCGTCTGGCGGCCACTCGGCGCAGTCTTCCTCGTCTTTGCGCTACGGAACGTCAAGCTGCTTGCGGCGCGCAACGCTCTTCTCTGGCGACCCAAGGATGCGGTGGCCTTTGGCTGGATTGTAGGCCCCGTGGTTGCGCTCCTAACGCAACTAGCCACTCCCTTCGCGTTCTCGTCGCCGCATGCGGTGGTCGCGATGGCCGTCTTGGGGTTCTATCCCGTTGTCTATATCGGCCACGGCGTGCCGCGCGGCCGGCTGTTTCGGTCCGGCTCGGATCGGCTTCGCCTCGCGGCGCGCGGCGCTGCCGTGGTCGCCTACGTGTTGGCGACCGGGCTGGCTCTCGCGTGGGCTTTCACCCACGGCTGGTACTCGGCGTGAGAAGTGCCGAAGGCAACTGGCTCTCATAACAAACGTGCGGCCCAGCCCGCGCCTGCAGCGGGCGGGCGACGGGCCGTCAGTTAGGCAATGATGGGGACTCTCGCGCCGTCGTTACCGGCAATGGTCAGACGGCTCCGTCGTTCGTGACGCCGGGCCTAATTCTGGCGGCGAGCCGGTCCGCCGCTGCAGGCGCGGATGCGTCATAGGGGTAACTCGATTTGGGGTCTGACCCCGGATCGTGTATGGTCCCAGAACTCCCTGCCCAGTAAGTGCTTGCTGTAGAAGACAAGCTGGTAAATCAGAACCCCCTTGTTGTGCACTCTCACCGATAGAGCATCATCCGACGAGGCCGATCGGTAGTCAATTCGAACCATCGCCTGGTCGAACTTCCGCATGAGGAACGGGATGACTTTGGAGCGTCGAGCAGCAACCTCTCGGCGCCATTCTTCCCGCCAGTCTGGCGCATCGATAAGCTCGGCGATACGGGTGTCTGACTCATCCTCCAGGTACGCCCTGAAGTTCACTCGCGCATCCCATCCGAGCATCAATACGATCAGGAAGTCCATCCTGAGCCGCCCGAGTTCCCTGATAGTGGCGAACTTCAAATTCGCGGCGAACGGATCCACAAAACAGTAGGAGAGCAGTCCACGATCGCGGCTGTACCGGGGGAGGGCGGCGCGAATCTCGGGTAAGAGAGCGTTGACATCACCGGTCAGAATCGTGGGATGGTGGTCCCCTGGTAAGGCGCTGACCCGTCGTGCCAGTGCCGACGTGCACTGTTCGTCCTGATCGACGAAAACGTAGTGAGTAAAGGGATCAGGCAGCCGAAACACGGCTGTAGCTGTTGTCTCGACTATCTCTCCGCTGTCCTCAAGCCGCGCTCGTCCAGCCCCGGAGTAGAGTCCGATATACGCCCGCTGTGGCCACCTCGACTTCATCGCGGTCGCGAACATGCTCACGTTGTGATTGTGGGCCCTGTATTTCTCCAGAGAATGCCGCTTTATCGACGGCAGATAGAGGCCGTCGTCAGGCAGGTTTCGCAGAGGCGCGGGATCGAACACCGGTTGGCTAGCAGATGGCAGGTGTTCTCACGGGGTAATCGTCCCAAGTCCGGCCATCAAGAACGCGTCCTCCGGCTTTCGGCGTTCGGCCGCCAACCTGCTTGAAGAAGAAGGGTACGCCCGCGGTCACGCACTGATCTCGCACGCAGCGCGCCCAGTCCAGATTCAGCGGTCGGTGGTCAATTCCGCTCTCGCCGCCGACGATCACCCAGTCAATCGAATCCAGATTCAAGTCGAGCGGTCCGAGCAGTGGCTCACATGATAAGAACCGGATCTCGGCTGGCACCTCACGTAGCTGGTCGACGCGATAGAGAACGTCCTCGGATTCGACCGAAACTCCGATCCATATGTGCGCCGGCACCAGACCTGCGTCGAACAAGTCAGCATTGCGGCGCACGAACCGCTGGGCCCGCGACGGGCGCTTAGTCAGGACCTGGTAGAAATGATGATCAGCTTTGAGCATCACCTGAAAGACCTGCCGCTGGAAATCTTCGGCGATTTCCGCGTGGAAAAGGTCACTCATGGAGTTGACGAAGATCCGACGCGGTTCCCGCCATCGCAGGGGATAGTCGAGCCGCTCGGGCCACAGTCGGATCGCAAAAGGATCCCTGCGATTGGTGAGGGTATCCCTCGCAGGCGCGCGAGAGAGATAGGCGTCGCGCAGCCGACCGCTCGCGAGAACCGCCGCATAGCAGTGATCGCAGCCCGCGCTAACCCTCGTGCAGCCAGTCGTAGGGTTCCACGTCGCGTTCGTCCACTCGATGTGCGTGCGGTCGCCCAGGGAGCACCCTCCGCGCGTGCCAACCCGAATGAATCCCGAAGCCACAATCTTGGTTGCGCTCTACGCTGCCGTCAATAGGTGAAGCTACCGAGCCGCGAGCAGCATCCTCAATGCGTCCCAGTGCCGCGGGTGCGGAATCCGGCGCCCCGCCCGGATCGCAGCGCATATAGGACGGGCAATGCCGAGCGACCGCTGAATTTGGACGGTCGGCACTGTCTTGAGCTTGGAGAGAATCTCGCGGCGGTAGCTCGCCCGGTTCGCGCCCTCCGGATGCGCGGCACGCCACGTGGCCTCCGCTTGCTTGTTCGCGCTTTGGCGCGTGCTGAGGGAGCGCCTTCCCTCGGGTGTGTAGTCCTTCCCGCGTGCCCGGTTCCGCATTCGCGCTGCTACCGCTCGTTCGGCGTTCTCCAGCCGATGCAGCTCGGCGCAAGAAGGACAGTAGCGTGCCCCCCGGGTGGTGAGATGCCGACCACAGACGGTGCAGCGCTGCGTCGGCTTCGTCTTCGGTGCCGACGCCGACGTGTCTGTCGTGGCCCGGTGCGATGCCTGAGCCGCGCGCCGTCGCGACTGGGTGAGCAGGCTCGGCACTTCCTGGGCGACCTTCGAGAGCCGCGGGCTCACGCCGGTAAGGTTGAGTGGGTTCTCGGCCCAACTGGCCAGAAGCTCCCGTGCCAGCCACTCTGCGATTGGCGCGAGCTCGTGCGCCCAGCGCGCGCCGGTCTCGGCGAGCGCTGTGGTAAGGGGTGGCAACACCCGGCACACGCCCTGCCGGTTCTCGAAGAAGTCGTCCCGCGAGAAGACCTGCCTATGGATCAGTTCGAGGACCCATCCGTCCACGATTGGTCGCACGGGCTCCATGAGGTCGAGCGCCAGGGAGTCTCGGGCCTTGAGATCCGCGTGAAGTAGACCCAGCGCCGGATCGAGCCCCATCGTCAGGCACGCGAGCCGCGCTTCGGCCTCGAGGATTGCATAGCAATAGTTGAAGAGCGCATTCAACGGGTGCGCTGCGGTTCGTGGCGTCCCCGTGTGCGGCGAGCGCCTGGAGGTGCCCCGGAGCCAGGAGCCCGGCACCTTCGCGTGCTCTCGCCGCGCGAACGACAGCTGCACCTGATGCCACGCCTCCCAGTACGCCAGCGCACCTTGGGACTCGACCAGGCGGAGGTCCGCCAAGGTGTCCACGGCATCCACGGTGTCTATGGCAGCCGCCAGGGTCGCGTCGGCATCGCCCTGGGGCTGTAGCCGCGCCAGGACGCTGCGTTGCCCCTTGAGCTTCTGTCGCACCAGCTCCTGGCTGACCCGGAGGCCGACACCGTTCCACGGGGCAAGGGCCTGAGCGCGTCGGAGCCGGCCGTCGTAGAGGCTCGCGCGACCTGCAGCCACGATGACCTCCCCGTCCGCGCCGATCTGCACGAAGGAGATGCCGAGGTCGTGGAGCCACCGGAGGGCCTCCAGCGTCACCGTCCCGGCGTGGCCCAACACCACGAGGCGCTCAAAGCCCGGCACCGCCCGTGGGAACCGGCCCCGCCGGCGATCGGAGCCGACGCCGTCCTCGACGAGCAGGTGGCCGCGCTCGATGGCCACCCTGAGGCCATAGCCGGTGAGAGCCAAGACCCCATTGCGGGGCAGAAGCGCTGTGGGTTCAGGGGACTGTGCCATCGGTGGCTCCCGGTGTGGAGGGATCAACCCGTCGAAAGGCGGCGTATTCGGGCCAGCGGAAGAACGGAGGCGGCGGTGGCGACACCCATCCACGCTTCTCCCGATAGGCTCGCAGCGCCGCGTTCTGCTCCGGGTCGAGATGGTTCCGTATGTGTTGAATGAAGGCCTCAGAGGGGATGAGTCCTCTCTGGCCTGCGAGCTCCTCGAAGAGCAGCTGTATCTCGTTTCTCGTGCCCTGGAGCCAGGCATCCGACCAGGTCTCCAGCGCGTGGATCACCGGCTGCAAAGACAGTTCAGCAGCGAGCACGCCGGGGATCTGACGAAGCTCCAACAGGGCTTTGGCGTCGAGCTCAGAGGGCAGAGCGAGGCTCGGTAAGGCTCCCCGGAGCGGCTTCCAGCCTTGCTTCACCGCTCCATCCTGAAAGTCATCCCACGCGTCGGCATCCAGGTTCGCCTCTTCGCCGAGACTGCCGGCCTCGAACGCGGCGGTAGCGCGGGCCAGACGGGCGACACGCTCGGGCGCCATCTGGAGAAATGCGAGGCTTCTCGAACGTCCCAGACGCGCCAGTTCTCGTTCAACGGTTCGCGCCTGTCGCCCCGGCCGAGTCACGAGCGTGGCAGCCGCCAGTCGCCTCTTGAGGTCGGCGAGCAGCAGCGCTCGGATGCGCTGGGTCTTCCCGAGCCCCAAGACCCAGATGAACCACCCCGCTTCCCGCAGCGTTGCGCGCATCTCGCGCGTGAATCGCGCAAGGAAGTAACACTCCCAAAACGATTCGCCGGGGTAGGTCGCCACGACGCCCCGGCCGCGGCCGAGACCCTTCACGCTGGGTGGGTGCACCCAGCCAGCATGGGTCCACCGCAGCAACTGGTGGGAGCTCACCGGCGCCGCGGCCTTCCCCAATGCCTTCAGGAGTGCCTGTCTTGATATGCCAGAAACACCAGGCATAACAAGGAAGATAACATTCTTGCGCGCATGCAGCAAGCCGCAGGAGGCTTGGGGTCACCCTTCAGGCGCGATCCGGAAATCCGTTCCGAGACGCTGTCCTGATGAGGGAAAACCATGCGACACCGAGAGGCCTATTTGTCCACCGCGGATGCGGCGCGATTGCTGGGGGTGACCCCGGCGGCCGTGCGTGGGATGGCGAGGCGGGGTGCCCTACCGGTGGCCACCACCACCGAGAGCGGCATCCGGCTATTTCACCGTGCCGAGGTCGCGGCCCTGGCACGGAAGCGCGCCATGCAGAAGGGAGGGCGGTAGTCATGGCCCGCCCCAAGCGAACACGATCCGGCCGACGCACGCGATCCCAGTCGCGGACGCGCCAGCTCCGGACCGTGGAGGCGACAACGACCCGGACGCTCCACGCGCTGCGGCTGATGAGGAGCGAAGGCGTATCCCTCAGCGCCGCGGTCCGGCGGTCGCATACCAGCGCCCGCACCGTCAAGAAGTATGCGGGGTCAGCCCTCCGGCACGTCGAGGGCCACTACTTGGCAAGGACGGGCGACACGCTGCCGCGAATGATGCGGTTTGTCACGCGCGATGGAATCATCGCGCTCCACGTGCGCAGCTCGCGTCAGGCCTCGCGTATCGCGCGGTACTGGACTGCCGTGCAGCGCTACCTGCTGACCGGCCGCACTGACGCCCTCCGCCCCTTCCGGGGCAAGGCGGTTCGTACGGGGAAGGTCAGCTACCCCTTCATCACCGATCGGCGCACGCTCGAACGCCTAGCCCAGGCCGGCGAGGTGCGCTTCGAGGAACTGTATGTCCACGCGGCCTAACGCTGGGGCCACGCCAGAACACGACCCCATCGGGAATGACGTACGCCAAGCGCGGCGGGAGCGCACCTTCGGCCCACATGCCGTGTGCGTGCTCTGCCTGGAGCCCGATCTGGCCACGCTGCGGGAGGTGGATCCCAGGATCCTCCGGGGCCTCGATTCCGCGGTGCTCCGGCGCTGCAAGCGGTCAACGCTCGAGTTCGACCACCTCGTCGGGAGAGCGATCGACAAGGACCTCAAGCTCCCCATGTGCCACAACTGTCATCTGGAGGTTACGGAGTTGCGGCGTCGTGTCGGCGCGTCCATGAAGGCGCCTCCTACGACGCTCCATGCGGTCCGATCTGCGGTGCTGAGCCTTGTTGCCGCTATGCCCAAAGCTCAGGCATTCGGCGCGAAGATGGCTGACGGCATCAACGGGGTGATCGACGGGCTCGACCGGGAGCTGCCGAGCTGGCGGACCAAACCGTGGGCGAGGTGGCCATGGACGCGCTAACCATCGCCCTCCGCGCGCTGGCTGAGCCAGCCAACAGGCGCGGGACGAGACGTGCGAAGGCGAAGCCGCAGGGATGGCCGCGTCGCGTCCTCATCCTGGACGCCGAGACGACGGCCGATGCCGTGCAGCAGTTGAACTTCCTCGCCTACCGTTGTGCCCGCTGGAGAGATGACGGGACGCTCGATGTCCGGGAGGCAGGGCTCGTCTACGCGGACGACCTTCCCGATCGGTACCCGTCCGGCTACGCAGCGCTTGTGGCGTACGCCCAGAAGCATCCGGCGGAGGTGGGTCCGGGCGCGCCGCAACAGCTCCAATGCATAAGCCGCTCGGAATTCGTGAAGCGCGTGCTCTGGCAGGCGGTGGAAGCGGATGCCCTGATCGTCGGCTTCAACCTCCCCTTCGACCTATCACGACTTGCCCTGGAGTGCGGGGAGGGGCGCAGCGGCTACCGCGGCGGCTTCTCGTTTGCGCTCTGGCAATACCGGCCCCGGTACTCGAAGCACCTCCGGGACGACCCGCACCGGCCGCACCTCTGCATCAAGCACCTCGACAGCGCTCGAGCCTTCATCGGCTTCAATCGCCTGCCGGGCCGTCGTGGCCACCAGGGCTACTTCCTCGACCTCAAGACCCTGGCGTTCGCGCTGACGGGCGACAAGCAGTCACTCGCCAAGACCTGCCGCGCGTTCGGCGTGGAGCACGGCAAGACGGAGGCGGAGCGCCACGGGGTCATCACCGAGGCCTACATCGACTACAACCGCCGGGATGTCCAGGCGACGCAGGAACTCCTTGAGAAACTCCGCGCCGAATTTGATCGCCATCCGATCCAGCTGGATCCGTGGCAAGCGTACTCGCCGGCTTCCCTCGCGAAGGGCTACCTCGACGCGATGGGCATCCGGCTGCCATCAGGTGTGCCTCAACTACGCCAGTCTCAGGCCATGCTCGCGTACTATGGCGGGCGGGCTGAATGCCGGGTGCGTCTCGCAGCAGTCCCTGTGCGGCACGTCGATTTCATGAGCATGTACCCCACCGTCAACACGCACATGGGACTCTTCCGCCTGCTGACCGCGGAGCGCCTCCGCGTTCGCGACGCCACCGCTGACGTGCGCGCATTACTCGCCAACCTCACACTCGACCAGTGCTTCGATTCGGCGCTGTGGCCTCAGCTGGCCGGCTTCGCGCTGGTGCAGCCGAACGCGGACATCTTCCCGCTCCGGGCGCGCTATGGCGAGGGGGAGGAACTGACGATTGGCGTCAATCAGTGCAGCTCGAAGCAGCCCCTGTGGTTCGCCCTGCCTGATGTCGTGGCGTCCGCCCTTCTCACAGGGCATCCGCCGAAGGTGCTCAAAGCCTGGCGTCTCGTGCCCCATGGTCAGCAACGCGGCTTGCGGCCGGTGAAGCTGCGCGGCCAGGAGGTCATCGACCCGAGAACGGACGATTTCTTCAAGCGGGTCGTCGAGCTGCGGAAGCGGACGAAACGCGCGCCGGACCTGAGCACTGAGGAGCGGGACCGGCTGGCGTTGGCGCTCAAGATCATCGCCAACAGTGGCAGCTATGGCATCTTCGCCGAGCTCAACCGGACCGAACTGGCCAAGAGCAAGCGGATTGCCGTCCGCATCCACGGTCTCGGCGGAGCCTTTGAGCAGGAAACGCACGCCCCGGAGGAACCCGGCGCCTTCTTCTTTCCGCCGCTGGCGGCCCTCATCACCGCCGGTGCACGGCTCATGCTCGCCATCCTCGAGCGCTGCGTGCAGGATGCTGGCGGGACGTTTGCCTTCACGGACACGGACAGCATGGCGATCGTCGCGACCAAGCGCGGGGGCGCGCTCGCGCCACGCCTCCGGGGTCGGCAGGGGCCCCCGCGCCGGGCACTGTCCTGGGCCGAGGGGGACGCCATCGTCGAGCGTTTCGCGGCGCTCAACCCCTTCAATCCCTCGGACGTCCCGGGGTCGGTCTTGGAGTTGAAGGAAGTGAACTTCGGCAGCCACGGACGCCCGATCCCGCTGTGGTGCTTTGTCATCTCCGCGAAGCGCTACACGTTCCTGCGGGGCGTCGGCACCAAACGCCTGGAGATCGTGGAGCCGTCTGAACATGGGCTAGGGCATCTGCTGAATCCGAAAGGCGCTGACGCGCCTCACGATCGCGCATGGATCACGGAGGTGTGGGAGTGGATCGTCCGCCTAGCGCTTGGGCTCGAGGCCCCGCGGCCGGCGTGGTGGGACCAGCCCGCCGTCAGCCGCGTCGGCGTCACGTCTCCCCACGTCTATGGCCCGTTCGCCAAGGGTGACGGCGCGGCACCGTACGCTCAGCGAGTCAAGCCGTTCAACTTCTTGCTCAGTGCCTCGATCGGGCGGCTCGGTCATCCGCCTGGGGTCAACCCTCAGCGGTGCCATCTCGTCTTGCCATACACGACGAACCCTTCGGACTGGCTGAAACGGCCATGGACGGATCTCTACTCGCACCTGCGATATCGCATCGGAACGGGGCCCACCGCCGACGCGCGTACCGTGCACGTCAAGACCTTCGGCGACGTGATCTCCGAGTACGCCACGCACCCGGAATCCAAGAGTGGAGATGTGAACGGCGCGCCGTGCACGCGTAGCAGTACCGGACTACTGACCCGGCGCCATGTGCGCGTCGCGCGCGTGGTCTACGTGGGCAAGGAGGCCAATCGGCTTGAGGAGGAGGTCGACGCTGGCCTCATCCACAGCATAGACGAAGTCCAAGCGATCTACCATGATCCGGACGACGACACCTGGGCACGTGATGTTCGGCCACTCCTGAAGGCGCTACGGCGAGCCGATCTCGCTCGCCTCGCTGGCATCACGCCCCGCGCGATTCAGTTGCTCCGTAACGGGCGTAGGCGACCGTCGCCCGAGACCGAGACGGTCTTGGTGCGAGCGGCTCGCCGGGAAGCTCACCGTCTAGTGAGTCTCAAGAGCACTGATCCAGATCTCCGGGGCTGCGCCGAGCGGCTCCTGGCGACGGCACTTGCAAGGACGCCGTCCCAGGGCCGCCGGCCGCCCCGCGAGCGCAAACGCAGGGCCCGGCCGTGACCAAGGCCAGCCGTACGTTCGCGGATGACCTGGAGGGCGTCCTGCTGCACTACGGCGGGCTGTGCCGTGTGGTCCAGCTCTGGCGCCAACACGAGACCGACCGCCGCGCCTGGACGTACCTCGACCGCCTGCCGCCGGAGGACTGCGACATGGAGGTCCTGAAGCGGCGCTTCGGCGGGGGTAGCTACCGCGCCAAGCTCTTCGGCGGGTGGATGCGCCGTGAGCGGCACGAGGCGTATCTCGAGCAGGTGTCCTTCGCCATCGAGGGGCCGCCGAAACCGTACCCACCAGGCCGACGTGGCGGTCTCGGCCAGCGCATCGCGGCTGGCCCTACTGGTTCCACGTAGAGGTTACTCCTACAGAACACCTACGGTTCACCTTGGGTGACCAGCAGATTCCCCTAGGTTTCAGCCCGTGACCAGCGCGCCAGAACGCACCTAGGAGTCACGCCCCATAGTGGAGTACTCGTAGGAGTACGCTTGGAGTACGCAGAGAGTACGCGACTTGGCCTCACAGCCGGTGGGGCGAGCGTTGGACTATGTGCGGATTACACGCGGACTAGCAGCAGACTAGGGCACTTTCGCCCTCGGAGAGTGCACGCATCGTGCGCGCCCGCGGCTGGAGGCGCGAGTTAGGCGGCCACGAAAGTCGTACTGGCCGGGGGTCCATCCCCAGCCGTCGAGTCCCCCCATGCCGCTTGTACCTCGGTGAATCACGCGGACTCGGGAGCTTGATTCCTTGGCTTGATCTCCCTGACCTCGAATTGCCGTCCCTTCTCCAGCACGTTGACTACCTGTTTGCTGCTGAGGATTTCGTCAATCGTCTGCGCATCTTCCGGCGCCGCCACAACGCCGTCCCTCTCCAGCTGTGTGAGCAGTCGCTGGATGTAGTGCGCCGGTACGACGTAACTGATGTTTGTGGGAAGGCGGTACTCGTCCTTGGCCCTCGTTACCCCAATATCATTCAGCCCCGCGTAGAGAACCCCGACAACCTCCGCTGTCACAGGATCGAATACCGGCGACCCGCTGGCGCCTCCCTGCGTCATGACGTTGATCGTGAAGGCGTGAGGGTACTCGCAGCTAAAGGGGAGTACCGCACTAACAATCCCACGCTGAAGCGTAGGCGTGACTTGGTGAACGTAGCCCGGAGCTGTCAAGGCATCCGCCCCCATTGGGAACCCCGCGGTCGCTAGCTCCCTGCCTTCCTCAATCGTGCCGCCCCGAGCGACGGCGACGGCAGGAAGCTGCTTTCCTCTTACGTGAACAAACGCAACGTCTGGCTTGGGTGGTCCATAGTACGCCTCACCCGGCTTGAACCCCCCAATCGTCGCTAGGCCCAGTACCTGGAGGGGAATTGGAGTTGACCCGGTTTCGTGGACACTTCACCCTTTGGGGGGGAGGAGTCCTCGATGGCACGGACACGGAGGCCGTACCCGCCGGAGTTTCGTGAGCAG
>Ga0116138_1001559_pt1 | contig 12509 bp, 10 predicted proteins | sample June2015DPH_20_1_2_FD_88971 | JGI IMG/M metagenome (GOLD analysis project Ga0116138, IMG submission 88971) | Peatland microbial communities from SPRUCE experiment site at the Marcell Experimental Forest, Minnesota, USA - June2015DPH_20_150 | ecosystem: Environmental > Terrestrial > Soil >... | reverse complement strand
TGCTCCATTGTATGATGGCACCCGACTGGAACAAAACCCTAAAACCATATATGGACGGAATGAGCGAAGCCAAGGCAAAAGGCAAAGTCCGCGCACTCGGCGTCTCCTGCCACTCGATGGATGCCCTTAAAGTCGCCGCCGAAGAACCATGGGTCGAATCCGTCCACACCAGAATCAACGCCACTGGCACAGATATGGATGGCACGCCCGACGAAGTTGTTCCCATTATCCGTAAGATTCACGATGCAGGCAAAGGCGTCGTCGGTATGAAGCTCATTGGCCAGGGCGAATTCCGCGATGACCGCAAGCTGCGTGAAAAAAGCGCCGACTTCGTCTTTAACCTCGGCTGTGTTAACGCTGTCGTCGTCGGCTTTGAAACCCTCGACGAAATCAAGGATTACGAGAACATCGTTCGCAAAACCCCGCGAAAAAACGCGTAATCCGGTTTCTTTAAAATATGTAGGGTGTGCCCTGTCTGTCCTGAGCTTGTCGAAGGAGCACACCAGTTTGACATGAGGTCTCTGGAGCCAAAACCAATTTACAGCAGCCCTAATCGCTCTGCTTCCGCGTACAGGCCGTAGCGTTTCATTTTCTTAAACAGCGTCGTGCGGTTTATACCAAGTGCCTGCGACGTTTCCTGCCGGTTCCACTTATGCGTCTCAAGTGCCTGGCGGATGATATTCTTCTCCGGCTCGGCAACCGCCTCTTTCAAATTCACCGCCTTGTACTCCCCGCCCCGGCTGACCTGCTCCTGCTTTACCGACGCCGGCAAATCATCCTGTGTTACGAAACTGTTTTTGCTCAGAAGCACCGCTCGCTCGATTACGTTCTCAAGCTCCCGCACGTTCCCGGGCCACGGGTATCTCTCAAGATAACCCAGCGCCTCTTCGGTTATTCCCTGCTTCTTTTTGTTGTGCTGCCCGTTGTATATCTTCAAAAAATGTTTCGCCAGCAAAGGTATGTCCCCGACCCTTTCCGATAATGCCGGCAGATTCACCGTCACCACGTTTATCCGGTAATACAAATCTTCCCGGAACCTGCCCTGCTTTACCTCCTCAATCAAATTTCTGTTCGTCGCCAGTATGATCCGGGCATCGACTGTAATCGTCTTGTTGCTGCCCACCGGCTCAAATTGCCTGTTTTCAAGCACACGCAGTAATTTGACCTGCAGCGCGGGCGAGGCGTTCCCGATTTCATCCAGAAAAATAGTCCCGCCGTCCGCCGCGAGAAACTTTCCCTTCTTGTTTGCTACCGCGCCGGTAAAAGACCCTTTGACGTGCCCGAACAGTTCGCTTTCCAGGAGCGTTTCAGGCAGTGCACCGCAGCTCACTTCCACAAACGCTTCCTTGCGCCTCCCTGAGCGGTGGTGAATCGCGCGGGCCAGCATCGTCTTGCCCGTCCCCGACGGCCCCGTCATCATAATTGTAGTTTTACTGTCGGCGACTGCTTCCACAAGCTCGAATATCCTCGCCATTTTGTAATCCTGGCTGAGGATGTTATCCAGGGAGTATCGCTGTTCGAGCTGGGAACGTAAGCTGACGTTTTCACTGATAAGCGACTGTTGTTTTATCGCGCGGGTGACCGCCAGGCGCAACTCGTCGTCGTTAATCGGCTTGGTCAGGTAATCGTAGGCCCCGGTCTTTATCGCCCTCACCGCGCTTTCAATGGTGCCATAGCCGGTGATGACCACGACAACGGTTTGAGGGTAATTATGCCGTACTATATCCAATAATTGAAAGCCGTCGCCATCAGGCAGGTTGATTTCAGTAATGACTAATGCGTAGTCCCGCTTTTCCAGCTCGGCAGCAGCGTCTTTGACCGTCGCGGCGACGCCCGTTTTGAAACCTTCGGCCTTCAAAAACTCCGTGAGGCAGTCGCGAATTACCTTGTCGTCATCGACCACGAGAATTGTCTTTTCAGCCATCGCTTTGCCCGGCTCCATTTTTGGGCGTTCCCTGCCCGTGAACTGTTTTGAAATTTGTGATGATTTACAACATCAATAATAATGATTGCGTTGATTTTGTCAAGCGTTGATGTTGACAAAAAACAACGTATCCGCTTTGGAGCGGTCTATTTGCGGGTTTTGGTTATGACAAGAGTAACTTTTTTTGACCTTTCGACAATAGCCAGCCATGGGAACTGTTATGCTGTGAAGAACTCGTAATTGCGAACCTAATCGACTATTTACTGTTTGAAAAGGCGTTGAAATCAAATTTTATGGAAGCTACCGTATTTTTGGCCTAAAATCGGCGTTCGTCCCGGAAAAGCGGTAAATTTACTAATTTTTTCAAATTTTCATCTTGACATTCAGAATGGAGGTGGGTTAATATATATGGTGCTGGTAGGTTCGCTTTGGACTTACAGGCATGAAGAAGAAGGACGAAGAGTGAGAGTGATGAGAAGAAGGAAAGAGAGCGTTAGTTTTATACTCAGAATGAGTATCCCTCTTTTATCTCCATCAACATCGTCCCTCACATCTTGAAAGCTATATTGTTTATTTTTAAGGCGGAGAAGAGTATGAGAAAGTTTTTTGTATTGTCAATCGCGGGGTTGTTGCTGATTTCGAGCTTGGCATCGGCAAACATAGTCAGCTACACCTACAACAAGCCTCTATCAAGCACCAATTGGACACAGTCGTTCAATGTCCAGAAGTTTGATCCGACTTTAGGTGCGCTTAACAGCGTAACTATTAGCGTCGCGGGAAGCTTGTCACAAACGCTCATGTTTGAAAATTTTGGCAGCGCGGGTTCGATAACGTTTTCCAATAGTTCCGGCACAACGGGATGCCTGTATAAAGTGAAATATACCGGCGGCAGTGATCTTGTGACACTGGATATCGTGGACGCACCGACTTACTCATATACCGCTTACGATGGAGTTATGGACTTTGGCGGCACAAGCGGCAAGACGGACGTCGTCGGTAAAATGGATTCGTTTTTTGATATCTTCACCGATTTGTCTACGCTGATCGACTTTACCGGAACAGGCACTATTGGTCTTGATGCCACAGCCACTGGTCGTTCGAATTACCAGGCTGGTGGTAACATAGCCGTTGGTGTTTCGACAAGGGCAGGTTCGGATGTTACTGTCACTTACGATTATACCGTTCCTGAACCGGCGACGATGCTATTGCTCGGCTTGGGCGGGTTGGCTTTGATTAGAAAACACAGGGCATAAATCTGAATTTTAGTCTGTAAATCGAAAGGCCGTGAGAAAATCTCACGGCCTTTTTTTGTAACGCTCTGGTTCCCAAAGTTGTTTTTTTGAGCCCAATCAGATAAAAAAGTCATTTGGTTTGCTTGCGGTCCCTGAGCCGGCTGGATTACCCTCCAAACCACTCCCCTTTGAAGACCTCAACCGCCGGCCCTGTCATATACACGCAGTTGTCCTCGGTTGACCAGTTAAGTTGCAGTTGTCCGCCGGGCAACTGGGCTGTTGATGACCTGCTGCATCGACCTGTTACGGCCGCGGCGACGGCACAGGCGCAGGCGCCGGTTCCGCAGGCAAGTGTTACGCCGCTGCCCCGCTCCCATGTTCGCATCGTAAATCCGTCACGGTTTTCAATCTCGACGAAATGCACGTTTGTCCTTTTGGGGAACAAATTGTGATTCTCAATCTCCGGGCCGATAGTTTCAAGCTCGACCGCCGTGACGTCATCGCAGAAAAATACCGCGTGCGGATTTCCCATTGAGACGCACGTCATAGCCAATCCCTCGCCGGCGACCTCGATTTTGTGTTCGATAACCCTTTCGCCGGCTAATTTCACGGGTATCTCTTTGGGCCTGAATCTCGGCTCACCCATATTCACACAGACCTTCTGCGCCACTTTATTCCGCAAAGCCAGGCCGACAGTGAGGATACCCGCGCCGGTTTCGATTTTGAACGACACCGGGTATTTCGTCCCATTGCCCATTAAAACAGCCGAACCTGCTTTTGCCAATCTGTGTTCATAAACGTATTTTGCCACGCATCGAATCCCATTGCCACACATCTCCGCTTCGGAACCGTCCGCGTTGAAGATTCGCATTCTGGCGTCTGCTTTCCTCGATGGGCATATCAGAATCAGGCCATCGGACCCGATGCCGAAGTGCCTGTCGCTCATTGCTCTGGCGACTTTGGCCGGATTCGTTACGCGTTCGTGGAAGCAATCCACGAACACATAGTCATTCCCGATTCCCTGCATTTTCGTAAATTTCATTTACTGTCTCCTACCTGCGGCGGGCTCTGTTGAGCCGTCACTGTCGGTAATTATACACCGGCGGCACGCTTTAGCAAATACGGTTCTGGTTCGCACTGAGTTCTGCGGGGAGAGGCATGCGTATTTTGTGGCAGGGGGGTTATGCCGAGAATTCACGTTTTCGGGTATTAAGCTGTGCCTTGAGGCGGAGAAGTATCGATGAGTGCATTTGCGAAACCCGCGACTCCGACAAATCGAGCGTTGCGCCGATTTCCTTCATTGTCATTTCTTCGTAATAATACAAAACCACAATCAGCCGTTCGGCCCGTGTCAGGCCCTTTGTCAGGAGGTCCTTCAAGTCGCGCTTCTGTGCCTCGATAGGGGGGTCTTCGCTTTTTCGGTCCCTGATTATGTCTATTTCGCGGATGTCCTTCTCGCCTTCATCGTCGCCGTACTGGCTGTCGAGCGATACTATCCCTACCGCGTCCGCGTCCTGCTGCAATCGTTCAAAATCCGTGATGTCCATATCCATCTCTTCCGCCAGTTCTTCCTTGCGGGGCTTCCGGCCGAGATGTGCTTCCAGCGATTGCTTGGCGCGGGACAACTGGTGCGCTCTGGCCCTGACCAATCTCGGCACCCAGTCCATACTGCGAAGCTCATCCAGAATCGAGCCGCGTATCCGTGGCGAGCAGTATGTCTCGAATTTCACTCCTCTGCCGGGGTCGAACGCGTCGATTGCGTCCATCAATCCGAAAGTGCCTGAGCTGATGAGGTCGTCCAGTTCCACCTTGCCGGGCAGTTTGGTGTGCAGACGTTCCGCTGTGTATCGAACAAGATAGCGGTAGTGCTCCAGCAAAAGGTTGCGGTTCTGCTCATCGCGGGTTTTATGGAAATGTTCCCAGACGTGGTTGATATCAATCTGCCCATGGGGAGCAGGGTCGGGTTGCTGATTGGTCTTCACAAGATTCCTCCTTGAATTTTGTCCAAGATTAGCCATCTCGGTTTAAGACCCCTATATAAGTTCGTATTAGTTCAACGCCGAGTCCTATAACAACTCGACTGTTCGTTCGCCCACGATAAGTCGGCATCGTCTCGATATAACGCCGCGTATCCACGTCCCTTATCGGTCTTTTCGCTGGCGACTTTAGTTAAACCTTGTTGCATCTGCCGATTCGCCGCAGCCGATATTAATTTTTCACTTCTCAGGCCATTTGCCCTATTGCGATTAATTGAAGCAACGTCCCGGACAGGATTCGTTCACCTGTTTTTGTCTGAGTAAATCCACCGCTATCCGCTGATTGAGCGAATTTTCCAGCATTTTGATTATCTGGCACCGCAGGTACTCGTCCCGGTTTTGTTCGAAAAGCATCCTTGCCTCTTCGTCGATTACTGGCGTTACCTCGAAGCTGCCGTTTGCTCCGAACTTGACGTTCTCGCCGTCCTGAAGCACCAGCCGCTGGCTGCACGCGTGCTCCGCCAGCGCCTGGGCCATCAACCTCGAAAACTCATCCACCGGCAAATCCCTCGGCACAAAACCGCACGTGTGCATCGCGTTTATGTTTTGAATCAGGATTTTCTGCCTGCTCTGCGTGAAATTGATTATCTTGAACAGAACCTCGGTGATATTGTCCGTAGTTATTGTTGGCAGGTTCATATTCGGCCTCCCAGGCAACCTGCCCACATCCCGCATCGCATTTTGGCCGCTTCCCTGTTGCCTGGCTTCCAACTCAGTCGAGTCGCGAAGAACGATGACTCCCTTATCATCCCTGCACCTTTCCTTTCATCCCTGTTCCGCCTCGGCCTCTGTGCCGCAGGTCCGTTAATTATTTATTGGGCCGCCGTTTTCCTCCGGCCGCACCGTTTGCTCTTCTCTGCGTAATATCTTCCTTATCTCAAAAAGCGACTTCGTCTTCTTCATCTCCATAATCCGGCTCAGTCGCTCGAAAACCGATTCGTCGTACAGCCGATGTCCGCCCTGCGTCCACTCAGCTTCCCGTATTAATCCCATCGTTGTGTAGTTGTGGATTGTTTGCCTTGAAAAGGGGGTGTACCGAACCAGGTCGCCGATTCGATACAGCTTGACGGGCACTCTGAGCATCACACCTGTTGATCTTGTTCGCATTACCAACGGTTGCTCCTCTCGGTTTTATTACCGGCAGTGTTTGAAATAGCTTTTACGTTTTGTAAAATGTAAAAGCTATTATGTTTGGCGTCAAGGGTTTTTTGGCTTTTTTTGAAGTTTTTTTGGAAATATTTTTGAATTCGCTTTCTGCCCAATCCGGTGTCCGATAATATTTAGTTTTCAATCACCAATTTGCTCGTGGGGATAGCTATTTTCCACCTTATGTATCGCGGTCAGGCAGCCGATATAGCAAGCACTATTACCCGGTAAGCTATAAATACTATGGGACGACATTGCACCAAATCGAATGGACACACCGAAACCGGCGCCCCCGTTGTTTCTCTGCTTGAGCAGATAACGCCGCTGGCCCGGCAGATAAACTGCCTGGATATCGAGCGCATCGCCACAATTTGCGTCCGAAAGATTCCCAAGCTTCTCGATGCCCGTCTCGCCTCCCTCTACATTCTTGACGACGCCGGCGATATGCTCCACCTCCAGAAGAATAACCACCCGTACCTCATCAACAAAATCGTCTCGCTGAATCAGAATCCGCCTTCGCCTATGGTTATCGCCGCCAAGAGCAAAAAGCTCATTTACATCAACGACATTGACTCTCAGGCCGAGGCGGTCATAAAAAAGTCGCAAAGGCCATACGCCGGCAATTATGGGACGAAAAACTGCCTTATTGCCCCTCTTTTGTGCCAGGAAAAAGTTGTGGGCGTGCTGAACCTTGCGGACAAGTCCGGCCCACAGGGGTTCACCAGCGATGATATCGCCTTAGTCGAGCTTGTCGGCCAGTTGGTCGGCGCGTCCATCGGCAATATCGCGATGTTCGAGCGAATCCAGCACCAGGCCCGGACCGACGGCCTCACCGGTTTAGTCAACCACAGGACGTTCTATGAGGTTCTCGAAAAGGAGTTGTGGCGGTCGAAGCGATACGGCGAGCAGATTTCGCTGATTATGGTTGACGTCGATAATCTCAAGACGATAAACGACACTTTGGGCCACCGCGCCGGGGATTTCGTCATAAAGGAAATCAGCCACCGGATTCAGGAATCAATCCGCCAGATAGATACCGCCGCAAGATATGGCGGCGATGAGTTCGCGATTATCCTTCCTAATACATCGCTCGCCGACGCGGCCGTCGTCGCCGAGCGTATGGTCGATGTTGTTGCCGGTTCACCCGTTGTCTGGCGAAAAGAGGAAATTACCACCTCCATAAGCGTGGGCCTGGGCCAGTATGACACCGAGGACACACCCGATGATATTGCCAGCAGGAGCGACAAGGCGCTCTACGCCGCAAAACAGGCCGGCAAAAATACCTTCAAAATTTCCCAGCCACATAAGAAATAGACCCTCCTTCGCCCATACGACGGGCTATGGAGGGCAGGCATCAGACCTCAAACCAAAGACACAAAACCCCAGACACAGGACTCCAGATAGATTGGGTCCCCTGTTCAAACCCAAGTTAGCAGCACTCTCCCGATAGCTGAACCAAAGGAGCAACCGTCGAGGGCATAACTTTTTAATGAAGGCGGGTTGTGAATTGACGCGGGAGAAGGTATAATTATAGCGTACAGCGTACAGCGGGTAGCGTTCCTCCGTCGCCCTGTGGGCTATGGAGGACAGGGTAGCGGGTAGCGTATAGTCAGGATATTGGCGAGGAACGGATATGTCAGGACATTCGCACTGGTCGAGTATAAAGCACAAGAAGGCGTCGGCGGACGCGAAACGCGGCAAATCGTGGAGCAAGGTTGCGCGAATGATAATAATGGCGGCCAGGAAGGGCGGAGGCGACCCGAACACGAACCTGTCGCTGCGATACGCGATAGACAAGGCCAAGTCGGTCAGTATGCCGAAGGACACGATAGATAAGGCGATAAAGAAGGCGACCGGCGGGGCCGACGGGGTCAATTTCGAGGAGATGGTTTATGAGGGCTATGGCCCGAAGGGCGTCGCGGTAATGGTGGACGTGCTGACGGACAATCGTGCCCGCACCGTCTCGGAGATAAAGAAGATGTTCGAACGTCATGGCGGGGCGCTCGGCGCGACCGGATGCGTTGGGTGGATGTTCCACAAGAAGGGGCTGATTACGGTCAAGACGGAGGCGGTGAAAGAGGACGATTTGATGGAGATAGTGCTGGGCGCCGGTGCGGAGGATATGCGGAACGTTGGGGGGATTTATGAGATAACGTGTTTGCCCGCGGCTTTTGAGGGGCTGAAGAAGGCGCTGGAGGCCAAGTCGATACCGATGGAGGTGGCGGAGGTTTCGATGGTGCCGACGAGCGAGATTCCGATAAGCGACCCGGAGACGGCGAGGAAGATTGTGGCGTTGATGGATGAGTTCGAGGACCACGAGGACGTTCAGAACGCATACGCCAACTTCAATATCCCGGAGGATATAATGGCGAAGGTTTTGTCGTAATTTTGCCGGGGTCAGCGGGGAGGTTTTTGTTCGAGGTCATTTATTCGCTGGGTCGCGAAGAAATATTTATCCTCATCAAGTCGACTTAGGGCTTTTCTGCCCGGGTACATCAGCTTGAACTGTTCGCGGAAGCCATTTTCAATCTGCACGGCTATTTTGTAATTTTGCAGGGCTAAATCCGTCTGGCCGAGGTCTTCGGCGATTTGGGCGAGGCGGAGGCGCAGGTCGGCGTCGCCGGGGTAAAGCGAGACGGCGATGGAGGCGCTATCGAGGGCTTTATTGAGCCACGAGTCGTTTTGGCCGGACTGCAAGCGTGCGTAGAGAGAATACACTTCGGCGAGCGCATCAAAATTTTTGTAATCCTGGGGGTTTCTCTGTGCGGCGGTAAAGAGCGCCTGTTCGGCGTTATTGAATATTTGCTCTTTTTGCGTATCGGAGCGATAGAAGCTCTGGATGTAGAGCCGGCCATTCATAGCCGGTGCGTCGGGGCTGAGAGGGTCGTCATCTGTGGCGGCGTCGAGAAAATTATGGGCAAGCTGGACCTGACCGAGTTCCACAGAAGGGCGGGCGGCGGCGATTTCAGCGGTGCTTTTCGCGACGGGAATAAGAGCGTAGTTGAAATATGCGAAACCGATTATTAGGGTAACCATAACAGCGGCGGTTTTCAGCCACAGGGGCGAGGGCATCACGGGTCTTTGCCGGTCTTGTGGTTTGGAATCCAAAGCAACGAGGCAGGCGAGCGCGGCGAAGAAGGCGGTGAGGATGCCCGGCTCGAAAATGGCGAAGTCGATGAGGTTGTGAATTATGACGCCGAGGATACCGCAAAAGAGGGCGGCGGCGGTGAGGCGTGTGGTTTGCAGGTTATATTCTTTGGGGGTAGTGGTTTGCAGGGTTTTTACGAACAGAGCGAAGCCGACGGCGAAGGCGGCGGCGGGGGCCATGTAGGCAGTAAACAGGACGAAAAGTTTTTCATCGAAAGTTTTCGCGGTGTTTTGGGGCAATATAAAGGGGCGAAGGATGATAATGACCATCGCGGTGACGATGGCGCAGAGGGTGGCGAAGTTTGCGAACCTGCGGTTTGGCGGGGTCTCGAGGGTTTCAGGGTCGGCCAATGAGGTTCGCCAAAGCGGCGAGAGAATGATTATGAGAAAGCCGAGGAGGGCGAGCGGGCCGAACTGGGTGAGGATGCTGAGGACGAAGCAGTGCGGGTCAGAGACGGTTTCGGGAGCGGCGGAAGGTTTATATTGAGGATAATAGGACGAGAAGTTTCCGCCGCCTACGCCGGTGAGGTGATGGTCGAGGAACATTTGCGCCGAGGCGCGCCAGTATTGCCAACGGGCGAGCATCGAGTTGCCGCCCGGGAGTCGGCCGAATTTGAGGCCGAACCAGGCGACGAGCGGGACAAGGGCGATAGTGCCGATAACGCAAGCGGTGAGGATGATATTTTTGGATAGTTTAGGCCTGGTGCTGCGCAAGAGAAAAGCGAAGATTGCGACGGCGATGAGAAATGCGGAGATAGCGCCTTTGCTGCGGGTTATGAAAAGACCGAAAAGAACGACGGCGAGGATGAGGACGGCGAGGGCGCGGTTGCCGGAGAGCGAAGGGAAGGATTTGCGATTTTTGAGCAGCTCGGCCAATAGTGCGATGGCGGCGAAGGACGTGAGGATGGCGAATGAGCCGGCGGAGTTGCCGGTGGAGAAGGAGCCGCGGACGTCTTTTGAGTAGATGCGGTGTTCGAGGAGGATATGATTGAAGGAGTTTCGAGTAATGCCGAGGGGCTGGAGTATCGCGTCGGGGTCGTCCTGGTACTGCTGAATGATAATGTCGTTTTCGATGAAGAACTGGTCGGCGGACTGGAAGGCGGCGACTACGCCGAGCGAGGCGAGGGTAATGAGGAGAATTTTAATTTTGGTGTGGGAGTCGAGGAGATGTGCGAGCATTACTGCCATAAGGATGGGGGCCAGGAGGGTTATGGCAGAGGTGATTGCGGCGCGTTTGTTGGCGGCGTAGAAGGTGGCAAGTATCAGCCCCGTGATGAGTATTGCCAGGCCTGTACCCATAGCCGTAATTTTGAATGGGGGGCGTCCGCTGAAAAGTTTGGCAAGGCACCAGAGGAGGAAGGCGAAAATAAGCGTCCCCGAAACGCACAGGGAAAAAACAGTGTCGTTAATGACAAATTGTATCGGCGAGGGCTGGGGAGCAGGGGCTTCGGAACTGGTAGCGCGGAGGGCGATGACGACAATGCAGCAGACGAAGAGAATATTTTCAAACAGCAATACCGCCTTGCTCTTTGAGTTGTCGGTTTTGGTTTCAGGGTTTGTCATTTTGCCTCTGGCGGATAAATTTTGGCGGTTGTTTCCAGTATCGCGATAATCGCCAGGACCATAATGGTTTGAACGAAGATAAGTATAGCGCCAGCGAGGTTGACCTGATAGAGGAAAGTTGCGCCGATGCCTGTGGTGAGGGTGGCCAAATAGAGGGTCAGGACGGTCTGGGTGTCGGTGAGGCCGAGTTTTCTTAGTCGATGAGAGAAATGCTGAGTGTCGCCGACGAATGGGGATTTTCCCCGGCTTAGCCGAAGGGCGGTTACTGTGATAAAATCATAGAGGGGAACGGCCATTGAGATGAGTGGGATTAGGACGGGATACCAGGCGCCTGAGGCGGCCTGATGGTAATAAGTTGTTCTAAGGGAAATGACGGCAAGGATAAAGCCGAGCGGCAGCGAGCCGGCGTCGCCCATAAAGATTTTGGCTGGCGGGAAATTGAAGACGAGGAAACCGAGAAGTGTTCCGATGAAGAGCAGGGCAAGTGCGCCGATGAACACCTGACCGCTGAGAGCGGCGGCGGTGAAAAGAATTGCGGCGACTATTGAGGCGATGCCTGCTGCGGCGCCATCCATATTATCGAGGAAATTGAATACGTTGATAATGAGGACAATCCAGACGGTAGAGAGAAGCGAGGTGACGAGCTTGCTATGGATGAAAAATTCGAGGCGGATATCGGCGGCAAAAGCGGCAACGAAGGCGACGACGAATTGAACTATAAGCTTGAAGTACGGGCCGAGGCGTTTTTTGTCGTCCCAGAGGCCGAGGACGAACAATGTGAAGATACAGCAAAGGACGATGATGAGCTGGTTTGTTCTGCCGATGAAGCCGGGGGCGTGAATGGCGGCGGACTCGTCGAGTGCCAATCGGCCCGGTTCGACTAAGAATTTTACGATTAAAATACCTGCGACGAGGAAGGAGAAGATAGTTATAACGATAGCGATGCCGCCGCCGAGGGCGATTGTTGAGCGATGGTATCTGTCTTCGGTGGGGCGGGCGACGAAGCCGACGCGCGTGGTTATATTTTTGACAAGCCAGGTCAGAATAGCGGACGCTGCGAATGACGCGACGAGCAGGATTATTGCCAGGTATTTCAGTGTCACGTTTTCAGTTGCTCCAGTAAACGGATTCGGACTTTGGTGAAGAAATGCTGGTAATGTTGCTCTCTGTAGTCAGGGTAGGTGTAATCGAAATGTCGCCAGTTGCCTTTTTCATAAATGAGCGTTACCTCGGCGAACATTTTATTGCCGATGTAGATGCGATGCGAGAAATTTTTTGTTGAGGCGAGGATTAGTTTTGATGGTTCGATGATGCCGGGGTCGAGATTTACGGGGCGGGGAAGGGGCAGTTTCAGTGAGCCGGCGAGTTTTTGTTCGATTTTGTTGGTTGTGTGTTTGATTTTGGCGAGTTTGCCGGGGTCGATTAGTTTTTCGAGCGTGACAAACTGACGCAGGGCGTTGG
>Ga0116138_1001556_pt1 | contig 12534 bp, 5 predicted proteins | sample June2015DPH_20_1_2_FD_88971 | JGI IMG/M metagenome (GOLD analysis project Ga0116138, IMG submission 88971) | Peatland microbial communities from SPRUCE experiment site at the Marcell Experimental Forest, Minnesota, USA - June2015DPH_20_150 | ecosystem: Environmental > Terrestrial > Soil >... | reverse complement strand
GTGCCAGCCTTGCACCCAGTCCCTTTGGAACCTGTACCCCAAGGGTTGATACGTTGGAACACTGGGACAATCGTCATGGTAAACGCTCTGCAATTGATAGTATATCTGTCTTCTTGCAGTCTCATTCATCGTGCTAATTCCCTGCTCAACCAGCGAATCAATCGTACTGTTGGAATACGATTGCATAGGAGCAAAGGTCCCATAAGGACTCACAGAGTACATGAATCCCTCCGCGAAATCGTCAGGATCTGGAAAGTCAGCCAACCACCCTATATCAAAAATAGGAAGGCGCGAATTCACCGCGTTGTTTCTATAATCAGGCCAATCCAAGGGCTGTATTTGAATATGGAATTTGGGATTCAGTGATTCAACTTCCGCCTTCATGATTTCACAAGCTTTTTGCCGAACGGCGCTGCCAACCTGGGCAAGCACATTGTACGCATTGTAGCACATTGTGAAGTTAAAGCCGTGAGACCAGAGCTGTCCGCTCCAAGCGCTGGAGAAGTACTGAATAGCTTTCGTCAAATTGCACGTGTATTTCTCCTGCGCCGAGTTGTAGTAAGGCAATCCAGGAATAATGGGTGTCGCTGGCTGGGACGCTTCGCCGCCGAGTGCTTCTGCTATCAACTCGGTGTAGTTGAACGCGTAGGCAAAACCTTTTCTTACGTTGATATCGGTGAAGAAGTCTGGTGATATGCCGCTTTCATTCAATGTTCCAGGTGGTAAGCCGCCAGGAACACCCATGAACGGACTTGAGGTCGAAATGTTAAAAGTGAAAAACAGTGCATCACATAAGAAACATTGTAGCGGATAAATGCACTGTACCCCAGGTTGCCCATAGACCTCATCAAACCCTGTCTGTGGAACCTGAAGAGTATCCAGTTCACCGTCCAGAAACATGTTTTTTCGGGTTTCCCAGTCACTCACTATCTTTCCAGTCACGCGCTTCAGAGAGCCAGCCGAGCCACTCGCCGGCCATCCGCCCCAGTAACCGTCGAACCTGACAAGTTGCCACTCGACCCCGGCTTCATAATAATCAAACATGAAAGGCCCAGTTCCACACATCGCATTCGTATGCGGGCCTGGGGGATTCGTATTCTCCAAGTCAATTGCAGTCTTGGCTGGATAAGAGTATTGCAGGTTGTAGAGTGTCCAGTTGTTCCATGTTCCAGGCCAATCTCCAATCTGCGTACACCACTTCTTGCAAACGATAGACGACCATGGCGAGGCAAGGATTTGCATCAACGGCGGGTAGGGTCTTATCAAGTGAAGTGCAACGCATGTGTCATTTCTTGTTACTGCGTTGTCTATCTGTAGTCCCGTCACTGTGAAGTTTTCCCCCGGCCGATCCCGACTTGCCGTCTGGTTGAGAAGCGCTTCATACAGCATCCAAGATGGGCCAAGATAGTAGTCTATGACAAGTATCCTTTCAAGGGAGTATTCCACATCCTCAACCGTGAGGCTCTCACCGTTGTGGAACTTGACGCCTTGTCTTATCCTGAAAGTGTAGGTTAAGCTATCTGGACTGATATACCAGTCTGTTGCGAGTCTCGGAACGAATTCGTCCGTTTTTTCCTCATCGAAGGCTATCAAGGTTTCATAAACGTTTGTGATGAGCCCCAAGCTAGCTGTATCATAAGCGCAAGCAGGGTCTAAGGTCAATGGACCGGACGAGTAACCCACTACCATATGGTTGAAGATTGTGAAGTTGGCGGTCCATGGACTCATCAGGGGATAACCGTCTTTGTTGTTGGAGTCTATGACGTAGGGCGTGTCCCCTACGCCGTCTGAACCTGTTTCGTTCTGAAAAGGACCGCTCTTGACGTCGGTGCCATTATAATCACTCCAGTAGTTTCCACACCAAGGATAACCTTCATCATAAACGTTGCCCGAGCCAGGATAAACGATGTCTACCTGCCTGTTAGTGCTTCTAACGAAGTTGTTGTGGACTATTGTGTTGTTAAATGAAGCGTCGACTAGTATGCCGTCGTAGTTGGTCGTTATGTTGTTCTTTGAGATCACATTATATGAAGAACAGTTCATCAGGATACCCGCGTAGGTACTGTTTATCACGTTGTTTCCAGAAATAGTGTTGTTGGATGAGCCGCCCAGACAAACCCCGATTTGATTGTGTATCAGGCAATTCTCCAGCACCAAGTTAGGAGAAGTCACAGACAGCATCACACCATATTGAAAATCAACGATGTATGTGTCTTCCAGGGTCACGTTGGAAACGGCACTTAAGTCGATACCCGTTCCGTTTCCTGCACCTTGAACTGTGAAGCCATTGCCGTGGAAGAGTATGTTGTTTCTCTGAATAACAATCGAGCTACTCGTGTTGTTCATAAGAAGGTAGGTTATGTCGTTGGATGTTGAAATGGGTGCAGTTGGCGGGTTTATGCTTCCGTCAGCCCTGATGTAGATTGTACCGGCTGCTCCAACTGGCGAAACCTCAAGTGCAAACAGCACATTCAACATCAACAATGACAGCATCACAACTGCTATCAGTCTTCTATTCAATGCTACTCCCCTTTCAACTAGTTAATAATGCATTACTCACACTATTAAGTTTTCAGAAACATTGTTCTATTGAATCAAAACTTCAGCATTCGATTCCACACTTGTATCTTTCGCACCTTTTCTCCAACTCATTTGAGGCTAACCGAGGTTCAACCCCGTTTGGCTAGAACTCCGAATTCTTATATTCTAGACACACCAAAGAAATACTATGCAGTAAACCTCCGTAATTTGGTTGAAGACTATGAGGAGAATTTTTCTTTCATTCTTGATTTGCCTATTCCTGCTGCAATCTATTTCCATCACACACTCTGAGAGTTCTCGATCCAGCTACGCCGAACAAACCCCATTACCAGTCAGTGAAACTTCCAACAATCTAAATTCCACCCATGCTGGAGCTGATCGGTCCATTGCCAAGTCTTCTCAAGAGAATTCAACGGGCAATTTTCAAGGGGGGGACCAGATGATGCGTCTTTCCTCTCTTTCCGGTCTCCCTGCGTTCAGTCGACATCTAATGTGCAAGGATCATTCTATCGTCTATTATGGAGGGCGCGTGGATTATGATCCAATTGAACCCACAACTGTTTTTAGTCCAAGTGATACTAAGGCGGAATTCTTGACAAGCGTTTCATTAAATGAAAATGAAATAGTCGAATGGCAGTGGTATTACAGAAATGATTCATCGAAAGGCTGGGTCAACTGCTCCCTTCCCTATGACGAAAGACACTATACTGCACCAAGCGATGGTGATTGGGCGGTCGAGGGACATCTCGACATAGCAGGATACTGGCCAGGGGTATACTACCCTAGAGCATACAGAGTTGATTTCTACTGTTTGAACAATTCTTTCTCATTTTCAGAGTTTTTTGAGGTAACCAACGGCGGGGTAGACAGCCCTCGCGTGTGTGAAAGTGTTGATGCAAACGGAACCGCTGTGAACACGAAATCACGGTTCACCGTAGGCGTTGACACACAAGTCTGTGACTACTTGAGGTTTGACAACGTGGCATACTTCAACGAAGAGACTGGAAACAGTCACAACTTCACAACCGTGTGGATTCAACCAGACGGCACAATCTACAAGACTCATTCGTGCGTCTTCCCAGACTACAAAGTCACGGATATCAACAGGAATTACTGGAATTACGCGTTAATTCGTGACGATTCCATCCCAATCGACTCAAGCACTCCTGTTGGAAACTGGAGAGTCGAAGTCTACATGGACAGCTACCTCAATGATACATGGACACCATACGGACCCATCGCAACCACGCCTTTCATCATTGGAAACCTGTCCGTCCCACACTGGACGTTCATGGTCTATCTTGACTCAGACAACAGCCTGGCAAACGTCACTGTAGGCTATCCACCACAAGTCCATGATCTCGGTGTTGACGTTTTCCTGGATTTGGCGAGCGTGAACTCCTCATCTGACATTAACATAGTCGTTCAGCTGGATAGGGGGCCCAGTTCAGACGTGAGATACGGCAACTGGACCGGATGCAAACGCTTCAACATCAAGAATGGCATGACGCCAACCCCTGAAAACGCGGTCCAAGATTTAGGGGATGTCGACATGGGAGACCCAAATGCGCTGAAGGATTTTGTCAACTGGACGATTAACAACTACCCATCGGAACACTTGTTCTTGGTTCTCTGGGATCATGGAAGTGGCTGCATGGGTGTTTGCTACGATGTAACGAGTGGAGGCGACTATTTGTCCCTCCCAAAAATCACCGAAGCCTTTACAGGAATCCCAGCAATCATAGACGACGTGCTCATAGACGCCTGCGACATGAGCATGCTAGAGGTGGCTTACCAGATTAAAGATTCCGCGAACATCCTAATCGGTCCCGAAGGACTCGGCTACGCCCCAGCACCTTACAATGATTATCTTAACAGCCTGTCAAACAACACATCCATGTCACCCAACGCATTTGCCCAAGAAATAGTCACAGACTACTTGCATTGGTGTTACAGAACCCCCGAGATCCAGAATGCAACAATGACAGCGACAGACCTGACCAAGATGACCAGTCTCACAGCAACAGTCGACGATTTCGCTACAACCTTGAAGGAAAAAGAAACCCTCTACCATGAGCAGATAAGCTCGGCTAGGAGCATGACTGAAGGATGCCCAGGACCCTACGCTTACTCTAACGGAACATACCAAACCGGATACTTCATTGATCTTTACAACTTCACATGGCAGATATATGGAAATGTGCCGGACCAAGAGCTCAAGAACGCTTCTGACAAAGTGATGACAGCAATAAAGAACGCAGTAATCAAGGAGATCGACGTGAACGATCCAGGAACTAATGGTCTGGCAGTGTTTTTCCCTGATGAAAAAGGAAAGTATGTCTCTTTTGCAGCTCTTTACGGGGATATGGCATTCGCATTGGAAACGCCGTGGGATGAGCTTGTGAAGTACCACCTGTCTGGGTTCGTCTTAACCGTACAGACAGGTTATCCAGACATGCCAGTCAAGGTTGACGAAGACGTTTATAACACCACGGCTGAAGGAGAAATTCCTGTGTTCCTCCAACCCGGCACGCACACAGTTAATGTCACTGCAGTCTTTTTACCTGAACCTGATTCGCAAGTAGTGTTTGTCCAATGGAAAGATAATGGCAACACGTCAAATGTGAGAACTTTTTCGCTAGACGGAACAATGACGGTAGAAGCTGAATATGAAACACAATACCTACTGATAATCGAGAAAAACTTCGGTACAACAGATCCACCTCAAGGCAGATACTGGTGCAACGCCACTTATACCGAGAAAATCACCGCAACACCCCCCAGCACTACATCAGGGGAGAAATATGACTGGGTTGGATGGGCACAAACGGATTCTGGAAACCCGAACACAGACAATCCAATTTCAATTCTCGTGGATAGGCCCGTCAACGTGACCGCCGAATGGAACCACAAATATTCTCTAACAGTCACTTCTTCATATGGCAATCCTGATCCACCCAGCGGATGGTTTGAAGCTGGAAAAACCATCACGGAATCGGTAGCCTCACCCATTTCAGAACTAAGTAGCACTCAATATGTATGCACCGGATGGATTGGAAACGGAAGCATTCCAGCTTCTGGAACTTCTGCAGCGACCAGCTTCATCCTGAACACGTCATCAAGCATACAGTGGAATTGGAAAACTCAATATCTCTTGACAGTGCACACGGATCCAAATGGACTGAACCCACAGCCAAGCATCTCTCCCGCAGGATCCTGGTACGACAACGACACCAAAGTTACCCTCACAGCACAGCAGATAAACGGGTACGCGTTTCAGCAATGGTCCACTGAGGGCGCAAGCTGGGACGTAGGAGTCAACCCTATAAACATCACAATGGACGAACCCTCCGACCTCACAGCTCACTATGTTCGCGCGCAGGCTTGGTGGCAGATCTTAGTCCGTACAGACGTAATATCAGCAATCCTCGGGCTTCTTGGCACCGTAGTAACCGTCGGCTTGGTTGGAGGCGCATGGTTCAGGTCCCGCAAAAGAAGAGACATCGTCAAAGCATTCCTAGCTGAGATCGACGATGTTTACTCAAGGCTTAGGACAGATCCAAAGAAGTGTGAGGAAGAACTCTACACGCTACGAAACACTATCTTGGAAGGGTTAACCGAAGGCAAAATGACTGAGGATAACTACGCGATTCTGGACAACAGAATAGACAAATACGTAAATGAGCTCGCGGAAAAACAAGAAGACAAACGTATATCCGGGGAAAAGCGTGCCAAGGGGAAAGAATAAAAGAATAGTTTGTGGCAATGTTTCGGAGCGCCTTTGAATTGTGTTCTCCAATGTAAGCTGCAAGCGATAGGGTAGGATTTGCATCTGGCACCCGCACGCGCTAGACTATAAACTCAAAACTCGTACCATCAAGCCAAATTACGCTGAAAACCATAAGCTCACTGGGTAAGTACAAGCGGACCAAGCTTAAGAATCACTGTACCCTCAATCTCCAAAAAACATAGAACATCCCCCGGCTTAAGCCCAAACTTCCTTCTAACCTCTGTTGGCACAGTTATCTGACCCCGAGCCGTCATTTTAGATTGACCTCGAAAAACTGCTTCCACAGTTTCTTCCGCCTCGGTTTTGGTATCCCGCTTCATTTTCGGATAACAACCTCCTGCACATCTATTTGTTATATATCGGATATCGGTAAGAAAAATCTTACTGTCGCGTCTATGCCTTGATCTTCAAACAATCTCTTAAATGAAACTGAAACATATATGAAGCATGTCAAAATTGTTTCCTTGGAGGTGAAAGTGAATGGAAGAAAAAAAGGATGTTAAGCCCGAAGAAAAAGTAGTTAGAGTTTTTCCCAAACTCAGAGAGCCAACGTTCGCGCGCGCGCCGGCCATACATCCGACAATGAAGCCCACCATGAAGCCGACAATGAAGCCCACCATGAAGCCGACAATGAAGCCCACCATGAAGCCGACAATGAAGCCCACCAAGACAGCCTAATAAACACCATAATTCCAGTGAGGATTGCATGTCACCTGCCCTTTTAAGGGCCTTCTCCTCTTTTTGTATATTCACGAGGGGGCCAAAATATCCCCTGTAGTGACATACCCATAAATTGCTTCTGTCCAGGCTAGTGTGAGCAGATGAATTCGATCAAAAGCTTCGCTGGGATATTTTGAAACTCTGCGAAATGATCTCCACATACGATAAAATGTGAACCAGTAAAGCGCTTGTGCGATCAACGCAATTGAAAGCATCGGAATCCACAGTGTCGCAAGAGGCAACAGAAAACCGAAAGCAGCAAGCAAGACCGAAATGGCAATTATGGCCGGGTAAACCTTGAGCATTTTGTGCTTCTTCTGGTCGGTTTCAGCCTTTCTTTTCCCAAGCTCATCTTCGACGTGCTTTCTGATTCTATCAACTTCTTTGCACACGGCTTTACATCCTTTTCGAAAATCTTTTATCCTGCTAGGCAATGCTTCAAGGTTTTCAAGGTTGACGTTGAACGTCGCATCCAGCAATCCGATCTCAAAATTGTCAGACGGTTTTATCGCGTCACGCACTTCTCGGAGGCTCTGATTCAACCTCGAAAGGGTGTTTTCAGATCCTTGAATATACTTTTCGACCAATTCTTGGTTTTCCCCAAATTCTGAAAGATCATTGGCCAAGACCGTCAACTCGCCAGTGCTCATCTCCTTCATTTCTCTGGCCTCTGGAAGACGTACCTTGTTCAATGCATAAAGCGTGTAACACGTTTCTGTGAGCAGATTGTCCAGGTAGCCAGACCAGGTTTCGGCCACAAAGTAAGGCGCGAATATGTGAAGTTTCTTTTCTAACTGCTCCGTTCTTCCCACAAACGTGATGCGGCTTTTGATGGGTTGAAAGACCGCGACTACCTGGTATTCTTGAGGTTGAGCAAGACTTTCCTTCAACCCCATCTCAGTCTCCTCCGCCAGTTCGGCCAGCGAGTCAAAACCGTAGACGTTGCGTTTTTTGAAGTTTTCGCAGTCGCCATGAAGATCTGTCAACGTCAAATCCTCTAGAAGCATGGCTGGCACTATTTCCCTCTGAATCTCATATTCATGGGCAGGCTGCACCTCTATCGTCCACACTGTTCCAAACGCCGAAGTGAGCAAGTACAAAATAGCGTCTTTCTGCTTCTCCTCACAAGCTTTAACGACTGCAAGAGCTCCAGAATTGCCTGAACTGGCAGACTCAGCCGCTACCTGCTCGAGCAGTCTTGTCAACTTCATCTTCGCGGGAGAATTAATCCCTATTGACTTTTGTAGTCCATCTTTATGATCCAAAATTAGCTTCATATAAGCTGCGCTGAACTCGTCTTCCACACGTTTAAGGCTATCTCTAATCTGAGTGAAGGCTAAGCTCGCCCCACCCATTCTCAAGACTGCAACACATGAACGTCCTGCTTGTCTTATTTCAAAGTCATGCGTGAACTTTTTCGCGGTTTTTTCCATCCTGCTTCTCAGGTTGTTAGCAAGCGATTCAGGAGCCTGTGGCGGTAAATATGCGAAAACAGAAAGGGTGCGGTTATGTATTGCCTCGATTCGAAGAGGCTTCTTGGCTGCTTTTTTGGCGGCCATCAAGAAAAACGAGCCGTACCCGAGAACTTGCATTCCAAAGTAAACCACAGATACCAGAGCGATCACCACTGCTGCTGCAGAAAGCGCCTGAGACGTCCAAACGGCATGAAGAATTTTGGCAAGAGAAACTGTGAAGTCTTGGCTCATATAAATGAGGAAAAGTGCTGTCTGAAACACGATGTATATTATCCAACCTACGGACAGCATTGTGTAACCAACCATAATGTTTTTTTTGCGCCTTGTCATTCCAGTGGCTTTCAACTTCTTTGCTCCGAAAACTCGCTTAATGAGCGAACCCACGTATTCGTAGGACTCGGGGCGCAAGTTCGGCATGTTCAGCGCGTCTGACAGGACTCCGTATCCGTCCGTTTCGAATGGCGGGGCGAAGTTGAACAAGGCCATGTCGAAGCAGTAGAAGGCAACCATCGTCACAATCAGCGCAGCGGGTTGTGGAAATGTTACAAACAGGAGAATGAAAACAACAATAGATCCTATAAGAAGGGTACTTATGTTGCCCGCCAAGCTAACCATTAATCTCTGTCTTTTCTTGAGAGTGCAAACATCTGTAACTTCTGTGTAGAACATGGGACCAAAATAGAAGAGCCCTGTACCCATTTCTCCAGGCTCTCCGCCATAATGAACGAGAGCCAGCCCGTGGGAGATTTCGTGGATTGCAATAACAGGTGCGAGTGCTACGAAATAATAGAAGAAGAAGCCTACAACAGATGATCCAAGGATCTGGAAGTTTGATTTGTTGCCGAAGATGGAGACGAATCTGCCTGCAAACAGCACAGCGCCCATAATTATAAAAATAACTGTCGCCCACAGCAAAGGTTTCTTGAAGATTGGATGAAGCTTATCGTGGATTGATTGAAGAAATTTGTTACTCTGCTCGATCAATGTGTAGTCAATCTGAAAGCTCGACATCACTTTGAACCTTTTCTTCTTCATTGGTCCGAGACTCGATACCAACAGGTTGGCGTCGGCGAAAAACAGTAGCAAGCCCATGACATCATCTTCTTTGACTTTGGGGTTCCGGTTTTGAGCTTCTGCAACGATTTCTTTCACAGTTCTTTTTCCATCGGTCAAAGTCCAGATTAGGTTTGTTAATTCGTCTGATTCATAGTACAATCCGGTGGTGTGGTTCTTCATGACGTAGGAGGTTTTACCATCCACTACCATGTTGGTCTTGACACTGACTTTCGAAGAAGGGACTGGTACAAATTCTGGATTGTAATTAATCTCGTACATCAAGTCCGTCTTAGATGATGACTCTTTACTCAAGACTCCAACTTCTCTCCCAAATCAATTGAAATATGACCAGTGAGATATTTATGCTATTTTCCATGTTGTGGTACTAGTAATTATTATTTAGATAGATTTATAACACTTAAATAACTATTTGTATGTGGTTCGGCATGGGGAGACGCTGCAATTTTAACCTTAAAGAATTCTTGTCAAAACCAAGGTTTTTGCACGAGATAGCAGAGCACTATGGGGTTTCAAAGAAGACCGCAGTCTTTCATCTTCAAAAAGCCGTAAAATCTGGCCAGGTGCTAGTCAGTGAAGCCCCCGCGTTTCGGATCATCAAAGACTCCAGTGGCAACTTAAGAAAGCTCATAGGTTTTGTATGCATCTACCAAAGAAGACCAATTCTCATTGAAAAGGACGCAAGACCAGTTCTGCCCAAAACCGACAATTCTGTTTCAGTTCGAGGCAAGACTTCACGGACAAGCTTAATTCCAGAACCTCATACATTATTCCGAAAATCACCCTTAAAGCATGAATTGCCAAGCTTCGCGTACACTGAGAAAATGAGAGCACAAAACCGCGCAACAGAGCCAATCGCCAATTGGCCTTCAATACCAAAGTTAGATATGTCTCCTACAAACGCAACATCTGCAAACAACACAAAATTGGACCGTGTGCCACCGTCAAGACATTATTCAAACAGCAAGTCCAAGCCTTTTCTGTACGTGGACAGAACCCGCCTGTTTAAGGCGTTGTTGGACAGATCTTTGCCTTTTCTCGATCTACACTACCGGTTTTACGTGTCCAGACAAACAATAACAAGACTTGTAGAGAAAGGATTGCTGAGTGAAACTTGGGGATCCAAAGGCGTTGGAGTAACGTTCAAACTCACAAGGAAAGGCAAAACCTACCTGAGGCAACTTGAGGCAGCGTCAACTTATGAAAGTAAAATAACTGAGAGTCCTCTTACAAGACTGAGACAACGAACCTTCGTCTAGCGGGTTCTTTCTTAACACGCAGCGCGCGCGGATAAATGCTGCGTCGGGAAAAATATTCGACATCGAGTCAGCAGACTGCTCGCATCAGATAATAAAATGAAGGCCCGTACGTTAGAATTTGCTGCAGTTGAAGACGGCTATTGCTATGTCTCTCATGTTGCAGACGCCATCGTCGTTTATGTCCATGTCAGGGTTCCACTGCTGACTCGCAGGTCTTGTGTTGAATTTCCCGATGAGGGCGTATATGTCTTGCCTGTCAACAACCCCGTTAGGGCGGCCACCGGGGCCTGTAACGTCTCCTGGAACAGTGACGAACACCAAGCCACTTGATGAGCAGTTGTTGTCTATTGTGTCAACCTCTCCTGGAAGGGTGTCTGCGAGGGCTGTTATTGAGTAGTTGCCGATAGTGACTCGGGTGGTGTTCCAGACGAACGTGACCGTGGTTGAGTTTCTACTGATTAGTGTTATTGTCTGCGTCTGTATCCTTGTCGAGTTCGCCCAGATGGACATGTTGAAGGTTTCTATCTGTTCACCGTAGTTTATGATTTCTACGCTTATCCACATGTGAATGTGGCCAACCGTGTGTTTGGACGTGTCTATCATCACTACTCCAATGTCGTGTGGACCTGCGTAGGGCTTTGTGAGGGGAAACCGGTCGGTGTTGTTCGCGTCTATGACGGGGGCCGCGTCTATTATGCCGTCGCATCCTGTTTCGTTCTGGTAAGCGCCTCTGAACACGTCGCTTCCATTATAGTCGCTCCAGTAGTTTCCTCCGGAAGGGTAGCCATTGTCCCAGAAATTCGCCAAACCAAGCGTGCCAACAGTGTTCGCACTGTTCACAAAGTTGTTGTGATAGATTTTGTTGTTTGAAGAACTGTCGAGTCCAAGGCCATAACTGTGGTTGTTTGTTATGTTGTTTCCGACCAGACTGTTGTCTGATGAGTAGTCCTGGAGCCAAACACCATAATCGTTGTCTGTTATGCAGTTTCCAGCTAAGCTGTTGTTAGACGAATAATCGAGCCAAACACCATGATAGGGATTGGAGACTATGTTATTTGCGTTCAGACTGTTGTTGCTGGAAGAAAACCACAGGACGACTCCTTCATAATTGCTTGTTATGTTGTTCCCACTTAGGTTGTTGTTAGAACAAGAATGAAGCAAGACACCATAATGATGATTGCCTACGATGTTGTTTTCATCTAGATTGTTGTTGTTAGAAGATAGAAAAATGCCTGTGCCAGTGTTGTTCAGCACGGTGTTTCCGTAGATGTTATTACTGGATGAAGAAGGCAGTAGATAGATGCCGTCTCCGTTGTTGTCTGCGACATTATTGTGGCTAATCGTGCTGTAGCTTGAGCGCACTAGAATGCCGCAGCTTTGATATGTATACCCGCTGCTCCGTATCGTGAAGCCGGTGAGGTTGACGTTGTTGGCCGTTATGTTTACAACGGCTCCGGTTGAGGAGCCGTCAATTATCGTGGTTCTGCTATTCTCTCCCACTAACGACACTGACTTGTTCACAACTACGTGCTCGTAATACGTTCCAGCATCAACGAGGATTCCGTGTCCGTTTAATGTCTCTGGCGCATCTATTGCCGCCTGAATAGTAGCGTAGTCCAACCCAGTGTTGACGTTGTGCACGGGAGAAAGGCTGTGCCTCAGGACTAGCGGATAG
>Ga0116138_1001554_pt1 | contig 12542 bp, 10 predicted proteins | sample June2015DPH_20_1_2_FD_88971 | JGI IMG/M metagenome (GOLD analysis project Ga0116138, IMG submission 88971) | Peatland microbial communities from SPRUCE experiment site at the Marcell Experimental Forest, Minnesota, USA - June2015DPH_20_150 | ecosystem: Environmental > Terrestrial > Soil >... | reverse complement strand
TGCTCAAATTTTGCGTTTTCCGCAAGCATCCGAAATGTAGTCGTATAGGAACTGGCGATGGCGCCCAGCAACAAATCTTCCGGGGTCCATCTGCCGTCCATGCCGCCCAAGGCTGGCGGCGAAGTGAAATGAATCGTGTTTGGCGCAGAGTTGGATTGTGCTATACCATTCCGGCCAGAAGACCACCAGGCAAGCACTCGAAACTGGTCTGCTTCTTCCATCGTGCTGTCACCTCCCGTGCCCGATTTCAAACTCCTGAGAGCGTCAAGAGAGTTGGAAGTTTACGGTGATCGTTGTCTCCACTTCCACCGGTTCGCCATTCAGCAGGAATGGACGGTAGCGAAACTGCTGGACGGCCTTTATGGCTGCCGGCACCAGCATGGGATGTCCGCTGACCAGCACCAGATTCTGGATCTCACCGGTTTTGGAGATAATTGCGCTCAGCACAACCTGACCCTGAATGCGCGCGGCTTTTGCAATCGCCGGGTATTCCGGCTGAATCTTCTGAATCAATCGCCCTTCGGTTACGCCCTGCGAGATTCGAATGCGCTTGGGGGCTGCCAGTTTTGGCACGGCCGCGAGGTTCGAAGTAGCACTGATAATTCCACCGATTACTCCACCCATTTGACCACCGGGGATTCCGCCGGGAACTCCTCCGATGACTCCGCCGGTAGAAAATGCTGGGGGTGGTGCCTCCTCTTCTCGAATCATCGTTATTTTCTGCGGAATCCTTCCAGGAGTGCGCAAGTGGCCGTTCAGGAGCTCACTCTCCACGCGCTGCACAACTCTGGGGGCAGCGGCGGCGGCAGGTGGCGGAGGCGGTGGCGGAGGCGGTGGCGCCACCAGAAACGACAGCAATTGCTGCTTGGGCAGCGCTTCGGTAAACATGAGAGGTATGATGACTGCGACGCCGATAAGCAAACATTGAATAATAAATGAAATTATGGTGGCGACAGTGAGCCGTCCATGCTTCACTCCGCCTGATTCCAGCAAACAGTCTGAAAACAACGGCCTGGCTGCTACTGGCTGCGGTGATGGCGGCACTTGCGGTAGGCGCCCCACCTCGACCGGTTTTTTAACTTCCGGCTCTCGGACTTCGGTTACGGTGCTCATGGAACCCTCCACGCTGCACAGCTTCCACAACTCCCGTGCACACCACATTTTCAGCGCAGCACTCGCCAGATACCATGCCCGTAGTCACGGCTTTTAGTGATCGTGGTCACGGGGTACTAAGTGGTACAATTCATGTGAAGGCGGCGCAATGCGAGCTCCCTACGGGCTGAATATCCTCGACAACTGCCTTACCTGTCCGGTGCGGGAAGAGCATGTTTTCTGCAATCTTCCGGTGGCTGCGGTGCAGAAGCTCAACGACATCAAGTCCACGGCGGTCTATCCAAAATCTGCCATGCTTTTTATCGAGGGCCAGCAGCCGCGGGGCGTGTTTTTGCTCTGCGCCGGCAGAGCGAAACTCTCGACCTCCTCCGCCGAGGGCAAGACGATTATCACCAAAATTTCTGAGCCGGGAGATGTTCTGGGGATCAACGCTACAATTTCCAACCGCCCTTATGAAGTGACTGCCGAGATGATTGAGCCGGGACAAGCGAATTTCATTGCCCGGGATGCGTTGCTTCACTTCTTGCGTGAACATGGAGAAGTGGCTGTACGCATAGCGGAGCAGTTAAGCCGCAATTACTACACTGCGTATGAAGAGATCCGCACACTCGGGCTCTCTACATCGCCGTCCGAGAAGTTCGCGAAGTTGCTTCTGGGCTGGTCCAATGCGACCGGCAACGGTGATCCTTTACAGGTGAAGCTGACACTCACCCATGAAGAAATCGCCGAAATGATCGGCACCACTCGGGAAACTGTCAGCCGGTTATTCTCGGAATTCAAGAAACGGCAATTGGTGCAGTTGAAGGGCGCCACTCTGTTCATCCGCAACAAGACCGCGCTGCAAAAAATGGTCAACTCCTGACCATCGCAGTTCCGCTTTCAGCCTTGCGCCGCTCCCCGATGCCACGAGCTTTGGCCGTCACGATTACATTAGCTTAGGCTGCCAAGCGCTTGTGCTTCCTTCAGTTACATACCGTCAAAACGGGACATTTGGCGTGGCACAAAACTTCATGCGTCAGAGCCCAGGGGATATGGGCGGCCATCCGTGGGGTCGAAGTTCGATTCGCACCCATGACGATTAAGTCGATGCTGCGGGCTGCCGCCATGTCCAAGATTCCTTCCGGCAAGAAATCCATCCCAGCCAGATATTCCGGCTCGAACGCCAGTTCCGTTTTGGGCGGAATCATTTCTCTTAATCTCCTCACGCTTTCGACTCGCATCGTGCGCTGCCACGTTGTAAATTCCTCAGCAGCGTAAGCCGAGGGTCCGTAAGCTGCCGGTCCAAGATCAGCGACTGGTATCGGTGGCACCATGTGCACAAGGAAAAGCTTGGCCTGATAATTTTCTGCCAGAGACAAGGCGTACGGAAAGGCTGTGTTCGAAGCTGGGCCGAAATCAGTTGCGAAAAGAATGCGCTTGAAATCGGATTTGCCAGGGCCTGCGGGCGGAACGTTTGGACCAACTGTAAGCACGGGACACGAGGCCAAATGTAAAACTTCTTCCGCGACCGAACCTAATGCCAGCTTCTTCAGTCCGCCGCGTCCCCGTGTGCCCAGGATCAGCAAATCAATGTTGTCGCATTGAATTTCCGAAGCGAGAACATCCCATACGTTACCTCGTTCAAGCACCAAGTGGTGGGTTACACCCTTAAACCTGGTCTCTTCTTCAAGCTGCTTCATTTGCTTCTCTGCTTCCAGCCTGCGGCGACCCAGTTTAGGGGGGGGCGGACCGAGCGGGATTCGGTCATACGGCTCCACCGGAATTGCGTGCACTACAGAAAGCTCCGAGCCATGCCGGCGGGCGATCGCTATCGCGAAGTCAAGCGCTCGCCGAGAAGCTTCTGAAAAATCGGTGGCCATCAGCACATGCTTGAATGCGATGCTTTTCTGGTCGTTTATCTGCGCCATCGTTGACATACATGCCTCCTTCGAGGGGCCCAATCCGTACAGTCACGAGGAAGACTTGGGAACGGCTCCTATGGCAATGCTTCGATTCCGCTGCCGTCTTTGCTTTTCCGATAAGTCCTGCAGAGGAACCACCCGGACTCCGGGGGCGTGAGAAATAACGGTCATCGTCGTCGAGCACTCGCCACAAAGCCAGAAACGCTCGAGCGCGGATGTCCCGGGAAGACTGTCTTTTTCGGGTCGGGTTGACCCGGCTGCTACGTGGAAAATTGTACCTTCACGGAAATATCGGAAGATGGCCGAGCAGGAGGGATTCGCGCACTTCGACACCATAGCCGCCTCCATCGCACTTCTCCAAGGTCAGGAGCAATTCGCCCTGGGCGGTGCAATTGGCCTGCGTTCCCACTAGCTACCCTACTATTCGATTCGGGAACAAAAAGTGATCCGGAGCACCGTTGGAGGTGACTCTCGTCACCCGTTCCGTTCAACAGGCTCCGAGTCGCCAAATTTTCTGCCTTGCACCACCGATTATTGATCGACCGCCTGAGTCGAGAGCAAACGAACGGAAAGAAAACAAATGTAGAGCTGCTGTGACCCATATCACAGCCAGACGTGCCTCCTGTCATAGCTGTATCCCGGGTTAAGGTCGAAGATTCAAGTAGTTAAGGAGGGCACCGATGTTACTCGCGTATAGGCTTCTCCGGTTGGTTGAGACCCACTCGGATGCCCTGGCGGCAGGGCTTCTCGAAAAAACGAGCCACTCCCCGTTGCTGCCGAGCTACACCCACGTGCCACCCGAGGAACTCAGAGAACGGGTTCACGAAATCTATCAGCACTTGGCGGAATGGCTGCTCGGCAAGGGTCAGATGGATGTCGAAAAACGCTATTTAGCGATCGGTGCAAAGCGTGCCCACCAGGGCGTGCCGCTGAGTCAACTCATTTGGGCGATCATCCTGACCAAGAAAAACCTGTGGGACTTTCTGAAGCGAGAAGCGGTTCTGGACCGCCCCGTGGAGATCGCCGGTGAGCTCGAAGTAGAAGAACTTGTAGATCAATTCTTTGACCGTGCAATTTTTTACGCTGCAGTCGGTTACGAGCGCTCTATGTCGGACGAATCTGAGCCGGCGCGGAAAGTGAGCGCGGTTGGATAGTACAGAAAATGGGGGGAAGGATGTCCTGGGAACTTGATTACAAGAAAAAATTGCGCACGGCAGATGAAGCCCTGAGTTGCGTGCAGTCAGGAATGCGAGTCTACATTCAGCCGGGCTGCGCGGAACCTGAGACCTTGGTAGAAGCGTTAATGCGCCGCGGTCCCTTCGTGCAAGACGTGGAAATCGTTCATATGATGACCATGGGAGCTGCGCCTTATGTGGCTCCTGAGATGGCAGGGCACTTCCGGCATAACGCAATGTTTATCGGCGGCAATGTCCGCGAGGCGATCAACGATGGCCGGGCAGACTACACGCCAATTTACCTGAGTGAGATTGAAGGACTGTTCGAGAGTGGGGCCATGCCGATTGATGTGGCGCTGCTGGAACTCTCTCCCCCAGACTCGCACGGGTTTTGCAGTTTCGGCGTGGGGGTGGATACGTCGCTCACCGCAGCTAAATCTGCTCGCTACGTGGTGGCGCAGATTAATGATCAGATGCCGCGCACCTACGGAGACAGCTTCATCCATGTGACGGATATCGACGCGGTGGTCAATTCCTCCCGTCCTTTGTGTGCGAGCAAGCTCCCGCAAATTACCGACATGCACAGGGCAATCGCCCGCAACGTCGCAGACTTAATTGATGATGGAGCCGTATTGCAAACCGGGATCGGCGGAATTCCGGATGCCGTGCTGCCGTTTCTCATGGACCGCAAGGATCTTGCGGTGCACAGCGAACTGGTTTCGGACGGCGTGATTCCTTTGATCGAGGCAGGAGTGCTTACCGGCGCGCGCAAGAACTTTAAACCCCGCAAGATCATCCTGGGATTTGCCCTGGGCACGAAAGAGTTGTTCGACTTTGTGGACAATAATCCTATTTTCGAGTTCCATCCCACGGCCTATACCAACGATCCCGCGCTGATCGCGCGAAACGACGACATGGTGGCGATTAATTCCGCGTTGCAGGTCGATCTCACCGGACAGGTCTGCTCCGATTCCATCGGAAGTCAGTTCTATAGTGGCATTGGCGGACAAGTCGACTTCCTGCGCGGGGCTTCGCGCTCCAAGCGAGGCAAGCCGATCATAGCCATATCTTCTACTGCCAAGAGTGGCACAATCTCGCGGATCGTGCCCATGCTGAGCCCGGGCGCAGGAGTGGTGACTTCGCGCGGGTTGATCCGTTACGTAGTGAGCGAATACGGGGTCGCGTATCTGCACGGCAAGAGTATCCGGGAGCGGGCGCAGGCGCTCATCGACATTTCACATCCCAAGTTCCGCGAAGAACTTTATCAGTTTTGCGAGAAAACCAAATGGCTGCAGCGGCCTTTAGCCGCGGAAACAGCTGTGACGAGGTGAAAGATGGCGGGCCAGGCGCGCGGTAAAGTAACGGTCGACGTCGAGGAATGCAAGGGATGCGGGCTATGCGTGGAATCTTGCCCGCCAAAATGCCTTGAACTTGCGCCGGAGTTGAATTCTTACGGAGCTCACCCCGCGCGCTATACCGGAGAGGAATGCACCGGTTGCGGAATCTGCTTTTATTGCTGTCCAGAACCTGGCGCGATCACGGTCTACCGCCTGAAAGCCAAAGCAAAAGCAGTGTCGACGACGCCAGGAGGCGAACATGCGACAGCTCTGTAAGGGCAACGTGGCAGTGGTGAAGGGCGCGATCCTCGCCGGATGCCGCGCCTATTATGGATATCCCATTACTCCCGCCAGCGAAATCGCCGAGGCGGCTGCGCTTTATTTCCCACAGGTCGGCGGAACGTTTCTGCAAGCAGAGAGCGAAGTCGCGGCCATCAACATGGTGTACGGGGCAGCGGCAGCTGGGACCCGCGTAATGACTGGATCGTCTGGTCCAGGTCTCAGCCTGATGCAGGAAGGCATATCCTATCTGGCTGGCGCGGAACTGCCGTGCGTGATCGTCGATGTGATGCGCGGCGGCCCGGGCCTGGGCAACATCGCGCCGGAACAGAGCGACTATTTTGCGATGGTCAAGGGCGGCGGTCACGGCAACTACCGCAACATCGTGCTGGCTCCCGCGTCGGTGCAGGAGATGGCCGACCTCACCATGCTGGCATTCGATCTTGCCGACAAATACCGGAATCCTGCGGTGGTGCTGACCGATGGGTTCGTTGGGCAGATGATGGAACCACTCGATCTCGAATATCGCGAGATTCAACCACCGGAAAAACCGTGGGCTGTGAAGGGTACGCCAGAGACGCGGGCCAATCTGGTGAGTTCCATTTTTCTTGAAACCGACGAATTGGAAGAGCACCAGCGCAAGATGGAAGCCAAGTACATTCGGGCAAAGGAAGCCGAGCCGCGCTGCGAACTCTGTCACACCGAGGACGCCGAAGTACTTCTGGTCGGGTACGGCATTGTTTCCCGAGTGCTGCTCTCCACCGTCGAAGCACTCCGCAAAGAAGGTGTGAAAGCAGGGCTGTTCCGTCCGATCACATTGTGGCCCTATCCTGCGAAGGCTCTGGCGAAAGCGGCAAAGAAGGTCGAAAAAGTAATCGTCATCGAATTGAGCAACGGACAGATGGTGGAAGACGTGCGCCTCACTCTGAACGGTAAAGTGCCGGTGGAGTTTTACGGCCGCGTTGGAGGCAACGTGCCCTCGGTCGCAGAGTTGCAGCAACAGGTGTTGACGCGCATGGCCGTAGCAGTCTGAGATCTGTTTCGACGAGGTGTTGATTCGGAGAGGATAGCGAAAATGGGAGACGAGAACGTAATCACGTTAGTAGATCCTGAAGTTAACTCCGAAGTGAAATCCGAAGCCGCGCCGACCGCCAGCAACAACGGATATGAAGCGGTCCACTCCAAGTCGCCGCTCTTCTATGACCTGTACGAGCGCAAATCAGAACTGAAGCACCAGACCCACTACTGTCCCGGCTGCGGACACGGAGTGGCGCACAAGCTGATTGCCGAGGCTCTGCAGGACTTGGGAGTACAGGACAAAACCATCTTCGTGAGTCCGGTGGGCTGCTCGGTGTTTGCTTACTACTATTTTGACGTCGGGAACGTGCAGGTTGCGCACGGCCGCGCTCCAGCTTCCGCCACAGCAATTAAACGATCTTGTCCGGACAAGATGGTTATCTCTTATCAGGGAGACGGCGATTTAGCTGCGATCGGTACCGCCGAGATTGTCCATGCCGCCAACCGCGGGGAAAAGATCACGGTCTTTTTCGTGAACAACGGAATCTATGGCATGACCGGCGGACAGATGGCGCCCACCACGCTGGTCGGACAGAAGAGCACAACGTCGCCGTGGGGGAGACGGCCCTCGAATGAAGGCTTCCCGCTGCACATGGCAGAACTTCTTGCCACGCTGGAAGCGCCGGCCTACATCGAACGAGTGGCGCTATCAGACAACAAGAACATCATGAAGGCGCGGCGGGCGATCCGCAAAGCGCTCGAGATCCAGCGCGACGGCGCGGGCTTTTCGTTTGTCGAAATTCTGTCGCCGTGTCCGACGATTTGGGGCAAAGATCCGGTGGAAGCGCGGCGCTGGGTTCTCGATAAGATGATCCCAACTTTTCCGCTGAATGTGTTTCGTGACCGCCGGCCGGAAATTCCAGTGGGTAAGGAGCCACCGCAACGAACTGTCGCCGATGTGCTCGAGATCACCCCGAAAGATCGAGCGCACGATGCTTCCACAGTGAAACACGCGCATCGCTTCAAAGACGTCCAGATCAAGATTGCCGGTTTCGGCGGACAGGGCGTGTTGCTCCTAGGACAACTCCTCATCGAAATGGGCATGCGCGAAGCACTGGAAGTGAGCTGGCTGCCGTCGTACGGGCCGGAGATGCGCTCGGGCAGTGCACACTGCCATGTGTGTTTATCGAAAGAACGGATCGGGTCGCCGCTGGTCTCGCGTCCCGACGTGCTCGTGGCCATGAATGAGTTCTCGCTACGGAAGTTTGCCCATGAAGTACCGAGCGGTGGACTCATCCTTTACAACGGCGCAAGCCTGCCGGCCGACTTTGCTGCTCCAGGCGTGCAACTGGTCGCCATTCCGGCCGCGGAGATTGCCGACAAGCTCGGTTCCACCAAGGCAACCAACATAGTGATGATGGGCGCTCTGCTGGAAGAGACCGAGTGTCTGGCTCCCGGAACCGCATTGAGCGTCCTTGAAGATAAAGTGAAGAAACTCGACCTGCTCGAGATTGACCGCAAGGCGCTCACCGCAGGCCGCCTGTTTATCGATGATCAGGCGCACGTTGGCGCAGTAAGTCAGCCCGACGGCTTCGCCTAGACTTGGCACAGCTACGAAAGGCACGTCGGAGCCAGACCGATTTTATGGAGGCTTGCAATGTCCACTGCGTGGACGGCACGATACGCACGGCGCACCAAAGGCATCACCAGTTCTCAAATCCGCGAATTGCTGAAGATTACACAAAGGCCGGGAATGATTTCCTTTGCCGGTGGCCTGCCCGCTCCCGACGTGTTTCCCATCCAGCGCTTCGAGGAAGCCTGCCACAAAGTGCTTACGCAGCAAGCAGCTTCGGCCTTGCAGTACGGGGCCACCGAGGGCTATGAGCCTCTGCGCGAACTGATTGCCAGCAACATGGCGCGCTATGGAATCAAGGCGAAAGTAGAGAACGTCTTGATCACCTCTGGTTCCCAGCAGGCACTGGACCTGATCGGAAAACTTTTCATCAACGCCGGCGATCGCGTGCTGGTGGAAGCGCCGACTTATCTCGGCGCGCTGCAGGCTTTCAACGTCTACGGCGCGGAATATGTTTCCGTTCCGGTCGACGACAACGGCCTACGTACTGACTTGGTGGAGAGGCCTTTGCGTTCGGGCCCCAAGTTCATGTACATTCTGCCCAACTTCCAGAACCCGGCTGGGACCACGCTATCGGAGGGTCGTCGCCACCAACTGGTGCTGCTTGCGGACAGGTACGGTATCCCGATTGTCGAAGACGATCCCTACGGCCAGTTGCGTTATGAAGGCGAGCATCTTTCACCCCTGGTTGTTCTCGACCGTGAAAATCTGCGCCGCGACAATGGCTATTCCATTGGCAATGTCATTTACCTGAGTACCTTCTCGAAGACACTGGCTCCTGGCCTTCGTCTAGGATGGATTGTGGCTCCTCCTGAGATCATCGGCAAGCTGGCGCAACTGAAGCAGGGCGCCGACCTGCACACTTCTACGTTCACTCAGTTCGTGGCCTACGAGGTTGCGTGCGATGGATTTCTCGACAAACACGTTAAGTTGATTCGCCAGGTCTATCGCGAACGACGCGACGTGATGCTGCAGGCTCTGAGAGAGTTCTTCCCGCCCACTGTGACTTGGACTCATCCACAGGGCGGTCTGTTTCTTTGGGTGACTCTGCCCGAAGGACTGGACATGCAGGCGATCTTCAAATCGGCGATCGAACACGACGTGGCGTTCGTGCCAGGTAATTCCTTCTATGCCAATGATAGCCATGAAGGCAGCCGCCACATGCGCTTGAACTTTTCCAACGCCACTCCGGAGCAAATACGAGAAGGGATCGGCCGTTTGGCCACGGCCGTGAAAAGACATATGCCCGCCATGGCGCTTCGATTAGAGCTCCCGCTCGAAGTGTAAGAGCTATGAGGCTATCTCATAGGAATGGAAGTCGGGTGCGCCCGACAATTCGGAAGCGAAATCGTCACGTTTACATCAGCAATTCTCGAGTGAAGTAGTCGCCGGCTTACAGAATCGATCGCACCACGCCGCCATCCGCGCGCAGAGCTGCCCCGTTTGTCGCCGAGGACACGGGACTGCAAACAAAAGCGACCATCGCGGCAACTTCCTCAGGTTTAGCGAAGCGCTTCAACAGCGACGTGGGGCGCATGGTGCGAAAGAATTCGTCTTCCACCGCACCGGGGTCGGTCTTCTGCTCGGCTGCAAGTTCGCGGACAAACCTCTCTACACCTTCCGAGGCAGTGGGACCCGGCAGGACTGAGTTGACCGTTACATTAGCGCCCGTAGTCGTTTCGGCCAGGCCGCGCGCGATTGCGAGCTGCGCCGTTTTAGTCATTCCGTAGTGAATCATCTCGGCAGGAATTTGCACTGCGCTTTCGCTCGAGATGAACACAATCCGTCCCCAATTGCGCTTTTTCATTCCCGCAAGATAATGACGGCTAAGACGTACCCCGCTCAGGACATTGACTTCAAAAAGACGTTTCCAATCTTGGTCGTCGATCTGTTCAAATGGCTTTACTTCAAAGATTCCCGCGTTGTTCACCAGGATGTCGACGTCTGGAAAGCGATCTGTCAGCTTCTCTATGCCTGCGGCCGTTCCGACGTCCGCGGCTATGCCACCGACTTTGCCTCGAACGCCGGAGGCCCGAAGCTTGCTGATCGCTTCGTTGACCCGCTGTTCTGTCCTGCCATTTACAACAACGGAAGCGCCTTCGTTGGCGAGCGGTTGCTGCAATCGCAAACCCGATACCAGCCGTGCTTCCCGTGACCACGGCCAGCTTACCGTTCAGTTGTAGCTCCATATTGTGTTCGATGCAGCTACAGAAATCGATGATTCACCGGTTTGGCTGCGGGACGGATCTGTCTGCGTAAAGCGATGCCGTGGTTGGCGGAACATCGTCACCAGTCACCGCTCTACTCCAGCACGAAAATATTCTTGTGGGCGCACATCTCCTTCAGAACCTTCGGCCATACCGTGACGCTCACTTCCCCGAGATGGGCTTTGCGCAGCAAGAGCATCAAGGTACGCGACTGGCCGATTCCACCACCGATCGAGAGCGGAATCTCGTTGTTCAGAATTGCCTGGTGATAGGGCAAGCGCATAAAGTCCAACTGCTTGGCCATCGTGAGCTGCTTCTTCAGAGTCTCGGCCGTCACCCGGATCCCCATCGACGTCAGTTCATGGCGCCGCTTGGTGACGGAGTTCCATACCAGGATGTCGCCGTTCAGTCCGTGCGTATCTTTGCTGGTCTGATCGTGTGTGTCGGTGACCCAATCGTCGTAATCGGCGGCGCGCATCTCGTGGGGATATCCGTCCTTCAACGGCCAGCCAATGCCAATAATGAAGACCGCAGGATGCTTTTGCAGCACCGCGGTCTCGCGCTGCTTGCGCGGCAGGTCGGGATACATGTCGAGAATCTCCTCGGCATGCAAGAAGACCAACTCCTCCGGCAGATCGGGATAGCGATAGTCTTTTAATTGCGGGAATAAGGATTGGGCAAACTTCTCTGCTCCGACGATTACCTTCCAGATCTTGTGAACCGTGGCCTTTAGGAAGTCAAGGTTACGCTGCTCGCTGATAAGAACGCGTTCCCAATCCCACTGATCCACGTATGCGGAGTGGTCGTGATCGAGGAAATAGTCCTTGCGCACGGCGCGCATGTCGGTGCAAATACCCTCGCCAACCTTGCAATCGAATTGCTTGAGGGCGACGCGTTTCCACTTGGTTGCGGCCTGCACAACCTGCGCGTCGATGGGATGCAGGTTGCGATCATTCGAAATGTGGAACTGCACCGGCGTGCGCGAGCCATCGCGATCCAACATATCGTTGACACCGCTCTCGACATCGACGATGAGGGGGACTTCGACCATCATCAGGTTGAGTTCCTTGCACAGGTTATCTTCGATATAGCGCTTCACCTGGAAGATGACTTGCTGCGTCTCTTTCGGGCTCAGCAACGAACGGTACCCGCGCGGCAGGACTTTTTCTAATTCCTTGTAATCGCCAATTCCCGGTCCAGCCAGGTCGGCTTTCTTATCTTTATCCAGCACAAGCGTGCTCATGTAGTTTCTCCTTAGCAGATGAATTCTGTGCCGCCCTGTCGACGCGCGGCCTGGCGAAGTTTCGGATTAACCGAGAGACGATGCGTGAAGTCTTAGGGCGTGAGCCGCGTGCTTTGACCCCAAATTCGGGCGTGGCATACTCCAGAACCGCCGCGATGATCAGTAGAATGCCGTCGAGGCCGAGAAAGGCCAACGCGAGCAGAGCAATCATGAGCACCGGCAGCTTCACCTCGCTCGTTGTTATTCTCCATCTGGATTGCCTGCAACGCTGTGACCGTCGTCACTTACTGCAGTAACCGAGGAACGCCCGACACTTCGCGGACCCCAAGTTACCCTCGGCCGGAGTCACGGCTGTGGGTGACCTGGATCACTGCACCCATTTCCGCCAATGTTGAAAATCTCAATAGGCAGCGATTATAGGTTGCTGGGTTCTTTTACATAGAGTTGGGAAGTTGTTGGCATCAGTGTTCACATCCGCCACAAACGTAGCTCGGGTTGCGAGAAGGGTCACTGCTTTCATCGAGTTGCAAAACTATACAAGGAGAAGAAACGAAATCATGAAGACCACAAAGCTGGTGATGCTGGTAATGACAATCGCGGTAGGGCTGTTCATCCTGATTCCCAATCTGTCATGGGC
>Ga0116138_1001545_pt1 | contig 12583 bp, 11 predicted proteins | sample June2015DPH_20_1_2_FD_88971 | JGI IMG/M metagenome (GOLD analysis project Ga0116138, IMG submission 88971) | Peatland microbial communities from SPRUCE experiment site at the Marcell Experimental Forest, Minnesota, USA - June2015DPH_20_150 | ecosystem: Environmental > Terrestrial > Soil >... | reverse complement strand
TCCGACTTCAGCTTCCGGTACGCCCGTTCTTGATGCGTCTCGACTTGTGGCGTTTCCGCGGCGCCAGCAATGGTTTGCGGGGGGGCGGGCGTTGGAAGAAGAAGTTTGTATCCAGCTTCATCGACCACCGCCGCGAGCTGAGCGAGGTCTGCTTTTGTCGGATCGAACGCGAGAGTAACCTTCTCAGTCGCGAGGTTCACCACTGCGTTCTCGACGCCATCGACTTTCTTCAAGACCTTTTCCACGCGGGCGACGCAGCTTGCGCAGGTCATTCCCTCGACAGGGAGTGTCAACGTTTGGACAGTTTTCATGTGTCGTGTCACTTTCCTGGAACTATGCGCATCAATGAGAAGCTGAGACGAGCTTGTATCCCGCTTCTTCTATAGCTTTCGAGAGCTGATCGGGCGTCACTTTCGTCTCGTCGTATTGAACACGCGCTTTACCAATCTCTACGTTCTCGATCGTAAGGCCGTTTACTTTGCTGAGTTCTTTTTTAACGTGCATGACGCAATGTCCACATGACATGCCTTCGATTGTCAGATCTTGAGTTTTCATGGTCTTTCTCCTTGTTGGGTCTATCTGGAATATGGTTCAACCGCTGGATAAATATGCGAATTCTTCTACGAAGAGGCGTTACATTATCGTGAGAATTTGTTACAGGGTTTTCAGGGGGGAAGGGGGGTCAAACGGAAACCCGGTCAATCGGTTTTCTCAACTGCCCGGTCAAGGATCGAAACCGGGTTGGCGTAAACCCGGTGATCGCCTTGAACTGATTCGACAAATGCTGCACGCTGCTGTATCCGAGCTTATTTGCAATTTCGCTGAGCGTCAACTCACCATACTTGAGGAGCTCTTTCGCCCGCTCGATGCGCTGAAGAATGATGAACTGCTCGATGGTCACGTTTTCCACGGAAGAGAACAGAGTGCTGAGATAATGATATTCGAGCCCCAATTCCCTGCTCAGGAATTCCGAGAACTTGAGCTTCTTCTCAAACTTGTCATGATCTTCCCGAACGAGTTTGATGATCGCCAGTTTCATCTGCTCGATCGTCTTCGCCTTACGGTCCTCGATCAGCTCAAACCCATTCTCATCGAGGACTGACTTGATGCTCTCCATCGGAAGCTCTTTTGCGCCCCCGGCGACGACGACTTTTCCCAGCGAAACACTCCGCACATCGAGTTTGATCTTCGTCAGTTCGTCGCGCACAACGCGTATGCATCGGTCACACACCATGTTCTTGACATAGAGCGTCGATGACGGCTTCTCAATCTTCTTCCTGGCTTGTCCTGGCAAGTGGCCTCTTCAGATAGCCGTGAGAAACGAAAGCACGGAACAGGGTGACGATCTGTTCCGTGCTTCTGATACATTCAGATACTCATACGGTGAATGTTACCAGCGTCGTGGTGCGTTGCGAACACTGCGCACGGTGTCACGCGCGATGAGCAGCTCCTCGTTCGTCGGGATGACGAAGATTTTGACTTTGCTGGTCTCTTTTCCTGCTTCGCCTTCTTTGCCGCCATACAGCGTATCGTTGGCCTTTTCATCAAGCTCAATGCCGAGCCACTCGAGGCCGGCGCAGATGCGTTGCCGTATGGGAGCTGAATTCTCACCGATACCGCCTGTAAATACGATGGCGTCGGCTCCTCCCATTTCCGCAAGGTAAGCGCCGATGTACTTCTTCACACGTAAACAGAAAATGTCGATGGCGAGTTTCGCGCGCCGATCCTGGTGCTCCTGCTCTTCAGCAAGAAGATCACGCATGTCGTTCGTCAGGCCGGAAAGGCCCAGGAGTCCCGACTGTTTGTTCAGCATAGCATCGATTTCATTCAACGACATCGCTTCTTTGTGAGCCAGGAACTCGATGACGGACGGGTCGAGGTCGCCGCCGCGTGTTCCCATCACAAGCCCTTCCAACGGCGTGAGGCCCATGGACGTGTTGATGGAGGAACCTGCTTTGATTGCGGTGGCCGAGCATCCGTTGCCGAGATGGAGGGTGATGATATTCGTATTCTCGAGGTCTTTGCCGGTCAGCTGGCGGTAGCGATATGCCACGTACCGGTGCGATGTGCCGTGGAAGCCGTATCGGCGAATCTTGTGACGCCGATAGAGTTGATATGGGATCGCGTAGAGGTACGACGTCTCGGGCATCGTCGAATGGAAACCGGTGTCAAATACTGCCACCTGAGGAACGCCGGGACCCATAACATCGCGGGCTGCAGCGATACCCTTCAGGTTTGCCGGGTTGTGAAGAGGCGCCAGCTCGATGCAATCCTCGATTCCCCTGATGACGGCCTCGTCGATGATGACCGACTTTGTGAATTTCTCGGCGCCATGCACTACCCGGTGACCGACGGCGTGAATGTCGGCGAGCGAGTGAATGCCGGGAACCTGCGATTCGGAAGAGATAATCCACCGAATGACATAGTCGAGTGCTGCGCGATGATCGCGCAACGCCACGGCCTGTTTCAGCGCCGGTCTGCCGGTCGCCTGGAAGTTGATCAACGATTGACCGCCGATGCGCTCAACGAGGCCCTTGGCCTTCTGTTGATCCGCATTCTTTTCGATGATATCGAGGTCGGTTTCAATGATCTGGAATTTGAGGGACGAGCTTCCGCAATTAAGGACGAGGATATTCATAGGATTCAGGGACGGATCGGCGAGCCGATGACCGCGTTAGAGTGTTCGTAAGTTGAAGAATACGGTGCTTGATGCGTTCGGAAAAAAATCACAAGACGAAGCTACATCTTTATTGATGTAAACTCAAGCAGCGCAATTTCACTTTTGGCAATTTTTGCAGTATCTTCTCAACAATAGCACAGCTCAATTCGAATGAAGAAATTCACACTCAAGCAACTTCCCACTGATAACCTGCATCTTGTCCACCCGCAGAGTTTCAGAATTGATTATAAGAAAGAACTGAACGCCGCGCAGTATGAGGCCGTCACCTCTGTGGACGGACCTCATCTTATTATTGCAGGAGCAGGGACGGGCAAGACGCGAACGGTTGTCTACCGCGTTGCATATCTCGTCGAGCTTGGTGTGAAGCCCGACCACATCCTGCTGCTGACGTTTACGCGCAAAGCGGCGCAGGACATGCTCCGCCGTGCTTCGATCCTGCTCGACAGCCGATGCGAGCAAATCTCCGGCGGCACGTTTCATTCGTTCGCGAACAGTGTGCTTCGCAAGTACGCTTCACGGCTTGGATACGAAATGAACTTCACCATCCTTGATCAGGGGGATGCGGAGGATGTGGTCAATCTCATCCGGACACGATTGAAGTTCGATACGAGAGAGAAACGCTTTCCCAGGAAGGAAGCCCTGTATGACCTGTACAGCAGGGCCGTCAACACCATTACGCCGGTCAAGGAGCTTCTCGCACTCGATTACCCGCAATATCTCGAAATGGAAGATGACATCCAGACCGTGCATAAGAGCTACGTGCAATACAAACACCAGCACAATCTGATGGATTATGACGACCTGTTGGTGAATTTCGCCCTGCTTCTGAAGCAGGATGAAGGAATTCGATCGGTACTGTCCGACAAATACAAGTACATCATGGTTGATGAGTACCAGGACACCAACAGGGTCCAGGCAGAACTTGTCAAGCTCCTGGCCTTCAAACACAAGAATGTGATGGTTGTGGGAGATGACGCGCAGTGCATTTATTCGTTCCGTGGCTCGACCATCCGCAATATCATGACCTTTCCGGAGGAGTTCCCCGGGTGCAAGGTGGTCAAGCTTGAAGAGAATTTCCGCAGCACGCAGCCAATCTTGAACCTCGCGAATGAAATCTTGAAGAGAGGGGCGGTGGTGTCACAGAAGTGAAGAATTCAGAGTTGAGAATTCAGAATACAGAATCCAGAAGTCAGAATTATGTTGGTTCTTGCTAGTTTGTACGAGAGCACAATGAACCGAAATCCTGCAAAGACATTTGAAGATTTGATTGTGTGGCAAGAGGCCCATGAGTTCGTGCTAGGCGTTTACCGATTTACAGATTCATTCCCGAAAAGTGAACTCTACGGGCTCACATCGCAGCTTCGACGAGCTGCGGTCTCTATCGTTGCGAATATCGCGGAGGGCTTCAAGAAAACCGGTAAAGCTGACAAAGCTCGGTTCTTTAACACAAGCCAAGGGTCGATTGAGGAATGCCGGTACTACCTCGTACTCTCCAGAGATCTCAACTACGGTGATCCCAAAGATCTTGGCCTATTGCTTGACGAGGTCAGCAAGCTTCTGACCAGCTATCGCCGAGCAGTTCTGACTTCTGACTCCTGACTTCTGGATTCTTCTATGTACTACAAAGAACTCTACACTCGTCGCTTCGGCGGGGGCCTGCCGCAGCTCGTCTCTACGGAGAACGAGAACATGCAATCGCGGTTTGTCGTGCAGAAGATCCTCGAACTGCGCGAGCAGGGGATACCGCTCGAGGAAATGGCGGTCTTGTTCCGCTCTTCGTTTCTCTCGTTCGATCTTGAAATCGAGCTCACGAAAGCGAATATCCCGTTTGTGAAGTTCGGCGGTTTCAAGTTCGTTGAGACCGCGCACATCAAAGACGTTGTTGCATACCTCAGGGTTCTGGAAAACCCACGCGACGTCGTTTCCTGGAACCGAATTCTCTTGCTGATTGAGGGAGTCGGACCCAGGACTGCCGAAAAGGTCATCGATGATATATTGAAACGGCGTGTTGCTCCCGGACCCGATGAAGGCGAAACGCTCCCGACGACAAAATTTTGGATGCAGTTCAACGACTACTCAGAAAACATCCAGAAACTCTTCAACCTGTTGAAGCAGGCCGCGCCGCAAAACCTCGCGCCAGCGGAAAAGACATTTCAGGTCCTCCAATACTATGATCCAATCCTGCGCTCGCGATATGACGATCACCAGAAGCGGAAGAAGGATCTCGAGATGTTTCAGAACATTACCGAGCGCTACAAAGAGGTCGATACGCTCTTGACTGATCTCGCACTGGAGCCCCCCAACGAGAGCATTGTCGATGTCGAATCCCCCGGTCCGGAGGAGGAATTCCTGACACTGTCGACCATTCACAGTGCGAAAGGTCTTGAGTGGAACTCGGTCTTCATCATCTATGCACTTGAGGGTCGGTTTCCAACCATGCGCTCTGTTGCCAGCGATGAGGAGCTCGAAGAAGAACGACGGCTCATGTACGTCGCCTGCACGCGCGCGAAAGACAATCTTTTCATCACATACCCCATGAATGTGTATGATCGTGAGAGCGGGCTGATCTTGACAAAGCCCTCACGGTTCATTCAGGGTGTGGGAGAAAACTTGCTGGAACCATGGGTGGTTGAATAGAGGAAAACAGAATTCAGAAGACAGAAGACAGAAGACAGAAGACAGAAAGCAGAAAGCAGATGAATGATTAGCTAACTGCTAACTGCTAAAAGCTAGTAGCTGATCGCTGATTGCTGACCGCCGACTTGGATACCTGATATGCCTGACACCGTCTACCTCGACCGCAATGAGAATCTCTACGGCCCGTCGCCAAAGTGCTTTGAGGCACTGAGAAATCTTGGTGTCGAAGAGCTTAGCATCTACTCCCGCGATTTCACTCGCGGAGTGAAAAGCCGGCTATCCGAGCGCCTCGCTGCGGAACTGCGAATCCCCGAATCGCAAATACTGCTCAGCGAGGGGAGTGAGGACATGCTGAAGCAGATTGTGCACTGCTACCTGGGACCGGGAGAAAAGATCCTCTCGCCGGCCCAATCATGGTGGTACTATCAAAAAGTTGCAGCGGAGGTTGGTGGAGAAACAGTTACGTATGCGCTGAAAGAGGGTTCCGATTTATTCTACTATGATGTCGACGAGATCGTTGAGCTGTATCGCAAGGAATCGCCGCGGGTTGTCCTCATTGCCTCGCCAAATAATCCGACGGGAAATTCGTTTCCCGATACCGATCTCAAAAAGCTCACGGAGGCGTTCCGTGAGAGCATTGTCGTTCTGGATGAGGCATACTGGGGGTTTGCCGATGCCTCTAATGAACACATCGCCGAGCTCGTCGGCCGCTACCGCAATCTCGTTGTGCTACGGACGTTCTCAAAATTCTTTGCCCTGGCGGGGGCGCGTATTGCATATGCCGCAGTAGGGGCGAGCCTGAGCCGTCTCACGAAGTTTGCTTCCCGCTATCTCGGTTACAGCAGAGTCTCGGAGTCCCTGGCGCTTGCCGCACTCGATTCGCCTGAGTACTACGCAACTATCAGCACCGCCATGCGCAGCGACCGGAAAGCATATAGCGCGTTTTTCGGGCAGCGCGAAGGGTTCAGGATGTTCAAGTCTGACGCGAATTTTGTTCTCGTGAAAATCCCCTCCCTCCTGAAAGTTCCTCTACAGAGGTTTCTGACGGAGAAGCGCATCGCCATCAAGTTCTTTACCGAGCCGGAATTCTCGAATTGTATCAGAATCACGATTGGAACGTCGGAGCAGAACAGGCGATTGCTCGGAGCACTGGCGGAATTCCTGGAGAAGAATCGGTCGGGCGGAGGAGCTGCATGAAAGCGGTCATTCTCGCCGCCGGACGCGCGACACGCATGCGGCCTCTTTCTGACGACCTTCCCAAGTGTCTTCTCCCCGTCGGTGGAAAGCCAATTCTCCAGCGCGTTATAGAGAATGTCGTTGCAGCGGGAATCTATCAGATCGGACTCGTCATCGGGTACAAAGCAGCAGCCATTCGCTCATTTGTGAAGGAACGGTTTCCATTTCACCGTATACGATTTATTGTCAATCCGAAGTACGAATCGACGAACAACGCCTTCTCGTTACTGATGGCTCACGAATTTGTCCTGAACAAGGCAAACTCAGCCGCCGTCCCCCAGGACCTGTTGCTTCTCGATGCAGATATTCTCTTCTCGCCCGATCTTCTTCCGTTTCTGCTGCATCAACAGTCATCCAACAAGATCGGAGTCAGAGTCGAAGGTACGCATGATGAAGAGGAAGTGAGAGTGAAGGCGAACCATGGCGGGAACATCCTCTCGATTGGAAAAAAGGTACCGCTGGACGAGACTCTCGGTGAGTCCATCGGCATCGAAGTGTTTTCATCATCAACAGCGCGGCGGCTGTTCGAGATCCTGGAACAACGAGTCCGCACGGGAGTTGGGAGAACGGAGTTCTACGAGGCTTCATTTCAGGCGCTCATTGATGAGGGGATCGAATTAAACGCAGTCGATGTCAGCAGGTTTCCTTCCATCGAGGTCGACACTCCGGAAGATCTTCGCGTTGCAGAAGCGATTGTCTCTCGTTCCGAATTCACTACAGCTCCCTGAAGTTCCCCCATTCCTGATCCGGCGAAGAATGTACGATTACAAAAAGACACTGAAGTCCAGCATATCCGACGAACTCATCAACACCTATCTTCTTCGTCCGATTGCGGGCTTTATCGTCTGGATTCTGTACCCCACGTCGATTACTCCGAATCAAGTCACAATCGCATCGACGATCGCCGGGTTGATTGCAGCAGGGCTTTACCTGCACAACGAAGCTTCCTCCACCGCCATAGCCGGTCTGCTCGTGACAGTCAAGGATATCTTCGATTCGGCAGACGGCCAGTTGGCGCGCGCGAAACAACAGTATTCACGTATTGGGAGATTCCTGGATTCGATTGGAGATTTTGTCGTGAACGTTGCGGTGTTCGGGGCGATCGGTTGGGTTCTCTTCAGCACAACGGGCAGCGCCTGGATGATTGTGCTCGCTCTTCTCGGGCTCGTCGGCATCATGCTGCGGGTGTCATATCACGTTTTCTACCTGACCTCGTTCCTTCATCTTGAAGAGAAGTATCAGATCAACCGGATCACCGAAGAGATTACAAATGATGATTTGAAAGGCGATCGGCTGACAGTAACGCTCCAGCGTATCTTCCAAGTGATCTACGGTTGGCAGGATCGTTTGATGGCGCGGATCGATGTGTGGTGCCGCGGTGGAGCATCAGACCCTGAGTTTGCGACACGCTGGTACTCCGATGTCGTTGGACTCCGGCTCTCAGGCCTGATCGGTATTGGAACAGAACTCTTCGTGCTCATGGTCTGCTCTCTTTTCGATGCCCTGCAAACATATCTCATTCTTAACGTTTTCGTTATGAATTCCATTCTGTTTGTTTCTATCTTCTATCGTCGACGGTATTTGCGGCCAACTATTTCTTTGAAAGGATAACCATGCGAAAGATATCCCTGGTTCTTGTTCAATTGGTCTTCGTGTTCTCCCTTAACGCTCAGGCTTTGGGCCAGCAAGGGGACCGATTGCTTCTCCCGAATGGCTGGTGGCTCTCGCCTGTGGGCGAACAGGTCCGGCTCGGTGACTTCCCGACAAACGCAGCGCTCTCGGAAGACGGATCGTTTCTCGCCGTGCTCCACAGCGGTGAATCCAAAGCGCAGGTGATGCTCGTGGATCTTAAGGAAAAGAAGGTGACGCAATCGATCCGGCTCAAGGACGCGTGGCAGGGAATCGCCTTCCAGGGCAACAGACTCTTTATTTCGGGCGGATATCAAAACCGCGTCTATACCTTCCGCCTCGACCATGGAACACTGACCGCCGAGGACTCCATTGTGCTGATCGATCCGAAGACGAAAAAGGTTGGAGCCGCGGCCGGACTCGATGTCCACAAGAACACACTGGCGATCGTTTTTCGTGCGGACAGTACGCTTCGCTACTATGATCTTGCAACGAAAGAACAAACCATCGTGCGTCTGGACGGCATGCCCTACTCCTGCACGTTCAATGCCAAGGGGCTCCTTCTCGTCTCGATCTGGAGCTCGACAAAAGTCGAGGTGTTTGATGGAAAGAAGATGGCTTACCAGTGCACAACCGGCGACCACCCGAATGAAGTGATCGTTTCAAGAGACGATCACTACGCCTACGTCGCATGCTCAAATGATAACAGCGTCTCTGTCATTGATCTGGAGAGGAAAACTTCCGTCGCCTCGTTCGTCACGGCGATTCACCCCGATGCGCCGGAAGGATCGACGACCAATTCCGTTTGCCTCACACCCGACGGAAAAACGATACTCGCGGCAAACGCAGATAATAATTCGCTGACTGTCGCCGACGTGCGCAATCCCATGCAGCCGAGGCCAGTTGGGTTCATTCCTGTGGGTTGGTATCCCACGAAGGTATTGATGTTGAAGGATAATACCGTTTTGGTCCTAAACGGCAAGGGGAGCCGCTCGTTCGCGAATCCAAAGGGGGAGTACATTGGTAGCCTGATGGAAGGGTCGCTCTCGATCTTCCGATATCCCGATGTGAAGGAACTGGCCGACTATAGCCAAAAGGTTTTCCAGAACACTCCGTATAAACAAGCATCGCTCCTGAAGTCGGCGTTTGATGGAGAGAGTTCGATTCCGAAAGCTGTCGGGCAGCCATCTCCGATAAAACACGTTCTATATATCGTCAAGGAAAACAGAACGTACGATCAGGTCCTTGGAGACATGAAAGAAGGAAATGGTGATTCCTCGCTCTGCTTGTTCAACGAAACCGTCACGCCAAATCACCACAAGCTCGTGAGGGATTTTGTATTGATGGATAATTTCTACGTGAATTCAGAGGTGAGTGCAGACGGACACAACTGGTCGATGGCCGGATACGCGACAGACTACGTCGAGAAAACATGGCCCACGCAATACGGCGGTCGGGGAGGTGAGTATGATTTTGAAGGGACTGAGCCAACGGGGCGGCCGAAAGCTGGATTCCTCTGGACTGCCGCCGCTCGAAAAGGCGTAAGCTTCAGAGTGTATGGTGAGTTCATAGATCCTCCGACGCCGGAAGGGAAGCCGGCGAAGCCGCGTGATCCCGCTATCGGCAACAACTTCTCGCAGACATACCGCGGCTGGGACCTTGACTACTCGGACGTTGATCGTTTCAAAGCGTGGGAGAAAGAACTGACGGAGTTCGAGAAGAATGGAAAGCTTCCGAGCCTCTGCATCATGCATCTCCCGAATGATCACACTGCCGGCACGCGCAAGGGTTCATTGACGCCTAAGGCTTACGTGGCACAAAACGATTATGCGCTGGGACTTATCGTCGAGCGATTTTCGAAGAGTCCGTACTGGAAAGAGACGGCTATCTTTGTGGTTGAAGATGATGCTCAGAATGGCCCTGACCACGTGGATGCCCACCGCTCCGTGGGACTTGTCATCAGCCCTTACACGAAGGGTCGCGGAGTGAACCACACATTGTACAGCACGGCCTCGATGCTGCGGAGCATAGAGCTGATTCTCGGCCTCCCGCCGATGAGCCAGTACGATGCTGCGGCTATGCCGATGTTCAATATCTTTTCGTCGGAACCCGACCTGACACCGTATGTCGCCGAGAACCCGCGGCATGACCTGAGCGAGAAGAACAAGGCGGGGAGCTACGGGCAATCCATGATGGAGAAGTTCAATCTCCGGCGTGAAGACGCAGTACCCGATCGTGTCTTCAATGAAATCGTGTGGCGATCGATCAAAGGAACGCCGATGCCGGCCCCGCGCTATTCAATTTTCTCACGGGCGTCTGTTGTAGAGGATGATGATTAGAATCTGTGTCTGATGGACAGAAATGATGTTCAAGATATCTCACGCCAAGCCGCAGAGTCGGGAAAATTCCAGAATCATCTCCAGGCTTCGCGCCTTTGCGGCTTTGCGAGAGCGATTCTGTCATGTCTTCGTAGAATAAACTGTAAATCAATCCATGCGAACGATCGTTCAGATACTCCTTTTCCTACTCTTCTTCATCCCGTCTCTCTCCAGGGCTCAAACTAATCCCCAGTTTGATGTCACTCTTCGCGTTGATTACTCCTCAACGGATGAATTGCTCGATTACTTCGACCGGAAAAGCAACAACTCTGCGAGGGTGGCGAAGCAACAGGGAAATCAGCTTGCCGTTGCGACGAGCCTCCTGCTTGCCAGGACCGAACGCCCAACCGATGATTTTGTACGAGCCCTCGAATCGGCGCGTGACACCTATAACAGCTCGAATGATATCTATGGTCTGACACCTGCCGCCGCGCATCTTGATGAACTGAAGAAGCTGCTCGCTGAGACGAAAAGGAGAAGGCTTGACCGCCGTGTCGTTGCCACAATATCATCGCTGTTTCCGGCTGACGCCGGCATCTCGCTGACAGTCCCTGTCTTCGTTGTTGCTATGGGAAACGAGAACGCAGCAGCGTTTGTGCGACGTGTGATCTGGAAGGAGAATGCACCGGTTTTTGTCGGAGACGATCAGGGGGAGCAGGTCATCGTTCTTAATCTCACACGATGCTTGATGCGCGGGGGAGACGTTGAGCGCGAGTTCGTTCAGGTGTTGAGCACGCTGGCTCATGAATCGTTCCACGCGGTCTACGGGGCATACCGCGCCGGCAGCTCCGCAGACCTCAACCCGATCGGTCCGGCAGCTGCACTGGCAAATCTGGTACAGAATGAAGGGATTGCGTATTTTCTTTCCATGGAGATTCAGGAAGGAGGGGAAGTCCCGCCCCCGCACTGGTTCGATGCGACGAAACGGGCTGTCGAAAGACTCAATGCAGCGTTGATCGAGCTCCAGTCGCCTACTCTCACGCCGTGGCGGGCTCGCGAGCTGATGCTGAATTCAAATCTCTCGGGGTCCTTCGAAGGCAACTATGGAGCAACAGCCGGATTGCGAATCGCGTATGAGATCGAGAAGAGGCTGGGACGACCTGCGCTGACGGAGACTGTCCGCGACGGTGTGAAGGAATTCTTTGGGAAGTACGACGAGTTGTGCCGCCAGGACAGCAATCTTCCGAGGCTGGATGCGAAAGCCCTCGGGGTGGTTGCGCGTTAGGAGTGCAAATTCTCTTCTTAGTATCTCTGCAGGTTTTCTACTTCTTCTTCGAAGTCTGCGACAGCTTCTTGAACCGCTTCAACTTTCCCTTAATCGTCGCCAGCAGCGTCTCGTCGGAGAATGGTTTGGTGAGATAGTCGTCAACGCCAAGCTCTTTGCCTGTCCGAATAAGCACCTCATCTGTCAGTCCGCTCAGGAAAATAAACGGCACATTCTGTAGATGGTCCATCTCCCGGACTTTTTCGTAGAACGTAAATCCCCCCATCGTCGAAGTCTCCAGGTTGATGTCCGAGATGATCATGTCTGGAGCGTTTTCCTTGAGGTACCTGAAGGCATCATCTGATGTTGTGAAGGTACGGACGCTGTAACCTGCCTCCCGGAGGATGTCGCTGACAAGGCTGAGGAGTTTGACATCATCGTCGATGACGACAAGTGTCGCAGGTGGGGTTCCCGAGCGGGCTTCCCAGAGAATCTCAGCCTCAAGCCGGTCGGATTCTTCTGGGGAAATGTGAAACCGCTTCCGCATGTCGGAGAGCTCTGAAAACCGCTCGGGGGAGATGGCTCCTGAGGACCACGCCTGTCGGAATGCGGCCAGGTAAGCATCGAACTGAGCCCTTTTTGTGAGCCGGGCATGCTCCTGGATGGGGATGCCCAACTCCATACGAAGCTCCTTCAATTGCTCATCTTCGAGCGGCGTGAGAGCACCATCCTCCCAAGCACGTGCAAGCTCGCTTTGGTATCGCTCCAATTGTCCCGGCGATGGAGTGGAGGTTCGAAAGAGTTTTCGTTCTTCCTCCT
>Ga0116138_1001538_pt1 | contig 12610 bp, 16 predicted proteins | sample June2015DPH_20_1_2_FD_88971 | JGI IMG/M metagenome (GOLD analysis project Ga0116138, IMG submission 88971) | Peatland microbial communities from SPRUCE experiment site at the Marcell Experimental Forest, Minnesota, USA - June2015DPH_20_150 | ecosystem: Environmental > Terrestrial > Soil >... | reverse complement strand
TTATCGATATCGTTGGCGTCTAATACACCGCTGCGTTCGGCCTTTTGCTGTTCAAAGTCCCCCAGCGATTTAACGAATAAATCCTTTTCCTTTCGCAGGTCCTCCAGTTGCTGGCTTGTTCTGCTGAGGTTCTCAATGGCGATATCAAATCGGGAAATAGACGGAGGGCTGCTCGGTGTTTTGCAGCCGGCGATTATCAACAGGTATAGGATGATAGCTGTCTTTCTCATTGTTGAATCTCACCTGTATTTGAACGGTATTCCTGTAATATTATATAATTTCGTAATCCTGAATCAAGCCCAAACCGTTATGTTTGACGGGGCTGGTTTCATCAGGTATAATCCCCGCGGTATTAACAGTCACACACAGTAAGTTACATTTGGAAGGCGCATTGAGTTATGATTAAAAACACGGTTTTTGACGTTTTTCGGCCCGACGAGAAGATTTCCGCGATTCTATATGACGCGATTGTTGTTATTTGCGGGTCGCTGATACTTTGTCTCAGCGCACAGGTGAAAGTGTATCTTCCTATTAGTCCGGTCCCGATTACCGGGCAGACCTTTGCCGTTTTGATGCTGGCTGCACTGCTCGGTTCCAGGCGGGGTGTTCTGGCGATGCTCGCATATCTTGTCGAAGGGGCTTCGGGGCTGCCTGTCTTTGCAGGCGGGATTGGCCCGGCTACTTTAATTGGTCCGACCGGCGGTTATCTTTTCGGTTTTATTGCCGTGGCGTATGTGGTCGGCAAATTGGCCGAAATGGGCTGGGACAGGCGTGTCAGCACGACCATAGTCGCGATGCTCGCGGGTGAAATCGTGTTATACACATTTGGTGTGTGTTGGCTTGCGATTATGACCAATGTCAGGACAGCGTTAGTAATCGGTCTGTATCCTTTTATCGTTGGTGATATTCTGAAAATAACTCTTGCAGCGGCTGTTTTGCCGGCCGGCTGGAAACTGCTGAATTATCTGAAAATCAAAAGCACGAGATAACCGGCGGGAAACGATAAACCGACTACTTTGCCCCTGCGTCGGAGTTTTGCCGATACAGGGTATCCAACTGGTTTTTGCTTTCGTTCAAGCTGTTTTGGACGCTTTCTATTTCAACTTTGGACAGCGACATTTGTCCCTGAATGGTTGTCAGTTCTGCCTGAATGGTGTCGAGATTTTGCTTTGTTTTGTTCAGGTCGCCCTGGATTTTTTCCATATCGGTTCTTGACGCTGCGATACGATTCTGGATGCGGGCGAATTCCGCCTTTGCCCCGACAAGTTGTTCCTGCATCGCTTTTAAGCTTTGGTTTGCGCTGGTCAGATCGTTATATCTCTTTTGAATGCTTGTATATTCTGCGTTAAGGTCATCTAACTTTGTTTTGGCGTCCATATAAAGCCAGAATGCGCTGACTACGATGATGATAAGCCCGACAGTCAGGCCCGCGGTAAATAATTTTGATGCGGTTGTCACGCGGGGCTTGATGGTTTTGCTCGCGGCTTCCGCGAAGTCATCGGTTTCAAATTCGCTCAGCTGTTCGGCGGGGACATCCACGACGAACTTTTGCCCCTTGAATTTTCTTATCTGGACGACCCCGAGCTGGCCCTGCTGTTCGATTATGTCGCTGGAAATTCCCTGCCGCGCGGCGTATTCATCTAAGGGAACAAGATTCCGCCTGAAATGAGAAAACGACTCGGTTTTTTGCACGGCCGCTTTACCTGCGGCTGTTTCTTTGTCAGGCGTTGAGCAAGAATTTAGCTGGTTATTATCCATACTTTCCGGCTTACAGCCCGTGGCTATGTAAGCAATGATAATCTACCAGCGATAAGCGCATAATGCCAGAAAAAAGTGGCTTACCCAAAATCCGGCGTGCGGATTGTTTGCTCTCAACTCAGATAATGAAGGGTTTCACAACTGAAAGCTTATTTTTTATCGAGACCTGCGTTCTGCAAATCGTCGAGCGTTTCAAGAACCATTGGTATATGAACGTAAGCAGGTCCGCCGGCCATCACCACTGCCACCGATGCGGCTTCAAGAATCTGCTGCCGGGTAGCTCCGCTTTCCAGACATTTTTGTACGTGGGAACGGATACAAGGCGGACAGTGCATCGCCACGCCTATGCCCAGTGCGATGAGTTCCTTTTCCCTGTTTGTCAGTGCGCCGTCTTTCATCACTTTTTGAAACAGTCCGCCGAAGCCCTGCAATGTGTCAGGAATTTCGGTTTTTAATTTATCGATATCCGTTTTGAACTTCGCGAAAAATTCTCTTGTCTTGTCCATTCTGATCCTTGCAGCAGTTAGTAATTAAATTTTCTTAAACGCCTCGCCAAGCGACTCAATAACATCCGTGGCGATTAAGCTTATTTGCCCGAATTTCTTTGCCGCGATGTCCCCGGCCAGCCCGTGAACATAAACGCCGAGTACCGCCGCGTCGAAATTGCTCAACCCCTGGCCGACTAAGGCAGTTATTACGCCTGTAAGAACGTCGCCCGTTCCGCCTGTGGCCATACCGGGATTGCCCGTTTTATTCACATATAATTTTTCACCGTCAGTAACTATAGTGCCTTTCCCTTTAAGTACGACGGTTGTCCCGGTTTTGTTTGCGAGTTGCGCTGCCTGGCTTTGCCTGTCTGATGGCAGTGTGGTTCTGAAAAGTCCCGTCCAGAGCCGTTTCATTTCGCCGGGATGAGGCGTCAAAATAATGTCTGCTTTGTTTTTGCGAGGCCAGTCATTTATCTTGCTCAGGTTGTTCAGCCCGTCTGCGTCGATAATCAATCGCAGTCCCTTTTGTTCCAGCAACCGTTCAAGCACAGATGACACGCCCTGCGTAATACCGAGACCCGGACCAAAAGCGATGCAGTCATTATCGGGAATCAGGTTCAGAATTATATTAACGGCGTTTGCGGCGATTCTGCCCGCGTTATCTTCGGGCAGGGGGATGGTTGTGAAGGACGACTCGATTGATGCTACAATCGGCAGGACGCTTTTTGGTGTTGCGACCCGCACTAATCCCGCGCCTGCCCGCAACGCTGCTCTTCCTGCAAGAGCAGCCGCTCCGCTCATACCGATGCTGCCCGCGATAACGCAAACCTTGCCGAAATCGCCCTTGTGTGTGTCCGCCGCACGAGGTTTTAGCCGAGGAATTTTTGTTGTTGTTCGCATAATCGTCTCAGTCCTGTTTCTCGTCTATCTTTTTATTTATTAGTGTGGCGGTAACCGCCGCGGAAAAACCGTTGTCGATATTTACAACTGTTACGCCCGATGAGCAACTATTGAGCATCGTCAAAAGAGCGGAAAGTCCCTCGAAACTCGCGCCATATCCCACGCTTGTGGGTACGGCTATTACCGGGCAGCTCACAAGTCCGCCCACAACACTGGCAAGCGCGCCCTCCATTCCCGCCACAACGATTATTACATTTGCGCTTTGCAGTTTTGGCACGTGTGAAAGCAATCGGTGCAGGCCCGCGACGCCCACGTCGCAAACAAGCTCCGTTCGCTGGCCCATAATCTCCGCGGTAACTTTGGCCTCGGAAGCGACGGGCAAATCTGCTGTGCCCGCGGTCACTATCGGCAGGACCGACTTCGATGGCGTAAGCTGCTTTTGTTCGAGAACGATTGCCCTTGCTGCTTTTTCATATCGGGCGAGTGGAAATTGACCCGTCCCGGCGATTGCTTCAAAGACATCTTCTCCGGCCCTTGTGGCTAAGACGTTGTTGCCCTTCGACGCAAGCGACGAAAAAATCTTGATTATCTGTTCGGTTGTCTTGCCGGGGCAGTAAATAACCTCAGGAAAGCCCTGGCGAATATGACGATGATGGTCAACGCGGGCAAAGCCGAGGTCTTCATAAGGCAAATGACGAAGCTTCTCGACCGCCTCGTCGATTGTTACATCGTTGTTTTTGACTTGCTGAAGCAATTTTTTTAACTGTTCCGGCTGAATATGATTACTCCTTAACCGTTTGCTTTTGGTTCAAGCGTCAGGTCGGCGAACAGACCCGCTTTGTATCTATAATATGCAAGCGAAGCTACCATAACCGCGTTGTCCGTGCAATATGCTTTAGGTGCGACCAGCAGCTTTTTCGCTGGCGTATATGATTCGCACATCTTCGCAAGGGCGGCCCGCAGCGGGCTGTTTGCCGCGACTCCTCCGCCCAGTAAAACGGTTTTTGCCTTTACACGGTCGATTGCCCTTTGGGTTTTTTCTATCAACACGTCAATCACGGCCGATTGAAACGATGCCGCGATATCGGCGATTTCCTGTTTGCTCATTGAATCAACTTTGGATTGTCCCTTCATTTCCTGTCCCCGGCAGTGGTAAAGCACCGCTGTTTTTAGGCCGCTGAACGAAAAATCAAGTGAATCAGCTCCAAGCATCGAACGCGGAAAATCTATCGCGTGCGGATTGCCTGTTTTCGCCGCATTTTCAATCGAAGGGCCGCCCGGATAGGGCAATCTCAGAATTGTGGCGACCTTATCGAAGGCCTCACCTGCGGCGTCGTCGATGCACCGGCCCATCAATTTCAATTCGAGGGGCGATTCGCAGTCGTAAAGGCAGGTGTGCCCGCCGGAAACAATCAGTGCGATTGCCGGCAACTGCAAATCCTGCTCGGCTATCATCGCCGATTGCAGATGAGCGTGCAAATGATTGACCGCAATCAGGGGTTTATCCCAGATGACACTTAATGTCTTCGCCGCTGTTACGCCCACGACCAGCGCGACAGCCAGCCCCGGCTGGTTTGCGACCGCGATTGCGGAGATGTCATCTTTGGTAACGTTAGCAGCGTTAATCGCCTCGGTTATCACGGGGTAGATGTTCTCGATATGGGCGCGGGAGGCGATTTCGGGAACGACCCCGCCGTATTTTTCGTGCAGTTTGGCCTGGGAGGTTACGATTGAGGATTTGACGGTTTTGCCGTCGGCGACAACCGCCGCGGCTGTCTCATCGCAGCTCGTCTCAATACCCAGGATGTTAATTGTTTTTTCAGGCATAATCCGGATATTAGCCCAATAGCAGGGGGCTGTCAACGCGGCCGGGCGAGCAGGAGGACTTGTTTGCAGATGCTTTTACAGACATGCAGCAGCGAAAACCGAATTGGAATCGGCTCAGCCGGCACAAAATCAGTGCAGACGGTTTTTGGAAACTGGTCCCCCGCAATTTCGATATCATCAAAAATTGAACAACCAAAGCCGATTTGCTTTGCGGTTCTTACGATGGGCAACCTGTCGCAGTCGAGATTTATCAGTTTGCTGCATACTATTTCACAGGCCACCGGCTCTGTTCCCCCGATTAGCCAGCCAAGCGGCCTTGCCCTGCCGTTGATTGGCCCCGGGCCGTCCATTGCGATGACGCCGTCGATTATGGTCAGGGCGGGGTTTAGTAATTTATATATTTCAATGAGCAGCCTGCAGAATTTCTTTTCATTGCCGCCTTTTGCGAAATGCCAGTATGCCTTCCACTTGCCGCTTACACAGCCGAACATATTTTTCACCGCGAACGTCGCCACAAGCTGTTGATGCGTCTTGAATTTCGGCAAATTGATAATTTTATCTGCGTCCAGTACAGCCGAGCTTATACCTACATCGACGCCGGCTATCTGACGTTTTACCGGCTTACCTAACTGCCTGACGGGGACACCCAGTTTCCTCAGCGGCTCATCGAGTCCCAGCACATTGACGCACTTAAAGACATCACCCCACGCCGGCGAATCGCCCACAAATGGCCTCGCACCGAAATCCTTAAGTATCCTGGCGGTTTCGATGATGACCGCGGGGTCGGTTTGTGTTGCGCAATGATGGGGCTTTGGGGCAATAAAGTTTGGCTTCAGAAGGACACTGTCGTTTCTTTTCACGAATCGTTCGATTCCGCCGAGCAGTTCGAATTGTCTGGCGATTGCGTTGGCAACGACAGATTCTCCATATTCGGTGCAGTGTGTCAGCGCTACTATCGGTTTAGTCGGCATGTTTAAAAAATTGATACGCAGACCAACAGGAAAATCCTTATGGCCGGTTTAGGCCCGGGTTTAGTAAAGAATCGGTCTGCCGCGGAGATTTCATCCAGCTTGTATTCGCGCGGGCATAACATGACAAAATCGCCCGGCTTTATAATCGCGGATATGCCCGCCGAATAAATTCGTAAGTCGTTTTCCCTGATTCGTTCCGCCAGCGCCGGCGCAACCCCCTCGGTCTCAGCCAGAATTGCCGGCATCACCCGAACGCTCGCCAGTTGTGGTGTGTCTGTTCCGGGAGAAATAGAAGCGCTGGTGATTTGTTTTGCGGATACCTGAAGCCCGACGATTCCAGGCCCGACCTCGGCGTTCCCGACGGCTCCCTGGCGGTTGATATAGGGGATGATTATCCTGTGCGGTATCCGGGTTATATGAAGCAGTTCGGGCTGGTTATCCGACATTAACAGCGAGGTGGTGGGCAGTTTTTTTGCGTTTGCGGATTTTAATATCTCGCTTACTTTATTAAATGTGGCGAATTTGCCCATAGCGGCTCGCAATCCGTTTGCCGCGAAACTATTGGAGTCGTTGTATCGCAGTGAACCAGGATCCAGCATTCGCCAGATACCGTCCAGAGATGCGATGTTCTCCGCCGGCAGTTCATAACTTATGACTTCGATATTGGTAGTATGCAGAACTTTCGGCTGGATACGCTTGCCGGTCGGTGCCAAGTCGCCGATTTTGATGCCCTTCATATTCGGTTCTTTCTGAGTGTTGCCACAACCTGCGGGCAACATTATCGCTGAACAGACGAACAATATTTGAACCAGACGAGCCATAAGTATAGGTTAGCCGGTGAGGAAATAACTGTCAACCAACAGGATGCCGGGATTATTTTGCGTCTTTGGCGAATCGCCGAATCCTGTCAAAAAACGGCGTCCGTTTTTCTTCGACGCAGGCAACGGCGTAAAGGTACATCGCAGCCGACCAGCTTTGCCAGTCCTCGCCGTGAAGAACGCCGTCCTGTGCCTTTATCCATTCGTTGAATCCGAATTCCACGTTTGCTACCCTGGCCGGCCGCAACAGTTCCGTTAATGCCAGCAGTTTCTTTGCCGCAAGCTCGTGTTTGCCCGCCGCCACAAGCGCGGCAACATAAAACCCGCATACAAAAGGCCATATCCCCCCGTTGTGGTATTCGCCCGGTTTGTTATATTTCGCGTATCTTGCGACCCAGTCAGGATCCCCAGGTTTAATAAACGGAAAAAAATTCGGTGGCAGATTCACAGCCAGCTCGCCATTTTTTCTCATTGACCGGCATTCTGCCTCGACCCATGATATGATTCTGCGTGCCCTTGAGGTTGATGCCAGCCCCGTAAGAATCGCAATACTGTTGCCTAACAGGTCAAAGCGTTCGCTTCTGTAAACCTTGTAAGCCCACATCGCGTAATATGGTTTGTTCGGTAGGACGAGGCCCTCGTGTATGTGCCGGTTTTGCCTGTCGCCACGCACGAAAAATCTGCCCATCTGCTCCTTGAGGTCCGCTGCCCGCCGGTGTTGGCCGAACAAATGCAGGTAGGCATATACGAGGGTGTTCACATACAGACCATACCCCAGCACCCACTGTTCATCCCGCCAGTCGCTTGTCGGCAATTGCGCGACGAGGACGCGGTTGGTTGGGCTTTGATGTTTCATCCATAGCATCGCTTTCCTGACTGTCTGCTCAAGAAAATCCTTCTTGCCCGTTACCTGCCTGAACAAGGCGACGGCTATCAAAAACAGGGGGGTGCAGTCGCTTGAGCCGCGGTCTTCACGGTCGTGAACCAATGACGGGATATGCCCCTGCGGACTTTGATTGCGGGCGAGGGTTTCGAGGGTTTTTTGCAGGGACTTGATTAGCTCAGCATTTCCTGTCAGCAGGATACCCAGTGATGATACCATCAGGTCGCGGGTATACGGTTCCGGATAGCCCCACCCGGCCGTTCGGGGGAGACCCTGGTAGGGGCCGTGGGCGTTGTGAAGCAGAACCTTTATCGCCGCCTCTTTTGCCTTGGCAATCAACGCTTTATCAGATTTATTCACGTTACGAAATTCCCAGCCGCTGCGAGATTATCTCGACGAATCTTTTTGCGACGACGCGGTAATCGAATTTCTCGACTACCCGCTGCCTGCCCGCCTCGCCCATTTTCTTTCTCAGCTCAGGGTTGGTCATAAGCTCCATCAGGTATTTGGCGATGTCGTGTACGCTTGCCCTGTAATCGACGATTCTTGGCTCTTTGAAGACCACTTTGCGGCCGAGTTCGTGTCCGGATTCGTCATTGAGAATTGTTTCTCTCAGTCGGATTTCCGTGGCTACTTCCGCCAGAAAGCCGGTCTCGCCGTCAATTATAGTGTCGAGCATCCCCATTGCTTTTATGCCTATAACCGGCTTGCCGCAGGCACCCGCCTCAACCTGAATCATCCCGAATCCTTCCAGTCGGGATGGCGCCGCGTAAATATCGCAGGCCGACAGAAGATAAGGCATAAAATTCCGGCTTGTTACGTTTGTCGTGTAGATGACGTTCTTTTCGATTCCAAGGTCGGCAGCCAGTTTCATATCGATGATGTTTTGCTGTTCCGTTCGCGGCTGAGGCCAGACTTTGCAGACGTATTTCCAGTCGGGCGCCTTGGTGTCAATCAAGGCAAGCGCCTGCATAACCTCCTGCGCGCCCTTTGAAGTAGCGTCGCCGCCAACTGTCATAATCATTATCTGGTCGGGTGCGACGCCGAGCGATTCGCGAACCGTTGTAACCTTCAGGTCGTTTTTGTCCCGTGGTATGAAGGCGTCGGTATCGCAGCCGACGGGCAGCACCTCGATATTCTTGCCGCTCAGGCCGTCTCGCACATAGACCTTTTTGACCCATTTACTGGTCACAAGTATCAACGGCAGTTTTTCAAGTATCTCGTGGTAGTCGCCCATATAGCCATCGGCAACCAGCCACGGCACCGGCTGCACCCCGTATCGCTGCGGGTGAAGCACCAAATTAGGCGTGTTTCCCCAGTATCCCACCCCGACAACTATATCCGGCTCGAACCAGCGATAGTACCATTCCTTTTCCTGGGCCGATTCGAAATTTACCGAGTGAACATCGACGCCAAGCTCTTTTAAGCCGCGATGAAGCAAATGTCCCTGCGTTGCCAGGCCTGCTGGCGATGGCGGGTAATCATAAAGCAGCAGAACTTTCATTTTTTAACTCCTCGATTTGCTGTCACATTTGCGCCAAACTGCCAGAATGCCTCCTGTTTGGGGCAGCATTTCGCCTCGAAGCTGTCGGCTCCGAAACCATACATTTCGGTGATGATTTTGTATTTCTCCTGCCAGATATTTTCAGGCAGCCACACCTGCACGTCGGCATCCCGGCTGGGTTTAGGCAGATATTTGCCGCCCCCGTCTTCGTACGCGAACATCCATATCAGCTTGCCGGGAAGTTCCCCTATGCTATGCATCATCAGGACAGCTCTGCTTGTCTCTTCGTGTCGCAGGTGTCGGGTGTATTCGCCCCATCGGCTGTGCGTAAGAATAAGGTCGAATCTGTCCATAGGCATCAGCGACAAAAGCGTTTTCCTGATTTCTTTTTCAGCAAGCGGCTTCTGCTCAGGGCCGTCGTCAAGGTCGGCCATTATCCCTTTGGCGCCGAGATATTCCATTACCCGATTGAATTTGGTAGAGCGGTCGGGGTCGCTTTTTCGGGTAAGCGTAATCACTGTCCATCGTGTTTGCGGGTGCAGCAGCATTATGCCGCCCGCCCACAGCGTTTCGTCGTCGGGATGCGCTACGATTAACAGGCAGTTGTTGTATTCCCACGATTGTCCTGCGTTTAAAAGCGTCATATTAATTATCTGTCTCCGGCCCGCCCTCCATAGCCCCCAAGGGGCGAAGGATGGGATGGCAATATCATCTTCATTCACGATATGTTAATCAATGGCCGATGAACAACAGGATGCCTTTTCTTATCAGCATCACCGCAATCGCCGCCAAAAGCAAACTCATTATCTTTGATAGCGCCTTTGTTCCCGCTTCGCCCAATACTTTTATCAGCCAGTATGAGCCGCCAAAGATAAGACCCGCGAAAAGGATGTTCCCAATCACCGCGATGACGGTCGGCAGCAAACCATATTCGGAAATTATAACAAGCGAGGTTGTCAGAACCGCCGGCCCCACAATAAGCGGGGTGCCGATTGGCACTGCCCCGAGGTCTTTGACGGGCATACGTCTTTCCTTGGTGGGGTTCATCAGGTCTATGATTGCTATGCAGAAAAGCAACGCCCCGCCGGCGACCATAAAATCGCCTATGGTGATACCGAGCAGTTTGAAGACCAGTTTGCCGACGAGGATAAAGCTGACCGCCAGCAAAAAGGCGGTTATCATCGACTGGACTATGATTTTGTTTTTTTGCTGTTTATCGAGGCCTTCCGTCAGCGACACGAATATCGGCAGAACTCCGATTGCGTCCACCGCCACGAACAACGGTATGAACGACAGCAGGATGTTCCTGAGAACATCTGTTACGCTTTTGACGTCGCTTGAAAATAGTTGCAAATCCATAGTAATCAGTGTAAATTAGATGCGCACCTGCGGTCAATACTTTTATTGGGGTATAGTGTAATGGTAGCACAACTGACTCTGGATCAGTTAGTCTAGGTCCGAATCCTAGTACCCCAGGTTGATTCTGCCTTTGGCAGAATCAGCCTGAGCAATCGAGCAGCAGCGAGGGAGTCGAGAAATTAGAAAACCGCCAACGTGTATATCCCCTTTGTATAAGTGAATTTTATTATTAGTGAACATCAACGGCCTTTAATGGTATAATCACCTGAACCTTGGTATAAATTGAGACACAAAATTAAGAAGAAAGCGCGATGCAAAGCGAGCATATGCGTTTTTCTGAAAGGGCGACGGCTCGGCTGAGTGATTATGGGTGAAAGGTTTTGGTAGTTTAACTTTTTACTGTGACCTTAAATAGTCGTGAATTGTAAAACGGAGACAGAAAAACTTTATTACGTAATTAAAGGAGAGCATTATGAACATAGAACCGAACAAGAGAGGGGAATCAGCCATCGAACTGGAGACGCTCAAAGGCGACGTTGCGAAACTGGCTAACGACCTCAAAGATGTGCTTCATGCTGTTGGGACACAAGGCAAAGAAAAACTGGAAGAAAACAAAAAACGGCTCGAATCCGCCATCAAAACCCTCCGTGGAGAGGCAAAAGAGAAGTTCGACGAAGCTTACGACAGCTTGCGTGAGCACGGCAAAGAGGCCGTCGATTTGAGCAGGAAGAAAATAGAAGAAAGGCCGCTTACGGCTGTCTTTACGGCGTTGGGAGTGGGAGTATTGCTGGGCATTCTGATTGGGCGGAGGTAGCCAATGAGCTTGTTGACGGATATTATTTGCACCGCGGCGAACCTGGTCCAGAGCGTGGTCAAATACGAGACGAAATCCCTGTTGCTTAAAATCGATGAACAGGCCAAAGCTATGGAATGCTGTTTCAGGCGTTTGTGCGTCTGGTGTGGATTTTTGGCAGTCAGTATGCTTGTTCTCCTGGCGGGGATTGGGCTGATTATTGCCGGCGTTTATATACTCCTTGCGACAGCAATCGGCTCCGGCCTTGCGGCGCTGATAGTCGGGGTCATTGTGAGCTTGCTGGCGGTCATCCTGATGGTGACAGTTAAAAGTTCCATGCGATGAGATTATAAAGTTTGCGCCGGGAGCTTTTGATTTTATCAGTCAAATCCCGTGATAAAGGGCGTATGGCCGCTGGGACGGGGTAAGAGGCAGGGCGTCCTTGATAAAGCGGTCTGGGATGATTTGAAACAGCGGGTTTTCTCGAAGAATCTGGTGGTCGGTAAGGCCTTCATAGCCGAGGGTCTTACCGAAGACACGTTGGGCGAGCTTGGCGTGGTTGCTATCGTAAGCCTTGCTTCACAAGCAGTTAGGCCGTTTTTTTAATTAAAATATGGCAAATCCCGGGAAGATTCAAGTTGAAAGCACAGTTCCCGAATTTAAATCATAATTTTGAAAAGATTTTTCTTGACTCGGTAACCTACTGTACTATAATACTAATACAATGATAAACTTTAAGTTAGACAAACAAAGCTATGTGCCTTTTTACCGCCAACTCGTGGATATCATACTATCCAGCATCGCTGCCGGTACAATCCTGCCTGGCGAAAGATTGCCAACTATCCGCGACATGGCTGTAAAATTGGAAGTTAACCCCAATACTGTGGTAAAGGCCTATTCGCAACTTCAGCTTCTCGGCTTCCTCGATACGCAACAGGGAACAGGCGTATTTGTCCGGCCGCAGCCGTCTATTCCCGCGGAAAAGAACCGTGAAAATCTGCGGGCGCTGGAAGAACTTTGCAGAGATTTTATTTCAAGGGCCCATTTGCAAAATCTTACCATCGATGAAATAGTCGAATACTTGCGGAGTATGCAGAAACAACAACCCGAATAAGTGGCCGATACTTTCGGCAGAAAGGAGAATCTTGTGCTTTTCAAGCTTCTACAAGCCATTTCAAAGAAAGTATCCTCTGAACTAACGGAAAATATTCGCAAAAAGGAGAATCCTATGTATGATGCTATGACACAACTTAACAAAGACCATGCTGTCCGCCAGATTCAGCGAATGAAAACTTATGCACCAATTACC
>Ga0116138_1001533_pt1 | contig 12625 bp, 13 predicted proteins | sample June2015DPH_20_1_2_FD_88971 | JGI IMG/M metagenome (GOLD analysis project Ga0116138, IMG submission 88971) | Peatland microbial communities from SPRUCE experiment site at the Marcell Experimental Forest, Minnesota, USA - June2015DPH_20_150 | ecosystem: Environmental > Terrestrial > Soil >... | reverse complement strand
GGCAGATGTGGGCGCATGTGGCTGCCTACATTGGGCAGATTATGGGTAACCTCGCAAACGGCTATGACGAGAGGCAGGTGGACGAGGATTTAGCTGAACTGGAACGGCTTGTGGATGAGATCAAGAAACAAATCAAGGCTAAGGGGGCTCAAGCAGGAATTCCAGGAGACCAGAAGCCAGGGGACAACTCCAAACCTAGCACTGCCTGAAGACCCCGTTCAGTTTGTTCAAGTACTCTTCGGCTTCACACCCAAGGAATACCAGGCCAGCCTCCTACGGGACGAGAAGAAGGGGATTGTTGTCCGCTGCTCTCAGCAGGCGTGAAGCCCCCCTTGAAGACAGCTCCAGAAATTTGTAGCCTTGTATAGAAGTTTCTATGTATAGACGTTTCTATTCTTTTTGCGTCAGAAAGTAGTTATTGACAATTTTGTCGGTGATTGAGTATTTTCCCTCGTTCTTCTCGATTAGATCGTATTTTTCCAGTTCTTGAAGGTAGAAGGGAAGGCTGGACAGTTTCAGTTTTATCTGTTTTGATATCTGGGAGGCTGTATTGTTTCCTTGCGAAATTGCTTGGAGGATCCGCTTCAGTCTTGCCTCTTTTGTTGATGAGCCCAAGTCTTCCTTCAGAATGTAGTTGACGTACAGGTTGAGTGCGCCCGAGGTGCTTGTAAGAATCCTCTCATACGTTTGTCTCAGGGTTTCTCCGGGTTTCCAGTTTTCTGCCAGCATTATGAGATAGTAGGGATGACCGCCCACGAGTTGCCATGCGCTCTCTGCCTCTTTCTTGCTGCATTCGGCGGTCTGCATGAACAGCTCAACGGCGTATTTTTCAGACAGCGGGCTTATCTCCATAATGACGAAGTGTCCGAACAGCGGGCTTTCACCTTTTCCCAGCACGTCTCTCATGAAGTGTACCCTTGACCCGCTTACGACGTATTCGACGTTTTCTCGGTTCTCAAGCACGCTTCTGAACAGTTCAGTTATCGCTTCAAGCTTGGAATACCGTTTAAATTCGATGAGGCTTGGAAACTCGTCTATGATTATTACGATTCTTCTGCCGCTCTTTTCTGACACTTCGTTGGCGTAGCCGAAAGCTAGCAGAAAGAGGCTGCGGTAATCTTCGGTCTCTTTCAATTCAGGGTGAATCTGGACTGAGAACTGTCCCTTTTCATCTACCGATGGCTCGATGGTGAAGCTTAGTTTCTTGAGTTTCTTCAGTGTTCTTATGAGGTTGCTGACGGTGACTTGGGCCTTTTCAATCTTACCAAGATCTTTGGCATAGGCGTTCGTTATCTGCGACATCACGTTCTGCGCAAAATCATAGGGTGAGAACCTGTAAACCGAAAGGTCAACGTACACAGTTATTATTCCCTTTCTCTGCAGCTCCTCCCTGACTTTCAGGAGTATAGTTGTTTTTCCAATTCTCCTCGGACCTATCAAGGCATAGTTAACGTCCTTTAATGGATTTGAGAGACTGCCCACAAGCCTTGTGACTTCCTCTTCCCTGTTTGTAATCTCCTTACGAGGCTTTCCCACAGTCATATTCGAGGCCAAGAGCTAAGTATAGAAGTTTCTATATATATCAATTTCTATACCATGCGCCCTCTGCACAATATAGTAGAAAAAGAGCGCGTTAGAAAAGGCATTGAAGTGTGTCGTAAGTGAGCTAGTTGAAAGTGATGGAAGAATCATGCAGAAAGTCAATCTCTTGTACTTCTTTACTCTGCAGCAGCGCGCACGGCGCGCGCTTGATGACCAATGGACCGTTAGAGTCGCAACCGACGTGAAAGAGGCCTGCACCCTCACAGAAGCAGGCTTCGAATACATCACAGGAGAATACGGCGATGGCGGCAAAATCTTCAGAAAAGGGAAATAGCCCAAATCATCAAGGTACTGTAAATACAGTCAAAAACTACGTCGATAAGTTTTTATTTACGGCTAGTTGTCTAAGGTAGATACCTAATAAATCTGTTTAGAAGTAGAAGCGTCAGGAATGATGGGCGATGGTTAGGAAAGCACGAATACGCTTGACGAGTACGGACTACACAAAACTGGAGGAAGTGTGTGGTGAACTGAAAGTCATCGCCCAGAAAACAGGAGTCAAGATAAACGGTCCAGTTCCATTACCCACCAAACGTTTGAAAGTTCCAGTGTTGAAGTCGCCGTGTGGCGAAGGAACTGCAACGTGGGACAGGTGGGAAATGCGTATTCACAAACGTCTGATTGACATTGACGCTGAAGAGCGTGTTATGCGGCGTATCATGCGCATTCGCGTTCCAGAAGAGGTTCATGTTACTATAGAGCTTCTCTAGCGTTCAAAGCAGAGTTTTCAGCTTTTCCTTGTCCCAGCCGAACAGGGGGCAAGCCTCGCATTTCTCCATAAATTCTAGTCCTTTCTTCGTTGTCTTGAAGTTTTGTCTCTCGTCGATTTGCAGTAGTCCTCTGTCTACTAGTTCGCCGAGGTACAGTTTAGCCTGCAAGTATGACAGGCCTACGTCTCTCATCAGTTCAGTTTTCTTTTTTCCAGAAACAGCCCTGTTCATTATTTCAATCGCGATCTCGTGCCTATCTCTGTTAACCATTTGATCCCAACTGAAAACTGCTATATCCATTCAGTGTTGCCGTTCTACAAAATATATGCATTTTCCTGTTTGTACTTCACGACATTGGGCTAAAAAGAACCAAGTATGTCATGAGAACCGCGCTCGCGGCGAAGGTCAAGACCCAGACTCTCTTGTCCCAGACGAAAACTTTCAGTCCATCAAATATTCCGAAGGGAATCAGATTGAAGACAGCTATCCAAGCATTGAAAAACGCAATGACTGCAAAGTCCAATGTGTGACTTGGCAACACAGCCGTAGCAACTGAAAAGATCGTTGCCAACACAATATTCGTAGCGGGTCCTGCGACGGCTGTTTTCCCCATCGTTTTCCGATCGGGACCACCAGCCACCATAACTGCACCTGGGGATATGAACTTCACAAATGGCAAGAATATGGAAAACAGTGTTAGGACTGCGCCCATCAATGTCAATCTGAACTCTGCCCACAGTCCATGTTTTTGCGCAACTATTTTGTGGGCTATTTCGTGTAAGAGGAATGAGGCCGTGAACGCCGCTATGGACAAGGCTAGCAAGAGGTAGTCTCCGTTCATGGTGCTTGCAAAATCCAATGATAGTCCCACGCCGACAACGAGTATCGTTGCCAAGGCCAGGTGTCCGATTTCCTTGTTGCTGAAGTGGAATTGTCTCTGCGTTGGCTTGAGCGAAACGTAAGTGTACTCGTTTGGCTTTCGCTCTTGAACCATTACTGGCGGTGCCTGGTCTTTAGGCAAGCGTGCCTGTGCCATTTGCGGGCAACCGTGGTTTTCTGGCAGCCGATGTTCAGAACAGAAGTAGCCCCCGCAGTACTGACATCTGAAAGGCAGGAACGTTTCTTGTCCACACTTTTGGCACATCATTGCATTGTTTTCACCAGTATCTGTTTCTTTGAAAGAAGGGCTTATGATGTTTATATGTTTCTATTTTCGTGGAAAGCTGCATTGTTTGTGCTTTCTGGCCTTCATTTTTGATGAATCGAGTTTTCAGGGCCTTTTATGTGAATAGGGAAGGAAACCACAAGCGAAAAGTAAAGCTCGTAACTTATTTAACATGTCAGAATGATAAACTAACGCGCGTGATGGTGAAGAGTCTGAAGCCTTTCAGTTTTGTACATGTGGCTGATTTGCACTTGGGCTATTCACAGTATGGCTTGGAAGTTCGTCGTGAAGACTTCGACGGAGCCTTCAAAGAGTTGGTAGATAAAACGATGGAACTGAAGCCCGACTTCATGATTATTGCTGGAGATCTCTTCCATCAGGCACGACCTTCCAACATCACGTTAGAAAACAGCATTAGAGACTTCAATCGTCTGCGCGAGGCTGGGATCTCAGTGTTGACAGTTGACGGTTCGCACGATTCGGCTCCGAACTCGATAACAGGGACGATTATGAATCCGTTGGACAGTGCCGGTTTGATTTACCATTTGCCCAGGCATGAAGGAGCGTGTTGGCGAAAGGCCGCCTGTTGTTATGTTTACGGCGTGCCCAACTACAGGAACAGGCATAGGACAGAAGAGTTGCTTCCGACTTTCATGGAGCAGAACAGGCCAAATCCAGATACATCAGTGTTCAATATCTTCGTTTTCCATATGGCTCTAGACCTTCCAAACGTCAAGCCTCCCTACATTGAGGCTGAAGCTACGCCTGAACTCATACCTGAGGGCTTCGACTACTATGCTGCCGGGCACGTGCACAAACCATACATGGGAAAGTTCAAGACTGGTCTTCTGGTTTACAGTGGATGCACTGAGACAACAGACTATGTTGAAGCAAGAATCAAGAAAGGCTTCTACTACGTCAAGGTGAACCAAGAGGGAGTAGCTACTCCAGAATTTACAGAGTTTGAATCCTCTCGCGAATTTGTGATATTGGAGCAAGACTTCACAGGCCTCGCTCCTTCAAGAATCACGGAGCAGTCCATTCAAGCAGTCAAGGCGGCTGACAAAGAGGGAGCAGTCATTATTCCAGTTCTCAAAGGTATCCTGCCTGCTGGAGCAACTCGTATAGAAGTTGACGTCGCACGAATTAGAGCGGCTGCGGAGAAGGCTTTGTTGGTGCATCCTGTTGTTTTATTACGTGAGAGTGAAGTCTCAGAAGAGCTAGTTCGTTCAATCTTCGAGAGTGAAGTCAAGGATTTGAAAACGAAGGCTTTCGAATATTTCTTGCAGATCTTTTCCGAACGTCACAGTAAGGAAGAAGCAGAAAAAATATCCCACATTGCAGTCAGTCTGATAGAGCCGCTCACTAAGAAGCAGGAGGAAAAAGTGAAACAAGCCATAGAGGAGCTTCTTCAATGAGAATTGAGATTGTGCAACTTGAAAACATTCGTTCACACGTGAAGTCAACAGTGCCCTTTGCGCGGGGATTCAACTGCTTAGTAGGCGGTCTAGGATGTGGCAAATCCAGCATCCTGTACTCTATTGATTTCGCACTGTTCGGGGACCCTATTGGCAGAGCCTTTGACTACCTGTTGCGGGAGGATGCAACCGTTGGAAGAGTCATTGTTCAATTCACTCAGAACGGAAAGAGCTACAGAATCTTCCGAGCCTTGAAAAGGCATGGGAAAGGCATAAGTCAGGACTTTAACGAGTTGAAGCTTTTCGTGGGCGAAGACCTGATATCAAGCACAAAAAATGACGCTGTTGCTGAACAACTCAAGGCGATAACAGGCTTGGACAGGGATCTTTTTCGTGAGATAATCTGGGTCAGACAAGAGCACCTGAAAGAGTTTCTGAATCTACAGCCGAGGGAAAGACAAAGACGTTTGGACGAGCTGTTTGGCCTGTCAGACTATGAAACAGCATGGAGCAATCTTGCTGGCTACGTGCGGGAATACGGAGGGGAAAAAAAGGCTTATGAAAAGGACCCTGACGTTGCTGGGATGGAAAAACTCGGTGAAGAGTACGATAGAACGGCAGTTGAGTTTTCACGAGTCGAGATTGAACTCCAAGACGTTGCGAAGAAGTTGGTCTCTACCAAGAAGGTTTTGGAAGAAGCTGATTTGAAGCTCAGAGAGCTGGAAGAAGTCAGAGCGCAGAACGAAGAGCTCAGACGGAAAGAGGCGAAAATACACGCCAACTTGACGAGCATGCAAGAAGCAAATGCTTCCTTGGTCGAGGAAGTCGAAGGCAAAAGAGGTAGGATTGAAAACCTTCAGCGAAGATTGAACGCCATGGGAAAACAGTTGGAATCCTTCAATTCGGAACTCAAAGAGCTTGGAATTTCGAATGATCAGCCGATTGAATCATTGAGAAGGCAGATTGCAACATTTGATGACCAAATCTCAAGCCTGAAGGGTGGGCAGGAGGCGACTCTCAGAAACCTGCAAGCAGACGAGAAGCGACTTTCCTCGCTCTCGTCGGAGAATCGATGTCCACTCTGCATGCAAACTCTGGACGAAGCCTACAAGGAGGGGTTAACACAACGAATTGTGGAGGAGAATGAAGGGCGAAAAAGAAGAGTGAACCAGCTTCGCGGCTCGATAGAAGAGCTGCAGCAATTGAAGGCCAAGGTGAGCACTGTTTTCTCGAATATGCAGATACTTGCTCCTAGGATTGAAGATTTGAAATTGCGACTAAGAGAGGAAAATGATGCGTTGTCCGAAATCTTGGGTGAGCTGGAAAAGAAACAGAAGTTGGAGAGCGAACTGCGTGTTCAGGTCGAGGTTGTTCGTCAGGAGCTAAACAGGTTCGACATCTCAAGCTTGGAAACTGCAAAAACAAGAAGGGAGCAAGCCTTTAGGCAGTATTATCTCTTAGAATCCGATTTGCATGCCAAGGAAAACCGCAAAAAAGATTTGACTAAACACTTGGATGAAATGAAGGAAAGAATCGACAACGGGCAACAGAAAATCGAGCGCATGAAAAAGATAGAAAAGGTCATCGAGATCATAGAGGGAATACGCAGTGCTTACAGAAGCATACAGCCCAAGCTTCGAACTGAATTTGTGAAAGTCTTGAGAGGTTTTGTTCAACAGGTTCTTGACAGTCTAGCCGGCGAAGAGGGCCCGTTATTGAATTTGTCGATTGACGAAACCTACACGCCGTACGTGATTAGCGAAGGCAACGTTGAACGAGAAGTTTCGAATTTATCCGGTGGGGAACGGACAATGCTTGCCTTCGCATACCGTCTCGGCTTGGGCCAGTTGATTATGCAGTCCAGAACAGGCCACGGATTGACCCTGCTTCTGCTTGACGAACCTACCGAAAGTCTCGGAACAGAAGACGGTTCAGTGCACCGTTTGGCTGAAGCAATTTCCAGGTTCAAAGCGATAGAACAAACGATTGCAGTTACACACAGCGATGCGTTTGCAGAAAAGGCTGAACATGTAATCAGACTTGAGAAAGAATTGGGCCAAAGCAAGATTTCAGTTGAAAAATGAAAAGGCCTTTTGCATGCAGAGAAGAACAAGAAAGACTTCTTTGGCAGAAGGTGCAACCGCAGGGTTTCTCTTTGGGACTGCGTCCATCTTCGTGAGGTTTCTGCAAGACCTGAACGGATTCTCAATAGTTTTCTGGCGGTCAGTCATCGCTTGCTTCGCGTTGCTTGTGACATTGCTTGTACTCAGAAAGCCATTTGACCGGCGTCTTGTGAGACAGAATTTCAAGGAGTTGTTTGTTCTAGGCTTTTTTCTTGCCCTTCACTTCATACTCTTTGTTCTTGCGGTGAAAGACACTACAATTCTTAATGCGACCGTTCTTGTAAACACGACTCCGTTCTTCTCACTGGTCGTATCGAGTTTCGTCTTCAAGATAAAACCGTCCCACATGCAACTTGTAGGTTTGTCAGTCTCTTTCATCGGCTTATGTACAATTGCGCTTGCCGCAAGCGGAACTGCTCATACCGGAGGCTTTTCTCCGAACCTGAAAGGTGATTTGGAAGCTGTGCTAGCAGCGGTAGTGGAATCTCTTTATCTCAACTATGGCAAGAAAATGCGTAATCAAATGAATGTCCTTTCTTCGATGTTGCCAATCTATGCTTTAGCAGCTGTTGTGGCGGGAGCTCTAAGCCTCGTTGGTGGGAAAACAGTTTTGACTTTGCCAACGCAGGAAGGAACTATACTTTCGATATTGGGACTGGGTTTGCTTCCGACTGCAATTGCACACACATTGTATTTCTCGTCTCTGTCAAACCTCAAATCCTTTGAAACCGCGACCATGGCTTTGCTTGAGCCCGTAGGTGCAACGCTGTTGGGTGTGTTTCTGTTCCAAGAGGTGCCTGCACCCGTGTTCGTGCTGGGGGCAATCGTCGTTTCTGCGGGCATCCTTTTTATTGGCAGAAACCAGAATCAAGAGAGAGCTCAAGTTCTGCTGAGCGGATCGACAAAAGCAACGTGCTATTGTAGCACATTCAACTGAGTATAATTGCTGTGGAGGAAGATTTAATCTTTAGTCTTTCAGGAATAGGTATGAGGTCTACTCTTCTTCAGCTATTTTCACTTCTTTGACAACTAAAGTGTTGTCTTTGCCGCCTATTACCCTGTAAACGTCTCTTAATTCTTTTCTGTGTATGAACTTGCGCAAGAGTACCCGCAGATAGGTTCTTGAGATAGCTTCTTCTCCCTCGGCTTTGACTGTGATTTCCTTCATTCCTGCCTCAACTTTCGCATGCGTTTTTTCTTCCAGAAAAGCCGTTAGCTCCTTCACGACCTCGCTTCCTTCACTTTTCAGGTCTGAAATATCAATCTTTGTTTCCACCATGTTTTGTCACCCTATTTTCTAACCATTATCACTCTTACCTGATCACAGGCGTCCTCACACGAGTCTGCAATCATTTCCAACGCCTCAAAAAGTTGGCTTGCTAGTATCGCTACTCCGGCCTTCGGAAGGTCCTCTGTTCCAATCAGAACTCTGGCCTTTTCGTGTATGTCATCAACCTTTTCCTCTTCTCGTTCTACCATGTCAGCGGCTTGAAGGGCTTCTCCTGGTTTTGTCATAATTTTGTTCACGCACTTCTGGAGGGAAACAGTGCATTCTTTCACGCTTTTAACCATTTCTATGAATGCGTTTTTGATTGTGTCGGGCACGTGTTCCATCGGTATCGCACCTAGCACGCGGGTGGACTCTCTGCTCCAGTCTGCGACCATGTCCACCCTCTTCACAAGGTCCATTAGGTCTTCTCTGTCTGTTGGCGAGAGTTCTCCAGTTGAGATTTCGTCCATGACTTTTCTTCGCAAGGAATCTGCTTCTTTCTCGCCGCTGGCCACTCTTCCTATGCAAGCTTGCATTTCTTTCAAGTCTTCTTCCACTGCTGCTTTTATCGCGTTCTGCAAGTCTTCAACTATGCCTGTTGTCAAAGCTAGATGCCGCTGGATATTCGCCAAAGCCTTGGTTTCTTTTCGCTTTTCGAACCATTTTATCAGTTCACTCAACGGCAATTTCCTCCTTCAACCCTGTCGTCGGATACTCGAACACGTGGGCTTTCTCCGGCGGAAAGCTCACCGTTACTTTATCCTCAACACTAAACCATTCTCCTGTCATGGAAGGTTTCACAACTACAATTAGATCCTGGTTTTCAAGCCTAATTTCGTAGCGTATATTTGTTCCCTCAAACGTCACTCTTTCAACCACTCCTGCAATCGAGTTCTTGTTCTTTTCCGTTCCTTTCTCAACTAGAAAAGTCTCTGGCCTTATGGCCAACACCACTCTTTCGCCCTTTCTTGCTTCGTCATGAGTCACTCCAAACTGAATTCCACCGCGAAGCTCTATTGTCATCTCCTTGTCACCTTCATTAGCAACATATCCTTCCAAGAAGTTTGATTCTCCTATAAAGTTGGCTACAAACACGTTTCCTGGCGCCATATAAAGCTCACTTGGAGTTCCAACCTGTTTGATTCTTCCTTTCTTCATGACAGCTATCCTGTCCGAGATTGCCATTGCTTCAGCCTGGTCATGAGTCACGTGAATGGCCGTTAACCCCAAGTCCTTGGCCATCCTTCTTATTTCATACCTCAAGTCATTCCGCACTTTTGCATCCAGCTGCCCCAAGGGTTCGTCCAGAAGCAACAGTTTGGCCCCTGCGGCTAAGGCTCTCGCTACGGCTATCCTCTGCATCATTCCTCCGCTCAACTCGTTCGGAAAAGCGTCCAGACGCTCATTCAATCTCACCATTTCAAGCACCTCATGCCCGATAGTCCCTGCCTTCTTCATGTCAAAGCCTTTTACTCTAGGCCCGTAGGTAACGTTGTTCCATGCGTTCATGTGCGGGAATAATGCAAAAGTCTGGAAGACGAAACCCACGTCACGATCTTCTGGAGGAACATTGTTCACGAGTCTGTTACCTATGTATATTTTGCCCTCGTCTGGCTGAATTAGTCCCGCGATAAGCCTGAGAAGTGTTGTTTTCCCGCATCCACTGGGTCCTAGTAGAGCGAAGTATTCTTTGTCTCTTACGTGAAGGCTAACACCATCTACAGCGACGAGTTTGCCGAATCTTTTTGTGACGTTTTCTATAACGACATCAGGCATCTGTTGTTCCTCTTATACGGATCTTAGCGGTTTTTTGAGGATATTGATAGTTCTCCGGTTCTTTATTAATCATGTCAGTATCTTCCTCTTCCCTTTACGATTAGTCTCAATGCTAGGAGAATGATGAATGAAAACAGTATCAAGAAACCGCTTCCTAATCCTATCTGCAACAGCGTGGCGGGCTGCTGTCCAAGCGGAGGCCTTATCCAGTTTACGAGGACCACCGGTACGGTTCTGAGCGTCGTCGTCACTGCCGTCGTCGCGCCGGTTTCGCTTACGCTTCTTGTGAAGACTAGTATGGCGCCTGAAAGTATAGAGTATTTGGTCAGGGGCAGAACGATGGTCCTGAAAACTCCTAAAGGTTTAGCGCCGAGTGTTCTTGAAGCTTCTTCCATGTCCATGCTGATCCTCTCTACAGCCGCCGACATTGACCTTACGAAATATGGGTACGTGATTGTAAGGTGAGCAAATATCAGCAGCAAAAGGTCTGGTATGAAAGCGAAGGTCTGTTTCCAGAAAATTCCCAGCGAAAACCCCAGTGCTATTGAGGGCACAACAAGAGGAATGTTGACAAGAATGTCCAGAATTGCTGATTGTGACGAACCGAACTTTCTCCTCGCAATCGCAATGGCCATAGGTAATCCTATGATTATGTTGAGCACGGTGACTATTGCGGCAAGGGTATAGGAAAGAACTAGCCCCTGCCAATAGTCTCCCCATATCCCTACACGTTGCAGGGATTCGTTCAGCGTGCTCGTGAAAGCCGCGCGGAACGCTGGAAGTGCAACAAAAAGAGATGGTGCTAAGACAATAACCAAGAAGATGGCAAGCGTGACAGTGTTTCTTGAGGATTCTGCTTTTGAATAGCTAAGCTTTCTCTCAAAAGACGGCCAAATTCGTCTGACGGGCAACTTAAACCTCGGACCCACCGCGCGAATTATTATGAAAATTGACACAGAAACAGCGATGAGGATGAAACTTGCAAAAACGGTGGCCCCGTAATAGATGGTGTTGTTGACACCGAGGTAAGCGTTCTTCATGTTCTGCAAGAAGACCGGACCATTTTCAAAGAAGGTTCCCGCGACGATGAACGTTGCGCCCGTTTCTGAGAGTGATCTTGAAAAAGCAAGTATGAAAGCGGCTATCAATGATGGTTTTATTATTGGAAACGTAACGGTTCTTGAAGCTGTAAATGGTGGGGCACCCAGTGTCCTTGATGCGTTCTCGAACTCTCGTTTGTAGTCGAGCAACGCTCCGACGATGACTCTGACGACGACAGGGAAGGAGAAAGTAAAATGAAGGAGTATTACCAGCAGCCACCCCTCTGAAATCAGCGGCCCGCTGAATAGCATCGAAATGCCCTCAGGCCCGTTCCAGAAAAGCAGAAGCGAGTAACCGAGCACGGCGGTCGGGACGATGAATGGGATATCAGACAACGTGTCAAGGATGCTTAGCCATCGCGATTTTTTCCGCGCAATGAGCCAAGCCATCGGAATTCCAGCAATAAGATCAATGGCTGATACGAACAATGCTATTGTGAAACTATTCGTAATCGCACTAAGGGCACGATTCTTGAGCGATGCATCATCAAGAACTACTTTGATTGCACCCCAATTGATGGCTATTCCCAGTATGGGAGGGAGCAGAATTAACCCGAAGAACAGGACTATCGCGATCAAGTACACAGCGTACTTTATGGTTCTTTTTGATGATACGGCGTCTAGAGCCTCGATGATCTTCTTTTTGAGCAAGTTTTCCCTTTTCCGTATCGCGACTTATATTGGTGCATCGTAATTTTTCTTTTTTCACTTGTATTTTTGTTCATAAATTTTCCGTGTAAGATTATGTCAGTTCGCCCGTCGAGTCACATCACAGCAACTGCTCTGTTGACTCTCGTTCTCATCATCCTGGCTGAACTAGGGGATACGACAAAACTTAAGGCTTGTGCACCGCAAATTGTCAGACTCGGAGTTGAAGTAACGTATGGATGTACTTGAGGCAATTAAGGGGAGGAGAAGCGTAAGAGCCTTCAGGAGCGAGAAGAATGTCTCGGAGGAAACTGTTCAAGAGCTCATTGATGCAGCTTGTTGGGCGCCTTCTGCTGGAAACATCCAGCCATGGGAGTTTATAGTTGTCAGAAAACCGGAAATCAAGAGGAGACTCGCTGAGGCCGCATTCGATCAATCGTTCATAGATGAGGCTCCAGTAGTGATTGTTGTGTGCGCCGATGAAAATCGTTCTTCTGAGGGCTATGGTCAAAGAGGTAGAGCATTGTACTGCATACAGGACACCTCCGCCGCAATTCAGAATATTCACTTAGCCGCCTACTCGCTTGGCTTGGGCACGTGCTGGGTGGGTGCGTTCAAGGAAGATGAGGTAAGGGAAATCTTGAAGATTCCGAGGGGAATACGACCCGTAGCGTTGATTCCTGTAGGCTATCCGCTGAAGTTTCCTTCTCCCCGGGCCAAGCGAGCAGTCGGCGAGATAGTCCATTATGAAGTTTTTCATTCCAGATGACACATAAGGTTTCTTGAAACGAAACGCTTCAACACCTCGATTTG
>Ga0116138_1001531_pt1 | contig 12648 bp, 12 predicted proteins | sample June2015DPH_20_1_2_FD_88971 | JGI IMG/M metagenome (GOLD analysis project Ga0116138, IMG submission 88971) | Peatland microbial communities from SPRUCE experiment site at the Marcell Experimental Forest, Minnesota, USA - June2015DPH_20_150 | ecosystem: Environmental > Terrestrial > Soil >... | reverse complement strand
TTTTCAGAAGGCGCTAATCTCGCCATCAAACAAACCCTCATCGCTACCTCCTGGGCCAAACCCTTCTTCAAACGCCTCCTTATGCGCCTCGCTGCCCGGTTCGTGTAACTTATCATTCCAGCAGTTTTTTACTGCGAAGGAGATGATGGTAATGCTGCGCAAACCGATGTGCCTCGTCGCGGATATATTGCAATAGCTTCAACGCGGGCGAATGCCTCGGCAGTTTTAATGGCCTTGTTGTTCCCTGGATGTAGATTTCCTCTTCACGTTTCGCTATCCCCGCCAATTTCACATTTTTTCTGAATTTCTCTGCGTTCTCAGCGTTCTCCGCGGTAAATAATTTCCGAAGAGCAGTTTCAGCAGCGTGTAGTTGGCCGAGTCCGCCATCAATGAGGATAAGGTCAGGCCAAAGCTCCTCGCCCGCCATCGCGTATTTGTATCTGCGTCTGACCACCTCCGCAATCATCGCGTAATCATCGCTTCCCTCGACCGTCTTGATTTTGAATCGCCGATACCCCGCCTTGAATGGCCTGCCGTCGATAAATTTCACTAATGACCCCACCGCCTCTTTGCCCCCGATATTCGCGATATCAATCCCCTCGATGATTCTCACGGGGTTGGGGCTGTCTAAAATCTTTTGCAGTTTCACCAATGCCTCAGTTGGTTCCGCCGCGAAAACCTCCGGCTGAACGTCCTCATCCGGCTCGCCTCGCTCGTCTAATTTCCCAATCAGCCGAATCCGGTCCCGCAGCATCCCTGCCTTCTCGTAATCCATCTTTGTCGATGCCTCTTCCATTTCATTTTTAAGCTGCCGCAGCACCGTCGCCCGTTTCGATTGCAAAAATTTAATCAAATCTCTGATTAAATTTTTGTATTCCGCCTTCTCGATTCTCGCCCCGCAGGGCGCAACGCACTGATTTATGCTGTGGAGAATACAGGGCCTGAAAAATCGGCGTTTCTCATTCTTGACTTCGATTTCAAGTTTGCAGCTTCTGAATTTGAATATCTTTTGCAGCTCCACGAATACCGCCCGCAAATCCTTCGCGCTTGCGAATGGCCCAAACAGTCGATTGCCCTTCGTCCGTGGCTTGCGCGTTATATATACGCCCGGGAAATCATCGTCCGTCGTAATCTCCAGATACGGAAACGTTTTGTCATCAAGCAGGTCGGAATTATACGCCGGCTGGATGTCCTTTATCAGCCGCGCCTCTTTGAGCATTGCGTCAACTTCCGTCTCGGTCTCGATGAAATCCACCGTCTCGACCTTATTGAGCATCTCGACTATCTTTGGCCCGCGCGATTCCATTATATCGCTGCCCGGCTGGACACGTAACCCTGGCTTGCCGGGTTCGAGCCCGCTTCGGAAATAGCTCGCCACCCGTGACCGCAGGTTTTTCGCCTTGCCGATATACAGGACCTCTTCCTTTGGCCCCTTCATAAAATACAACCCCGGCCCCGTCGGAAACCCTTGTATCTGCTCATGTATTGTTTTTAATTTGCCCATGCTTTGATTATTGTAATGCTGCTGTCATTCCTGCGGAAGCAGGAATCCAGAATTATACGGGTTTGTGGAAATGAAACTATCTCTCTATGGCGGAAAACGCCTGTTTGATTTTGACTGTCTGCATAAAAATCAAAAGCAGAATCGGGTAAATCAAACCAATCAGCGCCGCGTGTATGTAAACACCCCAGAAGGACCAACTGCCTACCGGCAGTTTTATCGAACCTAAAAGAATCATAACAATTGTATAACTCAAGTTGAAAGTGAACAATCCGATACTAATCCAGGCATATATAATCGAACCGCGTCTCGCCCATTTTTTCATTCTTAGAAGCCCTATACCCAGAACAATCAGCCAAATCGATAAACTAATACCAACAAAGAATGAGAACAATAAAAACGACATCTCAGCCACTGTAATCTTCCCCAAACCATACCTTAAAGCCGGCGCTATTATTTTGTAAAATACCGGATAGGTGCGTATAAAAGGGTAACACCCGACAACAATATTCAACACCCCGAACACAGTAATCGATGTCGGTTTTTCGATAACCTGCGGGGCGATATTGCCGGGTTCTGTTCTGTATCATCCATTTTTCAATGCCTCCTTTTTCAGAGTCCAGGCAGCTTTGATGCTCTATTTACCCATATCAGTAAAGTTTTTATTCTTGTGAATTATACGAAGATGCCAACTGGTTTTCAGCATAAATCTTCCTCGGCTCAACACATAGAAAAATTAAATATTATTATTTGCAATGCAATTTTAGACCTGCTATATTGAGTTCGACGAGTGAAAGGCGTTTAAATGCAGGGAGTAACCGCCCCAAATCGAAGGAACCAGGGAGAGATATTCTCTGAAGCCGAACTGGGCCAACTCGTAGAGGAACTTTCTTTATCCCCCAGGCAAACAGGTATCGTCCGCTGTCTTTTCGCGGGCTGTTCAGACAAACAAATCGCAAACCAGATGCAAATCCATATTCCCACGGTCCGGACGCATATAACGAGATTATTCCGAAAATTCGACGTTGACGACCGTGAAGGGTTGATTCTGCACATTTTTGGCCATTTCCGCAAAGGATGTCGCGAGGTCAGTTGTCCTCGAAAACAATGACATCGGAATTGACGCCTTGACGGAAGACGGCGTCGTGCTATACTTCTGCCAACATTTTGAAGTGGGTTTCTTTTCACTGTTTATCACCATTGTAGGCGATATCCGACAAGCGGGGAGAAATGCCGTCAAAGGGGGACGTGATAAAAACAGAAGGAGGTAGAGAATGAGAGAGGGTGTTAAGCTTCTTTGCTTGTGGTTGTTATCCTGTCACTTTTTGCTTCAGCAGTCAATCTTCATCCTGTGTATATCCAAAGAAGATGGAACGTTCCAAATCGGGACTATCGAAAGAATGTGTCGATGCATAAAGAAGTAGGAGGTAGAGAATGAAAAAGTTAATTACAAGTTGTTTGTTGGTAGTATTTTTGGTTGCTCCGGCAGCGGTAGCAGAAGTGAAGACGGGGCATTTTCAGGTTGAACTTTACACCGAGACCAGCATCTCATCGAACCCTTCGCTAAATGATGGGTACGAAAGCACGTGGTATGAATATCCACAAGACTCGCCTCCATTCTGGAATGAGTGGTGGTATGATGACCCCTACCTTAAGCCGGGTGGAAAGTGGGTCCAGGTTACATTTAGTTATGGTTTGATTAACCGTGCGTTGCCTGGTGATGTTCATGTTACCATTAACTGGACGAATGGTCTATGGGAAGGAGTGGCAGAAGGACGGCTAAAGCCTCCTATCTATGCGGGAGTAGCCAACCCTGAAACTTACATTGAACGCCTTTCTGATCCTGAATATAACATCAATCAGGACCCTTGGAATTTCCACTTAGACCCGTATAGTCAGGGGGGTAATTGGACCAGTGGTAAGTATTGGCTGCCAATCGATTACAATCCGGAATGGGTTTCAGTGGATGTGCAGGGAATGGGTAATGTAGGGATATCGAACGGCGTCCTTCTACATGAGTGCGTCCCCGAGCCGGCAACATTGATGCTGTTGGCTATCGGAGGGATTGCTCTTCGAAGGCATCGAAGGTAAGCACAAAGGGCAAAGAACCAAAACTTCAAGGGCCACAGGAGCATTCCTGTGGCCCTTTATATTTAACAAGAATATATTGCTATACCTATCACGAGCAGCCTATTGAGTTTCCGCAGTTGAAGCACTTGTAGCAGGTTCCGTTATGGATTATGATTGATCCACGAGCTTCGTAGGCGGGTTAATTTTGGGCGTAATCACCTGAGTTGGCGGTGAGCTATCGCCTGAATCTATAACCTGCCTAAAATAAACAACCAATATCGTAACTAATCCCCAGAACAAAACAATGTGTGAAAATACTACAAAAGACGGGAAAAAATCATTGGGTATAGTATCACAATATTTAGGACTGGAACTCGCTGCGGCAATTATAGAATGAAACAATATTCCTGCTCCTTCCGAAGGATTAGTCGCAATCTCGGTCAGTCGCACGCATTGGTTCGCCGTCCCGGCACTGTACTTTGCAGCCCCGGCGAAGCTAACACTAAAAATAAGGGCTAAACCAATATAAGAAAATATTACTTTCCAATATGCCGATATATCCTTTACTCGAGATTGCCTGTTACGTATTTTCCTTAGTTCCTTCACATAATTGATCGATACGAAAATACCAACCACCGGTCCGACGAATACTGGTATTAAATACAACGCGCTGCCGATTTGTGCTCTTTCGAATATGATTATTAATGCTAATATCGACACTATTGATAATCCCCACCTGAAACTTGTCATTTCTTCTCCTCTACCTGATTAAGAACTACTCTAACGTCTGCAGAATTGCTCCCGACGTTTTCGCTGAGTTTTTCCATTTTGCCCTCTCCAATCGAATGGGAATTACTCCGACTTCCGCGACTCTCCTCTTGACATACTTGTGATATGCCGATGCCCTGATACTGTCTCGTATTTCATAAGATTTGAGCATTCCGAGGGAAAGCCATTGTAACAGTTCTGCAGGCAAATCTGCGTAGAAGCTTAGCAAAACCTTGCGCAACGACGATGCGTCTTCTTCGTACAACTGATCTTCCAGTACAAAAAGCCTTTTTTTTATGTCCTCAAGATAATTCTTCTCGCCTTTCAGAACGTCTTGATACAGGAGACCCAACCGACTCCTGCCGTCGCTTCCTTCTGGGGATGGCATTTGTGGTGGGTATTCTTGCAGGGATTTTATGATTGTATTAATTACTAAAGATACCATGCTGGTGTCTTCTATGCGTTCTTTAGAAAGACGATGCCCGACGTCCTCGATATCTTTCAGCACAAACGGATGAAGAGCAACCGTCCCGTTATTCCGAAAAGTGCTATCTAGTCGTTCTCTGTATACCGAAAGCTGCTCTCTAAAAAAAGAAAAATCTTTCCAAAATTCAGACTGTTTACTCGGAAGCATTGCCTCTAATCTGTGAAAATACGTTCCAGTCCCGACCTCCACGCCCGATATCACCAGCTTTTTTACTTGGTTAGACCAATTATTGTCTTCTTGTGTATCCGTTGCCGTACGTATCTTAATCTCGAAATTCCATTTTCCGGACTTCTCCGTCATAGGCCCAGACCTTAAAGGCTTAAGACCTCGTTCTTTAGCTTTTTCATCTATCACGGTGGCAATGGCTTTAAGTTCTTTCGATTGACGTTCCCCCACCGACTGCCCCTCTACGGCAAATCCTATTATCGGGATAAAAGCGTCTTCTTCGTCCCCTCCTACGTTGGCAAATAGAACCCGAACCAATGGTATCCTTTTCGGTCTCGAAATAAAACGCACTTCTACCAGACTGTTCGTCCTGTTGCTTAGATTTGATATTGCCTGCATTGTGTCATAGAGCACCATATCGAACTCATACTGACCGTAAGCGTTAGCCAGTTTCTCTATGGCGGTTTTTGCTTCCGGGGATATACTGGGGGCGTCTTTAATTAAAGATAATTGCTGCAAGGCCTTGCCGACAAAATTAGCCCCAAACGGTGGAAGTTCAAACCATAAAGATTTTATGTCTTCAAGTGACATTTTGGTAGATTTATTTAACCGGTACCAATGAGATACGTGTGGCAGAGGGCTGCGGGTGAAAATACAATAAACGCCATTACTCGTTGGTGTTGTCACTAATTTTGCGGCCGCGTAACAACAGCATAAAATAGGCGAAGGGGCCTTCCCCTGATTTTTCATTACCTTGTCTAGAATATCAGCTGCTTGACAATGTCTACGTCCCCCGTCTCGTTTCCTGCAAACGGTTTTGCATAGAGATGGAAGTTCAAGATCTTTTACGTCTTGGTCTTTCAGGTCCGATAGCTTGACAATATGAATCGAAGACCCTGACTTTTCAGGGTGGGGATTAAATACCCTTTTTAATGCTTCTGTTGCCATATTCATCTTTAAAACCAGCTCCCTCATATCAACAAACCTCTATAACTGGTGTTGCTTCTATCAAACAAATCACCCTTTTGCAAGGGCATTTTGAAAGAAAAAACGAACAATCCCTGCGCCCCCCCGCACAGCGGACATACGTTGGTACACATAACCTTTTCTCCACCTCTCCAGTATGGGCAAAACTCCCTTTTAACAGAACCATAAGCATCCATGCCGAAACTCAATTTATCAAAGATTTGACTGTTTGTCAACGATATTATGGGGCTTTTTGGGGATTGTCAACCATCTTTTTCTATGCCCAAAAGGCCTCTATTAACATAATCGACCATAGCCAGAACCAGCCTTTAGGTGCAAAAAAAATAGTTTCCAAAATCTAATCGACCTATGAGCAGCCCATACTGTTTCCGCAATTGAAGCACTTATAGCAGGTTCCGTTGCGGACTGTGATTGAGCCGCAGATATCGCAGGCGGGAGCGTCGTCCTGGAAATGCTGAAACTGGTAATTGAACTGCTGCATAACAGCCGCGTCGGATTGCGTTTCGCCATCGGTCTTTTCAGGCATACCCGCCGTCACAAGCGCCTCTGCCAGCGGTGAGCTTGTCTGTGGTGAGCTTGTCGAACCAGTCGAACCCGCGCGGTCGCCTGTTAAGCCAGCCAACCTGTTGGCGGGCTTAGCGGCTATCTCGACAATGCGAGAGGGTTTTATTGTGTCTTCACAGCCATCATCGTCATCGGTGTCGTCGGCCTTTGTCTGCTCGCCAACTTTCACTTCCGCCCGTGCCTGTGCGATTTTCTGCGCGAGGTCACGGGTCTTTTCAACGACCTGGCGGGCGGTTGTGATGTTTTTATTCTCGGCGGCACTGCCTGTCCTGTCGGGAGTATTGGCCTCGGCGTAGCCGGGGATGAACTGGCAGCCCAGCCAGCAGAAGATATAGTCAATCAAACTCTTGGCAAACGGGATGTCCCTGTTCGACGTCATACCCGCTGGCTCAAAGCGCGCGTGGCGGAACTTATCAACGAGCGTTATTAACGGCACACCATATTGCAGCGCCATCGAAGTGCATGTGCCAATGACGTCCATCAACCCGCCGATGGTGCTGCCTTCCTTGGCCATAGTGATAAATAATTCGCCGGGCTGGCCGTCTTCGTAGAGACCGACGGTGAGGTAGCCCTCGTGGCCTGTAACGGAGAATTTGTGCGTAATGCTGTGGCGTGTATCGGGGAGCCGGTGCCTGAAGGGTTTGGCGGCAACGGCTGCCTGCGTTTTGTCTTTTGCACCCCTGTGTTTTTTTGTGGAGACGGGCTGGAGCATTTTTGACCCATCGCGGTAAATGGCGACGGCCTTGAGGCCCAGTTTCCAGCCCTGCATATAAGCCGAGGCAATTTCCTCGGTGGTGGCCTCTTTTGGCATATTTATGGTCTTGCTGATTGCGCCGGTGATAAAGGGCTGGACGGCGGCCATCATTTTAATATGGGCAAGATAATCAATGTATCGTTTACCGTTGCGGGGTTTGAACGCACAATCGAAAATGGACAAATGTTCAGGATTGAGCTTTTCCGCACCCTCGATGGTCTCACGTTCATCGATGAAATCGGTGATGGTCTTGATTTCATCCGCGCTATAGCCCAAACGCTCGAGGGCCATTGGGACGGTTTTGTTGACTAATTTCAGCATACCGCCGCCGGCGAGGAGTTTGTATTTTACAAGCGCGATATCCGGCTCGATGCCGGTAGTGGCGCAATCCATAAGAAAACCGATGGTGCCGGTGGGGGCAAGGACGGTAACCTGTGCGTTTCGGAAGCCGGATTTGGAGCCGGCGTCAAAGGCCTCATCCCAGACGTCTTTGGCGGCATTGCGGAGATAAGCCGGGCAATGCGATTCCGGGATATTGCAGGCGTGCTGGCGGTGCATATTTATGACTTTGAGCATTGATTCGGCGTTTTTGCCGAATTCGTCGAAGGCGCCTTTTACGGAGGCGATTTCGGCACTGACGGTATAGGCGGCGCCTGTGAGGATTGCGCTAATGGCCGCGGCAAGGGCCCTTGCCTGGTCAGAGTCGTAAGCATACGCCAGGGCCATAATCAGGGAGCCAAGATTGGCGTAACCCAGGCCAAGGGGCCTGAAAAGATGACTGTTGACAGCGATTGCCTTATCGGGGTAGCTGCCGTTATCAACGAGTATTTCCTGAGCGATGATGAAGATTCGGACGGCCTTTTTGAGGCCCGCTATGTCGAATGTGCCGTCATCTTTGAGGAACTTCATCAAATTGAGGGAGGCGAGGTTGCAGGCGGAATCATCGACGAACATATACTCGCTGCACGGATTCGAGGCGTTAATCCGTCCAGAGGCGGGGCAAGTGTGCCAGCGGTTAATGGTGCTGTCGTACTGGACGCCGGGGTCGCCGCAAAGGCGGGTTCCTTCGGCGATAAGGGTCATAAGCTCACGTGCGGAGTGCTCGCCGATTTTCTGGCCTGAGGTAACAGCGTATGTGGACCATTTGTCGTCCTTCTCGACCGCCATCATAAATTCGTCGGTTACACGGACGGAGAAGTTGGAGTTCTGGAACATTACGCTGTTATACGCCTCGGCGTTATGGTCGCCTGTGTAGCCGGCCTCGATGAGCGCCCAGGCCTTTTTCTCCTCCTCGGTCTTGCAGGTGATGAATTCTTTGATGTCAGGATGAGTAACTTTGATTGACTGCATTTTGGCGGCGCGGCGTGTTTTGCCTCCTGATTTGATTACCGCTGCAATCTGGTCGTAAACTCGCATAAAGCTGAGAGGGCCTGATGGTTTTCCGCCGCCTGAAAGTTTTTCCTTGCTGCTGCGAAGTGTTGAGAGGTCTGTCCCCGTCCCTGAACCCTGCTTGAAGAGCATCGCTTCGCTTGTGGCTAAGCGCATTATGTCTTCCATTGAGTCCTTGACGGACTGGATGAAGCAGGCGGAGGCCTGCGGGTATTCGTAGGAGTTGTCGCAGGGGACGGCCTCGTTGCGTTTGAGGTCCCAGCGATAGTTATGCTTGCTGCCCGCGATGCCGTAAATGTCGAAAAGGCCTACGTTGAACCAGACAGGGGAATTGAACGCGCCAACCTGGTTGACGCAAAGCCAGGTAAGCTCGTTATAGAAGATTTCCGCGTCGGCGTCGGTGGCGAAGTAGCCGTCGCGCTTGCCTCGGTCAGCAATTGTCCGGCAGACGCGATGAACGAGCTGTTTGACGGAGTTTTCGCGCTGGCCGGTCGAAACGTCGCCGTAGAAGTACTTGCTGGCGACGACCTTGGTTGCCAACTGGCTCCAGTTTACGGGGATTTCAAGGTTATTCTGCTCGAAGACGACCTCGCCGGTGTCGCTGGTAATCTTTGCGGAGCGAGCTTCCCACTTAAGCTCGTTGAAGGGATGAGTTCCCGGAGTGGAAAAACACTGTTCAACCTTCAGGCCGCGATGATGCTCGAACGAACCAGAAGCGGCTGCCCCCTGCGTTTGGGCGGTTTTGAAAGGGTTCTCAGGGCTGAATGTCTCGGCCATTTTAGCGCCTCCATGCGAAAAACGAGTTATACTACAGATAGTAAAGGCGGGCAAAATAATACCATATATAGTGTAACGCCCGCGAAATTAGTATCGGCAAGTTAACGGCAAACCGAGAGGGTGTAAAGCGCAAACTAACGATTTTTTCATCAATTTTTTGCGCGCTTTTCATATCTCTTTATTAGTTCACAATCTATGGCGCGAAAAAATTTTTCAAATAAAATAAAATTCCTATAGACCAGTAGCAATTAACCACTGTTGCGCTATCCATTCGTGCGCCCAAACTTCGGGATGGACCATATCGGCCGACCAGTTTTGCGGCGGAACATCTTTTATACGCTTATCGATTGCCTTTTGCAGGGGCACTAAACAAGCGTTGAAGTCAGCGGCGATACGGTGAACCGCTTCGATAAACGTGCGAAGATGAGCGAACATAGGGTTGTTATAATCATCGCAGAACATAAACGGCTCGCATATCACAAATCGGCTGTTACATTTCTGTGTCGCAAGTGTGAGAAGCTGCCTGTAAGTGGTTTCGTATTCGTCGAGCGGGACGGCGTAAGGCAATTCGTCTTCGGTAGCGAATTGCCTCCAGACATCGTTGACGCCGATGAGGATGCTGAGGATATCGGGGTTGTGGTCGAGGCAATCCTTTTGCCAGCGATTCTTGAGGTCGCGTATAGTGTTGCCGGAGATACCTGTATTGATGATATTCAGATTGTAAGTGGGATATTTAGCCAGGAGGGTATTCGCCACGAAATTGACGTAGCCGCAGCCGAAGGGTTTGTAGGCACGATGGTTCCTGTCGGCGTCAGTGATGCTGTCGCCGATGAAGAGAACCTTGTCATTAGGTTTTAATTCGATTTTGTTCTGCATAGGAGGGATTTTACCACAAGGACGTGAAACTCAACCAGTTTTTAGTTACGGAGACACCTTCGCTGCGCTTGCAATGACAGCCCCCTTAATTATGAGGATTGCCCCTGCGTACTCCGCGGTCGAAGAATTCTTAAATATTGTTAACTCGCGATAATACTATTTTTTTCCAGCAGGGGGTTTGTTGGGTTCTGCCTTTGGCGTTTCCAGTTTGGTGGCGGCGCGCGAGGCGGTTACTTCCCTTTCGCCGAAGTCACTGTTGAAGGTGCCCTTTATCGAGTTGCCTGTGACCGTGCCCTGAAAGGTCATTGTAAAATCGTTCCCGCCCATTTTGCTGGTGCGCGTAAACGTCAGCTTGCCCTCCGCGAATTTTAAATTTGAGATAGTATTTTCTCCGCCCCTCATGCCTTCCCATTTGCCCGCGAGGTTGCCATCCGGGTTTTGGGTTATGGTCATTTTATCAACGATTTCTCTGGCTGGTATCATAATATTCATCTGCCATTCGCCGGCAAGCGGGTCCGCCTTGTCTTTTGTTTCTCCGCGAGTTCCTTCAAAAGTAAATTCGCCCCACTGGCCTTTGGCGGTGCCTTTGAGTTTTCCGCCTTCAAGAGCGCCTTCGTAAGAGGTTTTCATATCCTGGCCGCCGAAGTTGCTGGTCTGGATGAATTTAACTTTGTTGGCATCTGCCGTAATATCCGATAGTGTGCTTTCACCCCATTGCGCTGACCATGTCCCGGCGTATTTGCCTTCCGCGTTTTTGGTAATAGTCATGGTCGCGTCCGATGTCATGGCCTCGAATTTGCTTGTGAAATTCCATTCGCCGGTAACCTGTGGTGAGCTTGCCGAACCCACACCCTCTGCCGCTATCACAACCGATGCCGACAAAACGCTCGCAAGCATCGCGCCTGCCACAATTGCCCTGATTGACTTCATAATCCGCTTCTCCTTAAAAAAAATGGCTTTTTATTGGATTCTCGTGCTAAAGTGAGAATATCTCCGGCAGTGGCGTCTGTCCAGTTATTTTTACAGCGTTCAGCGTTCAGCGGATAGCGGACAGGGTAAAATCCTAAATTCTAAACCCTAATACCTAAACAAATCCTAAACTCTAAGCACTAAATCCGTCTTCCCGTCTTCGCTTCGCTGCGAAAAAATCTTGAAAAATTGGCAAATGGACATTTGACATATAGGCGAAATTCATTAGAATAAAGGGCTTTGAATGATTCTATGGAGTTTGTATGAAGACGTTTTTGATGAAAACTGCGGATGTTCAGCGTAAATGGTGGCTTGTGAACGCCGACGGGATAGTTCTTGGTCGAATGGCGACCAGGATAGCCCGAATACTGATGGGCAAGAACAGGCCGACATATACGCCATACGTTGACGGCGGCGATTGTGTAGTCGTCGTAAACGCCGAAAAGGTTCGCGTTACCGGTAAAAAGGCCGTGCAGCGGGAATACGATTACTATACGCATTATCCCGGCGGGCACAGATACACCTCTTTCTCCAATATGTTTGCCGCCAAGCCGGAAAAGGTGATTGAGATGGCGGTCAAGCGTATGCTGCCGAAGAACAAGCTTGGCAGGCATATGATTCTTCGGCTCAAGGTGGTCCGCGGGCCTGAGCACGAGTACCAGGCACAGAAACCGGAAGAATTAAAGATTGCCGCTGCGAAAAGTTAGGATTCGCTGCGCGGCACGAGATAACTGTTTTCGGAAAGATAGCAGGATATGGCAAAGACAGAGGAAACAACAGTAAAGACAGAGGCACCGGCAGCCAAAGGCCCTGATAAGGGCGGCTTCTACTGGGGAACCGGCAGAAGGAAAACATCGGTGGCTCGTGTGCGGATAAGACCCGGCGACGGCAAATTAGTCGTTAATAAAAAACAGCTTGTGGAGTATTTCAAGACCGAGCAGGACAGAAGCGCGGTGCTTTCGCCGCTGCAAATAGCCAAAGCCGAGAAGACGCTTGACGTATTTGTAAACGTGAACGGCGGCGGCACAACGGGCCAGGCGGGCGCGACCGTGCTGGGCATCGCAAGGGCGCTGAAGATATACGACCCGGGTCTTGCCCAGGCGTTGCGCGACGGCGGGTTCCTGACACGTGACCCGAGAATGGTCGAAAGGAAGAAACCAGGCCAGTCGGGCGCAAGAAGGAGATTCCAGTTCTCGAAACGTTGATTTGCAAACAGACAGTTCGATTATTACAATGGCCGTCGAGAACATACTCGACGGCTTTTTTTTAAGGAGAAGTTATGGTACGTGTTGCGATTATTGGGGCAAGTGGATATACGGGCGCAGAATCAATTGAGATACT
>Ga0116138_1001498_pt1 | contig 12830 bp, 8 predicted proteins | sample June2015DPH_20_1_2_FD_88971 | JGI IMG/M metagenome (GOLD analysis project Ga0116138, IMG submission 88971) | Peatland microbial communities from SPRUCE experiment site at the Marcell Experimental Forest, Minnesota, USA - June2015DPH_20_150 | ecosystem: Environmental > Terrestrial > Soil >... | reverse complement strand
GCCTTTTGGTGTCGCTCAGCATTTTCGCTAATCGGGCGGGGTCTTTAAACATCAAAGTCGCCCTTTTATACGTCGCGAAACGTCTCGCGAAACCGATTGTCAATGTTTCCGGGTCGAGCACTTCCTCCGCCCGGTTTAGCTCGCTGTGATACGTCCCTCTTCTTTCCATCTGCGCCTTCAGACGCCTGCGGGCGAACGTTATCAGCCGTTCCTTGCACCGCTGGTGACATCTCCAGAACTCCTCGTCGGATATCTGCTCAACATTGTTCCATACCGGCGAATCGACTTTTTCATCCGCCCAGTTTGGTCCCATGTATCTTTCATACAGCCGACATATTTCCTCCGAAAGCCAGCTTCTTGTGTGCACGCCGTTGGTGATTGATGATATGGGAACCTCGTTTGTCGGGACCCTTCTCCACAGGCACGACCATATCTCGCGCGATACCTGCCCGTGCAGCTCGCTGACGCCGTTTGAATAACTGCTGACCCGTAGTGCCAGCACCGGCATCTTGAATGATTCGCCTTCGTCATCAGGCAGTATCCTGCCCAGCGAAACCAGCCGCTTTGGGTCTATTCCCAGGGTGTGCGCATAATCGCCGAAGTATTTGTGCATCAACTCCGTGCTGAATTCGTCAACGCCCGCCCGGACCGGCGTATGTACTGTAAAAATAGTGCCGGCCTTTACCGCCTCTAACGCCTCGTCAAAGGACATTTTCGACTCGTTCATCATATATCGTATCCGCTCAAGCGCAGAAAAAGCGGTATGTCCTTCATTAAGATGGCATATCGTCGGCTTGATGCCTATAGCAAGCAGCGCCCTCATACCGCCGATGCCGAGCATAATCTCCTGTCGAATCCTCATCTCCGTGTCGCCGCCGTAAACAGTCGTCGTAATCATCCGGTCGGTCGCGGAATTGCTCGGCAGATTTGTGTCCATCATATATAGCTTGGCGCGTCCCACCGAGGCGCACCATATCTGGGCGGATACTTTCCTGCCCGGGTACTCAACGCTGATAAGCAGCGGCTGTCCGTTGTCGCCGCGAACCAGTTCGAGCGGCATATTGTAAAAATCGTTCTCTATGTAAACTTCCTGTTGCCAGCCATCGACGTTTAGATACTGGCGGAAATAACCCTTTTGATACATCAGGCCTACGCCGACTAATGGAATGCCAAGGTCGGATGCGCTCTTAATGTGGTCGCCCGCGAGTATGCCCAGGCCGCCGGCGTAAATCGGCAAACATTCGTGAATCCCGAACTCCGCGCTGAAATAGGCAAGCGTCATTTTGGTTGTTTTGGGACAAACGGTTTGAAACCACGTCGGCCCATCGAGATATGATTGAAGTTTGTCGGCTGCTTTTTTCAATTCCGCGAGAAATCCCTGGTTCTCCGCCAGTGCGTTCAGCCGCTCCTGGGAGACGTTGCCCAGAAGCTTGACCGGATTGTGTCCGCAGCTTGTCCATAACGCAGGGTCAATCCGCGAAAACAAATCAATCGACTCGGGATTCCACGACCAAAACAGGTTGACGGCGAGCGCCTGAAGGTCATTCAAAGCTTCCGGCAGGGCCGGCAGGACGGTATAGTTGCGAATCTTAAGCATTTTCACCTTTTCCCCGGCTGCGTCTCCTCCGCCGTTTTGCTTCGCAAAAGCGAAGCAGCGGGGGCCGAGACGAGCGCGATGTAACTCTTTTTGTTTCAAGCACTAAAGAACACAAACATACACGGTTGTACCCTGCGTATAAATCGTCAAAATAGCGATTCGGCTTAACGCCAAAAAACATTGAAAAACTGTGCCTGTACAACTTAGACGCTTTAGATTTGGTGATTTTCTGGGAACGGAAAAAGGCCTGTCCTTACAGGCCTTCCCTGTCTGGCAGTGCCTTCCTCCGCAGATGCCGTAAGAAAGCGAATTGAAAAACCCATTCAATTCAAGCGGGAAATCGTTGCTTGGGTCCGAAAGTCCAGATTTTATAGGCGTTTTCGGGCCTCAAGGCCTGATTCCCCAATACTAAAGGGTATCGGTTTTTTCAAATATGGCTTTCTATACCAACACCGCAGGGGTGCCTGCCGCTATTATTTATACGAATTTTGAAAGAAAAAAGCAAGCAAAATCGCTCGTAATTAACTTGTCATGTCCCCTTTTTTAGGACCTTCTAACTGCCTTCTGTTCTCTGTCTTCTGCCTGCCCTGCGTAGCTTTAGCGAAGCCGAGCCCGCCCTTCGTAGCGCAGCGAAGAAGGGTCTTCCGGTCTATTGCGCCTAATCGGTTATCCAACTCTCTTTTCTCTACACCAATTTCCTTACCGATGATAACCCCTTTGATATGCGGATGTTGAGTCGGGTTATAAAATGCGAGAATTGTTTTCTGATTAGCCCGGCAACTTTATTGCCGGGTCATAAAAATTGTAGGGCGGGGCTTGCCCCGCCGAAACAACTAAGAATAACTTACTTTTTTAAGCTGATACCGCTGCTTGCTGATGCTCACGAGATTCTCGTGAAATCTTTGAACCGGGATGCTAATATAAACAACAATGCTAATCGACATGATAACACATTATGGTTATGTTGCCCTGTTCGGGTTTTTGATGTTCGGGATAATGGGCTTTCCGATGACGGAAGAGTTTTTGCTGCTTTACGCCGGCTACAACGTCTCAATGAACCGAATGTCACTCATACCCACTATTGCCGCAGGCGCACTTGGAGCAATGTGCGGCGTCACAGTCAGCTACCTGGTAGGCCGATTTATCGGGCTGCCGGCTATACACAGGTTTGGACGATTCTTACACATTACGGATGAAAATCTCCAAAAGACCCACGATTGGTTTGAGCGATGGGGAAAGTGGACGCTTACATTCGGCTACTTTATCCCCGTCGTGCGCCATCTTTCGTCAATCGTTGCAGGAACATCTAAGCTTGTCTGGCACGAATTCGCTGTCTTCGCTTATAGCGGCGCATTGATATGGGCAAGTGCTTTTGTTCTGACCGGTTTCTTTCTCGGCCCTGAAACTCTCAAGATAGCTAATGTTTTGAACCGTAACCTTACATTGCTTTCAATAGCAACCCTGCTGAGCGTGACCATCGTTTTACTTGTCAGGCACTACCTGATGCGACGCAAGAAGAACGCTAATCGAGGTACATAGAAGAGATTTAACGCCTTCTGGCTGCTATCGCCGCGCCAAGGCCGAGAAGCAAAAGCGTGGCGGGTTCGGGGACAGTGTAAACAAAGCCATGCCAATATTGGATACCACTAGGATATCCGTTGTAGTAGGAACCAACAAGATTGTCCCCGCTGATGCCGCCTATGTATGTATGACTTGCCCCTGGATAGTCGAGAGTGGTCCATGTTCCGTTATAGAGACAGCCGTGCCAATTACCAGAGGTGTCAGTATAGTAACCAACAAGATTGCTGCCGTTGATGCCACATATCGACGTTTCACTCGCCCCTGGATAGTCGAGGGTAGTCCATGTTCCGTTATAAAGAAAGCCATGTTGAATGCCGGGGCTTTTGTAGTAGCAACCAACAAGATTACTGCCATCGATGCCATTTATGTATGTAGCATACCCCGGCCCATTGAGGGTAGTCCAGCTTGTCCCATTATAGAGAAAGCCGCGATTGGCAGAGCCGTCCCAGTAGTACCCAACAAGATTGTTTCCGCTAATGCCAAGTATGCCTATGGACTGCGCCCCGGGCATGTTGAGTGTAGTCAAGCTTTGTGTAGTCATGTTGTAAAGCTGGTTAGTTCCCCCAACAATATTGCTCCCATCGATACCATAACCGCTTATGGGAAGGTTAGTCACGCTTTTGGTTGTCATGTTATACAGAAAGCCATACTGTCTAGATACGGTATCCCCGCCGTAGCCAACAATATTGGTGCCGCTAATACCCTCCACGAGCGTATTTACTGTCCCCGGATAGTCGGGGATATCCGTCCACGTTCCCGCCCCAGCCTGACCTACACCGAACAACACTGCCACCAAACAAATTGTCGTTCTTACATTTTTCATTTTCGTGCCTCCTTAAAAAATTGTTAATGTTTTTATGCGGTGATACCGCGTTATATGATCTGTGGAATCTAAAGGACTGCTCACTCTCTTCCGCATCTTTTCATCTCTCTTCCCTTGCCTTTCAAAGCTACAAAAGGCGATACCGCTTATACATCTGCTCTGCTGTTAAATCAAGGAAATAGCGGGTTAATTATTGCCATACTAAAGCGATCGAAGTAAACTTACAGGTTATGGAAAAGGATAACAATAAAGAAGCGGCTAGTGGGGATTATGAGGATTTTAATAGAAATATATAATGCTCCCCATTAATCAAGCAAAACGTTAGGAGTTAAAATTAGAGGACTTTAATATGTGGAAAAAGCTTCCCGGTTTTATAGCACCCAAAAATGCTAATTCAAAAATATGGAAATATATGGATTTCACCAAATTTGTTTCGTTGCTTGAAAAAAAATCCTTGTATTTTTCGAGGATAGACAAGCTTGGAGACCCATTTGAAGGTTCTACCACTATTGTAAATAAAAGGTTTATCAGAATGGTTAATGCTGAGAACATCAAAAGGCTTCGGGAAGAAGGGGCGTCAGAAGAAAAAATATCTGAAAGAACGAACTTATTTAAAGAAGTGGAAAAGCTTGACTCCGAGTGGGAATTTTTAAAAGAGTATCGCAAAAATATCTATGTAAGTTGTTGGCATTTGAGTGGGCATGAATCTGCGGCAATGTGGAATCTTTACTTAAAAAGCAACGAAGGGATTGCCATCCAAAGTACTTATAAAAGGTTTAAAAATTGTTTTAATAATAATAAAATAGCAGAGGTGTATATAGGCCAAGTAAAATACATAGATTATCATGCGGAGTTTTTGCGTCCTGGACTTGGATACGGATATTATATGCATAAGCGAAAGAGCTTTGAGCATGAGAAGGAATTAAGGGCTTTAGTTGCTAAGCATGAGCTTTTAGAATCCGCAGGTGGCAAGCCTCGGACAGAAGAGGGCATTTATGTTTCGGTTAATATAAACACTCTTTTAGAGAAAGTCGTTGTTTCACCAGAGTCTCCCCCATGGGTAGCAAATTTAGTGAAAGATGTTGTTAAGAGATATGGTCTTAGAAAGAGAGTTGAAATTTCTAGTTTAAACGAGCGACCGCTATTTTAAAGTTCACTGTAATAAGTAAGAATCGTCTTTATTTCAAAGTCTATTAACGCCATAAATAATTATATATATTGTGATCGGCCCCATGTAAATATCTGGGGACAATACGCGAGAATGGTGATTGCACTAAATAATCCGAAATCACCCTTCCAATGGTGGCAATTCATCAAGAAACGATTTCTCAACCGCAACATCATTAAAAGCATATTTGTTAAGACAATCCATAACTTCGACTTTAAATGCGTCTGATGAGTCCGGTTTTAATATGATCCTTTTAATAAACGATTTCTTAAGAGGCAGAACAATCCCATTATTTGGACGTTCCCCTCTGTCTTTATGTGCGGCAAGAAGTCTGTATTCATTTTCAAAGGCGTAGCTTATATGCTTGTAGTGCAAACCTGTATAAGTGTAGTGAAAGCGATAGTGCGTTGAAAACGCTCCATGAAAACCGTTATCCCAAAGAGGCTCCTTGCCGTCAAAAGCTTTGTTATATCTATCGTCTCCCGGCAAGACATATTTCAACCTTATCAAACATGCCAGCCATTCTTTTTTTTCCGATTCATTAAAATCAACAAAGGCGTCAGTAAGTTCTTTTGCATTTGTCTCAAGCATTACGGCATTTTCACCTTTTCCATAAAGCTGCCACATCGCAACGCACTCATAGTTTCTGTTATTCCAACAGCTCGCATAAACTTCTTTCTTTCCTTCACAGATATATTTGTGCATATCTGGGATATGGTAGTCCTCAAGCGTTGGGACCTTTGCCTCAGCCAGCAATTTTTCGGCATTGCGGTCTTTTAAGTACTCATGCATAGGGTGTACCATCGCTTCCCAACGGTCTTTGAACAGAGAGGCCTTTGGTATGAAAAGTCCGTTTTCGAGAGTTTCCAAAAATCTGTTAAATGTCAGATACCGATACAGCGGTATTGCATCTAAAGGCGGTGTGTTTTCTGCTTCATTCATTTTTTTGCCTTACACAAAAAACAGCGTCAATCTGTGTAATCTGTGGCTGGTTTTTTGCGGCTACGCTGTTCGCAATTCCGCGCCGAGGGATTCAGTCAGCGACTTCAAAATATTGGCCTGGAAACGGTCAACGGCTTCGTGAGTCAGTGTGCCATCCGCGTCACGGAACCACAACGATAGCGTTACGCTCTTTTTGCCTTGCGGGATGTTCTTGCCGCGGAATATATCCACAAACTGCAATTCCTCTAATTCAGCAGGGGCCTTTCTATGAACGGCTGATTCGATATCCGCCCAGACGACATCCTCATTTAAAATCAGTGACAGGTCTCGCTTTACCGCGGGGAATTTGGGCAATTGCTTAACCTTTATTGAGCCGGCACGAAGCGCAAGTAATTGTTCGAGGTCTAATTCCGCTCCGCAGATAGTCGTGTTCTTGAAATCGAATCTATCAAGGACTTGCTGCGACGCCATTCCAACAACGCCGACTTGTTTGTTGTTGGCGGTGATTTTCACGCCCGCCTGCGACCAGTTAATTTCAGCCGGCTCAAATTTGACGACCGCATCCGCGGCTACGGTTTTCAACAGCCCATCGACAACACCCTTGATGTCCCTGAAATCACTGTCGCAGGTAATTGTCAGACGTGTCTTTTCAACGGGTAACTTTCCTGCTTCTGCCGGTATATATGTGTCGGCTATCTCAAAAAGCCGGCAGGGGGTGTTGCCTACGTTGTGATTGGTCTTTATCACGCCGAACAGCGAAGGCAAAACGCTTTGTCGCAGCAGGTTCGTTCCGGTCCTTGTAACGTCTTTGACTGATAAATGCCGTTTATCTTCGGTTTGGGCGAATAATTCCGCGTCGCGCTTGTCGATAAAGCTGATTGTTACCGTCTCGTAAAATCCGCACCCCGTAAGATATGTCCCTATCGCGTCGATTGTCTTTTTGCGGGTATCCGTCGGCGAAACCTCAATCGTTATCGCGTTTTCCGTCGGTATCTTGTCGTAACCATATACGCGGGCGACCTCCTCAATCAAGTCCGCCTCGCGGTAAACATCACTTCGCCACGTCGGCACCGAGCAGGTTATCTGGTCGCCGTTTTGCTTTGGCCCAAACCCCAATCTTGTCAGAATCTGGATTACCTTATCACTCGGCACTTCGATACCAAGCAGTTTTTTCAAACGCGATAACCGCAGCGTCGCCTGTTTGGGCTTTGGCTTTCCCGGATACGCGTCGATGACGCCTTTGGCTGCTTTGCCGCCCGACACCTGTATCATCAGTTGAGCCGTTCGCTTCGATGCCCAGTCGATATTCTCGATATCTACGATTCTGCAAAACCGAAACGCCGCCTCCGAAGGCAGTGACAAATCGCGCGATGTCGTCCGAACGCTCACAGGCGAGAAAAACGCGTCCTCAAGCAGTACCGTCGTAGTCGCGTCGTTTACTTCTGTATCTAAGCCGCCCATAACGCCCGCTACCGCCACCGGATACGTTGCGTCGGCGATTACGAGCATATCGGTCGTCAATTCGCATTTCGAGCCGTCGATACTGATGATTTGTTCGCCTGCTTCCGCTTTACGAACGATTATTTTCCCGCCGAATAATCTCTTGTAATCAAAAGCGTGCGGCGGCTGACCCGTCTCCATCATCGCGTAATTCGTCGCGTCAACTACGTTATTGACGCTCCGCATCCCAATCGCCTCAAGCCGATTTCTCATCCAGTCGGGCGTCGGCCCAACCTTGACCCCCTCGATGATTCGAGCCGTATAACGCTGGCACAACTCCGGCTCACGAATCTCAACGCTCGCGAACTCCGACGCGGGCTTTGAGGATTCCGCCAGCTCGACCTTCGGCAGTTTCAGTTCCTTGCCCGTCGCCGTAGCAAGCTCGCGTGCGATGCCGATATACCCAAGGCAGTCACCCCTATTGCTCGTTACCTCAACGTCGATTACCGCGTCATTATCGAGCTGCTCGATACCCTCGTATGGGAATCCGCGGTTGCTTAGAATCTCCGCTACCTCCTGCGCCGAGAGTTCGATATCAACATAATCTTTGAGCCAGCTTAGCAATACTTTCATAATTCAGTCACAAAATACGGCCTTAAAATGCCAATAAATTACCCATCAGCGGGGTAATTTTCAATCTCTTTCTTGCTTCCGCCGTGTTTCTTACGGGTTGACGTTTACGAGTTTACGGATCCCGTAGCTTGTCGCAAGCATCGCGTCCGCCTGCGGCAACTGCTGGCGGGGGATAACAACAGTCGGATTATCCAGCTCGAATTCCACAACGTCGTATTTTGCGCCCGGGTTCAGTTTCTGCGCTTTTACAATATCGCTTATTCGGCTTATCGGCATGCCGTTGAACTTGCTGACAACAAGCTGCGACAGGTCGGTGTAGCCGAGGTTTATCTGTGCGGGCAGAACATAGCTGAGTATTACAATCTCTTTGCGTTGGGCAGTCGGCTTAAACGCCATATCCCGCAGGTAATGAAGCAGGTGCGGCGTAACCTTGCCGTCCCAGTCCTTGCCCCAGTTGGCTAAATACGACCGGGTCAGTTTCTGAAACACGAATCCGCCCGTAACCACGTATTCCGGCTGATGCCCGTATTCATAGTAGGGGACAAGCATCTCGCCGACGTCGAAATTCTTCGCCTGCACGCGCAGTTGCTGTTTGCCCCCGTCACGCCATATATCAAAAACGATATCGTCACCTATTTTGTGACTGGTGATTAAATGGTGGAACATGATGCGGTCGTATGCCGGGTGCAGGAATTTGCCGTAGGCGTCAAGTTCTTTGCCGTCGATAGCGAGAATTACGTCGCCCGCCTTTAATGAATCACCTGTCCCGAGCGAAGTCGAGGGACTGCCCGTCCCGATTGTGTACACGTTTGTAACCTGCACGCCGTTTTTCATTGTCGCCGGCATCTTGAGATACGTCCGCATTGTCGGGTCGAGCAGGCCTTCAGTTGCAAAGCCGACCGCCGGGATGCCGGGATAGTTGGCGTCTTTTACCCGGGCCAGGAAGTCATTTATTGTTAATGCCGGTATAAGTCCAGTTTCACGGGTGCTTTCACCCCAGCAGGCGATTCCTATTGGAGTTGTGCCGTCGCAAAAAACCTGTCCTATGCCGGTTTCCTGCGACGTGTTTGTAACGACCATATTCAAAAGATACGTGTATGAAACGGTCGATGAAAGCACCTCAGCCCGGTCAAGATAACCCTGACCTGTGGTCATCTCACCGACGTGATTGAGCCAGTAGTAATTCAGCTTGGCGCCGCGTTGAAACTTATCTGCGAATTTGATCGGCTTCAACGGCTTTTTCATCGTGTTCGGCTCAAGCTCAAGCAGCGCAAGGTCAATCTCGTAATCGATTGTCTTTATTTTTACGGGTACATATTCGTTTTGCCCTGACACCTTCGCTTTGATTAGTTTTGCGTCAATGAGGTTCCACGCAGGCGTTATCACCTGGTATGCCCCCGCCGCGCAGCCGACTCCGCCTTTCTGCTGAACATCGGTATTCTTCCACGGCTTCAACTGGTCATAGCCGTACGATGAAATCTCCAGATAAACAATGGACCCTTTCATTGCCTCACGTGTCTGGTCCTCCCCAGCCATGGCTGAAACGCCGGTCATGCTTAGCGCAACCAGATAGATTAGAGCAAAACGATTTATTGATAGAATTCTCATTGCTGGCTCTCCCTCTGGCCTGAGCCCGTCGAAGGCAAACGGGTCTGCTGCGGTATGTCATATTTTGTGAGTATCTTCGCCTGAAGGGCGTGCGCCTCTTTTGCGTCGAGTATAAGCGGCCGGTCCACCCCCATAAACATAATCGTGTAAAAACCCTCAGGCGGCTTATCGAATGCCTTCCACACGTCATCGAGTCCCTCGATTGTCGTTCCGTTTATACTCGTGACCACCTGGCTCTTGAATTCCCCCGCATAGGCGTTTATCTCGTCGGGCATTATCTCCGATAGCACAACGTATTCCTTCCTCGCCCTGTCCTCGTTTAGCTGCATCGAATTGCGGAACAGATATCGCAGATAAAACGGCATATCCTTGACCCATTCAGGCCCCCATGTTTCGAGGTAGTTGCGTGTGGCCGGCACAAAAACAAACCCCGCGAAGCAGACGTATCGCGGCTCGATATCGTATTGTCTTGCAAATTCCAAAACCGGCCTGTTCAGCGCAACCGTCGCCGTTGCCTTCATAGGTTTGCCGTCGCGGTAATAGGCGAGTTCAACCGTTTGCCCTATCTGTTTTGTCTCCACCACCTCGGACATATCGAGCTTCAACCCGTATATTTCCACTCTCCCGTCGTTATCGATTGCGTACTGGTCTATCTGCGTCAGCACGTCTCCCCGCTTCAAAATCGGTTCGACTGAGCTGTGCATAATCGTTTCAATGACGACTATTCCCTGCTGGTTTGCCGGCACTTTAAGATAATCCTTGTATGCCGGGTTATGCAGCCCAGGGTACAGCATCACGCCTAACGACCCGAACCCGTCGTATTTACCGTCATTAATGTCAGCTAAAAAATGCCTTATCACCGTCGTCGGAATCATATACCCGATGTTATCCGCCTGCCTCAGCCCCTGGAACGCCACGCCCACAACCTTGCCGTCCTGTATAACAGGCCCGCCGGAGTTACCCGGGTTAATCGCCGCGTCCGTCTGAATCACAAGGTGCGAATCCGCTCCCGTGTGCGAATATGTATCCACTTGTATCCGCGAGACGATACCCTTTGTTACAGATATGCGCCTGCCTCCCATCGGGAATCCGTATGTCTCGACCGCCGTGTTTACGCCCGGTAGTTCCGCCAACTCAAGCGATTTTGTGTCATCAAAAAAGCTCTTGTCTTCAACCGCCAATAACGCCAAATCGCAGTCGTGCCCGATGAACGCCACCTTCGCGAGATACCGTTTCGCCACACCTTCTTTTTGAAGCTCAATGTATTTGTTGTTGCTCACGTTGTGCGCGTTGGTCAGTATTTTATTGTCCTCGATTATAAACCCCGACCCCACCCCCTGCGCCATCGCCTTCGGCTTCCAGGGCGTTACAAAATCGAATTCCTGCCCCGCCCCTCGTATCATCACAACCGATTTGTCCATACCCTCAAGGCCCGCGGCGTAGCACGGGCTTCCAGCCCGTGAACAAATTACATTGATTAGGCAGATAAAAACAAAAACTATCAGTGAAATCCGCGGCTCAATTCCTTTTACCATTTTTTAATTCTCCGGACATATCAGTAACGCTTATTGCGAATACCACGACGATGCTGATGCTACCACGATGCGCGGACAATTACAACGGCCTTCCGCGCGTAACGCGGCAGGTTCCGTCGAGGGTATATAAGCGGGCTATTTCCAGCGTCTGCGGATAATCGCCGTAATACCGAGTCCGAACAATGCAATCGTCGCCGGCTCAGGAATCTGTGTTCCCGTAAGCTCGAAATTGTCAAACGCTAATTTGCCGCTGCCCTTGTTGTCGAAGTCGTTGAACCGTAATTCAACAACCGATTGGTTCTCAATTGCGTCCAAACTGGCAAGTGAATACGCGAAACTGTGGAATGTCTGGTCTCCGACGATTGGCGTATTGTTCAATATATTTGTCCACACGTCTGTATCATTGAGCCGGTAATCGATATCAAATGACGTTGTCTTGGAATTCCATGCCTTGTAATCGAACCGCAAGCCGATATCGGTCCAGCCGGTCGTATTGAGAGTAACAATCCATCTGGCGTTGTTGCCGGTTAACTTTAGTTCATCCCACGCCGCCGACTGACCCACTGCGTGAAAAACTCCTGCCGCATCCGTGTATGCCACGCCGTCCTTGCCGTCCGGGTCAAGTGTCCCGCCCGAAAGCACCAATGTCGGTGTTCCAATCAGGTTTGCACTTACGGCGTTCGGCCCGGTGGTGTAACCTGCCGCGTTAGGGCCGAAATCCCATATCGCCATCTGTTGTGCGGCGTTTGCCGAAGTGATAATGATTACTGAAATGACCAATACTGCAGAAATTGACCTTTTCATCTCTCAAACCCTCTTCTTCTTCGTTTACTTTGTGGGCGTGGGTTTTTGTTGTGTTGAACCTGTAAAAACAACAACCCTGCTCTTTCGCTATTATACCACTATACCCCGCTGCGGCAAGAAAATTTCGCAAAAATCAGTTGACGGGCCTCAGGTATGCGGTCTATACTCCTTCGATTTTTTGAGCCGAAAAACCCCATTAGGAGGCGATATGGCTGGTGAAGTAAAAGACGTTTTGAAAAACAGGGTTAAAGGCAAACACTATGACCGACTGGTTGCGGTTGACCACCCGAAGATGCACCGCTTTATCGCGGACGCCATCGAGCTGACCAATCCGGTCTCCGTCTATGTTTGCACCGATTCACCCGAAGATATCGCGCATATCCGCGCCCTTGCCGTAAAAAATGGCGAGGAAATTCCGCTCAATATCAAGGGACACACCTGCCATTTCGACGGCTTAAACGACCAGGGACGCGATACCTTCAGCACAAAATACCTCCTGTCCGCCGGTTCCTCGCTCGGCGAGTCGCTCAAATCCGTCGAAAAACAGGCGGGTACTAAGGAAATCCGCGACCTCCTTAAAAACTCGATGGCCGGCAGGGAAATGATTGTTTGTTTCTGGACGCTCGGCCCCGTTGGCTCCGAGTTCACTATCCCCTGTCTCCAGATTACCGATTCGCCCTACGTCGTTCATAGCGAATC
>Ga0116138_1001497_pt1 | contig 12833 bp, 7 predicted proteins | sample June2015DPH_20_1_2_FD_88971 | JGI IMG/M metagenome (GOLD analysis project Ga0116138, IMG submission 88971) | Peatland microbial communities from SPRUCE experiment site at the Marcell Experimental Forest, Minnesota, USA - June2015DPH_20_150 | ecosystem: Environmental > Terrestrial > Soil >... | reverse complement strand
ATGGTTATGTGAGCACGAGTTCTAAGGATCAGCACTTCGGTTTGGGGGACACGTCGGGCATTTACACTCTTGAGGTCAGCTTTCCGGCGAGCGGTATTACAAAGAGAATAAATGTCAGGCCCGGCGCGCGGATCGAGGTCACGGAATTGGAGGGACCCCAGGCTGCCCTGAGACTGGGCGTGAAATGGCTCAACAGGTTCGTGCTCAGCCGCGATGTTCATCTCGAGATACTCAAGCTTCTTTTGTTGGTAGGATTTCTGGTTGCCATCGGAATGTTTGAGACGCTTCCGTTGCCCGGTCTGCAAAGGGCTGGAAGGGATTTGCCGCCGTTGAGACTGAACAACCGCCAACTGATTTTGTATCCGGTCGCGGGATATGGGGTAACGCTGCTTCTTGTGAACCTCGGGATTCGGACGTTCCTTGGACATGATTGGTGGACACGGGGGACTCGGAGCATTTTTGTTGAAGATATTACACCTCATCTTGTTGCTTTCGGTGTTCTCGCTCTCAATGTTGCCAGACAACGGCAGAAGGAAGTCAGTCTTGCTCAGATGCGTCTCCGCATTGCGAGTGACCTTCACGATGAGATTGGAAGCGACCTAAGTAGCATCGTGATGACGAGTCAAATGATGAACAAGAGCGCCTCACTCGACATGGCTGATAAGCAAAAACTGTCGGACATCGGGACAACTGCGCTGCATACCGCATCGAAGATGCGCGATATTGTCTGGTTCATCAATCCCGAGCACGACAATGTGGACGATCTCTTATTAAAGATGAAGGATTTCACTCTGGGGATAATGAAAGATATGGACTACGAGTTTCGTACCCCGGATACGACTATCCCCATACGTCTGACACCGGATGTCCGGCGCAACGTCCTGTTGATTTACAAGGAGATCATCAATAACATCGTCAAACATGCGGGCGCGAAAAAGGTGGAAATCGAGGTTTGGATAGTGGACAGTCAATTCATTCTGTCCGTCAGCGATGACGGGGTGGGTTTTGACGAGCAGGTTGTGAAGAAAGGGGAAGGGCTTCACAACCTGAGAAAGAGAGCGTCTGACCTTGGGGGAACGCTAAAGATTCAGAGTTGTCCGGGGAAAGGGACGAATATCACGTTGACGGCCAAAATCACGTGATTGCGTGATGGCGTCCTGAATGTGAAATGGATACTTTCTCCTTGAACGGACGAATAAGCGTTATGAACGATGCAAGAGACAAGGCGCAGACGCCTGAAGCAATTGTCTGGATTGTTGAGGACAACGAGCTCTTCAGGAGAGACCTGGACGATCTGATCAATCAGGCAGAGGGGATGTATTGTCCTTTCTCGTTTAACAACTGCGAAGATGCTCTCCGGTCGCTTCGGGGAGAAGCACCTCCGGACGTGGTTCTTCTGGACATCGGCCTGCCGGGAATGTCCGGACTCGAAGGTGTAGGCCGGATCAAAGCCCTTTCACCGTCGACCCATGTCATCATTCTCACCGTCCAGGACGATGAAAACAAGGTCTTCAACGCTATCTGTAATGGTGCATCGGGCTATCTTTTGAAGGCTTCAACGGCGGACGGGGTTATCGTCGCGATCGAAGAGGTTTTGAAAGGAGGGGCACCGATGAGCCCCCTGATTGCGAGGAAGTTCCTTGACGCCTTCGCAAAGACCTCCTCACCAAAGCCCGAATACGGTCTTACTGATCGTGAAAAAGAAATTCTTCAGTTGCTGACCGACGGTTTTTCGAAGCAGCGTATTGCCGACAAGCTTTTCCTGAGCTACCATACCGTCGACTCACATCTTCGCAACATTTACCAAAAGCTTCACGTCCAAAACCGCACTTCAGCTGTCGCGAAGTCATTGAAAGAGCACTTGCTCTGAATCTGTCAACCCTCCCGCATCCGATTCCCATAGCTCCTCTCTAAGTTGCGTCCGACCGAAGTGAAGTCGCGTCTCCGCACAACGCTATTGACAATAGTTGTCACTGACAACAATCGTCGGTGAAATGTGATCGCAAAACCACGTGGTTGCGTGATTGTGCAGGGGAAGGTGTCCCGGTATATTTCCGACAAGCCACTCGTTTCATTTCTGCGCGCACAAGCCATAACAAAAGTACTCAAAAGGGGTATTCTCACAATGAACATCGTCAAAGACGCAGGTTTGATGATCGTCGTGATCACGTCTACTCTCTTAATGAGCTCAGGACCTGCCCGTGTCGTTGCGAGCGCCGCGCAAGGATCACGGCAAGAGTACTACTATGCCACGACCGGCGCTGTTGGGACAACGAAGGATAATCAACGGTTGGCCCTGAATGGCCCGGTCGTAAAGTACGCGAATATGGTGAATGGGGTTACCGGCGCGAGCCTCGTGAAGAATCAGTGGAATGATCGGATCAAGTCAGAACGGCCTGACGATTTCATGAACTTCTATGACGTTTCTAGTTTCTATCATGTTTCATCTGAAGATGCAATGAGTGAACGGCGTCACGTGATCTCAGACCAGGCCGCGTTGGGCTACACGAATCGTGAGATACAATTTGTCTACAATGAAAAGGACGTTCAGAGTACGGCCAAGGTAGAACAATCCACTGCTTCAAGCGACGCAGGCCGAATGGTGAACCCGAATTATACCGGTAGCCAGAGTGGACAGAAGGGAAATGACAAAGATATTCCGACCGTCCCTAAAGTGGAACAATCTGTGGCTTCCAGTGACAGAGGTCCTGTGGCAAACCAGATCTCTTCTGTGGGGCAGAGTGATAAGAAGGTCGGAACGTACGTTGTTTTCTATTCAAATCATTTCACGGCAGGCGAAACGGAGATGTATGTCGCTACAGCACCGGAGAGTTTTCCTGATGAAGGTCTGACGTTTGTCTTTGCTCCTGACGAAATCCGAAACAAGCATTGGGATGCGATCAAGAATTATGCCCAGAGTCAACTCCCCAATGCAAGGTCACCTTTCGCCGCTTATCAGGGTGAACGCGTGTCAAAGAAATCGATTGCAACAGTGCTGAGTGAGACTAAGCAGTGGATGACTACATCCGTCGAAGAATTCAAAACGATGGATGCTACCAGGAACAGATCCGGCTACACGATGATGGTCTTCATCATCGATCCGAATACGTCACAAACGGTGTTTAGCCTTACCGGCACGCGGCCACGCCCGCCGGCGGGGAGCGGCTATTTCGCGCCCCGATAAGTTCAGGAGCGCGGTGGCCCGACATGTCCATACCTTCCAGATGTTCTTCTGGAAACTCTTTCCTCTGCAACCAACTGTTGCTACTGAAAATCATTTGCGGCAGACAGGCGCCGCAAAACCACGTGGTTGCGTGATTGAAAGGACGCGGCCGATTAAGTATTCTGCAGCAACTCATGAGATCTCCCGGAGGATCCGATATCAAACGGTCCATCATTCGCACACACACGATCGGCTGGAGGCATACATGAAGCATGTTCTTTACGGGGTTTTCACCTTTCTTATCATGAATGGCATACCGAACGTGGCCAGCCAGGCAACGGCACAAGAATCTCAGCCTGTCGTCTGGCAACTTTTAGGCACAGTGTATGGCGTGCAGATGTATTCCTTCAAGACGCACGGGATGGGCTGGGATATCATCCGCTGGAAGCTAACGAACACGAATTCGTTCAATGTGAACTGCAAATTCAGCAAGACCTATACGGCATCAACAGGTATGGTAAAAACTGTAGATGCGATTGGTGTTGATCTCAAGCCGGGAGCGAGCGCGAGCGGCAATGTGTTTGCAGGCGATCTCGATCTCTGTGATTATCCGTTCGACCCGGGGGTCAAAATCACCCACTGGAATATGAATCTGAGTGTAAAGAACGTGGACGAAGAAGCAAGGTTGGCTCAAGAACGACAGGATCAAATCAAACAGCTGGAGAAACGAGATGAGCAGCTTGCGGTGCAGAAGCGTAAGGAGGAAGAGGCGAAGCGGCAAGCGGAAGAACGAGAGCGGCAACAGGAAGAACTTCTCCGTGAACAGGAAAGGCAAAAGAGAGCGGAGATGGAGCGCCGGATGAAAGAAGCCGCCGAACGGGAGAAGACTGGTCAGGCTCAAGTTGATAATACAGTGAAGGATTTCTCGGACTTGAGTGGCGCAATAGTGAAAGGACCGCATGGCACATTCAACGGCGACACGTGGTACGTTGCTTTCGGGGGTGGTCTGTGGATGGGGTCCATCCCTGTCATAGAGAGTCATTCAGGGTCAGGGATCAATTCGTATAGCGCACCGAGTGGAGCTCTGGGCATCGGGGGAATGCTGACGCTCGAGGTCTGGCCTTACTACGGGAGAAATATTGGCATCGGTGCTTTTGGAAATTTCGCATACGGCGCAGCGACCGGAGGGAACTTCGGCGGTTCGGTGTTCTCGGGAAACTACGGCGGAAAAGGATTTCTTGGGTTTGAAGCTATTCGAGCAGTTGGTGAGATCTCTATGGGTCCCCGGTCCGGTGTGACCACCAGCGACAATGCGAACATCGGAATAGATGCGCAGGGCGTCGGTAGTGGCAGCTACAAATTGAACCGTCTGGGGTACGGGATTGCATTTAAGATAGATGAACATGCGTACATCGAGCTAATGAAATTCGATGACAAGCCCGACTATCTCGCGCCGGCGCAAAAGCTCCCAACCGTCTGGCATGCCGCATTGATATGGCCCGGGGGGATGTATGGCTACATGGAATATGGGAATAAGTACCCGGCGGCAGGCACTGCGGTCTTTCCGTTGCAGGATGCAGACAAGGGAGAGGTAATAACCTTTGGCATGTGCTTTCTTCTAGGGGCATTCGGCGAACCTTTTTTCTAGCAGTGTTGATGCATCGTGTGCCGGGATTGGCATAGGCATCGATGATCAGTTCGGATCCCCTCCTTCTGAGCTTTTTTTGCTGTCTTGATTTTAGTGATTGCTTCAATACGCCCAACAACACAATACGAGGTGTGTATGAACCAAGCGAGCAAACGGATCCTGCTCTCTGTTGTGTATTCCGCAATTCTGACTGCAGGCTCCCTGACTCTGCAGAGTTGCGACAAAGCGGCCAGTCTCATCGACGCCAACAATGGGGCAGGCAACAACAATGGAAGCGCGTCCCCGACGGTCACTCCGCCGACGGTCACGGCTCCGGAGACGATCTATATTTCTTCGTCAGATTATTCGGTCAGCGGTCTTGGTTCGTCGTGGGTTCAGTCGTTCACTATCAACACGAGCACGAGCTTCGTATTCCGATTTGCTTCAAAGACCTCGGCGCAAGCAGCGATCATGCGATCCGATCAGGTCAACAATTTCAAAAACAACGCTTCGTTTTCCGGTTATGGTCTTTTTGATAAACAAATTGGAACAGTCTACCTAACCCTGGCACCGGGGACGTACTATGTGGGGGCGCGAAATTCTGTAGCGGCAGATAATTCCTGGAGCATTGAGCTTGATTACACTATCAGTCTTCCTGCTTCAGATCGATGTACGTATGCGGATATTTACGTCCAGGGCTCGAAAATATTCCCCAATGGAGGCAAAATGTGGCAGCCGTTCACGGTTCAGAGCGGTGTCCGATATTTCCTTGACGGATCAAGCGTTGGCTTTAACACGCATATCATCTCCGCCGATCAACTAAGCGCATTCTCGAGCGGCCAGTCGTTTTATTCATACTCAGACTACGATCAGACCGACGGCGGCGCTCCTGGTCTCTATGAGATCAAACTCCCCCCCGGCGACTACGTCCTCGCCTGCACTGGAATTGGACCCTCAGCAATCACATACACGATGGAGAGATGGAGAGTAAACTGAGAGTGCAGTATGTGCATGCGCGGCAGGAGGTTGGTGACCGGCGACCATGCCGGGACAAATTCGAATCAATCCGTTTTCTTTTTTCTCTCATTCCACGGAGATCATAATGAAACGCATTCTCTTCCTGGTAGCGGCTCTTCTTCTTGCGGTGTTCCTGCAACAATCGTTTGCTCAAGGCTGGCAGCAGCAATCAAACGGACTACCTGTTCTCTGGTCAATCTCGGCTGTGGACACGAACACGTGCTGGGTGGCGGGGGATCGCATGCTGGTGATGAGAACAACAAATGGAGGCACCAATTGGATAGCGAATTCCGATAATGGACTGGTTGCCGCCAATTACGGCGCGCTCTATGCCAGGAGCGCAAACCTCGCCTGGGTTGCTAATATGAGCCAGATTTATAAAACGACGAATGGCGGAACAAACTGGTCGAAGGTCTATGAATATACCGGTCCTGGCGCGCAATATTGCTTCTTTGACGACATATATTTTTGGGATGATCTCACAGGAATAATCGTCAGTGATCAGGTCCTCGCGAATCCAAATACCATGATGGTCTTAAGGACAACCGATGGCGGATCAACCTGGAATACAATCACGAGCGGTTTGCCGTCTGGCAACGCATTGTACGGTCTCGCAGGTTCGTCTCTTGACGTGGTCGGGAATCACTGTTGGTATACCGTACTCTCCGGTACTGCAACGGACACGACAGCGCAACGCTTCCTTCTCCACTCTCGCGACAAAGGTTTGACCTGGGAATCACTGCCAATTCCAGCAAACTCCGGGCTTTACTCTGCTTCCTTCTCAGATACGCTGAGAGGTGTGATCGCGGGCGGAGGTAAGCACATCGCTCAAACAACCGATGGCGGCAAGACCTGGAAGACACGATATGATGGAATAGGTTTTTGGCCGATGAGGTTTGCCAAAGGGACTGCTACCGTGTGGGCCGGCGGTCCATTCGACAATACGTACGGGTCTCTGATTGCGAAATCATCGGACTATGGAGCCACGTGGACGACACAGCCCAAGCAATCACGACCAGGAATCACGAGCCTCAGTGTGATCGACCAAAATTACGCATGGGCGTGTGGAGGCGATAATACGATTCTGCGCACGCGGTCCGGAGGCATCCAAACCGGTATCGCAAATCAGGACCCCACACTTCCGTCAACGTTTCAGCTCTTGCAGAATTACCCTAATCCGTTCAATCCTTCCACTGTGATCAAGTTCAGGCTGGAGGAAGCAGGTTCGATGCAATTGTGCGTCTACGACGAGCTTGGTAGAGAAGTGCGGGTACTGATGGATGGATATCAAGGTGCAGGGTGGAAGCAAATTGTGTGGGATGGCCGGGATAATGCGAATCGTCCCGTCGCATCCGGCGTCTACTTCTACGCTTTGCAGGGAGAGAACAGAATGGATGCCAAGAAGATGATCCTGCTGAAGTGACTTCGCCGTCGATCGAGCCAAATTTGCGACAAAATCCAAGTGTCTCAGCCAGGAGGCCGATCCTTTGAAACGTCGCTATCCGATCCTGTTATGGGTCGTTGTGTGGTCGATGCATCATGGTGCAATGGCGCAAAAATCAATCTTTCGACTTGCTGAGAACCATTAGATAATAAACCCCGCTTCAAAATAGATCTAACTTACAAGGAGGTAACAAATGAAAACTTCTTTCACCGTGTTGTTGATCGGTGCCGCATCTCTGTTCAGCGTGGCGGCGGCACAACAGGGGGCCGGAGCCGCTCGGCCCTCGGGCGTCCAACAAGTGCGACCGGAACCATTCAACACAAGTTCTGACGGACGCGTGGTCTCCACAGATGCGTTTCGGGTGAATGGCATTATGATCGATGAGCGTTACTCAGTACAGAGCAGCTCGGATGATCGCGCGATCCGGGTCCAGAACGTGTCGCCCGATCGTACCATTTTTCCGCTCTCCGGGTCGTACCCCCAATCCTCGGATTACACAGGACTCAGCACGCCCGATCCCAGAGCTCGGGGGCCGATTATGGCGAGTCTCGATCCGTACTATTCCGGATTGTTTGTAAGTAATATGACGTCAGGTTACTACTGGGCTATGAATTGGGATTGGACCGGGTTCAAACATTACATTGACAGTCTCTCCAGCGCAGGTTTCCGTCTTGAAAGCGTCACCTCCTATGGCATCACGACTGGCTCCTATGCAGGGACTTGGATCAAAGACAACAAAGGATGGGCGTACGCTCTGAATAACACAAGCGCAGGATTGGTTCAGTCGTTGAACAGCTACGCATCCACTTACCGTATAACGAATATCGATGTAAACTCGACCGGAGGGGTTCTTCTGTATCACGGTGTTTGGGTTGGCGATTCGTATGGGTGGTCATATTACCTAAATTACGCATGGAGCGATTTCAGTGCGAAGATCCAATCGGAGATAAATTCCGGGAAGCGGCCAATAGATTTCAAAGTATACCCTGGATCGACAGGTCCGCTCTATGCAGGCGTATTTCAGCAGAACACCGAGAATTATGCGTGGTCGTGGGCTATGAATTACGATTGGAATGGATTCCTGCAGCTCCATAATCAGCATGTTGCTGAAGGGAAACGTTTGATTGACTATGAAATCTATACGGTAAACCGACAATATTACTACTCCGGAATTTGGGTCAATGATGGGCGTGCAAACTCTTACGCTCTCAACTATCACTCAGGGAGTACTGACTTCTATAACCAGATCAGCACAAACACGAGGAGTAATCTCACGCCTTTCAAGTTCAACGTATTCGACGCCACGGCAATTACGTCGGTTCAGACGGGAAACAGCAGCCTCGTGAAGGAGTTTGCTCTGCGTGACAACTATCCTAATCCTTTCAATCCGAGCACTACAATCAGCTTTCAGTTGCCAAAATCCTCTATGACTTCGCTCAAGATCTTCAATACATTCGGTCAGGAGATTGCAACACTTATTGAAGGAGAAAAGGAAGCAGGTTCTCACCAGGTCCAATGGAACGCCACGACTGTTGCCAGCGGGGTCTACTTCTATCGTCTGCAGGCAGGGGAATTTATGGAGACGAAGAAGATGATTTTGCTCAAATAGGCGTCAATTCAAGAGACCTTCGGATTCGTATGGGCGCTGAAGGAGGTCCTTTCCCTTCTATGCCAATCACTGTGGCATCCATTGGCCGCTCTTCTGTGTTGATGTGCCTAAGCCTTCAAATGTACCGTCCACCTTCTGTAGGGGGTAGAACCATGTTAGGAACTTTCTTCCGCTTCATGACTCTGATCACACTCACTTCCTGGACAGTGATGGCGCAAACTGTCTATTTCACCGATATCGGGTCAGACACGATGAAGGTTGGGAACACCTCTTACTATGAAGTTGGTTTCCGAAAGAGCAACGGTGGTATTGCATACATTATTGATAAATCCACTGGACGCAGCGTGACACTAGGTTCGAGGTACCAGGAGCTTTGGGGTGCGCAGTTTCGCAACCCAAGTGCGGTCTACAAAGGAGCAGGGTCGTACAGTCCAAGTGGTCAAGATCGCTTTTCATACAATTGGAATTCGGCGACGGGAATTCTTACGATGCAGTATACTCCATCTGCGAGTGCTCAGCGAAAATTCACCGTCATGGTAGAGGTGATTGGCTCCGCATCTAATTACTTCGACATACGCGCAAGGTTTCAGAATGCGTGGGGGGACACTATCACGACATTTCAATTTCCACTGGATCTAGTATTGAAGGAATCAGATATCAAAGAAGTTCTAATACCACCAATCCCCGGTGTAATTCTAAACTCGAATTTTTTCGCTAAACAGCAAAGTTATTCCTGGCGTTATCCTGGAGGGGGTGGCATGATTTCAGATTTTATGTCTTTCAATCTCCAAGCAGGGCGTTTCGCCATGTATGCGGTTTACGACACATCTGCCACTCCATATGTCAACCTCTCGCTATGGCACGATGATCAGTACATCGCCGGAAGCACTGTCGTCAGTCACTCCTTTGATATGTATCTTCCATCTGGCACCGGTTGGGTGACACCGCGCACTCGCATCCGAGTCGGGGTAGATCATCCTGCAGCAATCAATGCGCTCAGAATCGATAGTGGCATCGACCAACTTGCGTCCATCCAGAATAAATATGGGTCGTATTTCGATCGTGTAAGCAAGGCACCGTTGATAAAGTGTGGTTTCTTGGAACTTCAAACGAGCAAACGCAGGAAATTTGCAGACTTTGATACTCTCATCGCTACGCTCCCCGTGCCTTCTATACTCCATCCAGTTGGTTTTGAAATGGGCGGATTTGAAATGTCCTATCCAGATGTTTTGCCACCGGATACTTCCCTGGGGACGACGGCGGATTATCAAGCCTTCTATCGAAGGACCCAAGGTCGTGGAGTGATGATCATGCCATATACTAATCCAACTTGGTGGACTGATAAGTCGCCAACAATATTGAATCTCTCGAGTTCTGGCCTTAGCCTTAGCAACATCTGTGTCCTCTCAGTTAACCATCGGCCTTCACACCAGATTTTCGATGCATTCTATGGTGGGTATGTCGTTTCTCCTCGTCAGCCATTCGTGCGCGATCGACTTGCCCAATTGGTAAGTCAATTGACGTCGGACCTTCCGAGCGATATGCTGTTTCAGGATCAAATCGGAGCTCGCACTGGACCTCTTGACTTCAATCCCGCTTCCCCAACTCCCTTTTCATACATCGATGGTTGGGTCGAACACAGCCAGCTTTACAAACAGAAAAGACTAGCAACGGAGCGAGGGTTCGATCGATTGATTGAAAGTCACGTTTCCTTTCATGGTAGTATTCGTCTGGACGAGTTATCCGGAAATGCAGATTCTCAGTGGGGAAAAGGTAACTGGGACTATTATCCTCTGGTGCCGATGCTCGCTGGAGACAAAGTACTGCTCTATCAACATGACCTCGACTACCCAGAGGCGATAACAACCAGAGATAATTTGCGATGGGATCTTACGTTTGGTTTCATGCACACCTACGATCTGGCTGACGGGCGTTTTCACAATCCCGAATGGCTCAATGTCGCAGGGGATTTTCAGTTTCATGTTGCCAGCCGCTACGCGGGCAAACGTTTGAAGCAATACACCACGATACAGCCCCGCGTCACTCGAAGTGTGTTCGATGGTATCAGCGTAGTCTCCAACTGGGATACCACGGGTTCCGTGAGTCTCGGCACGCATACTTTGTCTCCTGGTGGTGTGCTGGTGCAAGCTGATGATGGCAGCCTGACCGCGGGAATTTTTTCAGCTTACAATGGTCAAATGCTCACTCCAACCCCTCCCAACGACCACTATATCATTGTCGACCGCTCTGTTCAGGGAGATAGCCTGAACGTGATGCACTGGCTGGGAGGGGATACTCCATTTCACCTGGAGCGGCCAACATTCTGGCCGGCCTCTGCGGTGATTCGAGTCTTTGCAGTTGCGAAGAATGCTACCATCGAAGTCTCAAAGACAGTCACCACGAGCGCCATCGATTTTACTCTTGCCAAATCCGTTCAGGGACAAGCGGTGCTTCGATATGTCGTAACCTCTACCGCAGTAGCCGCAAGTGTGCCAACCCTGACCTCTCCGCCTGACAGTTCGACGAATATGCCATCGAACACTACCTTGACTTGGGGATCAGCGATAGGAGCCGTTTCGTATCACCTGCAGTTGTCGGCAACATCTGCCTTCACTTCCACCGTCGTGAACGACTCCTCCCTTGGTACGACATCGAGAGCCGTGAGTTCGCTCTCACTCTCGACGACATACTATTGGCGAGTCAGGTCAAAGAACAGCAATGGGACAAGTGCCTGGTCAGTCACTCGGAGTTTCACAACTGTTGCCTCAGCGCCACAGCCCCCAACGCTTGCCGCCCCGGCTGATAGTGCAGGGAATGTATCAGTCAGCCCGACGCTAAGCTGGAATGCATCCTCTGGCGCCTCGTCGTATCGGCTGCAAGTTGGCACCAATCCGAGCTTCCCCAGTCCGCTTGTCGATGATTCAACCATCACCGCGACCTCGCGTCAGATTGGACCATTGACCAACAACACGAAGTTCTATTGGAGGATGAACGTAAAGAACGCCGGCGGAACCAGTCCCTGGTCTGTTGCTCGAAGTTTCACCACGGTCAGCTCAGCGCCACAGCCCCCAGCGCTTGCCGCTCCGGCCGATAGTGCCCAAAGAGTGTCGATTAGTCCCATCGTAAGTTGGAATGCTTCCACTGGAGCCACATCATATCGGCTGCAAGTCGGCACCAATCCAAGCTTCCCCACTCCGCTTTTCGATGATTCAACCATCACCGCGACCTCGCGCCAGATTGGACCGTTGACAAACAACACGAAGTTCTACTGGCGGATGAACGCAAAGAGCTCCGGCGGAACAAGTTCCTGGTCTATGGTGAGAAGTTTCACCACAGTTGTCTCAGCGCCACTCCCACCATCCCTTGCCGCACCCGTCGATAGCGCCAGGAACGTACAATTGAACACCACCCTTATCTGGAATGCAGCAACAACGGCCACCATCTATCATCTTCAGCTTTCGACAGCATCAGACTATAGCGCAACGATTCTGTATGATTCATCGCTCACGACAACATCACGTGTCATCGGACCGCTGTCTCTGGCTACAACCTACTACTGGCGAGTCAGAGCAAAGAACGATGGCGGTTACAGCGCCTTCTCTTCAACCAGACAGTTCAGCACGATGAGGACAACATCCGTCGAGCAATCAGGAAGCGGCATCCCGACGGAGTTTGCATTGGACCAGAATTATCCCAATCCCTTTAATCCCGCGACGACAATACATTTTGCAGTGCCAAAAGGAGGCCCGGTATCTTTGAAGGTGTACGATCTGTTGGGGAGGGAGGTAGCAACTCTGGTCTCACAGGAACTTGGGGCCGGGTACTTCACGGTGCGATGGCAAGCAGAAGTTGCGAGTGGAACATATGTCTATCGCCTCCAAGCTGGAGAATTCGTGGAGTCGAAGAAGATGATCCTTTTGCATTGAGGCCCCCATCCGATTTGTGATCGGGAAAGCCGAACCCCCGTTGCAGT
>Ga0116138_1001469_pt1 | contig 12945 bp, 9 predicted proteins | sample June2015DPH_20_1_2_FD_88971 | JGI IMG/M metagenome (GOLD analysis project Ga0116138, IMG submission 88971) | Peatland microbial communities from SPRUCE experiment site at the Marcell Experimental Forest, Minnesota, USA - June2015DPH_20_150 | ecosystem: Environmental > Terrestrial > Soil >... | reverse complement strand
TTCAGCGTTGATGAGCTTATCGAAGCACTCGAATACTACTATCAGAAGACACGCCGTCGTCCGACGTTTGAGTATATTCCGTTTGACGGATACAACGACACGGATGATGATGTCAGGAGATTCGTCAAACTCTCGAAACGGATACCGTGCAAAGTGAATCTCATCCCGTTCCACTCGATTGCGTTCACCGGGATCTCGGGACTCGGGGCTACCTTGAGACCGACGCCGAAAGAGAAGATGGAGCGGTTCGCTCAGGCGCTGCGGAAGGCGAACATCACGGTCATGGTTCGAAGCAGTTCGGGTGAGGATATTGAAGCCGCCTGCGGGCAGCTTGCGGTCGAGGAGCAGCGGTCGAAATCGCGCTCGGCCACGGCGAAAAAGCCTTTGGCGGGGAAGCAGAAAGCTGCTCACGCGAAGGTGTCAAAGTAATGCCGCCGTATTGCCACGTCTTCAATTCTGCACAGGACCCTTATCAGCCCTGCTCAATGCACCTTCGCCCATGAGGTCACCTTGAGCGACTGGTCATGGTGCAGCATATCACCTGAGCAACAATAGTGTTCTTGTCTGCGCGAGAGTTCCAGCGGTGAGCCTATATAAATAGACTCCACTTGCTAACCCGCGTGCGTCCAGGGTTTTCTCATAGTTCCCAGAACTCAACTTCTCATTGACGAGCGTTGCGACCTCTCTTCCAAGGAGGTCGAAGACTTTGAGTGTGACTAACGCGGAATGAGGAATCTGGAATCTGATTCTTGTGCTCGGGTTGAAGGGGTTGGGATAGTTCTGGTGCAGAGAAAAAGTGATGGGAGACAGGTCTATCTGATGGTCCACTGGAGTTGTTCTTTTAACAGTCCTGAAGATTCCCTTGTTGTAGGTTCCTGCAAAGAGGTAACCATCCGCATCGCAGTAGAGAGCCGTAATCGCCGTGTCGGCTAACCCGGCATTCAACGACTCCCAACTCACTCCATAGTTTGTCGAACAGAACACACCATTTGAATCTGTTCCCGCAAATACAACATCAGACGAATTTGTCGCTAATGATTTCACCGCTGGAGATGTCAGGCCAGTTGTCTCCCAAGTGAGCCCTGAATCTGACGATCGGTAGATGCCTGTTTGTGTTCCCGCGAAAAGAAAGTTGTTGCTGGTTGATGTATACTCATGGGTTTGTGTCGCAGAATCCCCTGGTGAAGATGTGATCCAGGTTGAGCCGCCATCAGTTGATGTTCTTGTATGGTAGTAATTCTTAGCGTGGTCTCTATCAATCATTATAGAGTTAAATGTCAGCACCACAATCGTTCCCTGTCGTGTGACGTGAATCTGCTTGAAGTAGTCACCAGGGCAGTGGAGATTGGTCCAAGTCCGGCCGACATCTGTTGACAGGTAAACTCCAGCTCCCGAACCGACAAGTTGACCAAGGCCAAACATGTTGCCATTGCCATCGATCGTGAATGTACTGCTCACGATGACGTAATCTGTGTTCCAACGATTGCCCTGATCTGTCGAAAATGGAAAATATGCAAAGTCGGAGCAGCCCGCGAAAATCCTCCCGGTCGGGTGGATCGCTATACTGCTGATTCCGTAGGAAAGTCCCGGGTCGTTACGAATCCAATCGGCACCAGCGTTTGTTGAGATGAAGCTGCCGAATTGTGACGTGCCTGCTATCATAAACCCATCTTTTGTTCCTGCGATTGAAGTGATTTGAGTCGTCGTGTTCGGGAAGCCGCTATTCCCTTGGGACCAACTTAAGCCCTTGTCTGTAGTCTTGAACAAACCGGTTCGCCCGGTTCCCACATAAATGGAACCGTCTGGTCCTCGTCTAAGGGCCTCGAGAGATCCAGTCGCAAGAGTATCGAACCCAATCCAGGTTTCGCCGTTGTCCGTTGACCGATAAAACACCGTTGTCGCAAAGGAAGGACGGTCTGCCCCAACCCAAATTTCGCCCTCTGGGAATGATATCATCCATTCCGTGTGCTGGTAGGTTGACATCGCTTGCCACGAATCTCCGTTGTTGGTCGAACGCATGACGCCCGAGCCGGCAGTGAGGAACAGATAACCATTGGAGTGTACAAACAGGTCACCAATGGAGGATGGGGTTGTCATCAAGCCTGTCCACTCGTCACCATTGTTGGTCGATCGATAAAGTGTACATTCAGAAGTGTTATTATTCCGTCCTATCAGGAACAATGTCTCACGCGTCCCCACATGCGAGATGGCTATCTCACCTAGTGAAAACGAATTGGGCAAGCCGTTATTGATCAATGTCCACGAAACGCCGTTGTCAGATGACCTGTAAGCCTGCCCCTGCGCAGCGCTGACAAAGATTTGATCACGCGAGTTGATCGCTAAACCGTGGATACCCACCGGACCAATGGAGCTCCATGACTCCCCCTTGTCAGTTGAGCGGAGAAGACCTCCTCCGCTGCTGCCTCCAATACAGAAAATAGAGTTGATGCTGCTTGATGCTATCTGGAAGTATCCACTATAAGATTGCAGTACTCGCTTCCAGGTTTTGCCGTTATCTGTTGATCGCATCAAGCCGTCCGTCCACGCATCCGCAAAGACAGTTCCATCCGGTGAAAAGTGCAATCCTACTATATTCCCTCCGTACTGCTGGGCAAAATCCATTTGCTGCCAGGAATTGGTTTGTGCCTTCAGAGGTGCCACTGAAGCGAAGAAACAAATCAGCACGAACATCGATGAGAAAATGTTCGACATTTCACTTCCCTCTCTGCTATTTCACTAAGAGCATCTTTTTCATCTGAGCTACCTCGCTCGAACCGAGTCTGTAGAAATAGATACCGCTCGGTAAACCGTTTCCATCAAATACTCTTTCGTAGCTTCCCGGCGTCAAGACTTCATCCGCGAGCGTTGCGACTTCCCTTCCAAGCACATCAAAGACTTTGAGGGTCACGAATTCAAGGTTGGGAATTTCAAACCTGATGGTAGTCGTAGGATTAAAGGGGTTTGGGTAATTCTGTGATAGTGATACCGTGCGGGGAAGAGTGAGTTCATCGTAATTTACGGATACCGTCGATGAACTAGTGCGAAACAGCCCCCCGCTGGTTGCCGCATACAGGACGCCACGAGAATCAACCGCCAGATCAAATACCTCTAGGTTTGTTAGTCCTGAGCTGTAGTAGTACCAGTTACCTCCCCCATCATCCGAAAAGTAGACCCCACCAAACATTCCTCGGAACAAATATCCCCTCGAATTTACCACCAGCGAACGTACGCTTCCATAAGGGGTACCGAAATCTGCGGCACTCCAACTTAGACCATTATCCGTAGTTCGAAAGGCGCCATCTTGACCTCCGGCGAAAATGTGACCCGCCGACGTTGTAAGTAAGGTATGCGCTAGATACTTTTTTCCCGGAGTTATTCCAATCCAATCCCAATGCTCACCGTTATCTGTAGATCGATATATTCCACTCACATATACATGTCCAACCGAGTCAATGAAAATCGCATCAACCCAAAGTGGGTAGCCATCGAATTGCATCCCACTGATCTTTGGAGTCCAAGTAGTACCGTTGTCTGTGGACCCGTAAAGTGCTGAATCGCCGAAAGTAGTTATGAAAACATCTCCATTCGAATTCGACGAAATACGATTCAATTTAAGTGTTGAAGATCCGCTTTGAGTCCACGAATTGCCGTTATTCATCGATCTGTAAACGCCATGTCCCCAAGTTCCAACATAGACAGTACCAAGCGAGGTCGCATGCACAGCCGTGATTTCCGAAACAGGAAAACTCAGGGCAACCCAATTCTCTGCATTGTCGTCAGACCGCCAAACGGTATCTGAGAAAGATACCGCATAGATTTCGCCGGAAGGAGCTATATCCATAGCAACAAGCTGCTGTGCGCTTAATATTCGTTTCCACGGATTCATTTGTGAAAAAGTGCCAGGGGAGCTGACCATTGCGAACATTACTGTAGATAACAGCAGTTTTTTCATACCCAGACTTTCCGCAAACTGAAATCTATCGTGTCCCTTCACAGTAGGTGCAGGTTCTCTGTCGGCACAGATTCACTTGCCTGCATAATGTTCAAATTCAGAGCGCTTCGAAATATGCTCTCCGACAACTCCTCTTCATGGTGGTTCTATCACTTTGTCCTCACAGCAATCCGAATGATCCGTTCGATTCCTCTATCAGCCATGAGCGCGTGTATATTCGAAGATGTTCCGAGTGTACCATGTAGTCTGCCGTGTGTACAACCGCCCTAAGTTACCCTCTTTTGCCTGCCTTGTCAATTGCATTTGTAGGAATGCGAGTAACCTCTGAGAGCAAGAGTGCTTTTCCCGCGAATTCGCCTGGAAGCTCGGCTTCGCGGCCGCTAAGAACGTTGTCAACGCTCTACCTTGCTCTCCGTCACTTTATTCTTTAGATTGGGCTCACAAATTATGTACCGAATCCACTCCGAGATGAACAACTTAGGAAGATTCTTCTATGCGTATTATCCTGTTCGGTCCGCCGGGGTCCGGAAAAGGAACGCAGGCAAAACTGCTTGCTGAGAAATTTCACATTCCTCATATTTCGACAGGCGATTTGTTGCGCGAAGCCGTGACGCAGCAGACTCCGATCGGCTTGAAGGCAAAGGGATATCTGGATGCAGGAGCGCTCGTTCCTGACGACATCATGATTGGTTTGATTCGCGAAGTTGTGACCGGGGGAGTGGCGAAACACGGGTTTATCCTGGATGGATTTCCACGGACGATTCCCCAGGCTGAAGCTCTGGATCGCTTGTTTCTGGAAGTAGGCATTCATCTGGACGCTGTTATCAGTCTGAGAGTGGAGCACGATGAAGTGATCAGACGACTGACAGATCGCCGCGTGTGCAAGTCGTGCGGACGTATCTTCAATTCAGGGCAGATTCTCAAGGACAATCCGATGAAATGCCCGAGCTGCGGCGGAGAATTGTTCCAGCGCTCTGATGATACTCTCACCACAGCAAAGAAACGCTTGGATGTGTATCTGCGCGATACCAAGCCTATCAAAGAGTACTACCGAAGAACGGGCCGGTTTACCCAGATCGACGGCATGCGCGGTGTTTCGCACGTATTCGACGAAGTTGTGGAGATTCTGCGCAAGGCGAATTCATCCGCAGGGACAGTCTGACGCTGCACGATGGATCAGTTTCGACCAATACCGCCAGCTGCATGCAGGCCCTACGTTGTCGCTCATCGCGGGATCTCGGGCAAGGCTCCCGAAAATACACTTGCCTCCTTCGCTCTGGCTTGCGAGACACCGGGGATCGATATGATCGAGCTTGATGCCCGCCTCTCGAAAGAGAACGAGGTGGTGGTGCTGCACGATCGTACGCTGCAGCGGACATCGACGGGCAATGGCGCGGCCCGAATCTATACGGTGGCAGAGATGAAGGAATTCGATGCCGGCTCCTGGTTCGACCCGGTTTTCTCCGCGGAGCGGATTCCCACCCTCAGGGAGGTTCTCACCCTTGTGAACAAAAGAAGGTGGGTCAATATCGAGCTCAAGTCGGATTTCTTCTTTCCCGAGAAACCGGAGTTGCTCGAGCGTCGGGTGCTCGAAACGGTGGGCGAGCTCGGATGTGATGAGTGTGTGATGTATTCGTCGTTCAATCATCGCATGATGGCCAACGTCAAAAGATTCAACCCCAAGGCCATAACCGGCGTTCTGTATAGCGTGGGAAGGGATTTTGGCAGGATGCCATCGAAGTTGGCAGGACGGGTCGGGGCCTCCGTTTTCGTATGTGCAAAGCGTGAAGTGACGAAACGGATGCTCGATGACGCACGAACAAACGGTATAGCCTTCTACGTGTATACGCTCAATTCCACATCCTCTGTAAGCAAAATGATTGAGCTTGGTGTCGATGGAATCCTCTCTGACATCGCTGACAACATCGTGCAGTTTGTCAAGAGATGATCCCCGTCACGCATCGGTTTGGTTCTGAAAAGGCTTTTTTCCATATTAGGGCATCAGCCCAGTCCACACATACCCAAGAAGGAAGCAAGAACGCATGAAGGCAGGCAGGTATTCAATTCTCCTTGGACTCCTGATGGTGTCAGCATTTAATCTCTCTGCCCAGCAGGATCTCTCAAGCCAGCTCTCAAAGGTCGCTGGTACAAACGCAGTGAACTATCTTGCTCCACTTTTCTCAGCGTGGGGTGCCGACCTCAACAGCGGATTCTACCATTCCGCCGACTTGCACGACGTCCTTGGATTCGACGTCGGCCTGAAGGCTGGTGCTGTCCTGGTGAAAGACCAGGACAAAGTCTTTGATTTTCTCCTACCGGATCACATTACGTACAACGGTGTTACACTTCAAGCTGGCGTTGACTACGATAACGTGATCCCGGGCTCTCCAACGGCATTGGGACCGAGCACGGGGAAGACGGTTGCGGTGAAAGTGAAGCAGACCTCTTCATTTGTCCCCCTTCGCGGACAGACAATCCTGAACTTTACTACGCCACAGGGTTTTGATATGAAATACGCTCCGTTGCTTATGCCTCAAGCAGCGATCGGATTGCCGTTCGGCCTGGAAGTCATTGGCAGATTCGCCCCCAATATTACCTTGCCAAATAATGTGGGAAAGGTGAACTTCATCGGCTTCGGCCTTCGTCACAGTATTGATCAATATATTCCGATGATGCCGATCGACGTCGCGATCCACTTCATGACGCAGAAACTGACCATCTTCGACATGAATGACAACAAAATCCTCGGGGCGAGCGGCACCGCTTATGGCATCGAAGTCAGCAAAAGCCTGGCCCTGCTTACCATTTATGGCGGCTATCAGATCGAGAAATCGTCTTGGACCGTGGAATCATATTCCTATTCTGATCCATCGACAGCAGCCTCGATCAAGTTGCCGGGCTTTTCTATCGATGGACAAAACACCTCACGATTTCATGCCGGAGTCAGAATTCTCCTGCTCATCATCAATATTCATGCTGACTATTCGTTCGCGAAACAGCCGGTGGTAGCTGCAGGCATAGGGATATCATTCCGGTGAGTCCTGATCTTTGCGGAATGCTGCTCGCGCTCGTGTCAGCATCCGTGATAAAGGATTTTTGATCCGTGCACGGTTGAAGAGACTACTCGCACCCATGGCTTTACGAACATCGATTCTTTCCTGCGCTTTCCTTCTCCTCCTCTCTCATTGCGAGATGCGCGATCGTCCGCTCACTGATGCGACAGACCTCTTCGAGCGCGCGATTTCACTCTATGAAGACCGGGCATACCTCCGGGCGGAGTCTCTATTCGTTCAATCACTTCCTGTCTTCGAACGCGCCGGCCAGATGTACACAGTCGTTGAAGCCAACCGCTATCTCGGACAGATCTACCAAGCACAAGGACGATTCTACACAGCGCTAGGAAGGTTTGAGACTGCGTTGCGGCAAACAAAGTCAGTCAAAGATTTTCGGAGCGAAATGATCATCGACGGCCTGATCGGTGATGCGTATGCATCTCTCGGTGGCGATTTGTCCGCTCTGACGTCGTATCGTGAGGCACATCGTCTCAGCTCTGCATTCAATGATCTCGACGCGAAAGTGTCGCTGGAGCTGCGCATGGCAAAGGTTGCCATGTACAATGAGCACCTCGACGAGGCACTTACATACTTCCAGTCAGCATCGACCTATTACGGAGGGAAGGAGGGAGATAGTGCTGCCGTGGCGCTTCGCGGAATTGGCGAGGTGTATTTGCGGCAGAAGAAGTATGACCTTGCCCAGACAGCGTTCACGCAAGCCCGTTCGATTACGCAGAAAGGCGACCAAATCGTCCTTGATGCTCAACTTCGGCTGGATCTCGGGCTCATCCAGCAAGCGCTCGGAAACTATAATGAGGCGCTTCAGTGGTTTCGGGATGCGGTCAACAATCTCCGCAGCAAGAAAACCGGCCGGGAACAGGAAATTGTCCTGGTCTTCAACATTGGCCTGATCTATGAAGAAAACGGCCGCTTCCCTGATGCAAAAAAATACTACTCTGAAGCGGAGGGACTGGCGCGGACCGTGGGTGATGGTATCGCTGAGGGATACCTGGATCTGTTCATTACCCGGTGTGATGAGCGCGCTCTGAATGCCAATCAGAAGGTTCAGGAAGTTAGCCGGCTTGTTCAGGAATATCAGGCTGTAGCGCAGAAGTTCCAGTCAGTCGGTCATCGCTCGGGCGAAGCCTACGCGCACGCACAGGTCGGTCGCCTTCAGGAAATGGTCGGTAATCTGGTCAAAGCACGGGACGAATACCGTGAAGCCATCGAGGTGGAGGAAACAACGTTTGGTGAGTTCAGTATTCCGGAAATTCACCAGCCGTATCAGAATGCACTCACTCTGAAATCAGAGCGCATCGCGTGGTATGCCCAGCTCGCAGGAATCCTCATCCAGATGAAGGTGAGGGAGGAAGCCCTCGCTGTCGTGGAGCTGGGGTCTCAACGGTCGCTGGCAAACATGCTACAAGACGTTTCAATCGCAGTCCGGCATCCCAGTCTCAAGCCGGACCTTCTCAAGGCTCGTTCGGTTCTGCAGGAGTTGAGGATGCTCCAGATTGAGCAGTCCAGCATTCTCTCGATGCGAAGGGAGTCGTTCAATGCCGCGACGGTGAATAGCCTCCACACGCAGATCTCGTCACTGCAGCGGGAATTTACCACACTTTCGGATCGTATCGCCGGTCAATTTCCAAATTACGAACCACTTCTTCACATCGGGTTCACGAAAATCAAAGAAGTCCAGGCGAGCATTCCTCCGGGTACGCTTGTCGTTCGCTTCCTTCCGGCCAACGAACAACTCCATATCTTCGCTCTGACGCGGACAAAGTTCGAGATCAAGAGCACTGTCATTTCAAGGGAAAAATTGCTGTCGCTCGTCGCAGAGTACGTCCGCCTGCTGAATGATCCCAGCGTCTATACGGGATCGGCGGGAGAGACCAGCCTCACAACAATGACCAGGTTTGCGACATTATCCACGCAGCTCTATGACTATCTCCTGCGTCCGGTCGACTCGATGCTGGAACGAAATCTCGTCATCATCACGAGCCCGGAATTCGAGCGCTTTCCCTTCCACACGATCGAGCGACAGGATCGGGGGGGCTCCGTGAAGTATCTCATTGAAATCACGAGCGTGGATTATCTCCCCTCACTGGCTTCGATCAGATACAAAACAACCGAGGCTGAACGGATCAACAAGGTCGTGGCACTCGGGAATCCAACGGGAAAAAACTGGTCGATTGACTACGAACTGAGAGACATTCGGAGTTTCTTCAAGGAAGCAACGATCTACATCGGGAAGGAAGCGACGTGGGAGAATTTGAAGGATGTCAAAGCGGACGTGCTTCAGATTTCTTCAGACTTTCTCATGGGAGAGGGGGACTCCCCGCTTGGTGTCGTCGGCCTCGCAAATATCCAGAATCCGGACGAGGTTGCGAAAACTCCCTTTGAACAACTCACCCAAATCCAGGCGCCTCCGCTGATCATCCTTTCGAATCAGTATGGACAGGGGTTGGGCCTTTCAACGATCCACGCTCTCGTGTTGCGCATGAACGGCACGTCTGACGTTTTCCTCAATGCCTGGTTCTCGGACCGAAAGGCCACAAAGTTCTTCAGCGAATTCTTCTATACCCATCTTGCCAACGGGCTCGCTCCCGGTGATGCCTACAGGCAGGCTCTTCTCAATCTTATCCGCACACGCGATGTGAGTCATCCTCACTCATGGGGGCAGTTCTTCCATTTTGGAATCGGCTGAGGCGCTGTCCTTTCGCTGGAAAACCCTCCTCGTCCTCAAAGCATGTCCTGGTTTGTATGGACCTCTCGACGCAAAAAAAACCGGCGAGGTATTCAGCCGGGTTGCGTGAAAAGCCTATCATTGGTGGAGGAGCCGCGGCGGGCCTTGATCAATCCGCCTCAGTCTGATTATCGGCATCGCACCTTGATACTTCCAAGCCCTGAGCCAATCTTGATTGTCAGGGTCTTGTCACTCTGTGCGAAATTTTCACTCTCGTACGTGTTCTTCTTGGTCTTCTCAAAACTGTCGTCAACATCGATGCTCGAAAACCAGCTGTCGTCAGTGATGATGCGCGTTGGAGTTTCTTTGGGAACGTAGACGGTTATTGCACCGAGTCCTACCTCGACCTCAGCATATGCTTTTTGCTGGAGTTTGCCGGCGAAGTCGAGTGTATAGGCACCGACACCTCCGCTGAATTTGAGTTTTCGGAAGTTGAGGTTTGTAAGGTGGCTCGCTGAGAATTTGCTTACACCCGACTCTATGTTGACGTTCTCGCAGGAGATCGCGTTGGGCTCATCACAATGAAGTTCGGCGGAGCTCGCACCGGCCGATATCTTGAGGCTCTTCATTTTCAAACCTGTGAAATCGAGGTAGGCTCTCCCGGCGCCGACTCCGATCTTCATGGAAAGCGGCAGGCCATCTGTGAACTTTGCCGTCAGCTCTCGTTCATCCGGATGGTTGTGATTTCCTTTGAGTTCTTCCCAGGAAATAGACGATGAACGGTGCTCCTGGCGCCTCTTCTCATCTGTCAGATTGATTTCGAGATTGCCCCGGCCGTCCTCGATATCGTAGAACATCTCCAACTGACGTTTGTCATCGTTCTCTCTGCAGTATTCGGCAGCCACAATCTTGTTACCGTTACCTCGCAAAATATTCAAGGTCCCAAACGATGCGACGAGCGAAATCGAAACTTCTTTTTCGGAGGTTCGGGTAACCTCACGACGCAGCACCTCCTGTTGAAAAGCGTTGAGGTACGGAGTTGTCCCCAGCACGCAGAGCGAGGAAAGAAGCAGGTATCGGTTTTTGACTGAGATGTTCATTGCTCTCAAAAGGCCCTAGGAGTCCTGCATAAGCTTACGTAAAGAGGGAAACGGAGTTACAGGGAGTTACTAGTAATGGCGGAGTCTGTCTCGTAGAAACTTGTTGAGCATTTCACGGGCGCGGAAAATGTGTGCTTTTACGGTGCCCAACGGAAGTTTTAGGATTGCGGCAATTTCTTGGTACTCTTTCTCTTCAACATGCCGTAAGTGTATGACATGCCGATACTTCGCGGGGAGCGAATTGATGGCATCCTCGAGAAGCTTCTTACGCTGTCTGTCAATGAGATCTTGATCCGGCTCATATGTTGAATCAGGAAGTTCGTATGTGTAGTCACTTTCCTTCGATTCGATGGGCTTGTCAATCGAGAAGGTCTGAAGCTTCTTACGGCGGATGTAATCGATGCAATTGTTGGTTGCGATCTTGTAGAGCCATGTCGAAAAAGCGAACTCGTCGTTGAAGCTCGACAAGGACATGAACGCCTTAATGAACGCTTCCTGTGTCAGGTCTTCAACCTCATCCTTGTCACGAATCATACGGTAGATGAGATTATAAATTGATTCGTGATACTTCTGTCGGAGTTTTCTGTACGCACGCTGGTCGCCCGCAAGGGCGCGCCTGATCAATACGGCGTCCTCCTCGCGTGATTCAATTCGTCTTTGTTCGGACTTGCTGGCTGGTTCGCGCGTGGGGGGAGAATCGGCGGCACTATGGGGCTTCTTGCTTTTTGCCATTCTGCTTGGACCTGTGGTCGGCGATTCTGCGGTGGTGACTCGGAAAATCGTTCGTGAACGCTTGCCCGACACGAAAGCTATAAAAACGTACCACAGAAAGTAGCTAAAAAAACCGTGAGCTGCAACCGAAGCAGCAGGCTTCGTTTGCATCCGTGTGCGAATTTGATTACTTTTTTAAAATGCTAAGAGATGATCAACAGCGAGCGATGTTCATAACGTTTGAAGGACTCGATTTCTCGGGTAAATCGACGCAGGTGGGTCTCCTCTCGGAGGGATTGACCAAAGCCGGAATGAAGAGTGTCGTCGTCAGAGATCCTGGCGGCACTGCCATCGGTGAACGCATCCGAGCGGTTCTCCTCGACAGGAAAGTGCTGACGATGTCTGATTACACTGAGCTCTTTCTGTTTTCCGCCAGTCGATCACAACTTGTTCACGAGGTTATTAAGCCAACGCTGGTAGGGGGAACGATCGTCGTCTTAGACAGGTTCTATGATTCTACGACGGCTTACCAGGGATGGGGGCGAGGTCTGCCACTCGATGCAATCTCGACCATCAATCATCTTGCTTCGCACGGACTGGTTCCGAATATCACGTATTTCATGGACATCCCAGTGGATGAAGTTGAGCGTCGGAGGCTTCGGCAGAAGACAGGAGCTGATCGGATGGAAATGAGTGGACGCGCATTTTATGAACGAGTGCGCGAGGGGTTTCTTCATCTGGCGAGCGTTGAGCCGAGATTCGAAGTCATCGACGGGATGCTCGGCATCCAGGAAATCCACACGAAAGTCTGGAGCCGGTTCGAAAAGGAAATACACGCAGTTTCGGGGGGAAAAGAATCTGTTCAGGGAAAGAGGAGAGAAGGATGAGTGAATTAACACGACGTTTATTCGACGTTTTGCATAAGCGGATGACCCTTTCAGTGAAATCGCTCGGCTTGCTGGCAATTGTTGTCATCGCATGCGGATTCCTGGTCGGCTTTTTCGGAAGAAGTGATGACGATCTGATGCTCAAGACCCGTCAATGGATCGGGGTTTTTGGCAAGGTATATACAGAAGTCGCGCTGAACTATGTTGATCCGGTGGACCCCGAGCGGTTTATGCATGCGGGGATTGACGGAATGCTAAAAACGCTGGATCCGTACACTGTCTATCTTGGTGAAAAAGAATCCGATGAGATGGACCTAGTGACCACAGGGAAATATGCAGGGGTGGGCATCACGATCGGGGTTCGCGATGGGTACATCACGGTCCTCAGTCCTATGGAAGGATTCTCGGCAGCCAAGCAGGGAATTCAGAGTGGAGACCGGATCCTCGAGGTCGATGGAAAGTCGCTGAAGTCTCTCTCGACAGATGATGTCCGTGAACTTGTCCGGGGAGTCCCCGGGACGTCCCTGAAGATGAAAATCGAGCGTGAGGGCGAGCC